>WNEY01000189.1_pt1 | contig 50887 bp, 48 predicted proteins | sample 5400531 | NCBI WGS metagenome assembly WNEY01 (sample SAMN13153338, study PRJNA577476) | soil metagenome | isolation source: 200 cm saprolite under Douglas fir tree site 1 | place: USA:California | collected 2015-04-18 | reverse complement strand
CGCGCTCCCCCAGCACCTCATCGACGTTGGGATTGACCGGGATGATGCGGTAGCCCGCGCGCTGCAGGTAGCGCGCGACGCCGTGGCTCGGACGCCGCGGGTCGGCGCTCAGGCCGACCACGGCAATCGTCCTGGCCGACGTCAGGATCCTCTCAGCGATATCGGTCACCTGAGGGTCCACGCCTCAACTCTACAGGCGGGAATCCCGCGACCCTGACCTAGAATTCGCGTCGTGGCGCCCCCGGCCCGGCTCTCCCCCATCCCAACCCAAATCGTCGACGCCTTTCGTGCGGTGGCACCGGCGATCGAGGCGTGTGCCCGCGAGCATGACTTGCTGATCGACCGCTACCGCCGGGGTAAGCCCAGCTGGGAGCTTCGCTTTGCGCGCCGCGTCGGTGGCCAGGCGGTCCTCACCATCAGCTACCGGGAGCGCACCGGCCATGTCCTTGACGTCAGCGTCACCTGGTGGCTCGACGACCGCGCGACGCAGACGCGCCGGCTGCGGTCAGAGAAGATCGGGGTCTACGACCGGCGCGCGCCGTCGACGGCCCTGGTGCAGCAACTCGAGACGGCGCTGGCAACGGTCGACCACTGGACGCTGGAAGATTTGGGTCCGCCGCGTGGCCCGTTCCCGGGCGCGTCCGATGAGCCGGCTGGCGGTGGGCTGCCGCTGCGATGAGCGATGCCCGCGACGATCGCGCCGCTCAGGACGAGCTGCGACTCGCGTTCGGCCGCGCGATCGGTTTCACGCTCGCCGCGCTCCTCCTCCTGCTCGGCGGGGGCGTCCTGCTGATCCTGATCGCGGCCGCCTTCTTCCGCTTCGCGTTCGGCGGCTAGCCCCGCGGGGCGCTGCCTCCCTGCAGTCGCCGGGCCGTCGAGGGCGGCGGCGGATCCACCGCGCCAGGGTGAAGGATGCCTGCCATGATCTCCACGCTGTCGACCAGGCGAGGACCAGGGCGGCTGAAGAAGGCGTTGCCATCGACCACCCAGGTGTCGGCCCGGAGCGCACCGAAGCGGCCGCGTGCGGCCTCGACCTCGCGCAGGCTGCGGTCGAGGGAAAAGCCGCAGGCCATGACCACCACGACCTCGGGATCGGCGTCGACCACCTGCTGCCAATCGATTGGATGCGCCGGCTGACGCGCCACGCCCAGCAGCTCGTCGCCGCCCGCCAGCGTGACGAGCTCCGGTGTCCAGTGACCGCAGTTATAGGGAGGGTCGACCCACTCGAGGCAGACCACCTTTCGCGCCCGCCGCCCGGCGACGCGCTGCTCGACCGTCGTGACTCGCCGCCGAAGGGAATCGCAGACTTCCTGCGCGGTATCATCCCGGCCGACCAGGCGGCCGACAAACAGAATGTTCTGGAAGACGTCCTCGAGACTCTCCGGCTCGAGCGAGACGAGCTGGGGTGACGACCCCAGCCGGCGAGCGGCGCGCTCCACGATCGGATACGAGACGGCGCAAACCTCGCAGAGCTCCTGCGTCAGGATCAGGTCGGGGTGCAGCGCCTCAAGAAGGCCCGTATCGAGCGCGTAGATGCTGCTCCCCTGGTGCACGAGCTCCCGAATGTGGCGATCTACCTCGACGCCCGACCTCGACTCCGACAGCATGCTCGTTGTCAGCACCGGCTTGGCCCGGACCGACTCCGGGTAATCGCACTCGTGCGTGACCGCCACCAGCTCGTGCTCCATGCCGAGCGAACAGACGATCTCGGTGGCGCTGGGCAGTAGCGAGGCGATCCGCATTCAGCGATCGGCCGGGACGAAGGGATTCAACAGCATCTCTTCTTCGATCGTCGTGCTGGGCCCGTGCCCGGGATAGACCACCGTCTTCGGTGGCAACCGGTAGAGCACGTTGCGGATGCTGAAGACGATCTTCTGCGTGTCCCCGCCCGGCAGGTCAGTCCGGCCGATGCCACGCTGGAACAGGGTGTCACCCGCAAAGCAGTCCAGACCGAAGAGAAAGCACACGGATCCCTGCGTGTGGCCCGGTGTGTGCAGAACGCGGAGGCGGACGTCCTGGAACGAAAGCGTCGTACCGTGGGCCAGCCTGGTGTCGATGGAGAAGGGCGCAAAACCGGAGGGCACGAACGGCAGCTGACCGAACCGCTCCCAGTCGAGGATGGCGAGGTCATCCGGATGCATGGCGATCGGCGCACCGGTTTCCCGATGCACGGCGGGCACACCACCGACGTGGTCGATGTGTCCGTGTGTCACCAGGATCCGCTCGAGGCTGAGCCGCTCCTGGCGAAGCCGCTCCAGCACTCGGTCGGCCTGCAGTCCCGGGTCGACGGCGAGCGCGGACGTGGTGTCGCGCCGCCGGATCAGGTAGCAGTTCTCACCGAAGAGATCGTCGGGAAAGACCGAGACCGCGAGCTTTTCGCGCAGCGCCTCGGCCGGCGTCATCCGACGCCAATCTCCCAGGAGGCCGACGTCAACACTTCTGGGCCAGTCTCGGTGATGAGCACCATCTCCTCGAGGCGAACGCCACCCCAGCCCGGGATGTAGATGCCGGGTTCGTTGGTGATGACCATGCCGGCGCGCAGCGCGGTGTGGTCGGTAGGCGAGAGGAAGGGCCGCTCATGCACCTGCAATCCGATCCCGTGGCCCAGGCCGTGGCCGAACGCGTGCGCCTCGCCGGCGAGCGCCTCGCGGGCCCGCCGGTCGATGGCGTCCGCGGCCACTCCCGGTTTCATCAGGGCCATCGAGGCGAGCTGCGCAGAGCGCACTGCTTCGATCACGCGGGCTTGCTCGGTGGTCGGCTCACCGACCACGATGGTTCGGGTGGTGTCGCTGTGGTAGCCGGCGGCGGTCGCGCCGAAGTCGACCACCACCATGTCCCCTCGCTCCAGGACGCGGTCGGAGGCACGGCCGTGCGGCAGGGCACCCCGTTCCCCGGCGGCCACGATCGTCTCGAAGGCTGGACCGTCGGCCCCCAGCTCGCGGAAGGTCTGTTCCAGGAGGAAGGCGAGGTCGCGTTCGCGCAGGCCCGGCCGGATGGCCGTGCGGACCCGATCGAAGGCACGGCCGGCGATCGAAGCCACCGCCCGGAGCAGCTCGACCTCCTCGGCCGCCTTCACGATCCGGAGCTCCTCGACCAGGCCCGCGGTGGCCACCAGCGTTCCCTCGGGTGGGAGACCGGCCGAAAGTCGCTGGTGCTGATCGAAAGTCAGGTGTTGGGACTCGAAGCCGACCCGCAGCAGCCCCAATGCCTTGAGCCGCTCCGCGACCAGCGGCCAGAGGCCGTGCGACGGCCCCGATCGCACGAGGGTGAAGCCCGGTGCCTCGGCTTCCATCTGCAGCCAGTACCGGCTGTCGCCCACGATTTCCGCGGCGGTGCCGCTGATCACCAGGTACCCGAGGCTGCCGCTGAAGCCGGAGAGATAACGAATGTTCTCTGGGCTCGTGACGACCACGCCGTCCAACTCGAGATCGACCAGCCGCCCCCGAAGGGCGGCCAGCCGGTGCGCAGATTGCTCAGATCGCATCGGCGCTCATGATACGGAGGGCGCGCATCGAAACCGTCTCAGCTAACGCCTTCCGGCCGGCCGGAGCCGAGCGAGCTGAGAGGCTCGGTAGCCAGTTCCGCCAGCTGCCCCAGCAGATCCATCCCCGCAGCGACCGGCTCGGCCCGGTAGACGGCGACCGCTCCCCAGATCGCGCCTCGCTGCGCCATCGGCGTCGCGGCCGCCGCGCCGACCGGCGGGTCGGCGCCATGAAGCAGGTGCCTGGACCAGCGGCTCTGGCGCAGGTCATGGATCACCACCGGTTTCTCCGAGTACAGCGTCCACTCGAGCAGCGCCTCGAGCACAGGCGCCAGCTCCTCGAGGCGGTCCGGCCGTCCGGGAAGGGCAAAGCTGTCCCTGTTCCAGCGGCCGTCCGCGTCCCAGAAAACGACCATACCGCCAGCCGCCTCCAGCACCTGCAGCGCGCGTCCGAGCAGCAGGTTGGCCGCCATCTCGCGGACATGGCTCGTCTGGACGATCGGGTCCGGCTCCCGGGCCTGCGCAGGTCGGTGATCCACCCTGGGTGCTTCCTCCTGTTATCAAGCCTAACCGGCGTGGTAAAGGCTCACAAGGCTCATATGGGGCGGAGTGGCTCTTGACACAGGCGGGGTTTTCCGTGAGTCTGGGGTCGGAAATTGGCCCGCTTGAGGCCAGGGATGGAACACGTGACAGAGGCAGACGGGCCAATCGCGGCGTCGACACCGACACTTAAGACACCGACCACCGTGGAGCCGACTCCGGCCCCCGCGTCGACCCCAGCGCCGGAGGGCGCCCGGCGCCGTTCGGGTCGCCGGTGGCTGATCATCGGCGGCATCGCGGTGATATTCCTCCTGATCATCGGCTACGTCGTCGGTGGCGCCGCGGCGGCAAGTGGCCCGGTTGCGCGGGCCGACACGGCACTGCACACGGTGGTCAGCCACAACAACGATATGGTCGACAACTTCAACAACGATCCGTTCAAGGGCATCGATCTCAAATCCGACAACCCCGACATTGCGGCGGCCAAGACCGCTGTCGCAACCGTCAAGCAGAGCGTCGGCAAATGGCAGGCCCAGGTATCGAGCGATCGGACGGCCCTTCAACAGGTTCGCCCCGATCTGAAGAGTTCACTTCTTACACTGCCCGAGCAGGGGACGCTCGACCGGCATCGTCAGCGGGTCGACGCCGCAATGTCAGCCCTGAACACGGCCCAGAAAGGCATTGACCTTTATACGAAGGAGTTCGCCTTCGTCGACCCCTTCCTCGATGCCATGGCGGGCTTCGAGGCGATCGGAAAGGCGGCGACCGCGAACGACCTCGCAGGGATGAAGGCGCAGTTACCCAGCACCGGCGCCAACATGCAGAAGGCCATTCAATTGGCCCAGCCGCCGGCTATCCCGGCCGAACTCGGTCCGGTCCTGAAATCGATCCAACAGGTGCTGACTGACATCCAGGGGCTGGTTGCGGCGGTTGAGGCGGGCGATGCCGCCGGAGCCCAGAAGTACGGGGCGGCGCTCGAAGCCGACGGACGCGCGCTGAGCACGTACGACTCCACCGCTGTGGACTCGGCGACCAAAGCGCTCTTCCAGCCGCTGATCGACGCCTACAACCGGGACATGAAGATCGTGGCGGGCGACTAACCCGTCGGACGGGAGCCGCCGTCGGGCCGCGAGCGCCAGCGCCGGTCGAGTAACAACGTCAGTACAAATACGACGACGCCGAGGCGGATGGCGACATCCGCCAGGTTGAAGTCGGTCGGCCAGAGGTGGACCTCGATAAAGTCGATGACGCTACCCAGGCGCACGCGGTCGACGAGGTTGCTCGTGGCTCCGCCGGCGACCGCGCCGAGGGCCACGGCGCCGAGCGCGCCCGGTGCGCCGCGCAGCACGATGGCCGCGACGGCCACGAGCACGAGCGTGGACACCGCGACAAAGAGCAGGTTGTGGCCGCGGAGGAGGCCGAGGCTGGCGCCTGAGTTGCTGGTCAATCGGAACCAGAGCCAGCCGGGGATGACGTTGATGTCGTGGTCGGGCCGGAGCGATCCCTGGGCCCATGCCTTGCTGGCCTGGTCGGCGGCGAGCACCAGCAGCGCGATCGCCGCGGCACGCCATGCTGGGCGGTGTGACGAGGCCATGCGATCGGACAGGCCAGGGACGAGCTACGGCGTGCCGGTGGGCGAGGTGCGGCCGGCGGAGTGTGAGGGCGACGCACGTCCTCCCGGGCCAACCGGGCTGGCGCCGGTCGATGGAAACGGCAGCTCCGCAATCTTGAGCGCGTCGGCCGCGTGCTGGCGCGCCCGGCTGATCGCGGCGGCCGCGGCCGGAGCCTGGGCCTGACCCTGGAGGTCGGCCAGCTGCTGGTCATCGATCTCCACGGCCTGGCGCAAGCGCTCTTGCAGGCGCTCCGCCGCCCGTGGGTCGGCGATTCGTTCGGTCTGCACCAGCAGCGCCGCGCTCTTCAACTGGTCGTCAAGGGCCTCCAGCGCCGAGCCGGCGAGGTCGATCCGATGGCGCGCGATCATCGTCTCCGCTTCGGTGAGGCGGGACTGGGCCAGGTCAAGATGGTAGGTGAGCTTGTCCGCGGCACTGAACGCCAGGGCGCCGCGCACATTCTCGAGCACACCTTTCAGTGGGTACAGGGGCGAATCCGGGAGGCTGTCGGCTGATGCCGCCCCGGCACCGACGAGCAGCAGGGCCGCGGCGGCGGCCGCGCCGATGACCAGGCGCCGGACCGGATGAACGCGGGATCGCGCCGTGGTCGATTGCTCGACAGCCGCCCACACCAGGTTCCAGCCCCGAATCTTGGCGCCGGGCGGGGGGATGTACGGATCCACAGCGCGCAGCCGCTCCGCCAGCCGCTCCAGTCGCTGCACTTCAGGCGTCAATTGGCGGCCCTCCCCTTCAGGGCCCGCTCGAGCGAACCCAGCGCGCGGTGCTGCAGTGCCTGTACCGCCCCCACGGTCTTGCCCATGATGCCGGCCACCTGGGCGGCAGTCAGGTCCTGGAAAAAGCGAAGGATCAAAACCTGTTGCTGCTCATCCGTCAGGTCGCGAATGGCGGCGTGTAAGTCTTCGTTCGAGAGTTGCTCAACCGCCAGCTCGGAGGGGTCGGCCGATTCCAGGGGCGGCGCGTACTCGAGCGAAACCAGCGTCACCTTGCCGTGCCGGCGGTAGTGATCGATGGTGGCGTTGTGCGCGATCCGGTAGACCCAGGAGGAGAAAGCGACGCCCTGGTCCTGGAAGAGGTCGAGGCGGGTCAAGCTTCGGGTCATGGTATCGATGGCCAGATCCTCCGCATCCTCCGCGCGACCGAGGCGGGCGTAGACATAGTTGTAGATGCGGTCGAAGTAGCGCTCGTAGAGGGTGCGGACGGCGTCCTGGTCCCCTTTACGTACCCGTTCGATGAGGGGGCGATCGTCGTCGGACGCCGCCTTTCCCAGTGCGGGCATTGGGTGCCATTATGGGCGGTGACGAGATCAGCACGCGGCCGGCGACCCACCATGAGTTCACGCATCGTCACCCTCTAATACGCGGGACACGATGGCCGACATATTGGCGTGGCCCGGTCGCGACAACCTTGTCGCGAGGCTGTCTCGCCCCGGTTAGACGACCACGATCGAGCCGGCTTCACCCTCGGTCAGCTCGCCGACCACGCAACCTGCCACCCCCCTGGCCTCCAGCGCCGCGAGCAATGGTTCCACATCGTTCTCCGGGAGCGCCATCAGCAGCCCGCCGGAGGTCTGGGCGTCGCAGAGCAGGACCTGGCGGGCGGCCGGCAGGTGCTCGGGCCAACGGACGCGCGTAGCCAGAAAGCGCTCGTTCGACCGGGTGCCCCCCGGCACCTCACCGCCGTCGGCAAGCATCTCGGCTCCCGGGAGAAACGGAACGGACGCCGCCTCGACACGGGCGGCGAGGTCCGATGCCCGGGCCAGGTAGTGGAGGTGTCCCAGCAGGCCGAAGCCGGTGACGTCGGTGGCGGCGTGCACGTCCACCCTCGCCATCGCGTCGGCGGCGTCGCGGTTCAGCCGCAGCATCCCCTCGATGGCCGCCGCGACGGAGGCCGCGGGCGCCACCTCGTGCTTGATCGCCGTCGTGATGACACCGGTGCCCAGCGGCTTGGTCAGCACCAGCCGGTCACCCGGCCGGCCGCCACGATTGCGCCGCACTCGGTCGGGATGGACGGTGCCGGTCACGGCGAGTCCGTATTTTGGCTCATGGTCGTCGATGCTGTGGCCGCCCAGGATATCGATGCCCGCCTCGCGGACTTTGTCCAGGCCACCGCGCAGGATGTCGGTCAGCACCTCCGCTCCCAGCTCCTTGATGGGAAAGGCGACCAGGTTGACCGCCATCAAGGGCTGCGCGCCCATCGCGTAGATGTCGCTCAGCGCGTTGGCCGCGGCGATCGCCCCGAAGGTATAGGCGTCATCCACGATGGGCGTGAAGAAGTCCGTGGTGACCACCAGGGCAAGGTCCGGCCGCAGCCGGTAGACCGCGGCATCATCGCCGGTCTCCTGCCCAACCAGGACGTCGGGGTTGTCGAGCCGTGGCGGCAAGTGGCTCAAGACCTGAGCCAGGTCCTCAGGACCTATCTTGCAGGCTCAACCCGCTCCGTGCGACCACTGCGTGAGCCGCACTTTCTCCACGGTACTCATCATTTGCACTGTACACGCGGGAAATCCCGCGACCCTGATCCACATTGGCGCCTGCTAACGTCAAGCCAGTGGAGGTGACGTTTCTCGGGACGGGCGCGGCCTTCTCACCGCACGCCTACAACGCGGCGATCCTGGTCGATCGAACCATCCTGATGGACGCCGGCGCCCCGCTCACGGTCCATCTGCCCAAGGTCGGCGTCTCGCTCGATGAGCCAAAAGCGGTGATGCTCAGCCATTTTCACGCCGACCACACCTTCGGCATCGCCTGGCTGATCCTGGGCCGGGTGCTGCTTCACGAGGAATCGCCGCCCCTCACGGTCTTCGGTCCCGCTGGGACCACCTCATATCTGCAGCGGCTGCTCGACTTTGCCTGGGGCGAGGAGATGCGCCGTTACAGCTGGGAGCGCCTGCAGCTGACGGTGCGCGAGCTCTCCGGCGGGGACCCCTTCGAGGTCGATGGAAGCCATGCCCGCTCGTACCGAATGCGGCACGCCAGCCGGCTCGACTGCCTGGGCTTCACCTTGGATCGCGACGGCGTCCGCCTCGGTTACAGCGGGGACGCCGAGATGTCAGACGAGCTCGAAGCGCTCGTGGCCGCCTCCGATCACGTGATCACGGAAATGACCTACGACCAAGAGGCGGGAGGCAGCATGCACCTGGGGCGTAAGGACGTGGAGGGCCTGATGCAGCGGCATCCATCGACCCGTTTCATCATCACCCACCGGGGTAGCAACGGATCGGTCAGCGGCGCCGTGATGGCGCGCGACTTCCTGACGCTGCGCCTTCCTCTCTGAGCACCCGGCCCTGGCGAAGGGCATCCCGCCAGGCCTTCGCCACCAGCCCCGGGTAGCTGCCACGGATGCGGCTCCAGGCGAGGCGCGCCGCCGCGAGCTCGTCGGCGCGCAGGCCGCCCTGGCGAAAGCTGGCGCGGGTGTAGAGCGTCGCCAGTCGCCGGACCTCATCATCGAGGAGCGGCAGCGAGGCGGCCAGCCGCCCGCCAAACTCCTCCGGCGTATCGCCGACGTGCCGCGGGATCCTCAGCCGATCGCCGAGGAAGAGCAGGCGACGCCAGATCCGGGGCACGTCGCGGGCGGCGAGCAGCCAGCGGAGAGCCAGCAGGATGGCGATGGTCAGGAGCAGCAGCAGGCCGCCGGCAGCGATCAACGCCGACCGCCAGATGTCGGGGAAGGCCCCCTCGGTGGTGCCGCCCGACGCCGGGCCTGCCGGCTCCCTCAGGTTCGGCGGGATGCGCGACGACGCGTCCGCGCCGGCGGGCGCCGCGGCAGTGAGTTGATCCGCCGTTTGCGGGCGATTGATCGGCGCGTTGATCCCATCCGGGGTGGGCTCGAACGGAAGCCAGCCGTACCCGGGAAAGAAGACCTCGACCCAGCTGTGAGCTTCGACGGCGTTGACGAAGTGCTGCCGGGTCTTGTCGTCCAGCACCCCGGCGCTGAAGCCGCTCATTTGCCGGCTGGGAATGCCCAGCGTCCGAAGCATGACGTTCATGGCTGTTGAGAAGTCCTGGCAGAACCCCTTTTTGGAGTCGAAGAGGAAGTAGTCGAGCGGCCGGACTCCCACCGGTGTCTTCGGCGGGCTCAAGGTATAGGTGAAGCGTCCCTTCTCGATGAACCACGATTCGATCGCCTTCGCCTGGTCATACGGCGTGTTGGCCCCCGCCGCGCGAACGATCGATTGGGCAAGGGCGGCGATCTCCGCGTCGCGCCCCGTACCCTGGGCGATCCGGCCGTTCTGGTAGAGGCTGCGGTACGGCGCGACCCAAACCGGGTAGTCGGTGCCGGCGGTCTGCAGGTCCTGGACGTCCACGTTGGCGATCGCCGAGGTAACCGAATAGGTGTAGGGCGGCTGCAGCCGCCTCGCAAACAGGATCTTGTCGACGGTGTCGAAGGTGGCGGTGACGGCATTGTCGCCGGCGACGTTCACGAGGGCCGGAACAGGACCGTTGAGCGGCGTACCGACCGAGGTCATGATCCCACGCACCTTCGTGGGTTGGTTGTCGACCGAGATGATCTCACCGGCGCTGAAGACGGTGTTCAGCGTTTGCTCGGGGGGAATGAGCACGTGGAAGGTGTTGTGCAGCACCTGGATGCGCTGGCTGGCCGGCAGGTCATCGCGAGGAAGCGTGGCGTGTGCGGCGAGCAGAGGTTGCTGGCGCACCGGCACGTCCCGTGTGGACTGGAGCTCGTACCATTGGATCCCGTCCCAGCCGGCCAGCGCGATACCCCGCCAGTAGGGATAGAAGCTGGGGTTGTCACCAGTCACCAGCATCACGGTCTTCGATTTCGCGGTCAGCTGGGAACCCGGCCTCACCAGCTCGCTGTAGCCGACCGATCCGGTCGTGCCCGATTGTGATCCGCCCCCGATCCCGAACGGGTGCGCAAAGTCCGCGTGCACGACCCCGGGAATGAGCACGCCGCTGATGTCGGCGCTGCTGAGCGGGGGTACGATGAGGAAGGCAATCGCGAGAATGGCGACGGTCGCCTCGATGCCGACCTCTCCAAAGGTCCAGCCAGTGTCCGCCGCGTGCGGCACACGGCGCGTCCGCCATCCTTCCTTGAGGGCGACGAAGTTGAGCCGAAGGAGGACCGAAGCCGCCGCGGCCAGCCAGACGACGGTGAAGAACACCGGGCCTGGAATGACGTCGTTGATGATCTCCACCGCCAGGATGGTGCCGGTGGGCAGGAGCGCGACGAGCCCATTGCGCCGGCGAAAGATCCACCAGCTGGTCCACAACCCGGTGAGCGCGAACATCAGCAGCAAGCCGATCAGGAGCAGCAGGTTGGTTTGATCGGGAAGAGCCTGCAACCACTTGAGCAGGGCGGCAAGTGTGGCGCGGGCGGTGACGAAAGGCGTCGGCGTCAACAACAGCAGCGCGGCGAGCGTCACCGGAAGGGAGGCGAGCAGGTAGGCGAGCCGGGAAACGCCGGCAACGATGAGGACCCATCCGACCAGCGTGGTGATCGCCAGCGCCGGCACCAGCCGGCCTTCCGTGTCGGGCACCCATTGGGACCGCTCTACCGCCGCCGCCACCGCCCAGCCCATCATCAGCGCCAGCACCAGCAGCAGCCCCGTGTCGCGGAAATCGAATGTTGCCAGCACGCGGCCGGCACGAAAGACCGTAAGGGTGAGCCGGCCGTCCTCATAATGCGGTCGGAACAGCCCGGCGGCCCAGGCTCCACCGATGAGGGCCACCGCCAGCAGGACAATCGTCCCGGGGTTAACTTGCAGCAACCCGTTGCTCCGGAGCGAGCTCCAGCTCGCCAGCCCCACGGATGATCCACCAGTTGACCGCCTGCCGCCAACGACCGGCCGGCGCCAGCGATGGCTGGCTTCCACCAAAGCCACGCGGATCGAGGTAGACGACCAGGCTGCGCTGGCCGCGCACCCCCAGGTCGAGCAAGGCCTCCAGCCAGTGTTCATCCGCGGAGGGCGTGATCACGATCAGCCCGCCGCGATGCCGCCACTGCCGCCGCTGCGAGTTGAGCAGCGTGGCCAGGGACACGGTACCGTCCGCCTGAGCCAGCGTGAAGTGCTCGAAGAGTTTCTTCTGCTGCTGTTCACCGCGTGCGGCCTCGATCACGCTGAGCCGGCTGTCGTTGCTGACCAGGCCGATGGCGCCGCCGCGCCGCAACGCCGCATCGGCGATGGACGCCGCCATGCTCATGGCGTACTCGAGAGTCGATTCGGGCGCCGCGCCGGCGTGGACGGAGGCCTCCAGGTCGAGCACGATCCAGGCATCGCCACCCTCGCGGGTTTCGAAGCTGCGGCTCATCAGCCGGCCCAGGCGCGCGGAGGAGGCCCAGTGAATGCGCTTCACGCTGTCGGTCGGCACGTACTCACGGATGGTGGTGGCGTTCGGGGGGATATCGAGGACCCGCCCGCGTAGCTGCTCGTCCCCGGCGGTGCTCGGTGCCAGCGCATCGAGAGATCCGACCGGTCGGATCACCGGGTAGACCACCACGGAGCGGCTGCCCGCGACGCGGAGCGAGCGGGTGAAAAGGCCGAAGGGATCGCCGTAGCGCAGCTCGACCGGACCAAACGTGAAGAGGCCGCGCTGCTTGAATTGACCGCGGGACGTCCAGCGGCGCGTCCGCCGGCCCTTCAAGCTGAAGACCCGCCCGGGGTCGTAGCCCGGGAGGTTGGAGAAATCCGTCAACTCGATCAGCGGGACCGGGATCCAGGACCGATTCTCAACCGTGAACTGTTCTTCGAAGCGGTCCCCCACCTGATATTGCCCCTCAGGACTGGAGCGCACGACCGAGAGGTTATCGGCGGCCAGCCGGCTCCAGAAATAGCCGACGACGAAGATCAGCACCAGCGCATAGAGCAGGCTGTACGCCAGCCGGATCCCGGTGATGTAGGCAAAGAAGAACAGGAGCGCAAGCGCCGTGACCAGGGGAAGGCGCGGCAGCCGCATGGAATTCCGCGCTAGCTCGCCACTCGCCGTCCGAACCGCGAGACGACGTTCGGCGGCGGCACCGGCTCCGTCTCCAGGATCTGGGTCAACACTTTCGCCGGCGTCAGCCCGCGCAGCTCGGCATTGGCCTTGAGGATCAGCCGATGGGAAAGCACCGGTTGTGCCAACGCCTTGACGTCGTCCGGGGTGACGAAGTCGCGTCCCTCGAGTGCCGCCCGGGATTGGGCGGCTCGAAACAGGCCCAGCGATCCGCGGGAACTCGCTCCGAGCCCGATGTCGGCGTGCGACCGGGTGCGATGGGTGACGCGGGCGATGTACTCCTTCAGCTGATCGTCGACATAGATCTCCTGTACCGCCTTCTGGCCGGCAAGCAGGTCGTCGGCAGACGCCACCGGCTCGAGCTGGTCGATCGGTGACGACCGCTGAAAGCGATCGAGGACCTGGACCTCGTGGGCGACGTCGAGGTAGCCCAGGTTGACGCGCATCAGGAATCGATCAACCTGCGCTTCCGGCAGCGGGAAGGTGCCGGCGAATTCAACCGGGTTCTGCGTCGCCAACACCAGGAAGGGAAGGGCGAGCGGGTAGGTGGTGCCGTCCACCGTCACCTGCTTCTCCTCCATCGCCTCCAGCAGTGCCGACTGCGTCTTGGGCGTCGCGCGATTGATCTCATCGGCGAGCAGGATCTGCGTGAAGATCGGACCCTGGCGGAACTCGAACTGCTGCGTCGACGGGCTATAGATGTTGACCCCCGTGACATCCGACGGAAGCAGGTCGGGCGTGAACTGCAGGCGCTCAAAGCCGCAACTGAGCGAGCGAGCCAGCGACTTCGCCAGCATGGTCTTGCCCACGCCGGGCACGTCTTCGATCAGGATGTGGCCGCGGCTCAGCAACGCAATGACGCAGAGCTCGATCTCCGCCGCTTTGCCGACGAGCACACGGCCGACGTTTTCCACGATCCGGGAACCGAGCGCCTCGACCGATCCGTTCTCCACCTGCATCCTTTTACTTCCTTTTCGATGATCCGGTTCCGCTCTCAACGAGGTCAGTTGCTGATCGAACGCCGGCTGCCGTCTTTTCGTTACCGCGCGTTGCGCCGCCGGACGGCGCCGGCAGCCAGACCCCCGAGCGTACCAGCCGTCAGAACGAGCACATCGTCGACGACCAGCCCGAGGGTGTCCAGGCCACCTGATCCCAGTGGGCCCACGGGACCCATGGCGCCGGCGAGTTCCGCTACCACGATGAAGCCGACGGCCACGATGACGCCATTCCAGGTGGAGCCCCCGATCGGTCCAATAAAGCCGGCCAGGAAGCCTCCGGCCACCAGCGCGCCGAAGGTCAGAAGCCCCTGCGAAACCGGCTGGCCACGGTGACTCCCGAAGAGCAGCGTGCCACCCACGAGTTGAATCACCACCGCGAGCACCAGGCCAAGCCCGGCGGCGAACCAATCGACCCTCCGCCCACCGCCCGCCTGAGACCTCGCCATCGGAGTTGCCTAAGTCTATCCGTCAGAGCGCCCCGATGGCATGCAGGATGCTCGCGAGCACGGGCGCTACGACCAGCGCCGGCAGGAAGTTGGCGACCTTGATCGCCTTCAGCTCGAGCAAGCCGACCGCGATCCCGAGGACGGCGATGCCGCCGGCCGCCGTCAGTTCCGCGGTTTCCAGTTCAGACAGGCCGGTATGAACAAGGAAGGCGACCAGCGTCAGCGTTCCCTGGACGACCAGCACACTGACGGCCGACAGAATCACACCCCAGCCCAGGGTCGCCGCAAACACGATCGCGGTGACACCGTCGAGCGTGGACTTGATGGCGAGCAGCGTAATGTCGCCACGCGTGCCGTCAAGGAAGGAGCCGAGCACTGTCAGCGGACCGACGCAGAAGATCAGGCTGGTGGTGATGAAGGCCATGCTCACGCGCCCCGGCTCGCCGCCGCGGCTCATCCGGCGCTCCGCCCATGATCCGATCGCCTGGACGCCGTCATCGATCCGGAGCAACTCTCCAAGCAGGACACCGATCAGCACGCTGACCAGCAAGATCAATGGATTGTGCGTCTTCAGCGCCATCTGGATGCCGATCACGGCAACGAAAAGTCCGATGGCGGCGCGGATCGTCTGCTGGAGACTGGCAGGGATGACCCGCCCGAGGGTGAGCCCGATGGCGGCGCCGGCGAGGACCGTCCCCGTGTTGAGGGCGGTGCCGAGACCGGGAATCAGAGCTTTTCGAAGCGGTCGACGTTGACGATGAAGACGGTCGCGCCGCCCACCTGGACCTCGACCGGATAGGGAACGAAAAAATCGCCGGGCTCGACCAGCGGCGGCATCGGGTTCATGAACTCGCTGCGGGTGCGGCAGTTCTCCTTGATCAGGCCGAGGACCTCTTCGATCCGATCGTCGTCGATGCCCGTCATCAGGGTCACATTCTTGTGCTGCAGGAATCCACCGGAGCTGGCGAAACGGGTCACCGAGATGCCTCGGTCATTGAGGGCATCCATGGTCGCCGACGCGTCTTCGCTGTGCACCACGGCGATCAGTAACTTCATGCCGAGCGCCGCTCCGCCGGGCGGACGCCGGCGTGAAGAAGTGCCTCGCTCACCAGCCCAAGGATCCGCTTTGCGACCTGGTCCGCGTCGGCTGCCGCGTCCACCTCGCGCCAGCGCCGCGGATCAGCCGCCGCCATTTCCTGGTAACCGGCGCGGACGCGCTGGTGAAACGTCGCCGTCTCGCGATCCAGCCGATCCTGCGCGGGGCGTGGAATCCTCGACAGTCCGGTCTCGACCGGCAGGTTGAGCAAAATCGTCAGGTCCGGTTGAAGACCACCGGTCGCCTGTGCTTGCAGCCGCCGCAGCGTGTCGAGGTCGAGCCCACGCCCATACCCCTGGTAGGCGAGCGTCGAATCGGTGTAGCGATCGCAGAGCACCAGCTCGCCACGCGCAAGCCGCGGGCGGATCACTTCCTCGACATGCTGCGCACGCGCGGCCGTAAACAACAATGCCTCCGACCAGGGGGTCATCCGTGTCTGTCGCTGGCCCAGCAGGATGGGACGGATCATCTCCCCCACCCTGGTGCCACCCGGTTCGCGCGTGGTCCACACCGAGTAACCCTGCTCGGCCAATGATGCGGCCAGGCGGTGGATCTGGGTCGACTTCCCGCCGCCCTCGGGCCCCTCGAAGCTGATGAAGAACCCGCCTGGCTTCCCCGCGGTTTCCACGCTGCGCTGAACTATAGCGAGTTCAGTCCGCGGTGGTGTAGATGCGCAGCCGCCGGTTCGGCTCCTTCCCCGTGCTGCGCGCGGTCAGCTCGTGGCGTTCCACCAGCTGGTGCTGCAAGCGGCGAACGTAGGCGTTTTGCGGCGAGAGCTCGACCATCGAATTGGTCGCCTTGGCCCGGCTGATGCCCTCCAGGGTTTCCTGCAACGCCGACTCCGTGGGGTCGGGCGTGTCCAGCTGGTAGACGCGGCTGAGCGCATTCTTGATCTGGGTAATGGTGTTGCTCTTCAGCACCTGGATCGGGATGCCGTCGGCCTCTGCCTCCTTGAGCGGCGAGTCCTTCCGCCGGTAGTAATTCTTCAGCGTCACGATCAAGTCCGCCTCCTCGATGTGGTTCTGGACTCGGATCGGAACCTTGAGCTCGTTGATCGCCTGCTCCAGGTAGTTGCGGCTGACGCCATAGGGAAAGACCGAGACCGTCTCGTGGAGGCTGCGTGATCGGGGTGCTTCCAGTGGCTCGCGCACGGCCGCGGTTCGCATCGGCGCCGCTTCGGCAATCCTGGCCACGATGGCGCCGTCGGCGCCGCGGATCCGCATCTGCGGCGGCTTGAGGGTCCCGCGCAGGGCCGCGTCGACGACTTCGGCGAGGGGCTGGTGGATGGCCAGCCGATCGCGGTCGTGGATCTCGACGAGGACGTCAAACGTTGGCGGGGACTTGCGTTCGAGCACGGACTTCTGCGTGCCGCGGCGTCGCGCCTCTTCGTCCGAGAGGGTCACGGTCTGGATGCCGCCGAGGAGGTCGTTGAGGGTTGGGTTGACGAGCAGGTTCTCCAGCGAATTGCCGTGGGCGGTCGCCACCAGTTGCACCCCACGCTCGGCGATAGTGCGCGCCGCCACCGCCTCCAGCTCGGTGCCGATCTCGTCGATCACGATCACCTGGGGCATGTGGTTCTCGACCGCTTCGATCATGACCGCATGTTGCAAGGCGGGGGTGCGGACCTGCATCCGCCGCGAGCGGCCGATCCCCGGGTGCGGAATGTCCCCGTCGCCACCGATCTCGTTCGAGGTGTCGACGATCACCACCCGCTTCTTCATCTCCTCGGCGAGCACGCGGGCGCACTCGCGAAGCATCGTCGTCTTGCCAATTCCCGGGCGGCCGAGCAGGAGGATGCTCTTGCCGCCGATGACCATGTCTTTGATGATGTCGATCGTCCCCGTGATCGCCCGTCCGACACGGCAGGTGAGACCGACGATCTGGCCGCTGCGATTGCGGATCGCGGAAATGCGGTGGAGCGTCCGCTCGATGCCCGCCCGGTTGTCGTCACCGAACGATCCGACGCGCGTGGCAACGAACTCGAGGTCTTCCGAGGTGACCGGCGTGTCGTCGAGGATGACCTCGTGGTCCGGAAAACGGGCTTCGGGCTCGCGCCCGAGGTCGAGCACCACTTCCAGTAGCAGCCCCAGGTTATCGAGACGCTTGACCGCCCGATTGAGATGAGGCGGCAGTGCCTGGAAGAGCAGGTCGAGCTCAGCCGGGTCGGCGTAAGTCAGCCCGTTGTTGGATCGCCTGAGTTCGTGTATTGCTTCAGCCATATTGGGGTACCAGCCGCTTGTCCTTGATTCTTACCCGCATTCGGGCGGGGACTTTCAACGGCAACTCCCGCACCATCAGCGTTTGGGAGGCGATCAGCTCGAAGCCCTCGCCGCGCAGCACCCGGATGCCCGCCTCGTCATAATGCCGCAGACTGCACCAGACCGCCCCGGGATGATGCTGGGCGACGTAGGCGAGCGACCGCTGAAGCAGCGCCGGCCACAGTTCCGCCGGTTGTCCCGTCGCCATCAGGCCAAGCGTGTGAGGACGGCCGCCCCCGCCGGGCACGAGGCTCATCCAGCCCACCACCTGGACCCGCTCGATAACGAAGCGCGGTTGGCCGGCGCGGCGCGGCATCCGAGCGCCCCGAAGTCCGACGGCGAAGCTCCGGCGCCACTCCGCGAAGTTCGCGGCCTCGACCGCCGCCACGGATTTGGGTGTGGTCGCGCAATAAAGAAGGTAGAGACCGAGCTCATCGTCGCGACGCATCGGCCGCCAGCCGGATAGCGCCGGTAATGGCCGTGGGGCGATCGTCTCACTCAGCAGGGCGTGCTCCGTGGCGTATGCGGTGAAGCCACGCGCCCGGAAGAGATCCGCCACCGGGTCATCCACCGGCACGCGCACCACCAATTTCGTCACACCGCGATTCAGGCCCTCATTGAAAAGGTGGTCGAGCAGCGCCGTCCCGTCGTGGAAACGGTCGAGGTCGGGGCTGAGGCAGAGATTGAGGATCTGCCAGACATTTGGGCCCAGGGCGGCGGTCTCGGCCTGGATGAATCCCTGGATCGAGCGCCGGCGAGCATCTTCCATCACGTAGACGTAGTCGGCGGTCGACGTGATCGGCAGGATCGAGGAGAAGGTGCTGTTCAAGAGGAACCAGAGCCGGGTGGACGCGAACTGGCGCTTGAGCGGCGTCCGCTCCGCCTCGCGCACCTGCTGCCGGTAGAGCGCCTCGATGGCCGCGAGGTCCTTCAACTGTGCCGGACGGACCTTGACCGTCATCGCGTTTTGCCATCGAGCGACAGGAAGTACTGATGCCAGCGGCGGTCCGGCGTCAGCTCGGGATGGAAGGCGAGCGCCAGCCGGTTGCCCTGCTTGACCGCGACCGTCTGGTCCCCATGCCGGGCGAGTTCCTCGACATCCGCCGCACGGTCGGTGAGCTGCGGGGCGCGGATGAAGACGGCCGGGGCGGTTCCCCCTATGACCGCCGACGCCACCTCCGCCTCGAAGCTGTCGATCTGCCGGCCGTAGGCGTTCCGCCGAACGCCGATGTCCATCAGCTTCAGAGGCTCCTGGTCCGGCCGGCCGTCCTGGATCTCGCGGGCCATCAAGATCATGCCGGCGCAGGTGCCCATCACCGGCATCCCGGCCGCGGTGCGCTGCTGGATCGATTGCTTCAGCGCGGGCTCCATCAGGTGCGCCATCGTCGTGCTTTCACCCCCCGGCAGGATCAGGGCGTCGACCGCGTCCAGGTCAGTCGCCAGCCGGATCGGAACGCCCTCGACTTCACACGCGCGCAGCGCCGCCAGGTGTTCCCGAAAATCGCCCTGCAGCGCAAGGACGCCGACGCGCCGACGGGTTGCGCTCACCAGCCTCTGCCGGCGAGCAGCTCCTCCTGGGGGATCGCCCCGATCTCCAACCCCCGCATGGCTTTACCGAGGCTCTTGGACGCATCGGCCAGGATGTCCGGCCGGTCGAAATACGTGGTCGCCGCCACGATGGCCTTGGCGCGAGCAGATGGATTTTCTGCCTTGAAGATGCCCGAGCCCACGAAGATCCCGTCGCAGCCCAACTGCATCATCAGGGCCGCGTCGGCCGGCGTCGCGATGCCACCCGCCGCGAAATTGACGACCGGCAGGCGGCCGAGGCGAGCGGTCTCTTCCAGCAGGTCGGAGGGCGCGCCGATCCGCTTTGCCTCCATCACCAGTTCCTCGGGACCGGCGCCGTGCAGCTTGCGGATGGCGCTCGTCACCGCCCTCATGTGGCGGACCGCCTCGACGACGTTACCGGTGCCGGCCTCGCCCTTGGTGCGGATCATCGCCGCCCCTTCGGCAATCCGCCGCAATGCCTCGCCAAGATCCCGGCAGCCGCAGACGAACGGCACCTTGAAGGGATGCTTGTTGATGTGGTGTTCCTCATCGGCCGGCGTCAAGACCTCGCTCTCGTCGACGTAGTCGACGCCGAGCGACTCCAGGATCTGGGCCTCGACAAAATGTCCGATCCGGCACTTCGCCATCACCGGGATCGTGACCGCCTCGATGATGGCCGTGATCAGACCGGGATCGCTCATCCGGGCCACGCCGCCCTCGCGACGGATGTCGGCCGGCACCCGCTCCAGGGCCATCACCGCGACCGCGCCGGCGTCCTCGGCGATCCTGGCCTGCTCGGCGGTGACGACGTCCATGATGACGCCACCTTTGAGCATCTCGGCCAGTCCCGCCTTGACCTTCCAGGTCCCCTTCCGGTCGTTCACCCCGCTGGATGCATCAGCCACACTCCCATTTTACCGCTGGCTCAGGGCAATTCAGGCCCAACTCGTGGACGCCGCGTCACGAACGGGTCGCGACGGTCCGGCTTCCTGGGAGCGCGACACTACAATCGTCCCGCAATGCGGGGCCCTCAAGGGACGCGACGGCAGCGGCTGGTTGCCGTGATCGTCGCCGTGGCCCTGGGTTTGCCGGCGTTGTTCGGGGTTGCCACCGGCATCGGGCTCCTGGTTACCCCTTCGGTCGACGACATGCCCAAGCGAGTGGATGCCATCCTCAAACAGCACGATGGGACGCGAGTCCGGCTCAATGACATTCCGGATCAACTCAGCGAGGCGCTGATCGCGATCGAGGATGAGCGCTTTTATGAGCACAGCGGCATCGATACCCAGGGTCTCATCCGCGCCGTCCTGACGGATCTCTACCGGCATCGGGCTCTGCAGGGTGGCAGCACGCTGAGTCAGCAGCTGATCAAGGTGGTCTACATGAACAACGACGATGACGGTTGGCGCAAGCCGGAGAACCTCCTGCTCGCCTTGAAGGTCGAGGCGCGTTTCGACAAACACACCATCCTCGAGAACTACCTCAACGCTGTCTACTACGGGCACGGCGCCTACGGGATCGGGCAGGCCTCGGAGATCTACTTCCACCGCCCTCCAGGCAAGCTCGACCTGGCCCGGGCATCGATGCTCGCCGGTCTCCCCCAGTCACCGTCCTACTACGACCTGTACCGCAATCCGTGCTCAGCCCGAGCTCGGCAGTTCAACGTCCTGGCCCAAATGGCGCACGATGGCTATATCAGCCAGGAAGCCGCCGCCGCCGCCTATGCCGAGCCCATCGGTTTTCCCTGCAAGTAGCCATGGCCCTCGATCTCGTCCTGCTCGGACCGCCCGGATCGGGCAAGGGGACGCAGGCCGCCAGGCTGACGGAAAAATACGGGATTCCGGCGATCGCCACGGGCGACATCCTGCGAGCGCAAGTCGACGCCGGGACGCCGCTGGGTCAGCGAGTCCGCTCCTATCTCGATCGCGGCGAGCTGGTCCCGGACCAGCTGGTGGTCGACATCATCCGGCACCGCCTGTCCGAGCCTGATACGGAAGCCGGCTTCATCCTCGATGGGTTTCCACGAACCGTGCCGCAAGCGCAGGCCCTGGACGCGATGCTGGCCGAGCTGCAGCGTCCGCTGGACGCCGTCCTCTATTTGCAGGTTGACCGCCAAGCGCTGCTGGACCGGCTTGGCCAGCGCCACCGGCAGGACGATCGTGCCGACATCGCCGACCACCGGATCGACGTCTTCCTCGACCAGACGGCGCCGCTGATCGGCTATTACCGCGACGAGGGAAAGCTCAGGCTCATCGAGGGGGCCCGGCCGCCGGAGCCGGTCGCGGCCGCCATCGACGACGTCATCCGCCCCCTGGTCGGGACCAGCGGCGATCCGAATACCCGGCCAACCGCGAGCTGAACCGCCCGACGCCCGGGCCGTTTGGCCCGCCCTGATTTGGGCATAAACCTAACATCTCGCCGGTTGTTCCTGACGAGACACTACGAAGGAGAAGCACGAATGCCTGAACTAAAAACTGATTTCATTCCCCTCCTCCCGCTCACGAACGGGGTGGTGCTGCCGAACATGGTGGTCACGATCCCGCTGGAGCGCGAGGAGGCACAAGCCGCCGTGGCCGCCGCCCGCCAGGGCGATGGTCTCGTTTTGCTCGTTCCCCGGGTTGGAGGGCGCTACGCCTCGATCGGCACCGTCGCCAAGCTCGAGGACTCTCGGAAACTGCCTAACGGCATCGAGGTCGCCATCCTCCAGGGCCTCTATCGGGCCTCGGTGGGCAGCGCCGCCGCCGGGACGGGCCCGGCCCTGCGCGTGATCGCCCAGCCGGCAGAGGATGTCAATCCGCTGACCGAGACGTCGCACGTCCTGGCCCGCGAGTACAAGGCCCTGATCGAGAACCTGCTCGAACTGCGCGGCGCCTCCGAGGTGGTGCAGATGGTGCACGGCATCGACAAGCCCAACCAGCTCGCCGACCTGTCCGGTTATTCCCCGGATCTTTCGCTCGAGCGCAAGGTCGAAATCCTGGAAACGCTCGACGTCGAGGTGCGCCTGCAGAAGCTGATCGAGTGGACGCGGGAGATCCTGGCCGAGGCCTCCCTCAAGGACAAGATCCGCAACGACGTACAGGAAGGCATGGACAAGCGCCAGCGCGAGTTCCTCCTGCGCCAGCAGATGGACGCGATCCGAAAGGAGCTCGGTGACACCGATTCGGACGTCGCCGCCGAGTACCGAAAGAAGATCGAGGACGCCGGCATGCCCGAAGCCGTCCGCAAGGAAGTGGAGCGCGAGCTCGGGCGCCTGGAGCGCACCAGCGAGCAAAACCCTGAGGCCGGCTGGATCCGCAACTACCTCGACTGGATGCTCGACATGCCCTGGGACAAGCGGACCGTCGACCAGTTCGACGTGGTCGAAGCGCGCCGTGTCCTCGACCAGGATCACACCGGGCTCGAGGACGTCAAGGACCGGATCATCGAGTTCCTCGCCGTCCGCAAGCGCCGCGATGCACGCGGCCTGCAGGTGATTGGCGGGCGCGGTTCCGGCGCCATCATCACGCTGGTCGGACCGCCAGGCGTCGGTAAGACATCGCTGGGTGAGTCCGTCGCCCGGGCGCTGGGTCGCAAGTTCACCCGCATCTCGCTGGGTGGGATTCACGACGAAGCGGAAATCCGCGGTCACCGGCGGACCTATGTCGGTGCCCTGCCCGGACGGATCGCCCGCGCCCTCAAGGAGGCGGGTACCCGCAATCCGGTGATCATGCTCGACGAGATCGACAAGGTCGGCAGCGACTGGCGCGGTGATCCGTCGTCGGCGCTGCTGGAGGTGCTCGACCCGGCACAGAACCACTCGTTCCGCGACCACTACCTGGAGGTCGACCTCGACCTTTCGGAAGTCCTGTTCATTCCCACGGCCAACGTGGCGGACACGATCCCCGGGCCGCTGCTCGACCGCATGGAGATCATCCGGCTGGATGGCTATACCGAGGAAGAGAAGCTTGCCATCGCGCGCGATCATCTGCTGAAGCGACAGCTCGAGCGCAATGGTCTTGGTGCGGATGAGGTGACCGTCGATGACGAGGCGCTGCGGCGGATCATCGCGGACCACACCCGCGAAGCCGGCGTGCGCAACCTCGAGCGCGAGCTTGGTCGGTTGCTGCGCAAGCTCGCAACCCAGATCGAAGCCGGCAAGGTGACGGCACCCGTGCACGTCAGTGGCGTAGACGTCAGGACGTATCTTGGTCGCGCGAAGTTCCACGAGGAAGTGGCCGAGCGGACATCAGTTCCGGGCGTGGCGACCGGGCTGGCCGTGACCGGAATCGGCGGTGAGGTCCTGTTCGTCGAGGCGGCTGCCATGGACGGACAGAAGGGCCTGACCCTGACCGGCCAGCTGGGCGACGTCATGAAGGAGTCCGCGCAGATCGGCCTCTCCTACGTCCGGTCGCACGCGACCGATCTGGGCATCGCGCCCGGGTTCGAAGAGAAGGCGATCCACGTCCACGTGCCGGCGGGTGCTATCCCCAAGGACGGACCGTCAGCAGGCGTCACGATGGTGACGGCGCTGGTGAGCTTGTTCAGCGGGCGGCCGGTGAAGAACACCGTCGCCATGACCGGCGAGGTGACGCTGCAGGGCAAGGTGCTGCCGATCGGCGGCGTCAAGCAGAAGTTGCTGGCGGCGCATCGGGCCGGGCTGACCGAGGTCATCCTCCCGTATCGCAACGAGGCGGACCTGGACGACCTGCCGCAGAGCGTGCGGGACGCGATGACGATCCACCTGGCCAAGGATGTGCGAGAGGTGCTCGACTGGGCCCTCGAACCGAAGAGCGCGTCGCTGCCTCAGGCCGCCTAACAGCGCTCTCATGAGCCGGGCCTTTGTCAAGGAAGGCGATTCGGCCGCGAGCGGATCCCTGGTAGATCGCTTCTACCAGGGATTGCTCGGGCTCAGCGATCCGGCGAGAGCCCTGATCGGCAAACGGCAGCAGCAGGCGTGGCTCACATCGCAGGCAGCCATCGAGGCCGCGCGTCGTGAGGCGCTGTCGGCGCTGGGGGCCGACTCCTACCGGGAGATCTTCGCGGCCGCTGCGGAGCGTGCGGGCCATCCGCCGCAGAGCCCCACCTGGTGGGCCGCCGGCGACGCCGCGACAGCCATCGCCGCACGGCGCCGCGTGACCTCCGAGCAGTTCCTGACACTGGTCGCACCGCTCTCCGTTGCGCTCCCCTGGTTGAAGGACGCCGCGAACCAGACCTGATCAATTCAAAACAGCTAAACCGGACCGAGCCGCGCTAAGACCCGACCTTATTAAAGGAAAGCCGGTTTTGTTTTCATAACAAAGTGCGTTTTTGCCCAATGCGAAAGCCGGCTTTCACAGGTGCCGTCAACCGTTAGGCGCCGATGGACGGCGGGCCGTCCTTACATGGTCTTCCCACTCTTCGTTGCGCTGCCAACTTGAATGACCCAGCGAGCCAGAGGTGACTAACCTGTCTTGCGGTCGAATCTATAGCGGAGCTCGGTATGAGCACCGTCCGCCAGCTCAATGTCTCGCTGACCCACCACGGACCCGCCCTGGCGGTCGTACCAATCGATTCCCAGGCGGTTGCCCTGCAGCACCCACAGTTCGATCGCTGACTTTCCTCCCTCTCGGGCGTCACGCTCTACCTGCTGCCAGAGCGCCCAACCAAAGCCTTTGCCAAGCACGGCCGGATCGACGTAGATGGCATAAACCTCGTGGATGGAATCGGCGACCGGCCCGTGCTGGACGTACCCAACTATCTTCCGCGCACTTTCCGCAACGTGAATTGGCGGCCCCGCGAGACGCTGACGCATCGTCTCCCTCGAATACCACCGTCCCAGTGTGTCCTCGATTGCCGCGGGCGAGATGAGGCCTCGGTAGGTGTGGCGCCAACCTGCCGCAGCGATCCCGGTGATCTCCTCGACGTCGTCCTGTGTGGCTCGGCGAACGATGATGCCAGTTGTCGACATCAATCTCCAGCATGCATTGTTGCCACGGACACATCCACGGCAAAACCGTAGCCCTTCCGTGTGACTGACCGCGAAGCGAGCACATCTTTGGGTTAACGACAGATAGCTGTCGCAACGATGGTTCAGGCTTAGAGCATGGCCGTGGCGGAGGTCGCTCGCAGCTCCCGAGATCGTCGTTTCGAGGCGGCCGTGGAGAAGCTGCGGGTGGGCGTTCACGCGATGGCGACCTGGATCAGCGAGGCCAACGGCGATGCGCTGGGGGAATGCCTGATCGAGATCCGCGAAGTCGGCATCGACCCGCTGGAGGCCGCCTTCGCCAACGGTGTGCGCCGGTTCGACAAGTCGGGCGAATACAAGGCCGACGGGGCCCTCTCGCTGACGGCGTGGCTGCGATGGAAGTGCAAGCTCTCCGGTGGCGCGGCCATGGAGCGCGTGGAGATCGCGCGCCAGCTCGAGAAGCTGCCGCAGACCGAGGCCGCGTTTGCGAAGGGTGATGTGGGTTTTCAGCACGTCGCCGTGCTGGCCCGCACGGCCGAGCATGTAGGCGCTGCCGCGGTGCGCAAGGAAGAAACCAAGCTGCTGCACGCGGCCCAGACGATGGACCCGGGACAGTTCACCACGGTGGCCAAGAACTTCGAACACCGGGTCGACGCCGCCGGGGCGCTGGCCGAGGCGAATCACGCCCACCAGCGGCGCTATCTCCACGTCGGCGAGCCCGTCGATGGGCTGGTCCGGCTCGATGGCCTGCTCGATGCCGAGGGTGGCGCGACCCTGCGCACCGCGCTGCAGGCGTTCATGAAGCCGATCAAGGATGACGCGCGCACTTATGGCCAGCGCCAGCACGACGCGCTGATGGAACTCTGCCGGCAGGGCTCCGGGGGCAAGCGCGACGGCGCGGGGCCGCGGCCGCAACTGATCATCCGCGCCAGCCTCGATACCCTGGCCGGGACGCCGGGCGCGGCCGCGGGCGAGCTGGAAGGCGGCGGCACCGTACCGGCGGAGACGGTGCAGCGCTATGCCTGCGACACCGCCCTCACTCGGATTACCGGCCAGGGTGAGCTGGACCACGAGCTGAATCACGCCAGCCGGACGCTGCCGGCGCCGACCCGGCGGGCGCTCGAGGCCCGCGACCGGCACTGTGTCTTTCCGGGGTGCACCCGGCCGCCCATCTGGTGCGACGGGCATCACCTGGTGTGGTGGACGCGCGGCGGCGCGACCGCGCTCCCCAACCTGGCATTACTCTGTCGGCCGCATCACCGGATGGTCCATGAAGAAGGCTGGGGCCTCGAGCGCGCGAAGAATGAATGGCTTGCCGCGCCACCCGGTAAGGTCCCGATGAGGCGCCTTAGTCGCCGTGAATGAGCTGGCTTGCTTAGTTCGTGGTCCGGGCGGCTTTCGCGAAGCCCTGGAATAGGCGACGCACCCATGGAAGATCATCGATCTCCTCGGGATGCCACTGGACGGCAATCAAGAAACGTCGCTCTAGCGATTCAACGGCTTCGATGACGCCGTCGTCGGATTTTCCTGATATGCGCAGCTGTGGCGCCGCGGACTTAATGGCTTGATGATGCAAGCTGTTGACCTGAAGCTCCGTCTCATCGATCAACTGCGCCAGCCGTGAGTCCGGGTCAAGGCGCACCCGATGAATCAGCGCGGTGCGCGCCCGGCCGTCGGCGTCCGAGTGGTCGACCTGGGTGACGCCCTGGTGTCGAAGGTCCTGCCAGAGCGTCCCGCCTAGCGCCACGTTCAGGACCTGCTGGCCGCGGCAGATCCCGAGCGTGGGCAGGTCATCGGCGAAGGCCCAGCGCGCCAGCGTGAGCTCGGTGCGGTCGCGCGACGCCTCGACAAGATTCAGGTTGTCTATAGGTTCTTCGCCATATTCCTGCGGCGCGACGTCCGCACCACCCGCAAACACGATCCCATCCAGGCGCTCGTAGATCGCCCGCAGCCGCTCGTCATCATCGAGGAGCGGGATCAGCACCGGCGCGCAGCCCGCCGCGACGAGCGCGCGCACGTAACTCTGGTTGATCCCGAAGCGGGGTGGCTTCGGCCCCGGCGGGATCGCCAGCGTCGGCAGCCCGACCAGGGGATGGGCGCTCAACTGGTAAAGTCGAACGCCTTCAACCGTACGGCCGGCACACGCGACGCGCCCAGGTACTCGCTCACCTGCAGCTTCGTCGATCGGCTTATCGCCAGGGTCCCGTTGAGGGCCTCGAGGATGCTCTGCGTGAACCGCAGGTCTTTGACCGGCCGAGTTATGCGCCCGTTCTCGATCAGGAACGTCCCCTCTCGTGTCATGCCGGTGATGATGGACGCCTTGGGTTGTACGACCCGGACATACCAGAAGCGGGTGACCCAGATGCCTCGCTTGATGTCGTTGGCGAGATCCGCTTTCGTCGCCGATCCCGGCTTCATGAAGAGGTTCACGGCGAACGGTCCCTCCGTGTTGGGCGCCGGCAGGCCGTGGCCGGTCGATTGGCGACCGGCCCGCGTCGCCGTCTGCATGTCATAGACCAGGCCACTCGCGACCCCGCCGGTAATCAGGTCGACCCGTTGCTTGGGGACGCCCTCGAAGTCGAATGACGCCGGGATGCCGGTGGGGTCCAGCCCGTCGTCCCAGATGCTGACTTCCTCGCCTGTGATTCGCTCACCGAGCCGCATGAAACTGCGCTCCTCCTGGACCGCCAGGGCGCCGAAGCCAATGAAGCTCATGAACTCCAACATCTCGGCCACCGCGTATTCCTCGAGCACCACCTCGTAGACACCCGGTTCGACCGGCTGCGCATTCTGGTTCCGCTGCGCCTTCTCGATCACCTCAGTGGCCAGCTCGTCCTTGTCGAGGTCCCGGACATCGATCGCGCCGCGATCCGCGTAGCCAGACCCGGCATCGCCCATGACGACGGAGTTGACCGTCGCCTGTGTGGAGCGCTGATGGTGGAAAACGCCCAGCGAGTTGGCAATCGCAAACTGCGCGGCGCTGGTGCTGTACGCGCCGAAGGCCTTGAGCCCGGCGTGGCCGGCTTTCGCGCAAACGGTCTGAACAAAGTCGGCACGGTCTTCGGGGGTGACTGCGGCCGTCGCATCGGACCAGGCCTCGACCGGCGGTGCGGGCGCGGGGCCGGGCATGGGGACGACTTCGCCGCGCAGCTGGAGGTCGGCGATGGCGACCGCCCGCTTGAGCACGTCCGTCGCTGCCCCCTCGTTCAGCTGGTTGATCGACGCCACGCCGGTCTTGCCATCTTTCACCACCCGCACCCGGACGCTGACGTTGCGCTCGGCGACGTTCTGGTGGATGCCGTTGTTGGCGAAGCGCGTCAGCGCGCTGTCCCACTCGGTCACCATGACCTCGGTCTGCTCCGCCGATGAGCGCTCGAGAAGGCCGGTCATGAACTGCTTCAGCTCACCCTCGTCAGTGAGCCGGGCGACTTCCAGGCTCTTCATTTCAGGATCCCGACCTTGACCTGCTGGAAGCGCGCCGGCGCAGCACCGTGCGCCACGTGAGCAACCTGGGGCGGCTGGCCTTTGCCACAGTTGGCGAGCCCCCAGACGGTCCATTCTGAACGTCCGCCAACCGCGTCGCAGGAATTCCAGAACTCGGGCGTGATCCCCGCGTACGTTGCATTTTTCAACATGCGGCCGCGCTTGCCGTCGACGATCTCATAGGCGAGCTGCGTGCCGAACTGGAAGTTGAGCCGCTTGTCGTCGATGCTCCAACTGCGGTTCGTCTCCATATAGACGCCGTCCCGGGTCTCCGCGATCATCTGCACCAACGACGAATCGCCCGGCTCCAGGTTGACGTTGGTCATCCGGATCAACGGGATCCGGTTCCAGCCGTCGGCGCGCATCGTGCCGTTGCTCTCTTGCCCCAGGACGCGGGCGGTTTCCCTGGACGTCAGATACCCGACGAACAGGCCATTCTCGATCAAGAAAGTTCGCTGGGCGGGGACGCCTTCATCATCCCAGCCGAAGGTGCCCAGCCCGGTGGGCGTGAGCGCGTCAGCCGTGATCGTGACCTTGGGCGAGCCGTACTGAAGACGATTCAGCTTCTCGGGCGTCATGAAACTCGTCCCCGCGTACGCGGCCTCCATTCCGAAGACCCGATCGAGCTCGGTCGGATGGCCGCAGGACTCGTGGATCTGGAGCGCGGTCTGGCTGGCATCCAGGATCAAGGTCTTGACCCCGCTGGGACACTGCGGCGCGGTCAGCAGCGCAACGGACTCTTCTGCGATTCGGCCGCCGTGGCGGTCGAGCTCGAGCGCCGTGATGTATTCGTAGCCGCCGGATCCCTGGTGGCGACCGAACGAATTCGGATAGGACCGGTTCTGGACCTCGTCCGGCGACGTGGCCGTGGCCTCGATCCCCGCGCCACTCTCGAATAATTCTTGCTCGATGAATGCTCCTTCGGTCGAGGCGAAAATCTTCGCCTGCCGGATGAACTCCATCGAGCCCTCCCGAATCGTGACGCCCTTGACCGAACCCATCGCCGCGTCGGCGCGCAAAAGCAGGTCGACTTTCTCGCCCAGGGTTACTGCGAAGGGATCGCGCTCGAGCGGCGTCCGGTAGTGGCCGCGCGAGGTGACCGGCGGCCCCAGATCGACCGGCGCTGATCGGACGCGGGCACTGGCCCGCGCGATCCGGATGGCGCGGTCCACGACCTGCTCGACTTCGGCTTTGTCGAGCCGCGCGCTGCCGGCGAATCCCCAGGCTCCATCGACGATCACCCGGACGCCAAACCCCTCGCTGGCGTCGTGGGAGACCGCGGCCAGCTGGCCATTCTTGACGACGATGTCCTGCGTGACGTGTTCGTCGAGACGGACGTCCGCGTAGCTCGCCCCCTTGACCTGAGCCGCGTTGAGCGCGGCCTCCGCTAAATCTTTCATGCCCAGAAGATTAGCGAGGCCGCAGGCCGAGCGGCGCTTTCGCGCGTATCCGCCCGTGCCGCATGCGGCTCGTGCGAGCGAAATGAGCGCACGTTCTTAAGCGCGAATGCGCCGCGAGCCGCGAGGCGGCACATGGGCGCTATTGGTTGATGTACCAATCGGCAGTCTGGTTCATCCACCAGAATTCGTTGCCCTTGTACCCCGCCACCTTCTTGTTGTAGGCCTCGACATCAACCGCCTGGTAGAGCGGGATCTCTGGCACGATGTCGGCCAGCCGGCGCTGGGCCACGATGTACTTGTCCTTCCGGTCCGAAAGCTTCACTGACAGCCGCGCCTGGTCGAGCGCCTGGTCAAGCATCAGGTCACTGGTAAAGGTTGTGTTTTGCCCGACGCAGCCGTTCGATTCCGCCGGGATCTGTGAGCTGTGATAGGCGGTGTAAGCCAGCGAGTCCGGCTCCGCCGGGAAGCTGTAGTTATTCGTGTACATGGCGAGATCGAAGTTGTGACTGTAGATGACCCCACCGTTGGTGCAAGAGCCGAACATCCGGCTGGCGGGAACGTTGGCGTTTCGGTAGATAACCTGGATGCCGATGGCGGCCAGGTCGGCGGCAATGCTGACCTCCTGCTGTTCGCGCAGCGGCAGCGTGGTGGAGATCATGTGGAGCAGCACGCACCGCCCTTGCGGGTCGGTCCGGAAGCCTTTGCACGGCCCCGAATCCTGGACCTTGTAGCCGGCGTCGTTGAGCAGCTTGATGGCGGCCGGCTGATCATATTGGGTGTGCCTGGCATTCGGGTCGAGGCACCAGGCGCCGGTCTGAATGCACATCCACGCGTCGGGAGGCACCACCGTACGGCCGAGCAGCAACGTATCCACGATCTTTTGCCGATCGATCGCCATCAGGATCGCTTTTCGAAGCGTGACGTCCTTGAGGAACGTGTTGTGGAGGTTGATATCGAGGTGCTCGGTGGCGCTGTCCAGGATCGTGACCGTTGTGACATCGCTCAGCCGCGACAGCGGTGGCAGAAGTGACGGCCGCAGGTCCAACGCCATGTCGATGATGTTCGTGCGCAGCTCGTTGAGCTCGGTGTTCGCGTCGGCATCGAACTTGACGCGGATCTCGTTGAGATACGGGCGATTTCCGCCGCCCCACCAGTGTGGGTTCTTCACCAGCGTGAGATGGTCGCCGGTCACCCATTCCTTGAACATGAACGGCCCGGTGCCGACCATGACCTTGTCGAGCGTGTCCGACCCGTTGTAGCCGCCCGGGATGTTGACCGTGACTTTGTCCGACGTGAGGTTGCCGGTCTTGGCCCAGACCTGCTGCAGGAGGTGGTCGGGCAGGATGCCGTAAGGCCCCGTTCCCAGGGTGAGATAGGCGGCGTACACCGTCTTGAGATGGACGGTGGCCGTGAAGTCGTCGGGCGTATCGACGCTGTCCACCTGATCCCAGCCGCTGACGGAAACGATCGGCGTCGGATTCTTCTCGTGGTACTTCAAGAACCAGAATTCGAAGGTTGCCTTGACGTCGCGGGAGGTGAAGGCGACTCCGTCATGCCACTTGACGCCGTGGCGGAGCTTCCAGGTCACGTCCATTTTGTCGCCACCTACCTTGACGTCCCCGTTTTCGAGGGTCGGGACCTCGGTGGCCAGCTCCGGTACCCAGTAGTCGGACAGCTTCGGATTGGTGGGAACGTCCTGGTTCGCCTTGACCGTCAGCAAGCCCTCCATCGCCGGATTGACGTAGGCGCACGCATGTGGCGCGGCGGCCGTGATGTTGCATGAGAGAAGGCTATCCTGCTCCTGCCAGGAGGCGACCGTGACCCTGCCACCGAGCTTGGCCGATGAACTGGTGCTCCCACCGCTCGGCGAGCAGGCAACCAGCAGCACCGTGCCGATGCCGGCGACGGCGAGCAGCCGCAACCAGCGGGGGCTGGCACCCGTCATACGACCTCCTTCCGGATGTTCACGCTCAGGGCGCGGATGAGAGGCGCGCGCCGGCGTGACCTGCCAGCGCAATAATGGGCAGCATTCTACGAGCGGTCACCCAAAAGGGTCAACGAAACCTCGCCTTTTCTAAGGTTCCTTAACACCACCGCTTCAGTCCACCCACCAGTCCGCCGCGTTCCACAACGTGGTGTCAGGGGCGGCGTTGGGCGCGAGGTTGTGCAGATGGGGGCTCGTGAGTACGACGAGGACGCGCTCGAAGAGCGGAAGTTCGAAGCCCAGCCGGGCGTAGGCGCGCTCGAACGCCGCATAGGATCGCGCCCGCTCGATGGTGACGAGCGAGGTGCGTCCCTTGTCAAGATTGCGATCGAGATCGGGGCTGCTGAAGCGGCCGAAGTTCGACCCCTGTCCCTGGTTCTGGTCGGTGGGAATTTGCGAGGAGTGCTCGAGTGGGTAGACACCGTCGGGGTCGGGACCGATGCTCCAGGTCCACAATCCGGCTTCGAACTGACCGCGTTCCAGAAGGCCGCCCTGCGCGTAGCCGCTGAACAACTCGCTCGGGTGCGCCTCCGTCGTGCTCACCGCGGCGCCGAGCTTTCGCCACTGTGCGACCAGCTCATCCCGGACGGCGCTCCGCAGCGGGCTGCCGAGCGCGGTCACGAGGTGAAAACTCAATCGGTGCCCGTTCTTGCTGCGAATACCGTCTGATCCCAGCGCCCAGCCGTCACTGTCGAGCAGTTTGGTGGCGGCGTCCAGGTCGTAGGCGAGCGAGGCATCGGGATCATGGAATGTCGTCAATGCGCTCGGGATCGGTGACTCCGCGAGCCGGGCCCGGTCACCGAAAAATTTCTTGACGATGCCGGGTCGGTCGATCGCCGTGCGCAGCGCCTGGAGGAGCGCGGGATCGTTTTTCCAGGGCGGCGGCTGGCCGGTCAGCGGGTTTGGGTCTGCCTGGTTGAAGGTGACCTGCTCGTAGGCAAGCTGGGACCGGCGCTGCACCGTCAAGGCGCCAGTGTTCGTAAGGCTGGCGAGCTGGTCGTCCGGCAGCTCGAGCGCCAGGGAGACCTGGCCGGCGCGGGCCGCCTCGACGAGCTGACCCGACTCCGGATAGAGCTTGTACACGATGCCGTCGAGGTGGGCCCGGCGCCCCGATCGCCCCTGCGACCAGGCATCGTTGCGCAGCAGCGTGACGTGGTCGTCCGGAACGAGCTCCGAGATCTTGAAGGGACCGCTGACGACGTCGGGCCGCGCCCAGAAGGGGTCCGCGGCCAGCTGCTCCGGGGCGATACCGGCCAGGCGATGCTGCGGCAGCACCGCCGGAAACAGGTTCAGAAACTTGGGGTAGACGCGATCGAAATGGAGCGTCAAGCGCTGCAGGTCGTGGATATCGATTCGCGAGATCGCCGTGTAGCCGTCGGGCGAGAGGACACCCTGCACCTTGGGATTGACGATCAGCCGCCAGGTAAAGGCGACATCGTCGGCGGTCAGCGGCTGGCCATCCGACCAACGCAATCCCGGCCGGAGCCGGTAGGTGACGTCCATCGTGCCGGCGCCGCGGTTCCAGGTCACGTCACCGTTTTCCAGGGTCGGCACCCGCTCGACGAGGTCGGGGAGTGGTTGCAGGTTGGGGTCCAGCCGCACCAGGCCGGCGTAGAGCAGGGCGTCCACCTGTGCGGCCGGAACTTCTTCGTTGAAGAGTGGCGAGAAATTGGTCGGGCTCTCCCAGTCGCCCACCATCAGCGTGCCCCCCTCATGGCGCGCGGGCTCCGCCTGATACTGCGAGGCCGGCGGAGTGGCGGTGCCCAGCGAAATCCCGTGCACCGATGGCAGCGAGCTACAGCCGCCGACCAGTGGCAGCAGCGCCAGGGCAACCGGTGATGGCTCCGCGCTTGCGAAGCTTGTCCAGCTGACCCATGTCCGAGATCAGGTCCACGAGAGGCGACGAAAGCCGCTTGTTCAGATGCAGGTCTTCCTCACCGTCGAACTCGGGCGGTCGGGCGTCCCACGACTTGAGATAAAAAAGCGCCTTGAGGGCCGTGTACGGGATTCCCAGTGTCTCGATGCGGTCTTTCTCGATTGACATCAGCCGCATCGTGACGCCGTAGGTGGCGTGCAGGAGCTCGCCGTCGAGGTAGCCCTTCAGCACCTCGCCGTCCTGGAAGCGGATCGCCACTTTCTTCTCGGCACGCGCCTGCTCGTCGGCGGTGGGTATTCCGCTTCCGAGGGCAATCCGCTTGATCGAGGGCAACGGGATGAGTGCGCGCTCGTTATTGCTGCCCTGATCGAGCATCTCCAGCTCGAGGTTGGGCTGGTCCAGGCTGATGCTGCCGACCCGGCCCTCTATAAGCTCGTCGTCAAGAAATCGGATGGTGACGGTGGTGGCTTTGCCAGCCCCCGGACTGCCCATTTGTGGCCCTCTTGATGTGGACGTCAGCGGCATTATAACGAGCCGATTGCGGAACTCCTGCGAAAAGATCGCGGCCGTGTGACAAAGTTGGAAATTGCGTCCGAGAGTCGTGCAACGAGCGCAAGAACGGGTGCTATGATTCGCCCCGCGACTCGGCGGGTGGACTTCACGTCGCTGACGGATTTTGCCGAGTCCAGGCGGTATAGAGGGTAGTGACACGAGTTGCCAAGGGACCCTCGGACCTCGATCTCATTCGCGATTACCTTGGCGGCGACGTCGCCGCCTTCGACACCCTCTTCAAGCGCTACCACAAGGCGATCTACGGCCTGACCTTCCGGCTGCTGCGCGACCGGCAGCTGGCGGAGGACCTGACCCAGGAGACGTTCTTCCAGATTCTCCGCACCATCCACCGCATCAACGACAGTTTCAACTTCTCCGCCTGGATCCACCGGATCGCCACCAACCTCTGCTACGACGAGCTCCGGCGGCGCAAGAAATTCCCCGAGGCGCAGGAGATCGACGACGAAGAAAGCGAGGACTCCGTGCTCCAGGTGCCGGATGGCGACGCACGCAAGAGTCCTGAGGTCGCCCTCGAGATCAGTGAGCTGCGCGACGCCGTCTGGTCGGTGGCCCGGCGGTTACCCGAGAAGTACCGGCTGGTGCTGACGCTCCGCGAGCTGCAAGGTTTGAGCTATGCGAACATCGCCCGCAAGATGCGGGTCTCCGAGAGCGCGGTCGAAACCCTGTTGCACCGGGCCCGCCGGCGATTCAAAGAAGAATATCTTTTCATGGAGGGCAAGGCCCAGACTGAAGAGACGCGCTGCCCTACCATCGCCTACCTGCTCGACAACTTCCCCCCCGGCACGCTCCGGCGCGAGCAGCGCAAGATGGTCGCGCAACACCTCGATTCATGCCCGGGGTGTTCCGAACGGTATCCGAACCCGCCACACCTCCAGCGCAACGACGTGGTAGTGCAGCTCAACACCGCGGTCGTGAGCCGACGCCTCACCTCGAAGGTGCGCCATCCAAAGATCTCCTTCATGGACGGGCGCGTCCAGGGCGGCTACCGCAAGCACTAGTTATATTCACCCCGTGGCCACCAGCGTTCAGGTTGTTTTCGACTGCGCGGACCCCGATAAGCTCGCTACCTTCTGGGCCGGGGCGCTGCACTACAAGAAGCAAGACCCACCAGCCGGCTTTGTCTCGTGGCCCGACTTCCTAAAGGCGCAGGGGATCCCCGAGAGTGAGTGGACCTCCGCCAGCGCCGTGGTCGATCCCGATGGGGTCGGCCCGCGCCTCTACTTCCAGCGGGTACCGGAAGGGAAAACCGTCAAGAACCGGGTCCATCTCGACCTGAACGTCGGCGGACCAAGAAGCGCGCCAGCGGATGAGCGACGACGCCGCGTCGATGCCGAAGTCGACCGGCTGGTGCAGCTGGGCGCTCGCCAATCACGCACGATCGAAGAGCGCGGCGAATACTTCATCAACATGTTCGATCCCGAAGGCAACGAGTTCGACGTTCAATAGGCTCAGGCGAAGCGTTTAGGATGGGGTCCATAGAGGAGGTGGCGCAGATGCCGACCTTGTCCTACAGCCACGGCGCGAGCGACGTTCCGCTCCTCGGCGAGACCATCATCCAGAACCTCCGCCGCACGGTTCGCCGGGTACCAGATCACGAGGCCCTGGTCGTCCCCCACCAGCGCTACCGTGCGACCTATCGCGCATTCTGGGACCAGGTCAACGTGGTTGCACGCGCCCTGTTGCGCCGCGGCGTTGCCAAGGGCGACCGAGTTGGCATTTGGGCACCCAATCGTTACGAGTGGGTGCTGATCCAGTACGCCACCGCCGGCATCGGCGCGATCCTGGTCAATATCAATCCGGCATATCGCTCGCACGAGCTGGAATACGTCTTGCAACAATCCGGCACCTCGCTGCTGATTCATGCCCGTGGCTTTCGCTCGACGGACTACGTGGCGATGGTCAGAGAAATCCGATCCCGGTGCCCTGAACTTAGAGCCAGCCTAAGCCTCGAAGACGATTGGGACCACTTGATCACGGCCGCAGGCGACGTCTCGAGCGAGGCGCTCGCCGAGCGAGAGGCTTCGCTGCAGTTTGACGATCCCATCAATATCCAGTACACCAGCGGCACCACTGGGTTTCCTAAGGGCGCCACCCTGTCGCATCACAACATCCTCAACAACGGCTTCTTCATCGGGGAAGCGGTTCGCTACAGCGAGCAAGACCGCGTTTGCATTCCGGTGCCCTTCTATCACTGCTTTGGCATGGTGCTTGGTAACCTGGCCTGCACGACGCACGGGGCCTGCATGGTGATTCCCGGCGAGGCCTACGACACAGCGACTGTCTTGCGCACCGTGCAGGAGGAACGCTGCACAGCACTCTACGGCGTCCCAACCATGTTCATTGGCGAGCTTGACCATCCAGAGTTCAATCGCTTCGACCTCGGCTCCTTGCGGACCGGCATCATGGCCGGCTCGCCTTGCCCGGTCGAGGTCATGAAGCGCGTCCAAAACGAGATGCACATGACCGAGGTGACCATCGCCTATGGGATGACGGAAACCTCGCCGGTTTCGACCCAGAGCCACACCGACGACCCGCTGGAAAAGCGCGTGAGCACGGTGGGCTCCGCGCATCCGCATATCGAGATCAAAATCGTCGATCCGGAGACCGGACGGGTGCTGCCGAGGGGAACTCCAGGCGAATTCTGCACGCGCGGCTACTCCGTGATGCTGGGTTATTGGAATAACGAAGCCGCGACCCGCGATGCGATCGACGCCGCTCGCTGGATGCATACGGGCGACCTGGCCCTGATGGACGACGGTGGCTACCTCAACATCGTTGGGCGGATCAAAGACATGGTCATTCGAGGGGGTGAAAACGTTTATCCGCGGGAGGTTGAGGAATTTCTGTACACCCATCCGTCTGTGTCCGACGTCCAGGTGATTGGTGTGCCGGACTTAAAGTACGGGGAAGAAATCATGGCCTGGGTCAAACTGCGCTCAGGCACTCAGGTCAGCGGCGACGAGCTCCGTGATTTCTGCCGGGGAAAGATCGCAAGCTACAAGATCCCGCGTTATTGGAAGTTCGTCGACGCCTTCCCGATGACTGTCACTGGCAAGGTGCAGAAATTCAAAATGCGCGAGGCGTCGGTCGCCGAACTGGGACTGGAGAAAGCCGCATCCGTCCGGACTGCCTGAGATAGGGCAGCCGGCGAGCCGCGGCCTACTCTCGGCGATCGCGCCCGGGCGGGCGTGGCTCGATGACGAGCTCGATTTCGGTTATTTCCACCGGGTGCCAGTGGCGGTCCGCGACCGCGTGTTCGAGATCGCCCAGGCGGTGCCGGTGCCGTCGCGGCGCTGGGTGCTCATGCTCGAAGGCTTCTTTCAGTCGATGCCGGTGGTCTGAGTCGCCGTTGGCGCGCTCGGACCGGTCCGTCATGATGATGTGCGTGTGACCGTGAGGCTCTTCACCGGGCGCCCCGTGCGCATGCTCGATCACCTCGACGAGCCGGTGGACATGCGAATCCGCGCCAAAATCATGACGGTGAACGTACTCGTCATCGTGCCGGTGCGGCATAGCCCGATGTTACCCGTCGACGCCGGCTCAGGCCAGACGGCGGCCGGCCAGTAGCAGCCGCATCAGGCGCGTCGACGCCGCAACCAGCAGCGGCCTCGCCTGGGCGATCGCCTCACCGAGCGAACAGGGCTCGACCATCGTCGCCTCCAGCCCATCGAAAAGCAGCCGCAGCTCCGTCTCATCGGCGATGCTGCCGCCCAAGGCGACCACCGGGATGCCGGCCTGGCGGGCGTGCCGGGCCACGGCGGCGGGGCCCTTGCCGAAGCGCGCGGTTTGCGAATCGAGGCGTCCCTCGCCGGTGATCACCAGCTGGGCGCCGGCCAGCCGCTCGTCCAGGCGCAGCGCCTCCATCACCATCTCGGCACCGGGCCGCAGCCGCGCTCCGGTGAAGGCGACCAGCCCGGCACCCAGGCCTCCCGCGGCGCCGGCACCCGGCAGCTGTTCGACGTCAACGCCGAGGTCGCGGCGGATGATCTCGGCGAAGTGCTTGAGCGCGGCATCGAGTTCCGCCACCATCTCCAGCGTCGCCCCTTTCTGGGGGCCGTAGACAGCGCTCGCCCCACTCGGCCCCGTCAGCGGGTTGGTGACGTCGCAGGCGACGTCGACCTCGGCCTCCTTCCAGTTCGCGTGGACGCCGCCCACGTGGATCCGCGCCAGCCGTTTCAGTGCCAGACCGCCCGGGGGTAGCTCGTGGCCGTCCTCGTCGAGAAGGTGGTAGCCGAGCGCCTGCGCCATGCCGGCGCCGGCGTCGTTGGTGGCGCTGCCGCCGATGCCGACGATGAAGCGGCGCGCGCCCGCGTCGTAGGCGCGTTGCAACAGCTCACCGACCCCGTAGGTGGTCGTCTTCCGCGGATCACGTTTCTCCGATGGCACCAGGGCCAGACCCGCCGCCTTCGCCATTTCGATCACCGCGGTCGATCCACCGTCGATCAGCCCGTAGTCGGCATCCACCGGATCGCCCAGCGGCCCGCGTACCCGGAGGGTGCGTCGCTCGCCACGCGTCGCGGCGACCAGCGCATCGACGGTTCCGTCACCGCCGTCCGCAATCGGAACCAGCACCAGGTCGGCGTCTGGTGTGGCGGCTCGCACACCTTCGCCGATCGCCTCGGCCGCTTCGAGCGCGGACAGCGAACCCTTGAACGCGTTGGGCGCGATCACGATGCGCATCAGCGCATCGGCGGCAGGCCTGGGGCCGCCGTCAGTAGACGGGCGTCAACCAGTGACGGTACTTGGCGCTGCGTCCCCGCACGATCTCGAAATAGAGCTTCTGCAGCCGGTCGACGACCGGCCCGACCTGGCCATCACCGATCGGCCGCCGGTCGACATCGACGACTGGCGAAATCTGTGCACCCGTGCCGCAAAGGAAGATCTCATCGGCGATGTAGAGCTCGGAGCGGTCGATGGAACGCTCCACCACCTCCAGGTCGAGCTCAGCGCGCAGCAGCTCGATCATGGCGAGGCGGGTCAGGCCCTCCAGGATGTTGTCCGAGATGGGCGGTGTAAACACCTTGCCGTCGCGAATCAGGAAGATGTTCTCGGCGCTGCCTTCGCAGACATGGCCCTCGTGGGTCAGCATGATCGCCTCGTCGAAGCCGTTTTCCATTGCCTCGGTCTTGGCGAGCGCGGAGTTGACGTAGATGCCGGTGATCTTGGCCCTGGCCGGCGCCGCATTGTCATCGACGCGCCGCCAGCTCGACACCATGCAGCGGATGCCGCGCTCGATGTCGACGTAATTACCAAAGGGGGTGACGTAGATGGCGAAGGAATCCTTGAGGTTATGGAGCCGGACTCCGATCTCTTCGGAGCTCTTGAAGGCGAGGGGTCGGATGTAGACGTCCTGGCGGAAGTTGTTGCGCCGGATGAGCTCGATGCTCGTGCTGCAAAGCTCATCCAGGGTAATCGGGATCTTGAGCTTTAGCACCTTCACGGAATTCTGCATCCGGCGGTAATGCTCCCGCAGCTTGAGGATGAAGAGCTGCTCATGTTCGGGGCTCCAGTAGCCGCGGATGCCCTCGAAGACCCCGGTGCCGTAGTGAAGGGCGTGGGTCATCAGGCCCAGTCGCGCGTCCGCGTAGCGCTTGAACTCCCCGTCGAGATAGACCCAGTACTGCTCCTGCTCTTTCCGCCGGGCTTCGGTTCCCCGAGTGACGCCCTCTGCCTTGATCGCCATCGACAGACGACCTCCTTTGTGCCTCGTGAACAGGCTGGGTGAACTGGGTCCGAATTCGCGTTCCGAGACCCTGAGGGGATTATATGCCCGGTTCCGCCGACCCGGATAGGGTCGAATGGCTGTAACGAAGTGTGCCGACCTTGAGTTCAAAAAATGCTGTGCTAAGCTTGGGGCGCCGGTGGCCCCCATACGTATGAACCCCCGGGTGGTGCGCTGGTTCACCCCCGGCCTCCACGTCAAGCGATGGCTGGTCCTCCTGATCGTGGGGATGGTGATCATCAGCCTGGGGATCGGCTATGCGCTGCGCAATTTTTACTCGTCTGGTTTCCGCTTCCCTGGCGTCACCTTCTACCTGACTCTGCAGTTCATTCCTTACGTTGCTCGCGCGGCGCTCTTTGGGGCCCTCGGCGTCTCGATCATCCTGTTTGCCCTCTACAAGCTGACCCAGTCGGTCCTGGGCCCCTTCCTGCCCGGCCGTGACCGGGCGCTCTCCGAGATCATTTACAACTACCGGTTCCTGCAGAAAGGGCCTCGGGTGGTCGCGTTGGGGGGCGGCACCGGCCTCTCGACCATGCTTCGAGGGCTAAAGAAGTACACCGGCAACCTTACCGCGATCGTGACCGTGGCGGATGACGGCGGCAGCTCGGGCAAGCTTCGCGCGGAATACCGGATTCTGCCCCCTGGCGACTTCCGGCAGTGCATCACCGCGCTGGCCGACGTCGAGCCCCTCATGACGACGCTCTTTCAGCACCGATTCAAGGAGGGCAGCCTGAACGGGCACTCCTTCGGCAACCTGTTCATCATGGCGATGGCCGAGATCACCGGAGACTTCGAGCACGCCATTCGCGAGTCCGGGCGGGTTCTCGCCGTCCGGGGACAGATCGTGCCATCGACCTTGCGCGATGTCACCCTGATCGCCGAGATGGCCGACGGCCAGACCCGAGTCGGCGAATCGAGCATCCCCCACGCCAACAGCGACTCGGATGGGAACGGCGCGGTGGCCACCGCCATCAAACGAGTGTTTCTGCAGCCGGAGCCCACCATCAACCCGGAAGCGGAGGAGGCGATCCTCAACGCCGAGATGATCCTCGTCGGCCCTGGCAGCCTCTACACCAGCATCCTGCCCAACCTCGTGGTCGACGGGATGGCCGAGGCGCTCAAGGCCTCGCCGGCGATCAAGGTCTTCGTTTGCAATGTCGCCACCCAGCCGGGCGAGACCGATGCCTTCCGGGTTAGCGATCATCTCAAGGCGATCGAAGGCCACCTGGGCACCAACATCTTCGACTTCGTCGTGGTCAACAGCAACAACAACTTCACCCTGCCGCCTTCGGCCCAGGCGGCGGGCATCAGGCGCGTCGTCTACGATCCGGCCACGGTGAGCCAGCGCAGCATTCACGCCGTGCTGGTCGATGTCGTCAACCCGCGGATCTCAACCCATCACGATCCCGACAAGCTGGCCCGCGCCATCATGAAGAAGATCTGGCACTCGTAGCCAGCTCCGCGTCCTCGCGTTGCAATCGCCGCGACTGCCAGAACTGGGTGAACCAGTCCTCGCCGAAGAAAGCCGCGAACGCAAAGATGACCGCGCCGATGATGTCGACGATGTAGTGCTCGCCCAGGTACACGATGCTCAGCCAGACGCCGGCCGTGTACACCAGTGCCGGCCAGGCCCGACGACCCCAGAGACGTAAGGCGAAGACCGCACCCAGCAAGGGATAGGCCGCGTGCAGCGACGGCATGGCGGCGTACTGGTTGGGCGTCAGCCAGTGGTAGACGGTGGCCGGCACCGGGATGCCGGGGATGTCAGTGAAGCTCGGCAGCGTGTGGTCGATGATCTTCACCACGCTGGGCAGGGCCTTCCAGGGCGGAGCGACGGGCAGCAACAGGTAGAAGACGAAGGCCGCGAACGACATCGCGATCAACGCCCGCGAGAATCGTAAGAAGGTCCGCCGGTCCACGATCCAGAAGAGGTAACCGAGCCCGAGCGGAAACGCAAAGTGCAGGAAATAGAACATGGTGGCGGCGATGTCGTACCAGCTCAGGTGACCCGGGTGGTAGAACGCCTGCTGCAGGAGCAGGGTTGGAACCTGCCCGAAGCTGATCAGCCGCTCGAGGGAAGTGACGTCGTGGATTGGCATCCCGAGCTTGCCGCCGAGGCCGCGCAAGTACTCGTAGGAAAGGAAGAGGACGAGGAAGGGGATCCAGTCGGCGAGGAACAGCCTGGCCCGGCCGAGGACCAACGCCGCGATCAACATCAGCAGGAGGAACCGTTCGGGTGAGACGGAAAGGTGGAGGACGAAGACCATGAAGAGCGTCACGGCCGCCAGGTAGCCGCCGACCAGCGACGGGATGAGCCAGGCGCGCCGGCGACCTACACGCGGGCGCTGAGGCGCGTCAGCCGGTTGCACCGAAAAAGCTTACTCAAGGACTCCTGTAACCCTGTCCCTTAAAGCGCGCTGAGAAGCGGTCGAGAAGATGGGATTTCGCCAAAACTGCCGTTATATTGAGACTCGAAATGGCAGAAACGGCCCCCGAGCCCACGGCATCCCGCAGCCCGCGGGTGCTGGTCGTCGACGACGAGCGGAGCATCGTCGACTTCATCCGTCTCGGCTTGCAGTACGAGGGTTTCCAGGTGCAGACCGCACCCGATGGGCAGGCGGCCTTGCGCATGATCAGTGAGTTCAGGCCGCACGTCGTCGTGCTCGACATCATGATGCCGAAGCTCGACGGCCTGGCCGTCGCGGAAGCGATTCGTGGCAACAAGGACACCGGCGTGATCATCCTGTCCGCCAAGGATGAGGTCCAGGATCGGATCAAGGGGCTCGAGGTCGGCGCCGACGATTACCTGGTCAAGCCTTTCGACTTCGGCGAACTGCTGGCGCGGATCCGAGCGGTCATGCGCCGCCGCAATCCGAATGCCGGTCCGCAGCTCCAGGTGCAGGACGTCACAATGGATGACGCGACGCGAGAGGTGCGCCGGGATGGCCGGGCCATCGATCTATCGGCCCGGGAGTTCGATCTGCTGCGCCTGCTCATGATGCATCCGAACCAGGTCTTGCCCCGGGATCGCATTCTCGATCAGGTCTGGGGCTACAACTTCTTCGGCGACGCGAACAACGTCGAGGTGTACATCCGCTATCTTCGCCAGAAGCTTGGCGATGAGCAGCACCAGCTGATCCAGACGGTAAGGGGCGTCGGGTACCGGATCAAGACATGAACCCCCGGTCGCGCCGCGGCCGGCGCGGCTAGCCATGTCCCGCTTCCGCTCGCTGCGCTGGCGACTCACGTTCCTCTATCTCGGCCTGCTCGCGGTGTTGTTGCTGGCTGCCGGCGTCGCCCAGTACTTTGCCGCGCGCGAGGTCCTGTTTCGGACCAACGCCGACGTGCTGGTCAGCGAGTACAACGCCGTCTTCGCCGCCTTCCGCAAGCAGAACGCGAGCCGGCCGGCGACCGCGCTGCGCGCGCTCATCCTGTCGCAGGCGTTCAGCCTCGAACTGAGTTCCCGGCGGACGGCAGCCACGATCATCGACGTGAACGGCGGATGGGTGACGTCGTCGCCGGCGACATTGTTTGCCAGCCAGGACCCGCCAAGCCTCACCACCCAGGAGTATCGCAACGCGGTACTCAGTGCGCCCAAGCCCTATTACGTTGCCACGGCCGCCGATGGCTCGACCTACCTCGTGGTGCTCAACGTGATCCGTATCGGCACCAGGCCGATCGGCCTGGCTCAGCTTGCCATTCCGACCAGCGAGATCGATCAAACGCTGCGGTTGGATCGGGAGGTTGCCATCCTGGGATCGTTACTTGTGTTGCTCCTGGCCCTGCTGCTGAGCCCGCTGATCGTTGGCCGCGCACTCCGCCCCCTTCAGCAAATGTCGACCACGGCCGGGGCCCTGGCGGCAGGCGATTACAAGCAGCGGGTGAACGTGCCGAAGACCAGGGATGAGATCGGCGCCCTGGCGGTCGCGTTCAACCAGATGGCGGCGGGCATCGACCATGCCTTCGAAGTCCGCCGGCAGTCGGAAGAGCAGATGCGGCACTTCGTCGCGGATGCCTCGCACGAGCTGCGCACCCCACTAACCTCCATCGCGGGCTACATCGATGTGCTCGGCCGGCGTGACGTGGTCGACGCGGAGACGCTGCAAACGTCCCTGGCAGCCATGCAGCAGGAAAGCGCCCGAATGACCCGCCTGGTCAACGACCTGCTTACGCTCACCCGCTTCGAATCGGGCAAGGCGCCCAGCCGCCAGCGGGTGCTGCTCGACCAGTTCGTCAACCAGGCGCTCGATGAGTTGAGTCTGCGCGACAGGGGAGCAATGGAGTCGCGGGACTTGCAGCCGGGGGTTACGGTGCGGGCTGACCCCGAGGCGCTCAAACAGGTCGTGACCAACCTGGCCCAGAACGCGCTCAAGTACGCGCCGGGGGCGCAACAGCACTGGAGCGTGTTTGAGGTGGACGGGCGAGCCGCCATCCGGCTGCAGGATACCGGCCCGGGGATCTCGCGCCAGGACCTTCCGCACATCTTCGAGCGCTTTTACCGCGGGGAGAAGGCGCGCGACCGGTCGACGGGCGGCTCGGGGCTGGGCCTCGCCATCGCAAGGTCGATCGTCGAGGCGCACCAGGGCACGATCGAGGCGGCGAGCGAGCCCGGCCAGGGGGCGACGTTCACCGCGTGGCTGCCGCTGGCAGCTTAGGCCTTCAAGCGGATGATCGCCGAGATCTCAACCGGCACGCCGAGCGGCAGCTCGCTGGTCCCGAGCGCCTGCCGGGTGTGCCGTCCACGCTCGCCAAAGACTTTGAATATCAGGTCGGAGGCCCCGTTGAGGACCTTCGGCTGCTCCTCGAAGCCGGTCGCCGAGCGGACGAAGCCGCTGAGCTGGATGAATTGCTCGACCTGGTCAAGCGACCCCGCGTGCCGGCGGATGAGCGCCATGATGTTGAGCGCGCAGATCTCCGCCGCGCGGCTGGCGTCCTTCAGACTGACATCCCCGCCCACCACCCCGCGGAATTGGACCTCGCCATTCCAGCTGGGGATGACGCCCGAGGTGTAGAGCAGCTCGCCGACCTGTTGCACCGGCACGTAGGACGCGAGCGCCTTCGGGGGCTCTGGCAACTCGATGCCGAGCGTGCGCAGGGTCGCCTCAGCCGAATCCACGCTCAGGATCCGCCTCGACCGTGTGGTGAGCAGGCGCGATCGACCTCCTCAGCCCGCCTTGGACGGACTGTAGAGAAGAGGGTAGCGTTGCCGGTCCCGAACCACCACCCTGAACCGGTGAAAGGATGGTTAACGCGGCCGGCCTGGTTGTGACAGCCGGTCACGGACGAAACGAATTTTGGTCTTCACGCCGGACCCGCCAGCGCCGCGCCAGGATCACGGCGCCCAGGGCGAGCAGCGCCGCCAGCGCGACGGCGTAGGTGGCGTAGCCGGGCGTCCCGCTGGAGCGGCGGACGGGGGCCGGTCCCGCGGCGCTGGCCCGAGGCGTGGCGGAGGCATGGCTGCTCGCCGACGGCGCGGGCGTGGCCGTCACCCCCGCGACCGTGGCGGCGGGATCGGCGATTCGATACGCTCCAGCCGAGCCATCCGTCGGATTCCAGGCCGCGGCGACGACCTGCGCCGGATTGAGGGGTTGGAGAGCGAGCGCCGTGATCCGGGGCTTGAGCGGCAGCCCGGCACCAAAGGTGCCCCAGCTGGCCCCCCGATCCAACGACCGAAAGACGCCCCCGTTGCCCTGGTCGCCATCGCTGCCGGCGTAGATCTGATCGGGATTCGCCGGGTTGAAGAGCGCGAGGTTGAAGTCGGTGGTGGGCAGGCCGGCCAGCAGGCTCCAGGTGACGCCGCGGTCATCACTATATAAGAGGCCTTGCGAGGTGCCCGCCAGCACCGGGGGATCCGTGCCGCCTGAGGGCGCCGACGCCACCGCGAGCGAGGCGACCACCGCGTCGCCGGGGAAATTTCCTTTGACCACCGCCCAGCTCCCGCCGAGTCCCTCGGACTTGAGCAGAAAACCTGAACCCGCCGTGCCGTTGTCGGCGCCCGCAAACAACGTGGGACCATTGGTCTTCGGCAGCATCCCCACCGCGGCGATATCCAATGCCTCGAGGCCGAGCGAGTGCCAGGAGCCGGCGCCATCGCTGGAGTAATAGACACCCTGGGCGGTTCCTGCGAGGAGAAGGCCGCTACCCACCGCGATCGACCGGACATCCATGTTGTTGAGACCCTGGCTCTGCGGGGCCCATGTCTTCCCTTCGTCAACGGACTTATAGAACCCGGCGGTCTGCGTGCCGGCGTAGGCAGTCGCCGGCTGCAGCGGGTCGAAGCGCACGACCCACGCGCCATCAATGCCCGCGATCGCCGAGGTCCAGGTGGCACCCGAGTCGGTGCTCCGCAAAACGCCTCGGCCCTGGGTTGCCGCGAGCAACACCGACGGATGCACCGGCGAGACGGCGATCGACCAGATGGGACGATCCGGCGTCCCAGGTTGCTGGGCACCGGTCGGCGTCCAGCTGGTGTCCGCCGCGGAGGCAGCGACAAGAGTGGCGAGCAACCCCGCGGCCAGCGTGATTGGCGTAAGCAGCGTGCGGCGCGACAATCTCACGTGGGTGCCCGGAAAAACGGAGTAAGGATAGCAGACGCTCTCCGCCGGATTGTGAGGCTGCCTTTGGACGGAGCGTCCACGTCCAGGCCAAATTCGCCCGAAGCTCGACTACAATGCTCGACGTGCGACAGCTCTGGCGAGCGCTGCACGGTGTCCCGCAGTTGCTCCTGGTGCAGCCGGAGCAGCTTACCTATGACCTCGCCTACGCGTTGGCCCTCTTGCCCCTGGTCATCGCCGGCATCATCTTCTTCCTGCAGGACGCCCTCCTCTTGTTTGCGATCTCGTTTCTCTCCGGCATCGTCTGCCTGCTCGCGCTGCAACTGGCTCGATTGACGTTCGGGCTGCCCGCCTGGGTCGGCTTCAAGGCAACGCAACCACTGGTCGCCAGCGTGCTGATCGCCGTCTTCTTCTCCCCTCGCACGCCGGCTTGGGTTGGCGCGTCGCTGGTGATCCTCTTCATCATCATCGATACCTTCATCTGGCCGCAGCTGCGGCGGGTGATGATCCATCCCGCCCTGATCGTGTTCGGAATGCTCTACCTGATCGAGTTGCCCCTGCACATCGGGTACGTCGCCGTCGATGCCCGCCACCTCGACGATCCGCTGTTGCTCTGGTACCGGATGGGGACAGTCATCGACCCGGTAAAGCTCTACGTCGGAAACGCGCCGGGGCCGATCGGGACGGCATCGGGCGCCGCCGTGCTGCTCGGCGTCACCTACCTCTGGTACACGCGGAAGATTTCCCTGGGCGTCGTCGTCGGATTCCTCTGCGGTGTGACCGCGGCCGCGATCGCGATCCGATCGGACGTAGGCTTCCAACTCGCCTCCGGGCCGTCGCTCTTCCTGGCAGGCTACGTCGCCGCGGACCGGCGGCGCGTGCTGCTTTCGGAGCGATTCACGTTTGCCTTCGGGCTCGCGGCGGGCGTGGCAACCATGATCCTGCGTTGGTATGGCAATGGACAGCAGGCGGCCTGGCAGGGACTGCTGCTGATCAGCGCCGTGGTGACCATCGTCTTGCTCGTCCAGGACCTGCTGCGACGGCGCGCGAGATCGGTGAGCCGGCCGCCGGCACTCCGCACTATGGCCGTCGACTCCGGTGAGCCACCCGACCCGCACCGGCTATGGGCGCCGGTGCGGCCCGAGGTGCGCCAACCGGTGATGGCGACCTCGCCCGTATTGACGGGCTACAGCCGTAGCACCACCACCCGCCCGGTGCGGTCGTTCGACACCCAGGGGGACCCGCATGACATGGTGCGACAGATGCGTTCCGCGGCCGCGCGCGGCGGGCCGTTACGCGGCGGGGCGCGGAATCCGATCGTCCTGTTGGCCGCACTCCTGCTCATCAACCCCGTCGGGCTGTGGCTCACCTGGACTGAAGCATCCCTCAATCGCCAGACGAGGCTGCTGCTGAGCGCGGTGTCAGTGCTGTGGTACTTAGGGGTGGCTGGCTTGGTGTTCGCGCTGATGCACCGCTAGGCGGGACGGGCCGCCCTGCATCCAGATCGTCTGATCGCGCGAGGCGCCGACGGAAACGATATCGATGGGCGCACCGCTCAGCTCGCTGAGCCGGTCGATGTAACGGCAAGCGGCCTTTGGTAGGTCCTGGGGCCGACGGACGCCCGCCGTCGATGAGCCCCAGCCGGGCAACGTCTCGTAGACGGGCTCGCAGTGCTTCAGGTGGCTGATGTTCGACATGGGATAGGCCTGGAGCTCGCCCTTGCTGATGTAGCCGGTGCAAATCCGAATTGGGTCGAACTCGTCGAGCACGTCGAGCTTCGTCAAGGCAATCGAGCGGATCCCGTTGAGGGCGACGCTGTAGCGGGCCACCACCGCATCGAACCATCCCACGCGTCGCGGCCGCCCGGTCGTCGTGCCATATTCGACGCCGATCTTGCGCATCTGCTCGCCCAGGGCATCGGTGAGCTCGGTCGGCATCGGGCCGTAGCCGACCCGCGTGGTGTAGGCCTTGAAGACCCCCATCGTCAGGTCGACCGCCGCCGGCGGAATCCCCGAGCCGGTGAGCGCGCCGCCGGCGGTGGGCGATGATGACGTCACGTAGGGATAGGTGCCGAAGTCGAGGTCCAGCATGCTGCCCTGGGCGCCCTCCAGCAAGATCTGGTCGTTGCGCCCGAGCGCCTGATGAACGATCGGAAAGATGTCCTTGATGTAAGGGCCGAGCCGCTCACCGTACCCCGTGTACTCGTCGAGCACCGCCTGCGGGTCGAGCGGCGGCACGTGGTAGAGCTCCTGCAGGATCGGGTTCTTGATCTTGTTGAGAACGAAGCCGAGCTTCTTTTGCAGGAAACGCGGCTTCAGAAGGTCGCCCGCGCGAAAGCCAATGCGCCGGACCTTGTCGGCATAGGCGGGGCCGATGCCGCGCCAGGTGGTGCCGAGCCGGTCATCGCCGCGCTGCTCCTCCTCGAGCTTGTCGAGGATGGGATGCCAGGGCATGATCAGGTGAGCGCGATCCGAGATGATCAGCCGATCGATGCTGATGCCGCGCGACTGCACCTGCTCCATCTCTTCGAGCAGCACGCGCGGATCGAGCACCACGCCGTTGCCGATCACGCAGGTCGTGGTGGGATAGAGGATGCCCGAGGGAATGAGGTGGAAGCGGAATTCCTGGCCCGCATTGACGACCGTGTGTCCGGCGTTGTTCCCACCCTGGGAGCGGATCACCATGTCCGCCTTCTCCGAGAGAAGGTCGATGATCTTGCCCTTCCCCTCGTCGCCCCACTGGCCGCCTACGAGGATGGTCACCATGCGCTAGCTCCCGCGTCTCCGGTCTAGATTGGCGAATTTCGTTTGCTCGTCAATGAAGAGCAACTCGATCTTTCCGGTCGGCCCATTGCGATGCTTCGCGATGAGAATCTCGGCGATGTTGCGCCTGTCTTCGGCGACGTTGTCGTTGTAAAAGCGCTCGCGATAAATGAAGAGGACGAGGTCGCTATCTTGCTCGATCGAGTTATGGAGAACGATGTTTCCTGCAATGAAGTTATGCAGGTTGTCGACCGTCAGGTCATAAACGTCATCCTCGCCATCCGGCTCAATTGAGGCGACCCTGTCCCAATAGACGTCGCTCGATGCAATGCTCATCAGCTCGTCCGAGCCTACGACCGTCGCGAGGCGGGCTGTCCTTTTGCGACTCAGATTTTGCTTGTAGAGCGTGGTGCCGCAGTACGCATTTCCGAGTTCCGCCTGCATTCCGCGACTGGTCAAGCCTGCCACTTGCATGGCCGGCACGGCGATCGTCCTCCAGACGTCGCTGGGGATCACGTCGCGGTTCGTGTTCGCCACGCGAGAGTCCATGTACGTGGATATTGCCGACATCTGCACGGATTTCGAGGTACCAAGACCCCCAACCCACGCGACGAATCGTTCGATATCGGCTTTTCCCGTCAGCTCGATGTGGTATTGGTCGCGGCCTTTTCGACCCTGTGAGTGGCGCGTCATCCGTGCGTTGATTTCCAATCGAAGCAAGAGGGACTGCACATCTCTGGCCAGGCGAGCACTGCTCGAGGCGTAATAGATGTTGGCGTAGTGATCTCCACCCACCGACAAAATGATGCAGCCGTCGGTCGACCAGAGATGCCTCAGAAAGCGAGCGATCTGTGGTCGCGGTTGCCTGAAGACCTTCTCCGGCACGAATTTCTCGTACGAACGCAACCCAAAGACTCCCAGCTTATCGAGCCATTTGGCGATTGGGTTGCGAACGCGGTGGGTTAGCCGGCCCGTGGCCGAAAGGTAGACCTGGTACCAGTCTCGTTCGCGGCTGATACGCGGGTTGATCGTTCCCGGAAACACTCGGGTTGCCAACTCAGCGACCATTTCGGCCAGAACGAGATCATTTGTTGTGTATTGCTGAACATGCCTGGGCAGGGTGCAGCCGTCACCGATCAGATGGCCGAGTAACGCGAGCTCGTCGTCACTCATCGTTTGCGCCGTTGGACCGATCAGCCGACGGGGCAGGGCCACGCGATCTCCGCTTCTCAGCTCGTCCAGCCGCCGCCAGCCATTAATGGTCAGGAACTTGTGGTTCGCCGTCGCGCGGACCGAACGACCAAGCTGAGTCGTCAATCGAAAGACCGGCTTACGGCCCGTGCTAAAGGCCTTCTCAACCGGGCATCGTTCCAATTCCCAGGTATTGGTATTCAGGGCCAACACGTGGAAGCCGGACTGCCCAACGAGCTCAGCGATTGGCGTGTAGACACCTAGATCAGGCAGGTAAACGGGAGTGTCTCCGGTCAGACAGCCGGACTCACGAAGATCCGCAAGCACCGGCCTGTGATCAGGTCGCTTTTCCGGCTCGCGACTCAACTGGGAGCATGCGATCACCGGTATCTGCAGTTCGCGCGCCAAACTCTTCAGCGAGCGCGAGATGTCCGAGATTTCTTGCACACGGTTTTCTTGGTTGCGACC
>WNEY01000043.1_pt1 | contig 51109 bp, 55 predicted proteins | sample 5400531 | NCBI WGS metagenome assembly WNEY01 (sample SAMN13153338, study PRJNA577476) | soil metagenome | isolation source: 200 cm saprolite under Douglas fir tree site 1 | place: USA:California | collected 2015-04-18 | reverse complement strand
CCGAGAGTGGTTGGAAGTCTTTAGGCCGGGAAGAGCTTATCGCGCCTCATCTGATGTGGTCTGAGGCGTCGTCGGTGATGCATGAATTGCGCTGGCGCAAGGAAATCTCAGGTGAGCTAGCTGCAATCGGGCTCGACCGACTCGCATCAGCCGACGTCAGCCCGCGGCGCCCTAAAGGCCTCATCGAAGAGGCATGGCGCATTGCTGACCGACTGGGATGGGCAAAGACTTACGACGCTGAGTATCTCGCCCTGGCGCGATTGTTGAGATGCCGTCTGCTGACGACCGATGCGAAGCTGAAGGCTTCTGGGTCAGATGTCGTCGAAGTCATCGGGCCCGCCGACCTCTTCTAGCAACGCTTGCGCCGTCTTGGCCGCCTCAAGCCGCCAGGCTGTCGGGTGCACAAATGCCGGCCTTAGGCCGGCACCTGGCGATGTGGGCAGATCGCACCACCTCGGCCGGGCGCTGAAGGTCAGGCGGCGACTGTCACCGTGACCAGGCGGGGAGGCTCTCGCTCCTCGGGCACGGCCTCGCCGTCTGCTTCGAGTCCCGCAATGTGCACGCTGATGGCCTCAGCTGCCCGCTCCATTGCTTCCTCGACCGTCTTCCCCTGGGTGAAGCAACCGGGTAAGGCCGTCACCGTGACGGCGTAGCCTCCTCCCTCTTCCGGTTCGAGAACGATCGAATACGTGCGTTGCTTCATGGGTCTAATCCCGCTCCTGTATCAACACACATATAGAGGAGGCACGCACGACGTGCCAGTAGCTGTAGTCGGTTCGGAAGGCGTTAGCGCGCGCAGCTCACTGGACGGAAGCGAGCCCAGGCCAGCGGCTCAAGCGACCGATCACCGGGTATGCATCGCACGCCTAACGTGAATCGTGAGTAATGACGGGCTTGCCGCTAACACAGATCCAACTGACGCTGGCACCGGACCAGTACGTAATTTGTCCAGACATCTGATCTGCGTGTTGGGAGCACGACGGGCTAGCCCAGATATGTTCGCTGCCCCATAACAGAACGGTGGTCGTCACTGCACCGGCGAGCAAAGCCGTAACCACTGGCCATCCTCGACGCATGGTCGTCGAATAACGCACGCTGACGGCAACTACGGCGATGCCAATCAGCAATGGCACCAATCCGTATAGCGCAAAAATCCCTAGGATCCCCAAAGCGATCAAACCGCCGCCAACTGCCGCAAGGGCGAGCCAACCGAGGATTCGCCGTGGACGGGCAGCGATCATGTCAGGCGGGAGCAGCATCTACTGGCTGCTGCTCCCTGCCACGCCCAAGGTGCCCGATTACGTCTGCCAAACGCCCCAAACCCACTTACCACCAGGCACTGTCGAGCCACTCTCCGAAGGCCATCCGTCACATACGCCAAAGCCATCCGCCCGGTTGTTGTCGGTGCCCGAGTGCCAGAACGAACCGTATAACCATGCGAACGTGCCGTTGTAGCTGGACGTGACCGTACCGTATGGAATCGGCCCTGACCACGGCGAGAGGTGCGTGCTAATGATGTACCAGCCATCATTCGCCGCGCTAGCGGAATCGTAGTAGGGGCCAACGCTTGTGACCTGCCCAGCGTTGTAGTTATACCCATAGTTCATGTCGAGCCAAGTTGAAGTCAGGATGATTCCTGCTACGTCCTCGTAAAGAAGGTTTGAGTTGCATCCCGGATCTATACTTCCTGACTTTCGCAAGCCGTAACTCGTCCGGAAGGCCCTGAATTCCGGTGTGTCAGCCTTAAGGGTACTCACCGGCCCAGCCGTTACAGAACAGTCGTTAGTCACGGTGTACGTTTCAATGTTCGCTCCCCCGCCAACCGGCGCCTTCAAGTCCCGCCCAACAAAATTGACGTGACACGTGGCCGCGCTGGCGGCTGCGACCGGCGGAGAGCCGATCATCAACAGCGGAACAACACCGGCGATAGCCACTAAGAGTCTTGCGAGCTTCGCCATTCAAGTAACCTCCATGTCGCAATTCGAGCTGCCGGATGTAGGGGCGCGGATTCGAAACTTAAATTGGATACCTAGAACTGGTACGGGCCGAAACGGCCCCAGGCAATGACCGCCGAGAGAACCAGCAACACCTGGTTGAGAACGATGCTCGGGTACTCCTTTCGCTGAACGTGAAAGACAATCGCGCCCAGCATCAGGACGACCAGCCCCAAAGCGGCTAGCGGGGTGAGCCACGCGAGCGCGTGAATCAACGGCAGCACCAGCAGCGCCACGCCTCCAAGGCCATCGGCCGCTCCTGCGAACACGCGTAGGCCAGCCGGCATCTCGAGCACATACACCATTCGGCGTTGGCGGAGCTGCTGCTCGTTCGGCCTGAGCATGCTGTAGGAGTGGACCACGAAAGCCACACCAAGGAGCGCCTGCAGTACCCAGAGCGCAAGGTTCATTGCATTCTCCTAGGCATCATCGAAGACTGCGGCTCAATCTGGTGACACGTCGCCTGCTCATGCGACGTCGTGTTTGGCGTCTTCATGATTTCGTGCACCCGTCACCCTCACGTACACGCGCTCAGGCTCGACCAAGAGACCGCATTGCCAGGCTCGGACGACTGCTTCAGTTCGGGATCTCGCGGCCAGTTTGCCGAGGATGTTGCTGAGGTGGAACTCGACGGTCTTGATGGAGACGTTGAGGTGGCCGGCAATCTCGCGATTCCGCCGGCCCCCGGCGACGCACACAAGAACCTGCAACTCTCGGTCGGTTAGCCGCTCCAGCAAGACCCAACCGGCCGCACTCGGGAAATAACTGATGCGTTCCGTCGTGGTCGGTCCGGCGGGTCCAGATATCTTTGACGCAGGCATTGCGTCGGTGATCATCAGTGTTGGTCTAGGCGCACTCCAAGATGAAGTCAAGCAAATAATTAACGAGCGATAAGGTCTGGTGTTTTGTGGATGTAACGCGCCTTATGTGTCGAGCAGGAACGCGCGTGCTCGTCGCATGCTTTTACCTAGAAGTACGCGTCATTTTGGTCAGCAGGTGACGTTTTAGCAGATATTTTGGAGAGCATTGATAACTCTTCGGTAGTGGCAGAACGGCCCCGCAAGCCCCATGCCATGCAGCGAATCCTTTGTCGCACGGTGAGCGCCCCTCGCGCCCGCCCGGTGCTTCGGGCGAAGATGATGATGACCGCGCCCAAGAGCAAGGCACCGGTGCCCAACTGGAGCCAGCCCCAGGCGAATCCACCGCAGACAAGGAGCACGGCGTTGACACCGGCGAGGAAAACACCCAGCCGGATTACGCCTGGTCGCATCCGAAAGCCGCCTGGCTCGGAACTGCGTCGCCCGTGAACCATCGAGGCGGCCACCAGGGCAAGAATGATGGCTATGAAGTAGCCTACGTTTGACGCCGCCAGAAGCGCGAGCGGTACGCTTGCGGTACGTCCACCGTTGACCGCCACGATGATCGCGAGCAGCATCAGGTTGACGCCCAGGTCGAATCTCATCGCATTGGCGGGAGCCCCGTGGCGGTTGAGTTGGCCCAGGGTGATCCAGGTGTCGCCATTACGTGCCATTTGGTACACGAGCCGCGACGAGCTGATCATGATCATGTTCAGACTCAGCCACAGTCCGGCCATCAGCAGACCCAAGACCAAGGCGCCAAAGCCTCTGGCCGCATGCTGCACCAGCGGAATGAGCGCGATGGCCGGATCCTCCTGGATGCGGGCCACTCCCACCGTTCCCACCAGGACCAGTGGGACCGCCGCGTAGGTGATCACGCTGACGATTGCAATGGCGACCATGACCCCAACCGCCGCCCGCGCGCCGCCAGAATATTCGGTGCCGTAAGAGAGCGCCAGCTCGGATCCGTAAGCGCTCCAACCCGCGATGAACAGAGCGCCGCCGATGGCGACGACTCCGGTGGCCGACGTCCAACCGCCAGGGGGTGCAAAAGGGGTCAGGTTGTGCACGTCGAACTGGCCGGCGACGACCGGCCCGATCGTGAGAAGCGCCACCCCGACAGCGACGCACGCGGCGAGCAGCACCTGGAGTGACGCCGAATGTCGGAGTCCGAAGGTGTTGAGGGTGAAGCTGGCGGCGAGCACGGCGCCGGCAAACAGAGCGGACATCCAACCTGGCGTCTTTGGGACCAGGATTTGCTGGAGGTAGGTCCCGAATAGGAGGCTGTTGATCGCAAGCGCCGGACACCAGCCGAACCAGTAACTCCAACGACTCAGCAAGGCCAGTCGCGGGTGACCGCTCTGCAGCACGCGCGCCGAGAGCATTCCGATACCACCGGATTCCTTTGGGTACGACGCGATGAGCTCGGCGAAGGCGAGCGCCATCAGCAGGCCGATGACAGCGGAAGCCGCCCAGATGAGAAAGGACGGCGGCCCGACGAGCGCAGCCACCGGACCCATCGACACGAGCACGAGCACCGGCACTCCTGAGGCGAGCGCAAGCGCGAACCGGACGGAGATTCTCAGCTCGCGATCACCGCTGCAAGCGGGGCGCCGGCGGGCCGCAGGCCGAGAGGTCGCGCTGTGACCCCGTGTCGCGCGGCCACCTTTTCCAGGTGAAGCGCGATCTCGGTCGAGGCTCGGCCCACCGAATGCTCTCGGATTCCCTCCCGCGCGAACAGGTAAGTCTCCGCCAGGCATGCGAAGCTGTGGCGGCGATCCGGGAGACCGAGCTCGGCGGTGCAGTAGTAGTTTGGGATCTTTACAATGCCGCCCTGGACAACCCGTACTCCGCGGCTCGCGAAGGCCGCGTAAGCCGCACGCTCGATGTTCGCTGGCTGAGCGAAGTCGATCACCACCGCGCCCGGCTTGACGAGCTCGGGGGTCAGCCGAGCCGTCCGGTCACCCGTGAGCAGAAGCACAATGTCGCAGCGGGCAGTGCCGAGTCCGTCGCGCGATACCTCGAAACGCTGCACCAGGTCGGGCAGCTCAGCTTCGACCCTGTGTGCGCTGCGGCCGACGAGCACCAGGTCCAACCCCGCTTGCGCCAGCAAGCGTGATGCCGCAACGCCCACGGAGCCCGTGCAACCGACCACGGCCACTCGCGGTGAGATCTGGCGGTTCAGCGCCGCGATCGCCTCCATGACGTTCTGCCGCGCCACCGCCGCCGTCAGGGCGTTGCCCGTGGTCACGGTGAGTCCCTTCGGAAGGCCGTCCAGGAGCGACAGGCCGCCGTGCGTGGCCGGCGCTGTCAGCGCTCCGAGCCCGACCACCTGGGAACCCCTCGAGGCCGCCAACTTGACTGCCTCGACGATTGCGCGTTGCCCGCTCAGGTGCATGACCTGATTGGGCATCCTCGAGATGGAGATCAACTCGCCTCGTATGGGGCTGAAGCCGAAGATCATTTCACCGACGACGGTGGGCGGAAGCGACAGCACCTTTGCCCGGAATTCCGCTTCGCTAGAGCTGTGCTCCGCGATGATGGAACTCCCGGCGAAGTCATGCAGGTCGTCGAACGTTCGCGGATGAACGATGAACGAGAACCATGGCGGCTGGCCTCCGAGATATGGCAGCATCAGGTTCCTTTCCTTGGACGTGGCGGGCTACCAGGTCGGGTAGCGGTCGGATGGGTATGGTCAGTCGCTCCCCATGATCGGAATGAGAACCATGGCACCTTCGAGTCCGAGGCTGACCGAACCCGATCCCAGTGACTGCGGCCAGTTGATGAGGAAGGTCGTTTCGTAAGCGACACTGACCGAACGGCCCTCACGCAGGGAGAGCATGCTGTCCTCCAGACTGGAGGTGATACGGCCGTCTCAACCACCTGAGGCGCCGGCCCAGATCGAGCCCGGCAGGAAATCGAGGCAGCCGAGCGCACGCCACCCCTTCATATCGGGTGTCAGGCGGCACTCGTCGGTCGCGACCGCGCGGACAGGTCTGAGCAGGCTCAAGTCGTGCTTCCCGCTCATCACCAACTCGTGCAGCCCAGGGAATACGGCGTGGATGTTGTAGCGAACCCGGAGCGTGGCCTTGTCGAAGTCGACTATGCCGACGTTCCCACTCTGGTCCGCTTCAGGATCGAGTGTGATGGACACCGGCCCGGAGTCGATGCTTTCCGTGGCGCTGACCGGCAGCTGCACGCTGTGCTTCGAGATCCCGTAGAGCCCTGCAACCCGAAACAGAACTTTCTGCATTGGTTCGGGCACGAGACGTCGCGCCGCGATCTCATCAACGGTGATAGCGGGCGCCTCGGCGGCTTCACGCAGAACTGTTGCCATGATCACTCCTTGCAAATGACCGGTGGATCGGGAAAGCTGCGCCCAGGACCGGCTCTTGAGCGCTGGATCTATCGGCACGAATGCCCGCGCTGGCAAAACCCAGCATCTTGACGGCTCCAGCTCCGAACCTTTGAAGCAGCGGGCCCAGCCCCGCGACCTCCGCATCAGCGACCGTGTATTCCCGTTCGCGCTCGATGTGGACGTTGCGGAAGCCGGCAGCGGTGAGGTGGTTGCGATATTCGCCTTCAGAGAGAGCGCCTCCGACGCAGGCCGCCCACGCGGTCAGGCTGCCCTTGAGCAGCGACGGTACCGGCCTGCTCGTGACGATGTCCGAGATCGCCAGCCTGCCGTTCGGACGTAGAACTCTGTGTGCTTCTCGTAGCGCCGCCGACTTGTCGGGCGACAAGTTGACCACGCAATTGCTGATGATCACGTCGACGGAGGCGTCGGGCAGGGGGATCGATTCCATTTCGCCTTTCAAGAACTCGACATTCTTCGCGCCCACCTTCACGGCATTGCCTCGGGCCAGCGTGAGCATCTCGTCGGACATGTCCAGTGCGTAGACCCGTCCCGTCTCGCCGACTCGGCTTGCTGCGATGAACGCATCCATGCCGCCACCGGATCCAAGGTCGAGCACAATCTCGCCAGCCTTGAGTTCCGCCAACGCGACGGGGTTGCCACAACCGAGCGAGGCCGTGAGTGCGTCGCTTGGGAGCACTCGGAGCTCGGCCTGGTCGTACAGAGCGGTGCAGCTGATGTCAGCGGGCAATCCCGGGCTGCAGCAAGCGCCGTCTTGCACGCCGCCCATGACACTGATCGCCTGGGCGCCGTAGTGTCGCCTCACCTCTTCCTTGATGGCGCCGCTCACAGGGGCCGGCTCGCAGTCGCACCCGGCGATCCTGTGGGCAAGAGCGGATCCCGTGACCTGGTGAATGAGGGCCGTCGGGCCGACGCGCTTGAGGACGCGTGCGCTCATGCTGCTGGACCAGCAGCTCCAGAGTTCGTGGATGCGGCTCACTTGGAACTTCGCAGGTTGGTCGCCAACCAGGGGCTGAAAGCCCTGGCTCTGCCATTCGGCTGCCATCTCATGACAACCAGGGCAATCCACTTGGCATGCTTCGGAGCAATCTGGCGAACACACAAGACGCCAGAACCAGGTCATTCGGGGCATTCAGTTTCCTCCACAACTATCATTTATTGGCGCTGCAGCCGACCTTCCGTGGAACCGCAGAATCCCATTTGGTCGCGTAACTGTAGACAGATTTCTACGCTCAGTGGAATGCTTAGTCAAGGTCGGTTTGCGGAATCAATAACTCGCGCCATGTGAATGTGTAAGTGCCCATAATCAACACGGTTACTACGCCGTAGCAGATCGGCGTCTGAGTTGATCGAACACGTCACAATTGCCTCAAATGTGGCGCGTGATACATAACTCTAAAGTGATGAATTCGCGCGACGCAACCATCCATTAGTCGTGAAATCCAATTCAGTGGGCGCGCAGTTATGTGTTGAGAAAGTCCACAATTTCGCGTGGCAAATATGCACTAATTCGCGCATACAATTGCTAGCAGTTTCAGAGGACGGGGGCATTGTCGGCAACGTTGCACGCAGTTAACGTGTCGCTCCTCGTCGATGATGACTGTGGAGGTGATCGGCGTTATGCATATGCGGAACCAGACCGAACGCAGATTCCGCGTGGATCTGGACCACGAGACCCGGTACCGATTCCGGACTCAGGCGAGCGAGGATGGCGCGATCCACGGGGCGGCCTTCTGGTCGGATGAGCCTGACCCGGTCGGAGACGCCTCGGCGCCGGCGACCCCGGCCCTGCTTGGAGCCGCGGTCGGGCATTGCCTGTCCGCGAGCCTGCTGGAAGCTCTGAGACATGCTCACGTGGACGTCGGCAGTTGCGCGACAGAGGTCGTTAGCGTGGTGGCGCCGAACTCAGAGGGCCGTCCGAGGATCGACCACATCGACGTGGTTATCAGACCCGCGGTGGGCGGCGAATCGATGGCTACGCGGCGATGTGAGGATGTTTTCGAGCGTTACTGCACCGTGACGGCGTCGGTGCGAGACGGGGTCAAGGTCAACGTGCGAGTCGAGTGGCAGACGCCGGCGGTGGGCGATGGAGCGCTAGCCTCTGGCGCCGCAACCGCATGAGCGCATTGACCCCCTAAACGCTGTGGATACGAGCATCGCGATCTACCTTGCGGCGACCGTCGTCTTGTGGGCGGTCAGCGGCGCTCTTGGGCTCACGGCCGGAATCCTGCTCGCGAGCATCCCGGCTCGAGGGCACGGACTATGGAGCGTGGCCGGAACAGTCATGACAACTCTGAGCCGGGGCTTGCCCACCAGCCTCCTGGTGGTGATCGCCGGAGTCTCGGCCGCGCGATTGCCGGCCGCTCCTTGGCTGCCGAACCTGTTCCCAGGAACGCCGGATGGGATGCAAGCCGTGGCCTGGCTTGTGATCGTTGCCCTCGCGATCGGGTCGGCCGGGCACTTCGCGGTTATCTTCCGCGCGGCGTATCTGGTGCTCGGCCAGGACCGAATTCACCAATTACAGGTGCTTGGCATCTCCCCGGTGGCTCGCTTTCGGCTGCTCGCAAGGGAGACGGCTGTGACGGCGGTATCGCCAACCGCGGCCCGACTGGTGCACCACTTACACAACACCGCGTTCGCGTCCCTGTTTCCGGTCGCCGATCTTTTCGGGTGGATCGAGGATCGGGCCAACGCCACGTTCGACGTCGTCCACTACGCGCTCATCGGCGCGGTCGCCTATGTCGTGCTAAGCGGGTTGATCTGGACCGGCTCTCGGTTGCTTGAAGCCGAGTTGGTGGGCGGATCCCCGCGCTTGCGACGGATCAGCGTACAGGTTGCGGGCTTGCAATGATCGCGAACCTAATCTTCGGGCTTCCAGGCCAGCAGCCCGGCGGCCTGGCGCTGACCCTGATAACGGCTGCCGGCTCGGCTGCCTGCGCTCTGGTTCTCGGAACGGTGTATGCGACCATCTGCGTCGAGGCTCCGCGCGCCAGCCTGGGGCTGCAAGCAGCCCTGGCCGTCCTCCGCGGTGTACCGCTGGTCCTGCTGGTCTTCTTACTGGCGCAGGCGACTCCGCTGCCGCTGCCACTGGCCGGTTTTCTGGCACTGGCGATCTATTCGCTTTGCCACGTCGGCGAGTCGCTCCGATCGTTTCTGGCGTCTTATCCAGCCATCAGGCGCGACCAGGCCCGCCTGATGGGCCTGGGCTTCCTGGAAGAGTTGTACGCGCTGCGCCTGCCCTGGACGGCGCGCTCCTCGATCAATGCAGTCGGTACGCACTGGATTTCGCTCCTCAAGGACACTGGTGCCCTGACCGTCCTCGGGATCAGCGAGTTGACGACCGTCGCACGCGTCCTGAGCGAGCGGGCGAGCCTCAGCGACTGGGGGCTCACTCTGGCCACGGCCGCCGGCCTCTACCTGGGGACTACTGTCGTTCTGATCCGAGTCCTCGAGGTTGCCCGGCAACGCTGGTGGTCTGAAGGTTTAGTGGGGACATGAGCTGTTCGAATTCGACATTGGGGAGGCCTCTTATGAGGACATTTCTGAACCGGCTCACCGCCTTCTTATGTGCCGCCGCGATCGGCGCGCCGCTCGTTCTGGCCGCCTGTGGGAGCGAAGCCGCAAGCCACAGTTCAAGCAGTTCACTCTTGGATGACATCACCCAACGGGGCGTCCTCCGAGTGGGGATCCGGATCGACGATCCGCCACACGGTTTTGTCGACGGGCAAGGTAAATGGGTGGGCTTCGATGTGGACGTCGCCAATGCGATCTCCAAGCGGTTGGGGGTCCGCCTCGAACTGACGAGAGTGGACGAGCTGACCCGTATCAGCTTCATACAGAACGGAAAGATCGACCTCGCCATGGCAAGTATCAGCAAGACACAGAAGAGGGCGGCACAGGTCGACTTCAGCGAGACGTACTTCTTCTCGACCCAGTCGTTCCTCGTGCGGAAAGGGCAGATTTTCTCGTTGAAGGATCTGGCGGGCAAGCGCGTCGGCGCCGACCGCGGCAGCAGCGCTTCGGCCAACTGGCAAGGATTCTTGAAGGCGCACAGCTACCCCGACACTGGTGACATCGTCCTCTACGGCGACAAGCACGCGGCGGTCGACGCAGTCAAACAGGGTGTCATCGCAGGCTGGGCGGAGGATTACGAAATCCTTGCCAGCTTTGCCAAGAACGAGCCGTCGCTCGCGGTCCTCAACGAGCCGGGTGGGATCGGACTCAAGCTCGACGGAATCGCGATGAGAAAGAACGATTCGACCCTCATGCTGAGGGTCAACCTGGCGCTACAGGACATAGCGGCGACCGGTGAGTACCGCACGATCTACGATCGCTGGTTCGGGCCAGACTCCGCCACGCCTATCCCGCTGCAAGGGGGCATCGAAGTGTGGCCACATGGATAATGGGGCTGCCAGCGTCCGATGTTGCGATCTTCAGGTCTCACTCGGCGAATCCCGGGTCATTGACCACGTCACTTTCGACTGCTGCCCGGGTGAATGGATCGTTCTTACAGGACCCAGCGGCGCGGGGAAATCCACTCTGCTGCGGGCGATCAACGGGATCTGCCCGCCCTCCGCCGGCACCATCTGGGCCCTGAGTTCCTGGCTGCCTGGACGCTCGCGCCGGGAGGCTCTCGACGTCTGGCGTCACACCGGCACGGTCCTCCAGGAGCTGGCGCTATTCGACACCAAGTCGGCCTCCGCCAATGTCGAGCTCGGGCTTCGAGCCGCCGGTCGAACGACGAAGGTGGCCCGCCGTGAAGCGGCTACCTGGTTGGAGCGCTTCGGCCTTGCAGACAAGGGAGGCCGGCATCCCAAGCAACTGTCGGTCGGCGAATCGCAGCGAGTCGCGCTCGCCCGCGCGATGGCGCCCCGCCCTCAGCTCCTGATCCTCGATGAGCCGACAGCACACCTCGATGATGGCACCGCACGCATCGTGCTCGCCGCCATCAAGGAGCTCGTCGAACACGGCGCTGCAGTGGTGATGTCCAGCCATCGTGAACAGGAGATCGAGCACTTGGGGACGTGCCGGATAGTCCTCGAAAAGGGGAGGGTCAAGTCACAATGCAGCTGAGAGCCAGCACGACCCGAGAGAGCCTCTTCGCCGCCTGGGGTCGCCAGGTGCACCGTCATCCCAAGTTGGTGGGCGCCCTGTCGGCGGCGGTTCTCCTCGCAACAGGGTTGATCGTGTTGAGCGGAGGAAGCCTTAGTTCGAACCTTCAGCCAAGCGGTTCGGCGCGGGACGCAGCCAACCTCATCCGTACCGAGATTCCCCAGCCCGGCCGTTCATCGTTCGAACTCGTGTTGAGCAGTTCGACACTGAAGGCGGATGACGCAGCGTTCCGCGATGGGGTGGCCTCGATACTGCGCCCGCTCGCCAGTGATCCCCGCGTCACCCGGATCGACACCCCCTACTCGGTCGTGGGGCCCGCGGCTGCGGAAATGACTTCCCGCGATGCGCACAGGGTCCTCGTCATAGTGAATCTTCGCGACGACTTCCAACTGTCCAGCAAATATTACGAACAGTTGCGCTCCCGCATTCGCTCGACGCCTACCCTTACGGTGCTCGCAACGGGCGACCTCGCCGTCAACAATGACCTCGCTGTGGCGCTAGACAAGGATCTCGGCCGGGCCGAATTCACATCGCTTCCAATCTCGATCTTGCTTCTGCTGCTTGTCTTCGGAGGGGTCTTAGCCGCCCTCCTGCCTCTGGGAGTTGGCGTCATGGCGATTGTTGGCGGCTTGGCCGCAGTATTCGTTGTCGCGCGTTTCACGGACACGAGTGAGTTGGCCATCAACCTCGTAACCCTGCTCGGTCTTGGGGTCGCGATCGATTACTCGCTCTTCATAGTGAGCCGCTACCGAGAAGAGCTCAGAGGCGGAAGATCGAGCGAGGATGCGCTTGCGACTACTGTCGGCACGGCAGGCCGCTCCGTCGCGTTCTCCGGCCTGACCGTCGCGGTCAGCCTCCTTGGCCTGTTGTTCTTCTCCGGCACTTTTCTACCTCCGCTAGGTGTCGCCGCGAGCGTGGTCGTAGGGCTCGCGGTGGTGTACGCACTCACGTTTCTGCCCGCCACCCTGGCCTTGCTGGGGCCGAAGATCGAGCTGCTGCGGCTGCGCCGGTCCACGCCGTTGATCGGGCCCGGCCTCTGGGCTGGAATCGCTCGAGGCGTGATGCGGCGACCAGTCTTTGCGCTGGTGCCGGCAGTCGCGGCACTGCTGATTGTCGGCTCACCCTTCCTGAGGCTGCAGTTCGAGACAAGCGACCTGAACATGCTCCCGAGTGGAGCGGAGGCGCGGCGCGGCCACGCGCAGCTCGTCAATGACTTTCCTGGCCAAAACCAAGCCCGCATCCCGGTGGTTGTCCAGTATCGCGACGGCAGTCCGTTACAGCCCAATCGCCTCGCGGAGCTTTATGGCCTCAGCCGCTCGATTGCCGCGATGCAAGGCGTAAGCCGTGTGGAGAGCATCGTCGACCTGGACTCTCAATTGAGCCTGGCGGACTACCAAGCGCTCTATTCCCATGGCGCCCTACCAGGCTCTGCGCGTCGGGCTCTGGCTGTCAGCGTCGGCCCGCACATAGTTGTCCTCAACATAGTCGCCGCGATGCCAGCGTCGACCAACGATGCGCGGGAGCTCGTCCGCTCGCTGCGCTCCCTCAGCGTGCCGGAGGCTCGGTTGCTGGTCACCGGTGAGAGCGCCTTCAACCTCGACACGATCGATCTCATCCGCACCGAAGCGCCCCTCGCCATCGGCTTCGTCATCGTCGTGACGTGCCTGATCCTCTTTTTCCTGTTACGGAGCGTCCTGCTGCCCATCAAGGCCGTCGTCATGACGCTGATGTCGATCACTGCGTCCTTCGGTGCGCTGGTATGGATATTCCAAGACGGTCATCTGAGCGGGATTCTCGCCTTCACGCCCTCGGGAATCGATCCGGCGCTGCCGGTCCTCCTTTTCTGTACCGTGTTCGGTCTCTCGATGGACTATGAGGTGCTGCTGATGAGCCGAATCCAGGAGGTGTACCGCCGGACGAACGACAACCGCCTGGCGGTGGCCGAGGGGCTCCAGCGCAGCGGTCCGCTCATCACGGGCGCGGCTCTCATCATGATCGCGGTCTTTGGCTCGTTCGCGTTCGGCGACGTGATCCTCGTCAAGGCGATCGGACTGGGCCTCGCATTGGCCGTATTACTCGACGCTTCTATCATCCGGATGATCGCCGTTCCAGCGCTGATGCGCTTGCTGGGAGACCTCAACTGGTGGGCGCCCCGGTTCTTCCGATTCAGGATCCCACTCGCTTCCGCGCGCGACGCTGTGTCAGGCGCCGGACAGAATCCGCCAGAACACCTCGCCGCCGATGCTGGCCGGTCCAGAACGGCGAACGGCACAGATGGGCCGCGCGCGGGGCGCGATCCCGATGCGGGTCAGCCGGCCGCGGCTGAGGTCGTCAGCCACGACGACACTCGGCATGGCGGCATAGCCCAGCCCAAGTAGAAGAGCCTGGCGGACGGCGTCGAACCCCGTGAACTGGACGCGTGGCGCCCGGATGTAGGCGGAGCCAAGCATCTGCGACGCAACGACCTCGGTGGCGTCATCGGGATCTCTCGCCAGGTAATTGGCCTTCACCAGATCGGCCTTGTTGATGCGCCGCGCGCCAACGATCGAGCTCTCAGGACGGGCGACTATGATTACCTCGTCGACAGCGACTCGCACCTGAGTGAGGGTGGTTTTGGGCAGCGGGCCGTCGACCAGGCCGCACTCCAGATCGCCGGCAGCGATCTGGCCGCAAATGTCGCGGGTCGTGCCGCCGCGGATCACAACCTGTATCCCGGGATGTTCGGCGGTGAAGACGCCCAAACGTTGCGACAGGTAATACGAGCCGGCCGTTTCGCTGGCGCCGATCGCAAGCGAGCCGGCCTCGAGCGTTCGCGTGGTCCGGGCGATCCTATCGAGGTTCTCGAGCGCCTTTACGATCACTAGGCACGCAGCCGCGACCTCCAACCCGGTGTCGGTCAGCCGGATGTTGCGGCCGATCCGCTGCAGGAGCGGCACGCCGAGCGACCGCTCTAAGAGGTGGATCTGCTGGGTCACAGCCGCCTGGCTCAGTCCGAGCGCTGTGGCAGCCTGGGTTACGTGCTCCCTGGCGGCCACCGAGACGAAGGTGCGGATCTGATCCAGGGTGTACGAGTGCCTGGGGAGTGCGACCGCGACGTCAATTGACGCGGTCTCCAGCTCTTTTGCCGCTTCGGCCTGCGCGCCCGCGAGGGCGGCAAGATACGGAGGTCGCGCGAGATCTATGTTCCCCGCCACTGCCCCTCCGGAGGCCGCAGCAAATTTTCGGCTGATCTGGGAATTGAGTGGGTAACCGGTCCGCGTCGTCTCGGTCAAGCTCCTACCTGTCCAAAGCGCAGAAGCGCCAACTCGTAGTGCCGATCCGCTGGTTCCCCTACCGCCTGTCAAGCGAAGCGCAAGTGAAATTATGTAGTCACTTGACATTTTTGTCAAGTCATCGCTCTATGGTCCGCCTGAGCGCGAGCCCTCCCGCTACCACTGCTACGAGGACCGTGGCCGCGACGACGGCCACATCGCGCACGACCAGGTCGGTGGATCGGTAGAAGACACTCATTTCGAGGGTGTGAACCGCGTAGAAGCTCGGGATCAGTCGGGCCACCGCCTCGACCCACCCCGGCAGAAATCCGGTTACCCCGCCACCAAGGCCGCCCGATAAGAAGAACAAGTAGACGGCCACGACGACGCCGGCGAGCGTGACCTGCTCGGTTCGCCGGAGCAGCGCCCCCAGGAAGGTCCCGACCCCGGCCGCCGACAACGCGTACAGCATCAGCATTCCGATCGTCGGTACCCAATACCAGCCTTCGGGCCGCAGGAAACCGCCAGCTGCCGCTATCCCCAACACCACGCCGGCGGTCATCAGTGCTTCGACCCAGCCGGCCAGCATCTTGCCCAGGATCACCACCGAACGGGGCACCGGGGCGAGCGCCAATTCCTTGACCGTCTGATTCTCGAACTCGCGCGCCGTCCCGAGGCCGGTGTTGATGATGCCGGCCAACGTTATGAGCAAGACGAGGTCGGGGATCATCTCGAAGTTGATCAGTGGGACGTCGCCCGGCCTGAGGTCTGTCTCCATCATCGTGACCTGGATGGGATTGTCCACCTGACCCTGGTAGAACTCTGTGATCACGGCCGGCAGCGAGCGGCGAAGGTCATTGGTGAAGTCGACGTTGAGATTGTTGATCTCGATTGTCACCCTGGGAGCCTCGTTGTCTCGGCCGAACCTGGGTGGCACTGTGATCACCGCCAGCACCTGGACCTCCCGCAGCAAGGTACTCGCGCGTTCGGCGCTGGTGCGCTCGACCGTGAAGGCGTCCGACGTCTGGATCAGATCCGCGAGCCGCGTCGCCTGGGGACCGTCGTCGAGCACCACCAGCGCCACCGGGTTCCGGCCCACGGCTTGCGCGGAAACGAGAACGACCACGATCAGGCCGAGGGCCGGCAGGATCGTGACAACAACCACGACGGGCCGGCGGATCCAGATCGCGAGGTCGGTCCGGATGATCCCGATCAGTGCCCGAAACATCGATCTCATGCCAGGTGATCCCGACGTACGATCACCGCCGTGGCGACCACAGCGAGCAGGGAGAAGAGGCCGAGCACGACGACGTCTGCGGAGGTATCCGTCCGCGTCGTCTGGTATCCGTGGAAGGCGTGCTGGAACAGCGCGATCGCGTACGTCAGCGGCGACAGCAGCGCGAGCACCGCGCCCAGCCCCTGACCACTGGGAGGCCCGAATGGCCCGCTGATGAAGAAGAGCGGCAGCGACACGCCCAGGCTCAGCGGAATCGCCGCCTGAACCCGCTTGACAACCGTACCCGCGAGAATTCCGAGAGCGACGAACGGCACAGTGACGAGCAAAATGACGCCCGCCAATTCGACCGGGTGCACAGGCCGTACGCCGACCCCGAAAACGACCACGGCGGTGACGACGATGGCGGCTGCGGCCGTCAGTACAAACGCCGCCGCCACCTTGCCGAGAATCAACCCCGACCGGCTGACCGGGGCGAGCAGTAGCTGGGTATAGGTTCCACCCTCGTATTCACGAGCGGCGAGCAACGTCGCCTGGAGCATGGCTTGCACGAACACGCAGGTGGTGACGATGCTCACCGCCAGGTATGCGATGTACCCAGTGTCATGCGGGTGCAGGTCGATCTCTTGTGTGCTGACAACGATCTGACCGGGCAGTGCATCGGCGTAGAAGGAGATGATCGACTCCCGTACCGCGCGACGGATATCGTTGGCGAAGTCTGAATTGAGGTTGTTTATTTGGACCGGCAGTTGCACGGGCCGCCCGGAGCGCAGATCATCGTCGAACGAGGCCGGGATCGTTACCACAGCCACTATCCGGCCCTGCTGCAACTCGCTGCTGGCTTGTGCAGGAGTCATCTCCGTCAGGTGAAACGAATTGGAATGTTGCATGGCCGCTATGAACTGGTGGGCGAGAGGTCCCGGATCTTCGAATACCACCGCGGTCGGTGCGGGCCCGCCGCTCAGAGCCAGCAGAATCAGCAGGAACAGGAGGTTGACAGGCATCAGGACGCCCATCAGCGTCAACGGCATCTGCGTCAAAGCCAGGCGCAAATCCTTGACGAACATCGCCCGACCGGCCCGCAGCTCTCGCCAGACCACGATGTCAGTCGCGCATCTCGCTACCGGTCAGCTCAAGGAAAACATCATCGAGGTTGGGGAGCCTCTGGGCGATGCCCAGGAGCTTGGTCGTGGCGGTCACTGTTGTCACCACCTCGCCGGTCACATCGGCCGTGCCCGCCATGCTGACCCGGAGCACACCATCCTGCTGGTGGACCCCAGTCACGCCCGCCAGCGCTTGGAGCCGCGCCAGCAGGTCGGCGGGCATCACGCCCTCGACTGTCATATCGAGCACGGTGTCGCCGTGGCGGCGCTTCAACTGATCAGGGGTGTCGAGCGCGACCAGTCGGCCGCGGTCAATGATCGCGACGCGGTCGCACAGTGCGTTTGCCTCCTCCAGGTAGTTGGTGGTTATCAGCGCTGTTTTGCCGCGTGTCTTGAGAGCGAGGATGTATTCCCACAGGGCCCGGCGACTCTGCACGTCAACTCCCAGCGTGGGCTCGTCCAGGTAGAGGAGCTCGGGGTCGTGGAGGAGCGCCCGGGCGAGCGCGAGACGCCGCTTCATGCCGCCGGAGAAGGTGCTGACACGGTCTCGACGCCGATCAGCGAGCTGGACCAACTCCAAAAGCTCGTCCATTCGGGTGGCGAGGAGTTTGCGGGGGACGTCGAAGAGGTCGCCGTGGAACCTGAGGTTGGCGTCTGCGCTCAGTTCCTCGTAGAGGGCTGTTTCCTGGGGCACGACGCCAAGTTGACGGCGGACCGCGCTTGTCTGGCCTCCGACCTCGCGGCCGAACACTTTCACCGAGCCTGACGTGGGGCGGGAGAGGCCGCTCAGCAGGTTGACTGCCGTCGTCTTGCCGGAACCATTGGGTCCGAGCAGGCCGAAGACCTCGCCTCGCGTGATCGTCAGCGTGAGCGAATCGAGGCCGATGATGTCGCCAAACCGTTTGCTAACCCGGTCCATCTCCACCGCGGCGGATCCCGCCATCACCACGTGCATCAGCCAACGGTCCCGCGCGCGCTTCGGGCGCCAGCGACCGGCAATGCAGCAACCTCGCGGCTCACGTGCACCCGGCGGATCCCGACCCCGACAACGCGGCTGCCAATTGCGACGACCGGCTTCAGAACGATGATCCGGCGCCCCAGCCGGCGAACCAGGCCGGCGATGCCGGTCGGATTCTCTTCACTTGCAAGAAGGGCGCCCCTGGTCGATCGCTCCTGGATGATCTGCATGATTCGCACCTGCCAAGCACGCTTTCGCTGGACCGCCGCTAGGTGGCGGGTCGACACCTGGCCTCGGCGCAAGGGCCCCACCAGCACATTGGCGGCGACCACCGCGTCCTGGATTGCCAGGTTGATACCCACGCCGCCGACGGGAGACATGGCGTGGGCAGCGTCGCCAATGCACAGCAGTCCCGGTCGGTACCAACGCCGGAGCCGGTCGGCCTGGATCGACAGCGTGCTCACCTGATCCCAGCTCTGGAGCGCCCGGAGCTCCGCTGCGACTTGAGGGGCTAGGCGCTGAACCGAATTCCGCAAGCGGTCGATACTGCCGCTTCTGAAATCTCCATCGCCTCCCTTCTCGATCGTGTACGCCATCTGATAGTAGTCGCCCCGACTGATCGAGATGACAACGTGGCCTTCGCCCACGCTCATCCCGGTCACGTCGGGGGCGTTGGCTGTTCGCGGAAGCCGGAACATCAGCATGTCGATGCTGGGGAAGGTCTTGACCACCGTCAGGCCCGCAAGCGCGCGCAAAGTCGAGGTCCGACCGTCCGCCGCGACCGTAACGAGCGCCCGGATCTGGCCCTCGCCGGCCGGTGACGCATAGCGCACTCCGGCCACCGAGCAGTTGTGGTCCAAGAGCCCGATCGCGCGTGCGTTCATCATCAGATGGAAGCCCGGGAAGCGGGCCGCCTCGCGGGTGATGAAGGCGAGATACTCCCACTGAGGCAGCGTTGCCATGAACTGGTAAGGCGAGCGGAAGAGTCGAAAGTCGGCCAGGGTCAGACTTCCCTGTGCCGTGCGGGCGACGAGTACCTCTGCCCGATCGGGACCAAGGCCCAGGAACGCTTCGATGAGGCCGACCTGCTGAAGCACCTCCATCGTCGACGGGTGGATGTTGTCCCCGCGATAGTCGCGCAGGAAGTCGGGATGCTTTTCGAGGACGACGACATCCAAGCCCTGGCGTGCGAGGAGCAGGGCGAGCATCGTGCCCGCCGGCCCGCCCCCGACGACGCAGCACTGCGTCTCTAGAGAGGTTGCCACACCCGACCTCCCGCCGGCGTGATTCGCCCGACCCAACACAGTCTGCCGGAAGGCGTCGACCGGCCCATTCCTAGGGTTTTCCCGGTTTTGCGCGGGCCGCCAGCCCCATAACGTCCGAGGACACCGCAATGTCGAGCTTTTACAAGCGCCCAACACGGTTTCGGATCTGGTTCTACGATCCGCTGGTTCGTATGCTGATCCGGCGGACAGGGTTCGGTGGCAATATGCACAGGGTGCTTGCCGTGCGAGGTCGCCGCAGCGGCGCCTGGTACTATCGGCCGCTCAGCGTATGCACTCTCGGCGACGAGCGCTACATCGTCTCTTTCTACGGGGAGAGCGAGTGGGCTCGCAACCTGCGTGCAGGTGCCGAAGCCCAGCTTGGGAACCGCGGGCTGATTGAACCGATTCGCGTCAGGGAGCTCGCCGGTAACGAGAAGGCCGAGTTCCTGAGGAGGCTGGTTCAGCGCCATCGTTCCATTTCGCGCCTGTGGCTGAAGGTCAACCCATCGAATCTGACAGAGCGCGACATAGACCGCCTCGTCGATCGTTTCCCGGTGTTCCGAATCGAGCACGGTCAGCTCGCCGGCGAAAGCGTTCGATAGCGATCGTAGCGGCGCTGCAGTAGGCTCTCCTGATCCTCGTTCAGGACTTCAACGAGATGACGACTAACGGCACGTCCGACCGAGTCCGAGGCACCGATGTAATCGCACTGCGCTCCGCCCGCAGGCTCAGGTATCACTTCGTCGACGACGCCCAGCGCAAGAAGCTCGTGAGCGGTGAGGTGGAGCAGTTGGGCCGCCTCATACTTGTAGCTGGTGTCGCGCCAGAGAATCGAGGCACATACCTCCGGCGCAGCCACGGAGTAGATTGCGTTTTCCATCATCAAGACTCGGTCGGCGATGGCCAGAGCCAATGCACCCCCGCTGCCTCCCTCGCCGATCACAACCGCCACTATTGGAGTCTGGATGCGAAACCACTCTGACATCGCAGCGGCGATCGAGGAAGCGATGCCGCCTTCTTCGGCGCTCACCCCGGGATACGCACCGGGTGTGTCGACCAATGAGATTATGGGGAGCCGGAAGCGCGCGGCCATGCGCGCGACTCTGATCGCTTTCCGATAGCCTTCGGGATGCATCATTCCGAAGTTCCGTCTTACTCGGTCATCGAAGGTCCGGCCCTTCTGCTGTCCGAGGATCATCGCTTTCAATCCGCCCCAGGTGCCCAGCCCGGCGACCAGGGCCGGGTCATCGCGGGACAGGCGGTCTCCGTGTAGTTCGAGGAAGTCGTCCGCCAGCCGCTGGATGTAGTTCATCGAGTACGGCCGATCTGGATGGCGGGCAAGAGCAACCTTGTCCCAGGCAGTAGAGGCACCATTCGAGTCGCCCAACTAAGGCTTGTCGGCGATCATCACGTGCAGCGGCAGCCCGGGCACGTTGTACACATTTGATGAAAGCAGTCCGGCTCCGGCCATCATCCGCTCGTAAGCGGCCATCGAGTGGACTTCGCCCTGGGTAGTCCATACCAGCATCAGAATCGAGAAGAGATGCGGCGCCGGGTCCATGGCGGCGGGCCCTTCCCCAACGGCGAAGCCGACGACAATCAATCTTCCACCCGAGCACAGGACCGCGCACAGACGGCGAAGCAACTCGGTAGCGCGCTGCTCTGAAAAGTGGTGTAGGACGTTCGTGACCATTACAACGTCATAGGGACCGCCCAGAGGGATGGTGAACATGTCACCGGCGATCATCGAGACGCGGTCGGCCACACCCATCTGCACGGCATGACCGTGGGCGATCGGAAGGACGTTGGGCCAGTCCAGCGACCAAACATGGGCCTGCGGATGCTGCCGCGCCAATGTGAACCCATACATGCCGTGGCCGCACGCCACGTCGAGAATGTCCAGGCGCCGCCGGCCCGACGCCCAATGCGCGATCACTTCGGCGGTCAGCTCTGCGGTCGGCTTCGCGACCGCGGTCGCATGGGCTGCGAAGTCCTCCCAGTACTCGTACCCCGGTGTCTCCGCATGTTCGGGCATGACGGTGCCACCCTTTCGTACAGCCTCAGGCAGCTGTTGAATTGCGCTCCATTCCCAGCGACTGGCCATCACCCTGGTCATGTCGCCGACATAACCTGGCCGCTTGCGGACCAGGTAGCTGTCAGTTTCCGGACTCAACCGATGGCCTCCTCCGCTTGGCTCGAGCAACCCGATCGCGGCCAGCGCGTTCATCAGAAGCTTCGTCGCGCGGGGGTCGAGATGGAGGCGGGTAGCGACCGTTAGGGCGTCGGTGGCACCGGCGGCCATGCAGTCGAAAACGCCCAGCTCGATACCAGTTGCCAGCAGGGCGGTGATCTTGTAGGCCTGCATCATCTGGAAGATGGCCGGCACCGTCAGCCTCGGGGATGCGGCCCCCACGGGCTGTGGCCGCTTGTCCACGTGCAAGGTCGGCTGCGGTGCATTCATTTTGGCTGCGCCCACTTACGAGGCGGCCATAGACTGGGCGGCTACGGATTCCGCTTCGATGAGCTGCTTGATTCGCTGCTGGTTACCCTGGGCGTGGGCGTTCATACGACCTACAGCGACGGATTCCTCCACGTCGCACGCCGGGTCGAGCTCGAAGTCCTGCGTCCATGTCATGAGGGTCCCCGCACCCGCCGGCAGGTAGGTCCATTTGAGGTGCATATAAAGGAAGGGAAACAGTGGGCGATCGCGCTCGGCGATCGCCGTTAGCGCCTCATGATCGAGGATGCGCCACGACTCCCACTCCGCTCCCTGTTTGTTCTTGAGCCTGAAGAGCAGCTTCGTAAAGCGCCCTGCCTCCTCCCTCTCCAGCACCTCGCTGGATTCATACTCGTTGAAGAGGACGCTCCACCGATCGATGTCATTTGTTATGTCGAATACGTCACGCGGCGGCCGGGCAATCTCGATGCTGTGCTGTGTACGAGGCATTTGGCCTAGATCCTGACCGCGCTTGGGGTCGCCGAATCGAGGAACTCGATCAGCTCACCGAAGGTACCGAGGGCCTGGAAATTGCCGATGTCGATCGTGATCGCCAAACGCTTCTCGAGCGCCATCGCCAGCTGCACGAGAGCCGTCGAATCCATCTCCAGGTCCTCGCGCAGCCGCGTGGAATCCAGAAGCTCATCTTCGAATCCGAGTTCCTTGAAAACCGAGGCAACGACCGGCTGAACGACCATGTTTTCTGCTCCTTGCATCATGCGATACCTGGGACGGCGATCACGACGGCCACAGCCATATCTCGCTCGTGGGAGATGCTGACCACGAACCCGTCGTAGCCGCAGCATTGGGCTGCAGCGCGAGCCCTACCGTGCAACAGCAGGAGCGGCTCTCCGTGACTCCCGTTGCGCACCTCGATTTCGTTCCAACCCATGATGTGCCCCTGGCCGGCGAGGACTTTCTTGGCCGCCTCTTTGGCGGCGAACCGTCCCGCCAGCGAGTCCCAGCGGAGCCCTCGGGCACCGGATGAGGCCGCTCTTTCGTCGGCGGTGAAAAGGCGCTCCAAGAGTCGATCACCCCAGCGCAGCACCAGGGCGCGCAGCCGCGGGACGCTCACCAAGTCAATTCCGAGCGCCTGATTCATAGTTCTCCGCAGGCCGCCGGCGTGACGAGGCTGCCGTTGGCGTTTCCAACTTGAGGCCATCGCGCGATCACCAGGCACGCGTTGATGCCGCCCAGGCCCCGCGATATCACGAGCGCAGAGTCCAGCTGTTTCACCTGGCGTGGCGCGGCGGTGACGAAGTCGAGCTCGAAACCTGAGGCGGGTCGGGCAAGGTTCGCCACCGGAGGCACCTCGCTGTGGATGGTCGCAGCCGCGGCCACCGCGACGTCGGCGACAGCCGCCGCGCCCATGAGGTGGCTGATCGCCGCCTTCACAGCCGTGACCGGGACGTCTCGTGCATGGCCATCCATCCCAGCTGTGATGCCCGCGACCTCCGCAGCATCTTCATGCGGTAGGCCGGAGCCGTCCGCGACGATGCATCCCAGTTCCCCGGCACCGACCCCGGCCCGCTGAAGCGTGGTCCGGATCATCCTGGCCACCACAGTTCCCCGCGGGTCCGAGCTGTAGTACGGCATGTAACCGTCCGTCGCCACTGCCCAGGCGGTGAGCTCCGCATATATGCGCGCACCCCGGGCATCCGCGTGATCGAGGTTCTCCAGGACCAGAAACACGCTCCCCTCGCCGATGACTCCGCCCGAGTGCCGCGAATCGAAAGGCCTGTACGCTGCAGCGGGTTCGTCATTGCCGCGCGAGGTCAAATAGCCGCTGGTCTGGCAACAGAGCCATGCGTAAGGCGACAGCGGTTGTTCGGTGCCTCCAGCGAGGACCACGTCAGCCTGGCCTCTTCTTATCGTGTCCGCGGCGTGGGCCAACGCATAGGCGCCACTCGCGCGATCGCAGACGAAGGTGCGGGCGCGACCCTTGATCCCGTACTTGATGCAGATGTTGCCCTGGGGGGCGGCCGGAAACCAGGCCGTTGCCTGGTACGGGCTCACGTCGCGCGGGCCGGATGTCCACAGGTTGCGCAGCTCGCGTTCAGCGAACTGCCAGCCACCGAGCACGTTGCCCACCGTCACCGCCACCCGCTCGGCCCGCGTGCCGCCGCCGCCACCTATCACGAGGCGAGCGTCATCGATCGCGTGCCCGGCGGCGACCATCGCCAGATGCGTGAAGCGGTCGGTCCGGAGCACGAACCTGGCCGGCAACCAGTCGGTCGCCACGAAGCCATCGGACTGGCCGGCGACCTGGCACCGATAGGGTGATGGGTCGAAATGGTCAATTCTGCGAACGGCGCTCACTCCTGAGCGCACCTGTTCCCAGAGGGCCGGCATCCCCGTCCCCGCCGGCGTCACGGCTCCGACGCCCGTAATGGCGATGCGAATCGTCATCCCACGCTCGCTTTGCTCAGGACCAGAGCGGCGTGAAGACCCGAAAAGCCACTTGCATCGGAAACGATCACCTGTCCGGCCCACGCCCGGCCATGGTTGGGAACGTAATCAAGGTCACACGACGGGTCGGGGTCTTCGTAGTTGATCGTCGCGTGCACGAAGCCATTGGCGAAGCTGAGGCAGCAGGCGATGATCTCCATGGCGCTCGCGGCCGACAGGGCGTGGCCGAGCATCGACTTGGTCGAATTGATCGGGACGGCTGCAGCGCGGGCGCCGATCGCCAGCTTGATCGCGCGGGTCTCACAAGTGTCGTTCTGCGGCGTCGAACTGCCGTGCGCGTTCACGTGGTCCACCTTGTCGACGCCCACGCTTCCGGAGGCAAGAGCCTCGGTCATCGCCCGCGCAAGATCCTCGCCGTCATTCAGGAGGTCAGTCATGTGCAGGGCATTAGACGTGGCTGAAAAGCCGTTCACTTCCGCGTAGATGTGGGCGCCTCGGGCCTGGGCGTGGTGGAACTCCTCCAGCACCACCATCCCACAGCCCTCGGACAGCACGAAGCCGTCGCGACCCGCATCGAACGGGCGCGAGGCCGTGGCGGGCCGGCCGTTGTGCCGCCTCGACAGGCAGTGAATGATGTCGAAGGCCGCGATCGTGATGGGAGTGATGGGGGCCTCGCTCGCACCCGTCAACATGACGTCAGCTTCGCCATATTTGATCGCCTCAAATGCGTAACCCATTGCATCAAGACCACCTACGCACCCCGTCGATAACGTCAAGCACGGGCCTTGGGCACCCGTCATGGCCGCGAGGATGATGCTCGGCGTGTTCGACATCGAAGCCAGGTACAGGTCAGGCTTCACCTTGGCTGGATCGATGCACGACCGACCACGGTCGGTGACGGTGACGAACTCCGACTCCATCTGTCGAGTTCCGCAGATCGCTGAGGATAGCGCGATCCCAAACCTCTCCTTTTCCACGACGGCAAGGTCAATGCCTGCGTCGGCCAGGGCCTGCTGCGCACCCGTGACGGCGAACTGAATGAACCGGTCGAGCTTTACGACCTCCGCTGGAAGCCCCAACTTTTCACCATCGAAGCCGTCAACCTCGGCGATTACTTCGGATCCGAACTGAAACCCTTCGAACAGGTCGCAGCTAGTAACCTCGGCGAGCGGCTTGGTTGCGCTCCGGCCCGCCACCAGCCCATCCCAGAAAGCCTCTATGCCGATGCCCAAAGGACTGACTACACCGAGACCCGTCACGACTACCCTGCGCAATGGGCTCCACGCCAATCGATGTCGGCCGGCGGGCCGGCTACCGCTCCCCATTCGACGAGCGCGTGGTCGGCGAGGAGCTCGATCCATGCGTCAAAGTCCTGGGGGCGCCGCCGCAAGCCGAGGGTGCGGCAAACGAGCTCGCGGACATCGCCATAGGGACGGTGCTCTGCCAGCGCGGCGAACAAGACCCTCAGCTCGAACGACTCCGCGTAGCGGTCGCCGAGCCGGTTGCCGATGGCTCGTCGCCGTTGCAAAGTGTCGTCGCCTGGAGCAAGGAAGAAGTGATCGCCGACCGTGACGCCAGGTGCCACCTGGACGATCGAACCACGGTTCAAGTCGGTGGCGATGCGCTGCGCCCTGGCAGACCTCAACTGGTCGGCGTGGAAGTGCATCTCGAGGAATGCCGGTCCCAGCTGGCTGAGTACGGGCGGCCGCCCATTCCCGCCGGCGGCGGCCCGACCGGCGAGATACGAGCCCAGGGCTATGCGCGCGTCGAGCTTGGAAAGCCCCGTCCCCAGCGCCAGGAGCGCCAGCGGATCCCCTTGTCCTGCCGCCTGAGGGACCCGAGCCGGAGTCGTCTCGCGCCCGGTGGCCAGATCGGGGGCTTCAGGGTCTTCCGACTCCGCGTGCATGGCCGCATAGAAGTTCCGCGACAGGCGCACGAACGTCTCGTGGTTCTGCCTGCAGAGCTGTCCGTAGTAAGCCAACGCATGGGACCGTGCCGCCGGGTCGTCGAGGACGGTCGAAACCACGTGAGCCGCCAGGGACCCGTGCTGAACCGCAAACTGCACGCCTGACGACATGATCGGGTCGGTTGCATAGGCGGCGTCGCCCACCAGGATCCAGCCGGGGCCCGAGAGGCTCGAGCAGGATTGGGTGGCCGCGGTCGCGCTGCGAACCGGCGCGACCCGGCGAGAGCCGGCGAGCAGGTCCCGGACGACCTCGCAACCATCGATCGAATCCTGGTATAGGTCGTCCGCGGGTTCGGTTGATCCGTGCACGGTGGACCCCAGGACGATGCCGACGCTCACCACGTCATTCGTGTCATCGACCGGGATGTACCAGAACCAGCCCAGGTCGGCGCTGACGTACAAGGTGTTGCCCCGGTCTCTACCAGCGAGCCGGCCGCCGTGCTCCCAGTAGCTCCACACGGCTATGCTGCCAAGGCCAGGATCCAGCTCAACCAGCCCCAGGCGCTTGCCGATCAGACTGTCAGCGCCGGTGGCGTCGATCACCCATTCGGCCCTGATCTCCTGCCGCGCACCGCCGCGTTCGCTGAATGCGGCTCCGACCGCCCGACCCGCCTCGAACAGCACCTCCTCGACGCGGCAGTCCTGGCGGACATCCACTCCGCTCGAAGCTGCGTGTCGCAGAAGGATGTCGTCGAACTCCGCCCGCCGCACCTGCAACCCGGCCGGCGGGACATCGATATCGCCGTAGTAGACGGTCCAAGGCACGCGCTCACGGCCCCAAGCGAACGTGGCGCCCGCTTTTGTTACGAAGCCGGCTGACTTCAGCTTGTCGCTGACTCCGAGCGCTTCGAAGGTCGACCAGTGCGTGCCCAGCAGCGACTCGCCAACGTGATATCGCGGGAAGCTATCCCGCTCCAGGAGCACGACCCGACGACCGCCGCGAGCAAAGGTCGCCGCAAACGCCGAGCCGCCGGGACCGCCCCCGATCACCACCGCATCCCAAACCTGAGTCATGTCGTGCGAGCACCGGGTGGACCGAGGGGCGGGTCCGACAAGCCACCATGTGAAGTTCTCCTGGACCGTTTCGGAGCCAACTGCACGTCATGATCGGCGCGCCCTACTGGCGGCAACAACAGCAACTCCGGCTCCCCGGTGTGCCCCAGCTTGACCAGGCACAGCCGAAATTCCTGGGCGCCGATTCGCCGAACAGCGCCAGCTGTCGTTGGAGAGCTCACTTGCGTCCATAGATGAGACCCGAGATCGAGGACACCTGCTTCGAATGGACGTCACGAAACCCAGCTTGGTCGAGCCATCTCCTGACGGTCGCTTCGTCGTGGACCTCGCCTCCAGAGGTGTTTGCCAGCAGGATCAATCCCATCGTGTATGGAAACGCGGCTTTCCCCCGCGCCGGGAAATGGCCGTGGAGCAGCAGATCACCGCCTTCCGGCAGCCATTCGTATACGTGAGCGATGAGGCTGCTCGCCTTCTCTGCGCCGTAGCCGTCCAGGACATGAGAGAGCAGGGCGACGTCGCACCCCGGGAACGAATCGGTGAAAATGTTGCCTGGCCGGGTCGCGATCTGCCCGGTCAACCCGGCCGCCGCCACGTATTCGGCGGCGAACTTGATGACCGGCGCCTGGTCGACCGCGGTGATTGCGAGATCGGGGTTAGCCCGCGCGAGCGCAATCGAGTACGCGGCCGAGCCGCACCCGAGGTCGACTAGCCGGCGACGGCCGGCCAGGGGGGCTTTCGCTGCCAGCTGGTCATTCTGCATCTGGGCGCTGACGTAGAAAGCCTCGGCCCATTTGCGAGCGCGTTCATCGGTGGAATCGGGGGCTGCACCGTTGTCCTCTTCTACGGCGACGGGCCGATTGGTCCTGAAGGCTTCGATGATTCGGGAGAACTTTGCGAAGTGCGCATCCTGATGGGCGGCAAACGCTCCCAGATACTCAGCACTGGTGCTGACAAGGAAAGTACTGGCGATCGGTTTGTTGTGATAACCATCCGGCCCTCTGCGAATAAGTTTCAGGCCATCCAGCGCCATGAGGAGCATTCGCATCGGCCGCTCCGCGAGCTGCAGCATCGGCGCCAGCTGCTCCGCTGTACGCGGCCCGTCATCTAGGGCGTCGAACACCTTCAGATCGAGCGCCGAGAACACGGCCTTCGATGAAAGATAGGCGGTCATCAGCCGATGCAGGGCCGCCGGGTTCGGCGTCACCCTGGCCGGCGCCAGGGCTGCTTGTACCGTCACTTCGGTACGGGCTCCGCCTCCGGCTGGCTGAACTCATAAGGTGCATCGGAGAGGAAAACGCTCCGCACGGGAGGCCGCTCCGCAGGCGCGACGAGCAGTAGCCGAGCCGATTCCGAGGGACCTGTGCTGAGCCCATGCTGCTCGCCTCGTGGAATGAACACAACGTCACCCGCCACGAGGTTGATCGACCTCTTCTCGCTCGGAAGCTCCACGGAAAGGCTGCCGCTGAGCACGAAGATCTCGTGCTCCCACTCGTGGTAGTGGGGCGGTGTCGCGCCACTGTTACCCAACTCAAACATACTCATCAGAAAGCGGTCGGCGCCATCGGGAGTGTCGATCAGGCGCCTGATGGTGACCTGCTTCGCGCCAGGCTCTCTGACTATGTCGGTGGGCACGTCGGCCGAATGAACTACCTTCATTGAACCTTCCCCTTTTTGGGCATCTGCATGTTGGGCATCTGCATGCAACTCGTAGAGAATTCAAGCGTAGGTTCCGCCCGGGCTCCGGAGGACCGGTTGAAACCCTAGCTTCGGCTCCTCATTTGGTAGCTCGGATGAGCGCCGAGATGGGCGAAACAACAGTCACGCTGACCTTCGGGAAACCCGCTGCGGCGAGCCATGCGCAGATCACTTCCTCGTCATAGATCTCGCCGTCCTGCGTGTTGTTCACGATCAGGATCAGACCCATCAGGTACGGGAAAGGCACTTTCGATCTCGCCGGAACGTGGCCGTGGATGAGCAGCTCTCCACCGGCCGGCAGCCAATCATAGATGTGCTTCAGGAGACGGCGCGATTTCTCCGGGCCGCCGAAGCCGCCGAGGACATGCGAGAGCAATGCCAGGTCGCAGCCCGGAAACGTGTCCGCCCAAATATTGGCCGGGTGGACCGAAATGCGATGAGTCAGCCCTGCCTCGGCGACATATTCCTCGGCGACCTGGCAGATGGCAGGCTGGTCGACGGCGGTCACCCGAAGATTGGGGTTTGCCCTCGCGAGAGCCAGCGAGTACGCCGCTGACCCGGTACCGAGGTCGACCATATGCCTGTGGCCTTTCAACGACGCCTTGGCGGCGAGGTTGTCGGCCTGCAGGATCGCGCTGGTCCGCGCAACCCGAACCAACCGGCGCGCCCAGTCATCGCCCGCGCCGAACGCCGCGCTGTAGTTTTCGCCAAGGGTGACGGCTTTGTTCTCGCGCAATGAGTCCGTGAGGTGAGAGAACTTGGTGAAGTGGGTGTCCTGATGGGTCGCGAAGGGCCCCATGAACTGGGGCTTCGTGCTGACCAGGAAGGTGCTTGCCAAGCGCAGGTTCCGGTATCCGTCCCCGACCTTGTGGACCAGCCTGAGCCCGACCAGCGCCAGAAGCAGAATGCGGGTCGGTCGTGCCGCGAGGTTGAGCTGAGCCGCGAGCTCTTCGGCCGTCGACGGGCTTTCCTCGAGTGCATCGAACAGCCGGAGCTCGAGCGCCACGAACATGGCCTTGGACGAGATGTAACCGGTCATCAGCCGGTGGAGGGCACTCCGGCTGGATCCAGGTGAAACCCACGGACCAGGACCTGGCGGCATGACCTCCGGGCGCGCTGCGCGGTCGACCGGGCTCGTTGCCTCCATGACGCTGAAGCTAGGCCAATCCTCCCGATTGGGAACCAGTAGAAACCCCAGTGCCCGGCCGTACGGTTGCCCATAGGGTGGGGTCATGAAATTGCAAACTCCCACACCTCCGACCGCCAGCGCGGAAGTCGCGCCGCCTCTTCAACTCATGCGGATGGGCTTGGGCTACCAAGTGACACAGCTGGTCGCGGCCACCGCGCGTATGGGCTTGGCCGACCTCCTCCGCGAGGGGCCCAAGTCTAGCGGCGAGCTGGCCGCTGCCACAGGTGCGCATGGAGGCAGCCTGTTCAGGTTTCTGCGCGCATGCGGAAGCGTAGGCCTGCTCGATGAGGTCGGCGACGACGCGTTCGCAGTCAACCCTGTATCGGTGTGTCTGCAAACTCATGTGCAGTCCCTTCACGGCTTCGCGCTTGGCATGGGCGAGGCTGGCCACATCCGGCCGTTTGAAAAACTCTATGAGGCGGTGATGACTGGGCGCTCGGTGGTGAAGGAGGCGCTTGGGATGGACATGTGGGAGTACTACGACAAGAATCCCAGCGCCAAGGCCTCGCTCACAGAGCACCTGGACGAGGTCGCACGTGCAGTGGCGCCCCAGGTCGTGGCCAACTTTGACGTGTCGCGATTCACGCGCATAGTCGATGTGGGCGCAAACCAGGGCTTCCTCCTATCCGCGATGCTGAAGGCTGCTCCCAACGCCACGGGTGTGCTGTTCGATCGTCCCGAGATCGTCGCAGACGCGCGCGCCGCCATGGAGGCTCGTGGGCTTGCGGACCGGGTGGAAATCGTCGGCGGCGACTTCAGGGACGAAGTGCCGGCGGACGGTGATCTCTACCTGCTGAAGGGAATCCTTCACGACTGGGACGATGCTCCGGCGGCTCAGATCCTGAGGAACTGCCACCGCGCGGCACGACCAGGAAGCTCACTGCTATCACTGGAAGGAATCGTGCCGAGCACGCCTCCGTTGGACCCGCTGGTCCACATGATCGACCTCAGCATGCTCGTCCTAGTCGGGGGCCGGGAGCGCACGCGAGAAGAGTTCGACAAGCTGTTCGAAAGCTCTGGCTATCGGATCGAGAGGACGGTTCCGCTCAAACTTGGGTACTTCCCCTATCACATCATCGAAGCTCGCAGGATCTAGACAGCCGCACCGTCGTTCTTCGGGACCCAACTTCGTTCAGATTTGACGTGTGAGCGCTGAAAGCCGAACGCGATCACGTGACTTCGGAACTTCAGGAACCAGCGTTGGTTGACCAGGATACCGGCGAGACGACGGCCGGCGGCGGTTGTCGAGCGCGTCGCCTCGTCGCTGGCCAGGAGTACACCATCGGTTAGCCGCGCCTGCATGAGCTGCATCAGCCAAACCTGCCAGGCCCGTCGGCGCTGGACTGCGGCTAGTTGCCGCCGCGTGACGCGTCCTCGCCGGATCGGATCGGCGAGCCGGTTTGCGGCGGCGACGGCGTCCTGGATTGCGAAGTTGATCCCCACTCCGCCGATGGGTGACATGGCGTGAGCCGCGTCTCCGAGGCACAACAGTCCATTCCGATACCAGCTCCGCAGCCTGTTCTGCTGGATCGAGAGGAGGCTTATCTGTTCCCAGCTCTGCAGTGCCTGCAATGGTCCTTCGAGGTCGGGTACGACCTTCAATACGGTGTTCCGGAATGCCTCGATCCCTTCCGCGCGGTGCTTTTCCGCGGAGTTCTTGGGAATCACGCAGGCCACCTGCCAGTAATGACCGCGGTTGATTCGGGCGATGGCATGGCCGTGGCCCGTGTGGATGGTAATTGCTGACTCTTCTGGCGTTCCCGGCGGCAGCGGTAGCCGGAACCAGAGCAGGTCGATCGGGGACCCTGACATCGCCATCGTGAGGCCGGCCAGATCGCGAACGGTGGATCCTCGCCCGTCCGCGGCCACAGTGAGTGTCGCCCGCAGCTCGTGGGAAGTGCCGCTCGCGCTGTAGCGAATGCCCGTGATCACACCGTCCTGCTCGAGCAGGTCTGTTGCCTCGGCGCCCATCAGCAGGCGGAACCCCGGGTACCGGCTTGCCTCACGGGTAAGAAAATTCAGAAAGTCCCATTGCGGTAACACGGCAATGTAGGGAAACCGGGTTCGCAACAGGCTGAGGTCGGCGACCCTGATGGTTGCACCCGTCGTCGATCGCGCCTCTACAAAGCTGACCAGGCGCGGCCGGAGAAGGAGAAAGTCGTCTGCCAACCCGAGTTCGTCCAGCGTCTCGATCGTCGCTGGGCTGATGTCGTCACCGCGAAAGTCTCTGAGAAAATCGCTGTGCTTCTCGAGCAAGACGACATCGAGGCCCAGGCGCACGAGCAACAGGGCGAGCATGGCTCCCGCCGGCCCCGCTCCGACGATGCAGCATTGTGTTTGCGAGCCGTCTCTAGCTAGGACCATCCATGCCACCCGCGACTGCCGCAGCCGGTCGCCCAAATGTGCCCGGGCAGCTCGACCTCAGAGGCGCTGGCCTTCCTGGGTGCTGGCCGCGGTCAGCACGGCCCCGTTGGATCGTTCCACGGGCTTGGTGGCATGCTCCAGCTGTTCGAGTGTTAGGCCGACGAAGTAGACGACCTCCTCGTGGTTGTCGATGTACTGGTGGAAGCCCACCTTGTAGTACAGACTGACTTCGACCGGCTTGGGGTCAGTGCTGAACTCTCCGCCTTCCCGGATGCACTGCACGAGCGCGGGCACGTCGTAGTTGAATTTCAGCCCCGTGCGGCGGTAGTACGGCTCCCCCCCGAATTCGATGAGCTCGAGCTCCGGCGCAACAGTCAGACCGGGTTCGTCGTAGACCGGCCGGCTGATGCAGTCGTAGCGGAACACCTCGGTGAGCAGCGGAAGGTGTCGGCTCGGAACCTGCGGTGCGATGGACTCACGCCACCACATGGCGAGTATTTCGTTCATGTCTGGGTTGGAGTGCAACTCCTGCAGTAGTGAACGGAACGCGCTCGCCTGACCCATCCGCCCGTGGATGGCACCGATGGCGACGGCGGACGGATGCTCCGAGGATCGGAACCACATCATCAGGCTGGTCAGGATGGCGGACTGTGACATTCCGGCCAATTCCCGCAGGGGTCCCCAGATATGCCGGAAGATCAAGTTCTCGGCGATGGCTCTGGCCCAGACCAAGAACCGCTGCATCTCCAAGTTCTCGGCGAAAGTCATGGTGTTGTGGGCGAGGACGTACTCGAAGTCATCCTGCTGTCCTCGCACGGTTATGAAGCCGTAGTCCTCCTTGGCGTTGGAGTACGCGGTGTTGGGAAGAAGGAGCAGGGGGTAGGTCGCGATGCGATTCACGTACCGCGCCAGTCGGTCGTAGCCGTCGAGGAATGACTGGTAGGTCTCACCCGGAGCGCCCCAGATCAACTCCGCGTAACAATCGAGGCCCTCTTGTCGCAACCAGTGGACCAGGTCTTCCCAATCGTTGACCCGCATGTTCTTACGCTTCATCTGATCGAGAGCGGTCTCATCCAGTGTCTGCAGCGCGAGAGTGAACGAGCTCTGCATGCCGGCGGCCTTCATCTGCGAGACGATTTCGTAGAACGTCTTCGATTTGTTCTTGGCCCAGGACGTCTCGATGGCCCGTGGGTAGCCGTACTTCTCCCGAGTGTGGATTGCGTCCTCCATGAAGTCGAGATCCTGTTTGAGCATCCCGAAGTTGGCATCGCAGAGGGCAATGGTGTGCACCTTGTGGTATCCATACACCTCCAGTTCCGCCTGAAGCCGCTCTCGCGAGAAGGAGCGCACTTTCTGGCCGATGGCCCCACCCCAGAAGCAGAAGGCACAGCTGTACGGGCAGCCCCGATTGGTTTCCATGATGGCGACGTCGTACCGGAACTGACCGAGGGCATCCACAAGTTGGATGGCACCGTTCAAGACCGGTGATGGGATGGAGTCGAGGTTCTGTATGCGTTCGGGCGCCGGTGTCGTGCAAACGACCCCATCGGCTGTCCGGTAGCTGATCCCGGCGATTTCGCCCAGTTCGTGCGGGGAGCGTCCGGCCAGATACGCGCGCAGCAGATCTGCGAAAACGAACTCGCCCTCGCCGTTGGCCACGACGTCAACCTGCGGGAATTGGCGAAAGACTCGCTCCGATTGATTGGCCACGTGGGTTCCGCCGAAAACGACCCACCCATTCCGCACCTGTTGCTTGAAGGTCTCCGCCAGCGCGCCGAAGGACCGATAACTCCAGCCGAAGACCGAGAAGGCCAGCACATCCGGCGTTCCGTGACCGAATATCTCCTGTGCCATGACAGTCACCGAAGCTCCTCCGCCGAAGTTGAAGACGCGGATGTCCAGCTCCTTCCGAATCGCCTCGTCCGCCAGCGCGGCCGCCGTGAGGTAGCCGACGGCGAGCGGCATCGATTCCTTCGGCATGTCCCATATGCCCTGTTGGACAAGCCACACAATCTTCTTCATTTGATCAACGGACCTCGCCGCTCGCTCGATAGGAAGTCGAGCAGGCGGACGATGGTCCCCCGCAGCCGGCTGCGGGGGACGATCATGTCGATCTGGCCGTGGTCCAGCTGGAACTCGGCGCTCTGAAAACCGATCGGTAGCGTGGCGTGGGTGGCCTGCTGTATCACCCGCGGGCCGGTGAAACCTATGCGCGCCTGCGGCTCCGCCAGGTTGACGTCGCCGAGCAAGGCGAGGGACGCGGCTGTTCCGCCGAAGGTGGGATCGGTCAAGATCGTGAGGTAGGGGACGCGCGCGTCTGCGAGACGCGTAAGGGCCGCGTTCACCTTTGCCATCTGCATCAATGCCGGCACCCCCTCCTGCATACGCGCGCCACCGGATGCGCAAACGAGGAGGAACGGCATGGCCAAGCGCGTCGCATCCTCGATTGCCAGCGCCAGGCGCTCGCCGGCTACGAGTCCGATCGTGCCGCCCATGAAGCCGAAGTCGAAGACGGCGAGCCACACGCTGTGGTGCTCGATCCGGCAAGTGCCGGTTCTGACAGCCTCGTTAAGGCCGCGAGCATGCGCCTGCTCCAGCATCGACCCATACGAACGTGGCGCCGTCCACTGAAGCCGATCCGTGGGCCTCAGCTCCGACCAATGTTCCTGCCAGCTGCCCGGTGAGCTGAGTAGAGCGATCCAGGTAGCGGGATTGATCTCGTGGTGATACCCGCAAGCGCAGACGTAGAGATGCTCACGGGCCGCCTCTGGACGCACCTGCTCAGCGCACTTGGGACAGGTCTCTGGCAACGGAACATCCGGTAGGTTGCTGCCCGTTCTAGAAACTTGGAGCGGTCGGCCGGCGATGTAGACTTGCAGTTCGCCAGGCGTCCCATTTGCATTGACGGAAATCGTGGACGCATTGCGAATAGGACGTGCCATGACCGCCTCTTTGTTGCGCAAAGTTCGTGGGCTTCTAGAACTTAGTCAACGCCCGACCGTGTCAGAACGGTGAAAACCCTAGGCTCGATCTACGACTTATCGGATTGACCGCGAGGCGAAGATCGGGCACTAGGGTTTCCAAGGGTTTCCACCGATAGGCGACGGATCAGGGGCTGATACCGTCATCGCGATGCAGACGCGTGAGGCGTCGAGTCCCGAGATCATCGAGGCGGGCGGACGTATCCTCACGGTCTACGACCTTTCTCAGCAGTTGGGCAACCGGACTTCGGCTATAGAGCCAAATGCCCATCGGATCGACTACATGGATGCCGACCAGACGGCGGCGATGACAGAAACGAAGTTCGGTATCGGACCGGAGTTCTGGCCTGGTGGCAAGGGCTTCTGCGTCGAAACGGTGACGCTTTCCACACATGCCGGGACGCACGTCGACGCGCCCGCCCACTACGGTCCGCCGCCCGGCCGGTCACGCGGGCGTTCCATCGACGAAGTACCACTGCGCTGGTGCTTCGGCGACGGAGTTCGGCTCGACATGCGCCACAAGGCGCCCGGGGAGGGCATCACTCGTCACGAAGTGCAGCTCGAGCTCGAGCGCACCGGACATATCCTGAAGCCGTTCGACGTCGTTCTTTTATGGACGGGCACCTCGGCCCACTTTGAAACATCCGGCTATGACCAGCTTCATCCGGGACTGCGGCGGGACGCGACCGAGTACCTCATTGACAACGGTGTTCGGTTGATCGGCATCGATGCCTGGGGCCTCGACCGGCCCTTCGACCTGATGGTCCGCGAGGCGATCGCGGGTGATCACGCCCAACTTTGGGAATCCCATCTTTTGGGCCGCGAGAAGGAGTACTGCCAGATCGAAAAGCTCTGTCATCTCGAGCGGTTGCCCCTTTCCAGCGGCTTCACAGTCAGCGCATTTCCCGTCAAGCTGGAGGGAGCCAGCGCCGGATGGGCGCGCGTCGTCGCCATCTTCGAAGGCAACGCGGATGCCCAGGCTGGAACCGGTGGCGGCGTCGGTGGGATCGGTGCACCGTCCTGGTGATTGAACGCTCCGGAATTCGGGCGGGCTGTCATCGAACTAACCTACGGTTGTGAACCGGACCATTGACTGGGACGGCGATGCGGTCGTCATCATCGACCAGACGCTCTTGCCCTATCAGGAGTGCGTGCTGCGGCTGCGCGAGGTGGCGGACCTGGCTGAAGCAATCCGGTCGCTCCGCGTGCGCGGTGCTCCAGCCCTGGGGGCGGCCGGGGCGCTAGGGATCGCGTTGGCGGTGCGCCGAGCCCAGGAAAATGGGACTGACATCCATATCGCCGCCGATCGAGCTGCAGGCGAGCTCACAACGACTCGTCCGACGGCAGTCAACCTCCGTTGGGGGATCGACAAGGCTCTTGGCGCCGTCGGCGCGGGGGCTGATGCCGTAATCGAGCGGGCGGTCGTTGTCCTCGAGGCGGACGTCAACACGAATCGGGCCATGGCCGAACTTGGAGCTGCATGGGTCGATTCATTGAGGTCGGCGCACGGGCGTCGTCTTCGGATCCTGACTCACTGCAACACTGGAGCGCTTGCTTGCGTTGAAATCGGGACGGCGCTCGGTGTCATTCAGGCCGCGCATGCGAGAGGGGCGGTAGAGGAGGTGCTGGCGACGGAAACCCGGCCCTCGCTCCAGGGAAGTCGGTTGACCGCCTGGGAGCTGCAGCGCCTGGGCATCCCATTTCGGCTGGTGGTCGACGCGGCTGCTCCGTCGCTGATCGCGAGCGCCCAAGTGGACTTGGTTATGGTCGGTGCCGACAGGATTGCCGCCAACGGCGATGTCGCCAACAAGATTGGCACCTATCCGCTAGCACTGGCCGCCAGTCGCTCCGCGGTCCCGTTCGTGGTCGTCGCACCGGAATCGACACGTGACCCGCATGTAGCCAACGGTAAGCAGATCCCGATCGAGGAACGCCCTGAAGATGAGGTGTTGGGCTTCGGTGGTATGCAGGTCGCGCCGGCCGGGGCGGGCGCACTCAACCCCGCGTTCGATGTAACTCCGGCCGATCTGATCACCGCGATCATTACCGAGGACCGCGTGATCGCCCCCGCACCGCAACCGCTAACCTCATCCCGAGTCGGTGGATAGAGAGCAGAGCGTTGGTGCCGGCATCGTTCGAGCTGCGCGGCGTATGCGCGATGAAGGCCTGGTGGTTGGAACCGCGGGGAATGTCAGCGCACGCGAACCTGGCAGCACGCGCTTCTGGATCACCCCTTCCGGCGTCGATTACGCCAGGCTTACGCGTAACCAGCTCGTGCAAGTCAACCTCGCTGGAAGGCAGCATGCGGGTCAGCTTCGGCCTTCGAGCGACACCATGATCCACGCCGCAATCTACCGACGGCGAGACGACGTGGTCGGCATCGTCCACACGCACTCGGTCTTTGCGACGGTGTTCTCGGTCCTGCGTCGCGAGATTCCTGCCCTTCTTGCCGAGGCGGCCGGGTACCTGGGCGGACCAGTCCACATAATGAAGTACCTGCCTCCCGCAAGTCCGGATTTGGGACAGGAGGCTGCCGCCGGGTTGGGCGAGCATCGGGCGGTCCTGCTTCCCAATCATGGAGTGATTGCTGTCGGCGAATCGGTGGAGAGTGCGTTCACCGCGGCGCTCCTGGTGGAGCAGAGCGCGCGCGTGGCCTATCTGGCCACTCTGTTGGGGAAGCCAAGGCCCCTGCCGGCCGGCGAGGTTCAGCGCATGAATCGATTTCTGCATCAGGACTACGGCCAGCGGCGCTCCACGCGGAAGCGAAGTTGAGACCCGTGGAGGCAGAGATCGGTGTCATAGGCGGTTCCGGCTTGTACCGCCTCCTCGAGGACGTTGACGTCGTCCCGGTTGAGACACCGTATGGATCGCCCAGCGATGAGGTGACGATCGGGACCGCAGGAGGGCGCCGAGTCGCTTTCATCCCCCGACACGGAAGGCATCACACTCTGCCCCCGGCGGCCATCAACTACCGCGCCAACCTGTGGGCACTTTCGTCGGTCGGGGTGACACGTGTGATAGCTCCAAGCGCCGCCGGCAGCTTGCAACCACGAATCAAGCCGGGCGACTTCGTCGTCTGCGACCAGTTCGTGGACAGGACTTCGGGGCGGGAGGACACCTTCTTCGCTGCGGGACCCAAGGTGGTCCACGTCAGTACCGCGCACCCGTACTGCCCGGTTCTTCGTGAGCTGGCCACCGACGCCGCGAGGGCGCGCGGTCTTCCCATCCACGAACGGGGCACGGTGGTGGTCATCCAGGGCCCGCGGTTCTCCACTCGCGCGGAGAGCCGGTGGTTTTCGTCGATGGGTTGGGAGGTCATCAACATGACCCAATACCCGGAGGTGTCCCTGGCTCGTGAGCTTGAAATGTGCTACGTCAACCTCTCGCTAATCACCGACTACGACGCCGGGCTCGAGGATGATCCGAACGTGAAGCCCGTCTCAGTGGAGGATGTCACAGCGCTGTTCGCTGACAACATTGCGAAGGTGCGAGACATCATTCTGGACCTCATTCCACTCATCCCCAAGACACGCGAATGCCCCTGCGCGACGGCTATGAAATCCGCAGTGATACACGCCCGATCCACCACACACGTCGATTACCCCAGGCGCTCATCGTTTTAGTTCGCACAGTATTCGGCAGCACTGCAGCGATCACTATGTTTTTTAGCCGGTGCCGCTAACGACTAGAGCGGTCGTCGCAGCTCGAACTGTGGCTCGGATGTCGGGGATGAGGCGCGTGTGGCGAAGCAGGGCACGAGCCAGAAGCGGTATGCCGACCATGCTCGGTCCAATCCAGAACGCAACAGTGGGCAGAAGTTTCCAAAGCGGCAGGTTGGGGCCGTTGTCCACGTAGAAGGCGGTCAGCAGGACGATGTACGAAAGGCTCATGCCCAGGATGTGGATGCTGGTCCAACCCTCCCACCGGATCCTCCGGGCGGCGTAACCGATCGAGGCGACGGTGAACGCGGTTGTGCCCAAGACGAAGAGGTGGGCGTCATGGGACCACCGGATTCCCGCCATCCCCGTTGATGAGACAAACACGATCGAAAGCGACCAGTAATAGATAGTGCCGAACCGCGGGTGCCGGCCGTGGCGCTTAGGGCTTAGGATCGCCACCGCGCCGGCGATCACGCACGTCAGGCCCGCGAGGATATGAAATACAAGGAGCACGGTGAAGATGGGCGAAGGGTTGTGCACCCCGAGCGAGCCCAGAACATCAGTAAGGATCACTTCTCCACCTCGGGGGTCATGGCCCGCAGCCACACCGCGACTATTTGCTGCACCACATCTTCTTGGGGCGTATGGAGTCCGACCAGCTCGGCTAGCGGACGCGTCATCAAGTGCACGACGATGGGACCGACCAAAAGCTGAAACGCCACGATTGGATGCATTCGCCGGAGCCGGCCAATCGTCATCTGCTCGCCCAGATACGCGATCAAGTCAGGGAGCCCGAAGGTCATGGAGCGTTTGACTCCTTCGCTGGTGTCGGGATTCCCGTTGACCATGTCAACCACCATTCGCAGCAGCAGGCCGGCGCGACCCGCCATCGCCTCGGCAACCACCCGCCCGACTTGTGGCATGACTTGATCCGGAGCTCGATCTGGGGCTGTGTTGATGACCTGCGCCACCGCCTCCCAAGGCGAGTAGGTGAGAATCAGGTCTCGGAACAGAGCCGGCTTGCCCGGAAAGAGGCGGTAAAGAGTGGCGCGAGAGACACCGGCGCCGGTCGCCAGCTCGTCCATTGAAAGGTCAGCCAGCCCATGCCGGCCCACCAGATCGAGCGCCACCACCAGGATTCGTTTCTTTGCGCTTGATGGAGGTCCGCAGTCAAGTTCCCGAAGCAATGCCCCGCGACTACCGAACAGCCGGTAGAGCGTACGCACGGACACGGCACCGGCGGCTGCCATTTCTCCCATGGTCGGTTGGCCTCCATGTGAGAGCGCCTCCCGAGCGGCCGCCAGCACATTTGCCCTTGACACTTCCGGAGGCATTGGCATTACATTGTACGAGATGTCTTGTCTCATGACTTGCTTAGGGTGGCCTGGACGATGAGCGATTCCAACCTGTGGCTCGTACGCCTCGAAGTCGCGACCGCCGTGGATGGGTTGCTGGCCAGAGCCAGCATCGACCAGTCCATCAAGCAGCTGCCCTTGGTGTGGGCGCTCACTCTCAACGGTGCTGGCTGAACCAAAAGAAGACACACGAATGCACCTCGATATCCCAGTTGTTCTTGTGATCGCTGCTGTTGTGACGAGCGCCATGGCGGTTGCCGCATGCTTGGACCAGTCGATCAAACAGCTCCCAGCGCGGCGAGCGATTGGGGCTCTCGCCTATTCCAAATACAGCCAGGCCACCGACCTTCGCAACGGGGCTCTGTGGTACCTGCCGCTTGTAGCGGCCTGGGTCGTTGTGACTCTGGCGGCTTCGATCAGCGGGTGGGGCGACCACCCCCGAGAACTGCGGGCGCTGGCTCTTGCCGCCATGTTCGTCGGGGTCGCGGCCCACATTTTGGTGACCGTGGTGTTCGCCGCACCAGCCCTGCTTGCGCAACGCAGCGTCGCCGGCGACGAACAAGCCCTCGAACGCGTCTTCGATCGTTTTGAGCGATGGCAGACCATACAGGCCTTGATCGACATCGCGACACTTGGCGCTAGCGTATGGGCATTGCTGGCCACCCTCTCTGATCGTTAGGCGGTGGCGTGAAGGCTACCTCCTCGATCTGTCGGGTTCGAAAATGACGTCACGCGGCCACCCGGATGTGGTGATAGTCACTGAGTAAGCCGCCGAGGCGGGTGCTCCGCTCGATCTGGCCGGCCACGTGGATCGGATCGCCGCGACTAGTTGGAGGTCGCAGGCTGCGGCTCCGATGCGGTCGCTCGTGGTTGTAGTGCTCGCAGTACTCGCCCAGGACTGCTTCCAGGTGTCGTTGATTAACGATTAGCATCCAGTCCAAACACTCGCGACGGCAGCTTCCGATCCAGCGTTCAGCATGGGCATTTGCCTTCGGCGCCATCAACGGAGTCAGAATCACCTTGGCGCCTTGTGATTGGAAGATCTGATCCGCCTGGAGCGCAAACTTCCTGTCCCGATCGTGGATCAAGACGCTGAGCTTGATGCCTTCGTCCTCGAGATTCCAGCTCAGATTGCGAGCTTGTTGGGTGACCCAGGTGGTATTCGGTTCCGAAGTGCAGCTCGCCAGCAAAACTCGACGTGAGGCCAGATGCACATATATAAGGACGTAGAGGCGCTTGAAGAAGATCGTGTCCACACTGAAGAAGTCGGCGGCAATCAGCGTCTCGGCATGCGCGGTCAGGAATTGCTTCCAGGTCAGCTGAGACCGCCGACCTGAAGGTGGAACTCCAGCGGCTAGCAGTACCGAGCGAATCGTGGTCGCAGCGACTCGGTGGCCAAGTTTCAAGAGTTGGCCACGGATTCGGAAGTAGCCCCAGCGGGGATTCTCGCGCGCCATGCGCACGATCAACAGACGGCACTCGGTTGAGATCGGCGGCCGGCCGCGACGCGGGCGGCCCCGGTAGGCCGCCCACTTCCTTCGCGCCAGGGCTCGGTGCCAGCCGAGGACTGTTTCCGGTTTCACCAGCAGCCCCGCCCACCCCGATCTCGGAATGCGCTCGCGCAGCGCCGCCAGAACCATCCGATCGCCTGGATTCCAGTGCACCCGATTGATCTGCCTTTCGAGAACCTGGACCTGACGTCGCAAGGCCAGCACTTCGGCCTGCAGTTCGGCTTCGTTGCCTTTGCTGGTCGCCAACACATCCAGCAACAGGCGTACTAGCGAGTAGATGAGAGAGCCGACCACCCGGTCGGCAATCCTATCTGGACGAGGTCATCGGTCGCTCAACGACTCGTGGAGAGTTGGACGTATTTATTGAACCCGACACCTCGATTGGCTGCTCATCTTCGGCGAGCGCCACTTGCAGGTGGTTCTTCGGCAGTACATCGATCACTACAACCAGCAGCGACCGCATCTTGCCCTCGACCTCCACCCGCCTGAGCCGGCGGCCGCGCCTGGCTCAGGACCGGTACTGCGTCAGCAGCGCCTTAACGGACTGATTAAGGAATACCATCGCGCCGCCTGAACGAGCCAACTCTGGAACACCTCGTTCATGCAGTCGCGGCTTGGCTCGACGTCGCAGCTCGTCCTGAGTAATCCTCGTGCGCAACCCGCCATGTCGATCGGGCACGCAATGCGACGAGATTTCTGCGCACCTCACCTCAAAAACAGATGCCGTCGCACAACCTCTACTGCCGCATCCGCTACCCGGGAATCCGGACGTTTTCGGCGCTCGCTAGAGCGGTTCGAGGCCGGCTGCTCGCGTATATGCACTCGAGAAGGTGAGTGGGTCTCCTCCAGAACTAAGACGCCCAAGCACGTTACGCCAGCGATCGATGGTGGGGTAGCTCGCTTCGACGTCAGCACGCGTCAAGTGATTGCGCTGGCCCCAGTGCACCGTCGCTCCCATACCCTTCGCGTCTGCTTCGAGCTGGTCAAGAAGTGGACCGATGCCCCCGAGCTCACGCAGCCCTGCAACCTCGATGATGCAGGTCCGATCCCACTTTTGAATGCCGATTAGTGCTTGGGTTCGGCCTGTGAAGCGCATCGAGGCGTAGCCGCCGAATGCCATAGGCTTCCCCGTGAGCTCGCCGTCGATCAACTGCCTAGTGCGAGGGATAAGACTTTCATTGATGAAACGCACCGCGAGGTCTGTGCTTGCATCAAATGCGACTTCGATTGAATCAGCATTTGTGATGCAATCGCGATCTGAGTAGTCCCACCCATCGAGCATCGCATAGCTGATGTCTTCTGTGGGGTGATCATCTGGAATGTCGCCTTGGCCAAACTCCAGGAAGGCCTCCATGATGGCAGGGAGTAGCCACCCGTGGCCCTCGTCGACCAGAAAATTGCATACATTTGCGAGGAAGTCACCAAGGCTCATGGGGTCGGCTTTGGACAGCTTTGCTAGTTCGAGAATGATTTCATCGATATCGCGGTTGACACGGGGGCCGACGAAAGGAACTAACTTCGCAGCCGGAGCGAGGTCGCGCAGCAGCGCGAGAGACGCTTCAAATGGCTCCGCGAAATTGATGTGCGAAGTACAGATCAACGTATAAAGGTCGTGAGGCCGATGGTCAATCGAGGGGTTTACGCCAGCTCCTGCACCCGCTCGCTGCGCGCGACCTCGCCAAGATGCGGGGAGCGGTTCCGGCGCTGGGACAGCCTGCGCCTGCGAGACCCAGCAGCTGTGACGATGGTCGTTAAACCGCGGTAGCGGATTGACAACGACCTGAAGAAAACGCCGACTGAAGAGCGGGCTGTTCGGATCGAGCAAATGGCGCTGGACAACGTCCCATTCCTGTCGGTGGCGTGTCTGGCGACGTCCGTACTGCCTAACGATCTTGAGGACGACCGAGTAGATGATCCCGAGACGGCCTACGGAAACGAGGCAACCATTGAGCGCATCGTCGTCCTGGATGACTTCAATCGGTCCCAGCCTTTGCTGCAGTTTGTCGGCATCTGACATCGGAGTTGGCACGCGAGCAGAGAACTGCGCGCGCTCAATCCAGAACTGGCGGCCTCCGGCCCCAATGAGATGAACTGCCTGAATCATGTCGGCGATGGGAGGGTGTTTGAGATCACCACCGTGGGTCGACGTCGTGGCCGCCCCGATGATGGTTTGGCCACCGGCACCTCCCAACGTGGGGGGGGCCCACGATCCTCCAAGAGCTGGTATCTCGAGAGAATCGGTTGGAAGCGTGGGCCAGTTCGGATCCTGCCGATCGAGCCTTGAGTACAGTTCGTAGATCCGGGTGCCTGCCTCTACGTGGTAGAGGTTGTATACGGCTTCATCCCACTGACCGACCGTTGCCGGCAACTGAGTGACCAGGTCTGACTTGGCGCCAGCTCCCAGGCAACTCGGGATCACGTCATATAGAGTGCGGTTGAGCCCGTGGGTCTCGACGATGCGGCCTGGAAAGCCCGCCTCAGCCACCGCTTCGGAGAGCGCCCAGTGGCTCCCGCAGGGTCGGGTAGCGATACCGGCAACCAGATCGGCATCGGAGACGATCTGTACAAGGTCCGACAGGCTTTCGGGGTAGTAGCGCAGCCCGACCCCGGCCGCTATAAACACCGGATCCGTGGGATCGTCATGTTTCCGCGTCCAAGGGACACTGTCAGACGGCCGCACGTCTAATGTCTCAGTGATCCGTCAATGGCGTTAGCCGAGCGACGGCCACTACGATCAACCCCACGTTATCAGTACGCTCGCATCGCTGTTGCTGGTGCTCGTGAAAGACTTGAATCCGGTCCCGGTGGGATTGGTCTTGACCCGGCGCTCGAGGGTCAGCACACCAGAACCCTGTTTCTCCTGACTCGCGTCGTAAACCAGAGAGCCAGTCTCTGGCTTGAAGGCAGCATCGCTGGCAATGTTCGCATCGGTACGAACGCGTATGCCAAGTGACCTGGGATCTTGGGCATAGGTCACGGTCAGGTTCGCCGTCCTAGGCACGGTCGAACCCACCGTCGGATACGTCGGCAGTGGAAGTTGTGCCACAGGAGCACTGATCTTTGTAGATCCTCCGTTGCGGTTGTAGCTGCAGACCACCGGGTCACTCCAGCCTGAGAGGCTAGCGTGATAGCGCCCGAGAGTGAAGGAAAGACTCGTACCACCGCATTTGACGGACTCACCCTGATTGAACTCGATGCCGGACTGGCCGTTGAGACTGAAATAGATCGATACGTCAAGTGACGTGCTGGGCGACCCGGGTGTCAATTGCTGGCCCAATTCGTCGACCAACACTTCGACGCCGAGGTTGGATGGTGACGTATCGCTGCCGGCTGGAGGGTTATAGGTCGGACCAGTGCAGGTACTCAGGACGGCAATGAGACATCCGCCGACAGCGACTCCTCGGCGTAGGGCGTTTCGAGCCATGATCACCTAGTTCGGCTCAAGAACTCCGGGGAGCCCGGACCATCCTTTCCAACAATTGCACCGCAAAGAACGCGATGGCCCCAAGTACCACCGCGACAACAGAAATGCTCTCTGACTCGCTGATCACTTCCGGTAGCATCGAGATGAGGACACCTGCTGCCAAAGCATTCACACATTCGACTGTCTGCAGGGCACCTGGACGAGGGCAGTCGGTGGAAAACATGACGCCCTGAGCAAGGGGATTAGCGCGATGGTTCCGAAGCTGAACCGGGCTCTCACTGTTCCCTACATAGCTACTTAGCGAGGCGTTGGTTGGAAAGAAGGTAAGCGAGAACTACGAGGATGACGCCCAATACCAGGGCAGCTGTGTTCCGCGACGTGTCGGAAAACTCAGGTAAAACCGCGTCCATCACGCTTGCTTTCATCCCAAGAGTCCAAGCGACGAAGGCAAACGGGGGTAGGAGGGTTCGAGCGAAATCCAACGGGTCCCATGCTCGCCCTCGCTCCACGAGCACGTGTGCGAGGGCATAAAGGATACCGCTCAAGATGAACAGGACAAGGAATGTGAGGCGCAGAAACCCAGGGTTAGAGATCGTGGTCACGACGTTGCTATTAATGTCCCGGGTCGTGGTCGTCGCCAGGTCGACCGCAGCAACCTGGATAGCGAGCGCCTCCGCCGGTACAACAGCAGCGACCGTATCGATCCATCGAGCTACTGCCGCGTGTTCTGGCACGTCTGAGCGTTCGCGGTGTCGCGCTAGCGCGCCATATGCGAAGCTGCTCACAGTTGCTCCGGCCTTCTACTGAGTCTCATACACGGCATACCCGCGCTCAAAAATGGCGCCTGGTCCCCAACCCCCAGCGCCACATATCGTTCCGACGACCTTGACCTGCTGATCGTTGAGCGCCTGATAGTTGTACCCGCGGAGGGTGGCATCAGCCTGATGGTTGTCCGCGTTTGACTCCTCGTGTACGCCATCGTGATTGGGGTCACCCTGAGCGCGGTCGATCTTCCATGGGCTGCCGATCGTGAACAGCGAGAGCGCGTCGTCGCCGATGTTCTTGCACTCACCGTTGAAGGCGCCCGAGTTAGCGTGAACAGATACGACGAAGTGTTCAATGCGATGAGGCGGCGGAGGGGGCGCGGTAAATGGAGTCAGGATGATGTCGACGCGGTTTGTGCCCGTCGTTCCGTTGTTCCATTCGCTCTTGAAATAGTCGCCGGTCTGCGCACCCGCGAAGCTCACCGTTTGGAGATTCAGGTCGATCTCGTACGGTGTGTGAAGGCCGGCCTGAACGACGCTGCCGGCAAACAGCTGACCGCTGTTGCGGTAGTAGTTGATCGTAGGCAGGCCCTGGTCACGGAAGTTGAAGCCGAAGATCTGGTACAGCGGGTTGCTGTTGAGCGTGTATGGACCGCCTTGTGACGTTTGCATGACGCCAATGGTGGTCGGATTGGTGATGCAAACCCATGGCGTGGGGAGCGGTGGCGACTGGCCCATCAAATCGTGATGCAGGATGTACTTGAGCGTGTCATCCGCGCGGATTCCAATGCTGTCCATCTGGCATTGGGCAGTCGCATTGGCAAGGCCGGCCGCGTCGCCCAGGACGTTTTCGACCGCATTCTGGGCGTTCCTGATCGTATCGCCTTGCAACTGGTTGAGCTGCTGAATCGTGCCATCGAGCACAGCCTTCAGGTTGCCGGGGGCATTCGCCAACTGGTCGATCGCCGACTGCAGCGCGTTCTCGGCCTTTTGAACGTCAGTCTCGAAACACGCTGCGTTCAAAAAAGTCAAGACCAAGAGCATGCCGATCCCGCGACGCATTTAAATGCCCTCACGAGAAGTGTCAGGACGAGTCGCCGCCCGGACGGCGGTTAAGTCGGCACCTTAACACTCGTTAAGTGGGGTGTCAAGCAGAGCTGTTTGAGCTATGGGAGTAAAGCGAATCTGTCACCCCTGAAGCGAAGGCAGGATCGTCTTGAACCCGACTGAGCAAAGCCGAATCATCGTCCTCAACCACCTGGCCTCAGGAGCGTTGGTCAACGCCGAGGCGGCCCAGCTTCTCGGCATCTCCAAGCGGAACTCCAACGTTTGCGCAAGGCGTACTCCAAAGCGGGAGTGGCGAGTCTGGCCCACGGCAATCGCGGCCGAGCTGCCCACAACGCCGTCGATCCTGCCCTCCGCGCGCAGGCCGTTGGGCGAAAATCCTTACGGAGGCCTGAGATGCGCTCCTGCTGGAATCCGTCATTCGGTGCTCAGCCATCGCGACATGCGCCTGACGTCTTCCAATCGCACCAATGAGCGAAGCTGGTTAGCCCTTGAGGCCATTGCGTTTTGATCTCGGGTCGCGGCGAACTCACTCTGACTTTGAAACTCTCTTCACTACTGATCCGACGATAGAAGTATCGACTCGATACTGCTTCAGCAAGTTTCGCATCTGCTTCGCATCGTCCTCCGAGATGAGTTTGAGTGACTTGGGGATTTTCAGGGCACGAGGACTCACCTGAGACACGGAGCAGCCTTGTTCAGGTGTAATCATTTCACCCGCTCCGACGCTGCTTCTTGTTACAAAGATCGACCTGATATTGCCGTCGTGATCATGCACCGCGTGGTAGATCTCGGTCTCTGTCATTGGCACCCCTCCATTAGGGCCTGAGCATCATGTAAGTCTTGGAGTATCCCGTTATCCAGTCCGGGCCGGCATTCCGCACGGAATAATAGATTCGTCTGACACCATTGGGAGTTCCTTCTGCCCGGACATTCTCAACCTGTAGCACTCGTTCTGGTGCGTTCGGATTCCCGACGACGGGATGCGCCATGATGCAGAAGACGTCTCCAGGTTGAATGCCGCCCCAAGCGGTCCAAGGATGCACTGCACCCGGCGGCATGTCTCCAATCCAACTACTCTGTAGCCAAGTAATTAGCTGCGCCATCGTCCCCTCCCTCCAAGCTCAACAACGGTCTTGATTATCAGCTTGGCAGTTTGGAGGACTACGTCGGCGACGAGTCTTCAGTCCGAGGTGGAACATACACGTGTCCTTCCAAACGGAGCCTAGTTGTTAAGTGAGCCTACCTGCCGCAGGCGGCCTTGTCCAGTGTCAAGTTGACAATGGCAGGTGTGGGGATGCTTCTATAAGCTGTCAATGCCCTGAAGCACCTTGAAGATCCTCCGGGCCAGGTGACGTATTAGCCGCCTAAACCCTCGATCGGTGTCGGGCGCAAGTATTTTCAGGGAGCAACAAAGCTCGGTCTGCGAGTAGTCGCGAACCAGAGCAAATAGAGGACGCGCGCGATGCATGGGAGCGCAGACGGTTCAGAAACCCCAGGTCCCGAACCATGTCGCTGGTGCGTCCTCGACAGTGTCGGCGACATCATCGCCGAGGACTACGCTTCCGGCTCGCCCTAGCCTCCAATCGCCACCAAAGTGCTGGCTACACCTGAAGGCGGGCGAAAAGACCACGACTACTCCTTCGCAGTACCAGACACGAAATGCGATCAAGTTGTTGTTAAGTGGACCGCTTGACGAGCGGGCCGTCGAGGAGTAAGACAGCACCTGTTTAAGCGCGCGACCCAATTCCGCGCACGGTGGAGGACGACAATGGCTGAACTGCTCAGGGGTGACCAAGCTGTCCGGATCGCCTTGGCCGAGCTCAGCGCCCTGCGAGCGTCGGGCGTGTTGCCAGATGAATTCGAGGGTGCCGCGATCGTTTCAGAAGGAACCGTGGTTCACGACCTCAACGGATCCCCGCTTTATCGGAGGATTCCACTCGCGCGCGGCGGTAAGCAGTTCGCCTACGCCGACATCGCCGTGAACCCGGCGATGGGCACAACCTTCCTGAGCGCAAGTCGGGGTCCGTGGTCCACGACGAGCGTGGTGGCAACGGCGAAGGAAGCCCTTAGAAGGCGGAGGGCCGCGCCACGATACACACGTTGGCGGCTTGTCGCCTACAGCTATCCAAAGCTCGCCGTTCAATTCCTGAGAGGGTCTCAAGAAGTGGCCATGCTCGAGCTGGAGAGCTGGAGGCGTGTGCCGCCGCCTCCCGATGAGCCGCCCCTGCAACCTGGGGATTTCCAGCGCTGGTCGCTCCTGGAGCGCCTGGGAAAGAATGTTTCGCGACGCGAGTCGCGGTTCGCAAGGCACGTTCAGCAAGTCGAAAGGTGGATTGCGCGCCAGGCCCGCAGTAGGGCGCCCGTCCGGGCCGCTCTGCGGACTGGCCGGGGCAAGAAGGCGATCATCAGCAGCTTGCTGTTCCGATGGCCGCTGCCATGGATGTCGGACATGCGTGAGCTGCATTACAGCCCGAGACAGACGGATCACCACGTTTGCTATGAGTTGCGCGGCCAGGAGACCAGCGTCTGGTGTGTGGACGCGAGCTGTCAGATGATCCTGGACTTCTATCGCTACGACTTCACCCAGGATCAGTTGGCGGTGCCGCTGGGTCTAGGGACCAAGGCGAGTCCGAGTGGGTTGCCGTACGGACAGGAGCACAAGGTTGTCGACACTCTTCAGAGCGAAACCAACAACGCTCTCACTGCAGCAATGTTTCCGCTGGTCGACTACAACCGCTTCAAGTCGGAGATAAAGGCGAATCGGCCGCTCATAAGCTTCATTCCGGGCCACTCGCGGACGGTGGCCGGCTATTGGTATCTACAGCTCCCCTGGATTTCGCTGTTCAGAGGCCTTCTGGTATTTGACCCCTGGCCACCCAACGTGGGCGTGATCACGCGATGGGAGAACTTCGACGCCATGACCTACCGTCACACATTCACAGCTCACGTGCTTTGATCCACTATTCGCATCGTGGCCACGACCCCGGAGCAGCTTATGCGCTTGGCGCGCGAACTTCTGAAGTCCGAGCCAGGCGTTGAGCCGTTGGTCCGCCGCCACGGCAAGGTCGCACAGCCGATTCAGGTCGAGCATCCGCGGGGCGTCGCAACGCACTGGTTCGTGCCCGTCGCCCTAGAGGTACGTCTTGCCGGCTACTTCCTCTTCGATGCGAACTCGCAAATGCACACGTACTCGTCGTTCCTACGCCGTCCGGCAAGTGTCGAAGGAACTCCCGATTTGGGCTCTTGGACCGATGCCGAACGAGTCAGCAAGGTTGCCGCCGGAGCCACGCGCGGGCGAAGACTCGGCAAGCCATTTCTTACCTATGATGGCGTCCCGTCTCGCTTGGCCTGGGCAGTCCCATTTGATTCCGATGACGGCGGCGCAGTGTACGTGGCTGGAGATTTCGCGTACTCAAAGCCACATGACCCTGAAAGCACGGGTTAGCGAGTTTCTCGAGGTGGCCGGACCGCAAGAAGCGGAGTAGTTAAGCCGGTTTTCAATTACCTACATCACCCGAGTTAAGTGGTTCTCTGTCCCAAACGCCCGATAAGCGGGCGGGACGGGTCGGTGTGACGATCCCTTGGTAAGAACCATGGTTCAGCGTCAAGGTCGGTCGAACTCACCAACACCCTCCGAAACCGGTTGTAACGCCGCCCCGACTATATTGCTGCGCCAAACTGAGTCGGCTGAACTGCTATGCGATTCATTCGCGGCCGGCAAGCTCCGCTAGCGATACGCGCCTCTTATCGGTAGCAAAGCGGGCCGGGACCGACACATATATAAGGACGAGGGCGACGCGCTCGGGTTTTCAAAGCCCGCATACGGTTTTGAAGACCGAATCGCCATGGGTTTCATGGAGACTCTAATGTCCGCCGCGACGTAGGACCAATGATGCTGACCGAGTTTGGCGCCTAGCGTAAGTCTGCCGTGTCTTTCTCGTAGCTGCCCATCACCTCGGCCAAGCGGCCACCGGTGAAGGCTGAGATCACGCCAACGCTGTCGACAATCGTCGCGGCCCGTGTCGTCCTACGCTGGAACTCCTCGTCAACCCTTAGATCCGCC
>WNEY01000058.1_pt1 | contig 51490 bp, 48 predicted proteins | sample 5400531 | NCBI WGS metagenome assembly WNEY01 (sample SAMN13153338, study PRJNA577476) | soil metagenome | isolation source: 200 cm saprolite under Douglas fir tree site 1 | place: USA:California | collected 2015-04-18 | reverse complement strand
CTTGCTCTCCCGGTGCAGAGCCTGGAAGTCCTGAAACGGCGTCTCGGCCACACCGGTCTCCCGCTGAGCCTCGGTGATGCTCTGGGCGATCCGGCGCTGGCGGCGCAGGCGGTGCTCGCGCTCGAGGTGCCGGCGGAAGTCGGCGATGCTGGCTGCAGGGTCTTCGGGGAACCGACGGTCCTCGTCGAGGAGGAGGGCGGTGAGGACGCTCCGGGCGGAATCGTCGAGGTCGACTAGGAGACTCTCGGCCGAAGCATCGGGCCGCGCCCGCAGGGAGCCGACGATCGCGCGGAGCGAGGGACTGATCAGGTCCTCGTCCTCCGTCGCCGACAGGAGAATGGCCCGGGCGGGGAGGTGTTGAAGGAGCAGGCGCACCAGAGCCCGGTCCTGCGCCCGCTCGCGATTCCCGGTGACGGGCTTGGACATCGCCGCACCCGGCCTCCGCAGCGCCGACTGGAGCTTCTGCGCTTCGATCCAGAGCTGGGTCGGGTCCACGCCGAGCTTGGCGGCGGCCTCTCGCGAGAGCGCGGTGGCCTCCTCGGCGTCGCCGACCTTGGCCAACATGAGCGCCACGCGCGCGAACGCGTTGGAGCGGGCCCGGGCCCCCGTCCCGCCGTCGGGATCGGCGATCGTGCGATCGAGCGCGTAGCCGAGCAGGCTCCGGGCCGTGGCGATCCGCTCGGTGAAGCCGGCGGCGCCGTGCTCGCGAAGGAACGTGTCCGGGTCGTAGCCAGCGGGCAGCAGCGCCACCTTGAGGCGGAAGGCCTCGCCGCTCTCGAACGTCCCCGCGCGGTTCACTGACCAGGCGGCGCCGGCCTCGCTCGGCTCGAGCAGCTCGGCGGCACGTTCGGCCGCTTTCTGACCGGCCGCGTCGGCGTCGAAGAACGTCACGACCTCTTCGCAGTAGCGCCGCAGGATCCCGAGCTGGGCCGGCGTGAACGCGGTGCCGAGCGCGGCCACCGTCTCGGTGAAGCCGTGCTGGTGGGCCATCAGGCAGTCCACGTAGCCCTCGACGAGGAGCGCCCGGTTCTTGTCGCGGATGGGGGCGCGGGCGATGTCGGCGGCGTAGAGAAGATTGCCCTTCGTGTAGATCGGCGTCTCGGGGGAGTTCAGGTATTTTGGCTGCTCGTCTCCGAAGCCGCGGCCCCCGAAGGCGACGACGCGCCCCTGGAGGTCTCGGATCGGGAACATGAGGCGCCCTCGGAAGCGATCGTACACGCCGGTGCCACCCTCGCGGCGGATCACGAGACCGACGCTCTCCAGCGTTTCGGAAGCCACCCGCTGGCCACGCATGAACGTGAGGAGGCCGTCCCACCCCTCGGGGGAAAGGCCGAGGCCGAAGCGCCTGGCCACGTCGGGGTCGATCCCGCGCTTGGTGAGGTACTCGCGCCCCCGCTCGCCGCCGGGTTTCCCGAGTGCTTCGGCGAAGAAGCGAGCCGCCAGGTCCATCACCCGATGGAGCTCGTCGCGGCCTGAGTCGGTGCCGTCGCGTTCCCGCTCTTCCGGGAGCGTCACGCCCGCCGTCTTGGCCAGCGCCCGCACCGCCTCGGGGAACGACAGTCGGTCCTGCCTCATCAGGAAGCCGAACGCGTCGCCGCCCACGCCGCAGCCGAAGCAATGGAAGATGCCCTTCTTGGGATTGACCATGAAGGATGGCGTCTTCTCGGCGTGGAACGGGCAGAGGCCCTTGTAGTTGACCCCCGCTTTCCGGAGATTCACGAAGCGTCCGATCAGGTCGACGATGTCGATGCCGCCGCGGATCTCGTCGAGCAGCGCGGGCGAGTAGCCGGCCACTAGTCGACCTTCAGCGCGGCCACGGTGGCGCCGGTGCCGCCTTCCGACGCCTCGCCGTCGCGGAACGAATCGACCAGGGGATGGGCGGTGAGTAAATCGCGGACGGTCTTGCGGAGCGCGCCGGTGCCCTTGCCGTGGACGAGACGCACCGTGGACAGCCCCGCCATGAACGCGTCGTCCAGATACTTTTCGACCATGTCATGGGCTTCGTCGGTCCGTCGCCCGATCAGCATCAACTCCGAATTCACCGAGGGCGCAGTGTCGGGCGCAGCATTCCGTCGGCGAGGCTCCGGCCTCCCTTCGTCCTGATCCAGGGCCGGGCGGAGGGCGGACACGGGCACGCGGACGGTCACCGAACCGGCCTCTACCGTGGCTGTCCCCCCGGCAACCGTGACCAGGCGGCCGCGGAGACCGAGGTGAGCGGCGGCCACGATCATACCCGGCGACAGCGTCGCCAGATCGGCGTCACTGGCGGGCTCGGGCGGCGGCGCCACCCGCGAAACGGCTTCGTTCAAGCGCCGGCGCGTGTCGCTCAGGTCCCGGCGCGAGCGCTCGCTCCGCTTCAACCGGTCCCACTCAGCCGCCACCGCGCGCTTGATGTCGGCCAGGAGCGCCGCGGCGTCGCGCTTGGCGCGCTCGACGATGTCACGCGCCCTGGCCGTGGCCGTTGCTTCCGCCTCGCGGGCCTGGGCCAGGCGGGCCGCGGCCTCCTGCTCGCGCCGCTCGATGGCGATCGTGCGCTCGGCCTCGGACCGCGTGTACTCGTCGAGCGACTGCAGCAGCTCGGACAGGCGCGCCGCGTGGAGCGAGCGGTGACTCTCGGCGCGGGCGATCAGCTCGGGCCTGAGGCCGAGGCGGGCCGCGATGGTCAGCGCGTAGCTCTGCCCGGGGCGGTCGTAGCGCAGGCGGAAGGTGGGAGCCAGGGTGGCCGTGTCGAACTCGACGGACGCGTTGCGCGCGCGGGGGTGCGTGCTGGCAAAGGCCTTCAGCGGCTCCAGGTGCGTCGTGGCCATGACGAGCGCGCCGCGCTCGGCCAGCGTTTCCAGGATCGCCTGGGCCAGCGCGGCCCCCTCATCGGGGTCGGTCCCCGCGCCCAGCTCGTCGAAGAGGACGAGCGAGCGTTCGTCGGCCTCGGCCAGGATCTCCCGCGCCTGCTTCACGAAGGCGGAGAAGGTCGAGAGGTTCTCGGCCACGCTCTGATCGTCACCGATGATGGCGTACAGGCGCTGGAACACGGGTAGGCGCGAGCCCTCGGCGGCGGGAACGTGGCACCCGATCTGGGCCATCAACGCGTGGAGTGCCAGGGTCTTGAGCGCGATGGTCTTGCCGCCGGCGTTCGGTCCGGTGATCACCAGCAGCGGCCGCTCGCCGTCGAGCTCGACATCCACCGGGACAATGGTGCCCGCGTCCTCGCCGGCTTGCCAGCGCTGGGCGAGCAAGAGGGGGTGGCGCGCTCCACGCAGGGCCACGCGGTGCTCCGCGACGACCACAGGCACGGTGGCGTCCATCCGCTCGGCGAGGTGGGCACGGGCGAAGAGCGCGTCGAGCGCAGCGATGAGGTCGACCAGGCGGTCGAGATCGTCGAGCCGCGCCCGGACGGCATCACTCAGCTCACCCAGGATGCGCGCCGTCTCCTGCTCCTCTTCGCGGGTGAGTTGGACGAGATCGTTGTTGGCGTCGACCGCGCTCTCCGGCTCGACGAAGAGCGTCTGGCCGCTCTGGGAGCGATCGTGCACGATCCCACGCAAGCGTTGCCGGGCCTCGGCCCGGAGGGGGACGACGTAGCGGTTATGGCGGACCGTGACGAACCGGTCGGCGAAGATCCGGTCGGCGTCGCTTCCCTGGAACAGGCGCTCGAGGTCGGCCACGACGCGCCGCCGCCGCTCGCGCAGGTCGCGGCGAAGGTGGCGAAGGCGGGGACTCGCGTCATCTTTCACACCCCCCTCGTCGTCGAGGGCAGCCCGGAGGGCGTCGCGAAGATCGTCCACACGAGGCCAGATCAATGCCGTCGAGGACGCTGCCGGGAATCCGGGCTCGATCGAGGACGGGTCGAACGTCAGGGGTGTCAACCGGAGGAGGTCCGACCTCGGCCAGGGCCGTGCGCGCCTGCCGGGTGGCCTGGATCGCCTCCCGGATCGCGGCGATCTCGGTGAAGGGCTCGACGCCCAGTGCCCTCTCCCGACCCATGGCGGTCCGCGCCTGCTGTGCCAGCAGCCCGCGGACGGCATCCCACTCGATGCCTCGTCCCCAGATTCGGCCTGCCTCCATCTCTCGCCTCATTCGCTCCCGTCCATCACCGGGAGTGCCGGCGCCCGAGTCAGGAGTGCTGCCGCCGCTAATCGGACATCCGCTCGCGCCGCTTCGCCTTCTTGCGCGCGGCCAGCGCCTTTCGCTTCCTCCGCACGCTGGGCTTCTCGTAGTGCTGGCGCTTCTTGAACTCGGACAGGAGCCCGGCTTTCTCGCACTGCTTCTTGAAGCGCTTGAGGGCGCTTTCGAAGGACTCGTCGGGCTCGACGATGACCTTGGTCACGCTGTTTCCCCCCTCCAAGACCGTCCAATGGAGCCGCCACTGGGTAAACGATAACTATATACCATCCCGAGGGGCGGTCCGCTACCGTTAGACTTGCGCGGGCATGCCGACGCCGCCGCCCGTGTACTGGATCATTCCCTTCGGGGCGATGCTCCTGGCCATCGCGATCCTTCCCCTCACCGCCCCACACTGGTGGGAGGCCAACCGTAACAAGCTCATCGTGTCGGTCCTCCTCGGCGCTCCCGTGCTGGCGCTCTATCTGGTCCGCCAACCCGGGGCGCTGACCAGCATGGCTGGGGAGTACGTGGCATTTATCATCCTGGTCGCCGGGCTCTACGCGATTTCCGGCGGCATCCTGCTCCGAGGCGACCTCGAGGCGACGCCGGCGACCAACACCGTCTTCCTCGCGCTCGGCGCGACGCTGGCCTCGTTGATCGGCACGACGGGCGCGTCCATGCTGCTGATCCGCCCACTGCTCCAGACCAACCGCGAGCGCCGGCGCGTGAAGCACACGGTGGTCTTCTTCATCTTCCTGGTTTCGAACATCGGCGGCCTGTTGACGCCGCTCGGGGATCCTCCGCTCTTCCTCGGATACCTTCAGGGGGTGCCGTTCACCTGGACCTTCCGGTTGTGGCGGCCGTGGTTGACGATGGTCGGCACGCTGCTGGTGACCTATTTCATCTGGGACTCGACGCAGCATGCGCGCGAGTCGATCACGGCGCGGCGCCGCGATCGTGAGCGGATCGAGCCGCTGCGCGTGCGCGGCGCCGGCAACGTCGTCCTGCTCGCCGGGGTCGTGCTGGCCGTGGCGCTGCTCCACGCGCCGGTCCGCGAAGTCGTCATCGTGGCCCTCGCCGGTCTGTCCCTGTGGCGGACGCCGCGCAGCATCCGGCGCGCCAACGGGTTCACCGCCGCTCCCATGGTCGAGGTCGCCGTGCTCTTCTTCGGGATCTTCCTCACGATGATCCCGGCGCTCGAGCTGCTGCGCCTGCGTGGGCATGAGCTGGGCGTGCGTGAGCCGTGGCAGTTCTTCTGGGCTTCGGGGCTGCTGTCCTCGTTCCTCGACAACGCGCCGACGTATCTGACCTTCCTGGCCCTCGGTCAGGGGCTGCGGCTGACGAACGAGATCGTCGGCGTGCCTCACGCCATTCTGGCCGCGGTCAGCATCGGCTCCGTGGCCATGGGCGCCAACAGCTATATCGGCAACGCGCCCAACTTCATGGTGAAGGCCATCGCGGAGGCGTCGGGGATCCGCATGCCGGGCTTCTTCGCGTACATGGCCTACAGTGGCGGTGTCCTGATTCCGCTCTTCGTCGCGCTGACCTACCTGTTCTTCTAGCTGATCAAGCCGAGCACCCTCTCGGCGGCCGCGGCCACCGCCTCGTCCACGACCGACAGCTCGTCCGGCTCGAATCGCGTCAGGACGTGATCGGGCACGTCGGCCTTGTGGTCGGGGCGGCCGATGCCGACCTTCACGCGGCGGATCTCCTCGGTGCCGACGGCCTCGATCACCGAGCGAACGCCGTTGTGACCACCGTGGCTGCCCTTCATGCGAACGCGAACCGTGCCCAGGGGCAAATCGATGTCGTCGTAGACGAGGATGAGGTCGGCGGCATCGGCGGCGTGACGGCTGAGGGCCCGGGCCACGACGGGCCCGGTTACGTTCATGAAGCTCTGCGGCTTGAGCAGCTTCACCGGCTCGCCCCGCCACGTCGCCGCGCACAGCAGCGTCGAGTCGTCGCGCCGCCAACGCCGTCGGAAGGTGGTGGCCAGGTGGTCCAGCACGCGCTGGCCCACGTTGTGGCGGGTGTCCTGGTACTCTGATCCGGGATTGCCCAGCCCCACCACGACGTGGGCCACGCGAGGACCGCTCCGCTATTTCTCCTTCTTCGCCTTTTCCTTCTCGCGCTCGCCGCCCTTCTTGCCTTCCTCGGCGGGCGCGCCCTCTTCCTTCGGCTTGCGCTCGGTCAGCACTTCGGGCTCCGCCGTCACGGCCGCCGTCGCAACCGGCGCCACCACCTCCTCCGCCATCGGCGCCGCCACGGTCACGACGGCCTGGCCGGGATCGTTGAGGAGCCGGACACCCTCGGGGACACGAAGCTCGGCCACCGTGAGGACGTCGCCGATCATCAGCGCGCTGACGTCGGCATCGATCCGCTCAGGGATCTGGGTCGGCAGACAGGAGACGTCGAGCTCGTGAAGCACGACGTTCAGGATGCCCTTCTGCTCTTTCACGCCGGCGGCCTCGCCCACGGGATGGACGGCGACGCGAACGGTGATGGCCCGGTCGGCGGTGACTTCCTGAAGGTCGACGTGGAGCAGGCTCTCCGACACCGGATCGAACTGCAGATCGCGAATGATGGCCATCCGCGAGCCGGCGTCGCCCTCGAACTTCAGCGTGAGCAGCTGGGTCGAGCCTTCGTGACCGTGAATGATGCGGAGCACCGCCCGCGGGTCTACCGCCACGGTCTCCGGCTTGGCGCCGCCGTAGAGGACGGCCGGCACCACGCCGCTGCGGCGCAGGCGCTTGGCCACCTGCTTGCCGGTTCCCTCGCGGCGCTTGATCGTCAGCTCTTGCGTCTGCATGGGGGCTCCTTCAAACGAACAGGGTCGAAACCGATTCCTCGTCGTGGATGCGGCGGATGGCCTCGCCGAGGAGCGGGGCCACCGTGAGGACCGTCAACCGGCCCGCCCGCTTGGCGTCCGACACCGCAATGGAGTTGGTGACGACGACCTCTTCGAGGGCCGAGGCCTTGATGCGGTCGAGCGCGGGGCCTGACAGCACGGCGTGAACTCCGCAGGCGAGAATGCGCCGGGCGCCTTCGCGCGCGAGCGCCTCCACCGCCTGGACGAGCGTTCCGGCGGTGTCGATCATGTCGTCGATGACGACGACGTCCTGGTCGTGCACGTCACCGATCAGGTGCATGGCGACCGCCTGGTTCGGGCCTTCGCGACGCTTGTCGATGATGGCCAGGCCGGCGGTGAGCCGCTTGGCGATCGCGCGGGCGCGCTCGACGCCGCCGGCGTCGGGCGAGACGATGACGGGATCGCGCAGGTCCTTCTTGCCGAGGTAGTCGATGATCACGGGCGCCGCGAACAGATGGTCCACGGGGATGTTGAAGAATCCCTGGATCTGGCCGGCGTGGAGGTCGAGGGCCAGCACGCGATCGACGCCGGCCGCCGTCAGCAGATCGGCGACGAGCTTGGCCGTGATCGGGACCCGCGGCTGCACCTTGCGGTCCTGCCGGGCGTAGCCGTAGTAGGGCAGGACGGCGGTGATGCGGCGCGCGGACGCGCGCTTGAGCGCGTCGATCATCACCAGCAGCTCCATCAGGTTATCGTTCACGGGCGGCGAGGTCGGCTGGACCACGAACACGTCGGTCCCGCGGACGTTCTCGTTCACCTGGACGAAGACTTCACCGTCCGAGAAGCGCGAGACCTCGGCATCGCTCAGCGGCACCGAGAGATATTGCGCGATCTCCTCCGCTAGGGGGCGGTTCGCGTTGCCCGAGAAGAGCTTCAAGTCGTATCTCATCGCCGGCCTCGCCTGATCGTGGTTGGGGCGGGAGGATTCGAACCTCCGAATACGGGATCCAAAGTCCCGCGCCTTGCCGCTTGGCCACGCCCCATCATTCGATCCATTGATCCGATCGTCCTCACCCGCACCGCGGGGCCGCCCAGCGTGCGGACCGCCCAGCACCGCCACGACGCCCGCGTGAGCCGCGCGCGGATCTGACGCGCGTGCTCGAACGAGCGCGCGACGCCGAAGACGGTCGGCCCGCTCCCGGACATCGCAACGCCCAGCGCGCCCGCGGCCAGCAGCGCCGCCTTCATCCGGGCGATCTCCGGATGGAGCGGGGCCACGGCCGCCTCGAGGCCATTGTAAAGGCTCGCCGCCACGCGGGCAGCCTGCCGCGTGCGAAGCAGCCCGGCCATCGTCTGCGCCCGCGAACCGTCCGTGTACATCGACGGCGTGACCCGACCGTACGCTTCGGCCGTGCTCGACCGGATGGGTGGATTCACCAGCACGAGCGCCACGGCCCCCGCCGCCACGGGTTTCAGCACTTCGCCGCGGGCCGTCCCGAGCGCGGCGCCGCCGCGCAGGAAGAAGGGCACGTCCATCCCGAGGGTCGTGGCCACCTCGGCGAGCCGGGCCACGGGCCACCGGAGCCCCCACAGGCGGTTCAGCCCGAAGAGCACGGCCGCCGCGTCGCTCGATCCACCGCCGAGACCAGCGGCCACGGGGACACGTTTGTCGAGCGTGATGTGGACGCCGTCGTCGATCTTGGCCGCCTCCCGCAGGGCGACCGCCGCGCGCAATGCCAGGTTCGTGGCGTCGCCGGGAATACCGTCGGAGTTCACGGCGAGTCCGAGATCAGGCGCCTCATCGAGGATCAGCCGATCGGACAGGTCGACGGCCTGCATCACGGTAGCGAGCTCGTGATAACCGTCGGCCCGCTTGCCCAGGATCTCGAGGACCAGGTTCACTTTGGCCGCGGCGCTGAGCGCGAGGCGACGACGGCTCCGCGACCCTTTCGACAAGGCAGGCAAGCCTAGCACGCGACTCCAAAGAGCGTCAACGCAACCGGTGGATTCTTGCGCTCTCCGGCGGCGTGATGCGGAACCGATCGTCGTCCACGCCGCCATTGACGATCGGATCCCGATACTCGACGCGTCCCGTCGCGCCCGCGCGCGGCGCCGAGTACCGGAATCCTTGCACGTCCCCGTGTGGCCCCCGCTCGTAGGTCACCCTGATCTCGTAGAGCCCGCCCGTGATCTCGAGTTGCCGGACGACACCCGTCGCGAAGTCCATCCAGATCCGCTGCTGATGAACGTTGCTGACGACGAGCAGCGAGGGGCCGTCAGCGTCGGGCGGCGTGACCTCGGCCACGCGCACGTCGGGTAATGGCGCCGGGCGTCCGGCCAGCACGCCGACGAGGTCGTGAGGTTCGAAGGGCAGGGAGAGGAGCTTCGCCGTGGTGTCGGGAGTCGCGGGACCGACGAAGGCGTCGTTCGTCGCCGCGTTGTAGGCGACGAGCTCGCCGTCATGCAGGGTCGCGACCAGGAAGGGCTGCCCCAGGGGCGACAGCGCCTCGAACCTCACGGAGGCGGGCGCCTTGGCGAGCACGACACCGAGCAGGCGCTGGTGGTCACGGCCCTGGTCGACGTCGAGGTCGGCGAGGGTACGGAGATCGGCAAACTCGGACCAACGCCGGGCGAGAAGCGTCAGGGCTTGCCGGGCGTCCTCGGCGATCGGTTGGCGAGGGGGCGCCAGCAAGCGGGCACAGCCGGGAGTCAGCGAGAGGAGGAGGACGAGGAGGCTAGCGAGTCTGCAGTGCTTTCGAATCACGCTTGACCCGCTGCAGACGGTTCTTCGCCTCCTCGAGCTTCTTCTTGATCCCGTCCGCGGTCGGGTCGAGCTGCAGCGATTTCTCCCAGGCGGCCACCGCATCTTCCTCGAGACCGTTCTTGACGAGCGCGTCGCCGAGATGGTCGAGGATGACCGGGTCCGCCTCCTTGGCTTTCTCCACGGCCTTCTTGAGCTCCCGGAGCGCATCCGGATACCGTCCCTGCTGGTAGTACGCCCAGCCGAGACTGTCGATGAAGTACCCGTTTTCCGGCTCGAGCTCGAGCGCCTTTCCGATGAGCTGGACGGCCTCGTCCAGGTTCTGGCCGCGTTCGGCGTACATGTAGCCCACGAAGTTGTAGGCCTCGGCGTGCTGGGGATCGATCACGATGACGCGCCGGAAGAGCTTGACGGCGTCGTCGAATTTCTGTTGCTTCTCGTAGACGACGCCGAGCTGGAAGAGCAAATCCTTCTGCTTCTCGTCGAGCGAGAGACCTTCGTTCAGCGTGTCGACGGCCCGGTCGTACTCCTTGGCCCGGAAGTAGGCGCTGCCCAGATAGAGGAAGAGCTCGGGCCGCCGCGGCTCGATGTTCACCGCCTCGCGCAACACGGCGATGGCCTGGTCATAACGCTTGGCCCGCCCGTGCAGGAACCCGAGCTGGACCCGGGCGTCGACGGAGCGGGGGTCGAGACGGAGGATGCGCTCGAGCTCACCGCGCGCGTCCTCCTCGCGGCCGGCGTCCATCAACGAGGTGGCCAGGAAGTACCGGGCGCGGAGGTTCGACGGCTCGAGCCCGACCGCGCGACGGAAGGAATCAGCGGCGCGGTCCCACATCTTCTGCTCGTAGTAGACGGCGCCGAGCTTGAGCCATACGCGAGCATCGCGCGGCGCCGCCTCGGCCAGCGTTTCGACTTCGGCCTGGGCCTCGTTGAAGCGGCCGAGACGGATGAGGAGGTCGGACAGGCGCTCGACGAATCCGGGGTTGTCGGGATTCGCCTGCATGGCCTTGCGGTACACCGCGATGGCCTCTTCGGACTGGTGCCGTGTCTCGTAGACGTACCCGAGCGCCGTCCAGGCGCCGTCGTGGTCGGGATCGAGATCGACGGCTTTGGTCAGTCGAGCGATGGCCTCGTCCCAGTTTTCGGTCTCCACGGCGAGGCGGCCAAGCAGGAACTGCGCCTGAGCCAGCTTCGGCTGGCGGTCGGCCAGGCGGAGCAGCACGGTCCGCGCGCGATCGTATGATTTCTGCTCGACGTAATAGCGGGCCAGCGTCAGGTACGGCTCCTCGGCCGACGGGTTCAGTGTGATGACCTTCTCGAGCTCGGCCTCGGCCTCGCCGTACTTCTTCTGGGCCCGGAGAAGCTCGGCCAGAGTCAGGTGGGTGCCGGCGTCGTCTGGCGCAAGCTGCACGGCCTTACGGGCGGCGGCCAGCGCCTGCTCCGGCTGCTCCACCCGGGCCAGCCACTGCGCCATCTCGCGCCACAGGAACGCCGAATCCGGGTCGCCCTTGATCGCCTGCTCCATGGCGGCGATCGCTTCCTTGAAGCGGCCGTTCTGGGCCAGCATCTGGGCGGCCGAATAGTGGTAGTAGGCATCACTGCTCTCCGACGGCGCGACGAATCGCATCCGCCGCGGTGGCTCGTCACCGCTGACGGCCGCCACGGGCCGCTGCGTCGCACACCCGGCGGCGAGCGCGGCCAGCATGACCACGGTCAGGCTCCGCCGCGCCTTGGTGAGGAGGCGGCGCGCCGAGTCGCGCAGTGTCTCGTCGCCGATGGCGGCGACCGCGGCCTCGATGTCGCGCGTATCGTCGGGCCCGAGAGCGCGACGCCGTGGGCGCTCGGCAACCGGCGCGAAGGCCCCGGAGTCAGCCGGCAGCGGTGTCAGGGCGAAGCGAAGTGAGGTCACGGCCGCGAACTGCGCATGGAGCTTCGCCGTCAGATCGGGCGCGCGCAGGGTGAGTTCGTGGAGCCAGGGCGAGTTGTCGACGGCGATTTCCAGGACGCCGTTGGTCAGGCGCTGGGGACGGGCTCGGCGAGCCACATCGGCGCCAACGACCGCCGCCCAGGACCTTCGGACCCCATCCTCGACGAGGCGCTCGCGCAGCTCGGGCAGGGCGCTCACGATCAATTCTGAGATTGCACGCGGGCCACGTGGCCTCATTGATGGCTATGATACCCCCGCCACGCCAGAAGTGATCCAGGATCCGCGGCTCGTCAAATTGACTCAGGTCTGACCGACCTTTATAGTGGCTTCTTCGATGGCAAAACCGCATCGCGGCGACGTTCTCGACCTCACGATCGATGACCTCGCCTTCGGCGGCGAGGGCGTGGGCCGCGTGCACGGCTACGTCATGTTCGTTCGCGGCGGGCTTCCCGGTGACCAGCTTCGGGTGAAGGTCACCGAAACGCGCGGGCGGTACGGCCGCGGCGTCATCGAATCGGTGACCACGCCATCTCCGCATCGGGTGCCGGCGCCCTGCCCGTACTTCGGGCGGTGCGGCGGGTGCCGTCTGCAGCACCTCGACTACGCGGCCCAGCTCACCTTCAAGGAGAAGCAGGTTCGCGATTGCCTGGAGCGCCTGGGCGCCGCCGCCGACTTCGAGCTTCGCCCGATCCTGCCCGCGCCCGATGCCTACGGCTATCGCAACAAAATGGAGTTCACGGTGGCCGGAGCCGGTGGGGCCACCGTCATCGGCCTGCACGAGGCTGACCGCTACGACGTCGTCCTCGACATCGAGCGTTGTCTGCTCCAGTCGGAGACGATGAACGCGCTCCTGGCCGAAATTCGTCGACAGACCGCCGAGCGCGCACTCGCCGTGTACGATCAGGACTCCGGCCAGGGCCTGTTGCGCTTCGTCACGTTGCGCGAGGGCCGCCGCACGGGCGACCGGATGGTCAACATCGTCGCCGCCGCTCCCGATGTAGAGCGCTTGCAACCCGTCGCCGAAGCGCTCGTCGCCAGTGCGCCGTCGACCGCGAGCGTCGTGCTCAACGTCAACGCCAAGAAGGCGGCCGTCGCCGTCGGGACCGAAGAGCACGTGCTGGTGGGGCGCGACCACATCACCGAGCGCCTCCACGACGTGACGTTCCAGGTGTCGGCTAACTCGTTCTTCCAGACGAACACGCTGCAGGCCGAGCGTCTCTTCGCGCTGGTGGAAGGAGCGTGCGAGCTGACGGGGGGCGAGACGGTCATCGATCTCTATTCGGGCACGGGCGCCATCAGCCTGCTCCTGGCCCGGCGCTGCCGCCACGTCTACGGGATCGAGGTGGCGACCGCCGCCGTGGACGATGCCATCCGCAATGCGCGGGCCAACGCCATCGCGAACTGCACGTTCCTGGCCGGCGAGGTTCGCCACGTCCTGCCCACCCTCGTCCGCGATGGCGTCACCGCGGACGTCGTCGTCGCGGATCCACCGCGCGCCGGCTTTCATCCCAAGGCGTTGCAGGCGCTGGTGGCGCTGGCGCCCGCGCGCCTCGTGTACGTCTCGTGCAATCCGGCCACGCTCGCTCGCGACGTCGGGGATCTCCTGCGACAGGGATACCGGCTCGAGTGGGTGCAGCCGGTCGACATGTTCCCGCAGACGCCCCACATCGAGGCCGTCGCCCGTCTCCGGCGGGCGTGACCACGTACCTCGTTCGCCGCTTCGCTCAGTCGCTGATCGTCTTGTTCGGTGTCTCGTTCGTCGTCTTCTTCATCCTGCATCTCACCGGTGATCCCGCCGCCGTTCTCCTGCCGCCCGACGCCTCCGCCGAGGATCTCCAGCAGTTCCGGCAGACGATGGGCTTCAACGATCCGTTCCTCGTGCAGTACGGCCGCTTTCTTCGCGGTGCCCTCCACGGCGACTTCGGTCAGTCCATCCGTCACGGCGAGCCGGCCTTTGGCCTCGTCGTCGAGCGGATGCCAGCCACGTTCGAGTTGTCGGGCGCGGCGCTCCTGATCGCACTGGCGCTGGCGATTCCGGCGGGGATCGTCTCGGCGGTGCGGCGCAACACCACCGTGGACTACGCCTCCACGGTGGTCGCCCTGCTGGGGCAATCGCTGCCGACCTTCTGGCTGGGGATTATGCTGATCCTCGTCTTCTCCGTCCGTTGGGGTCTGCTGCCGTCGTCGGGCCGCGGCGGCCTCCAACATCTGATCCTGCCCGCGCTCACGCTGGGCCTGTTCACGACGGCGCGCATCGCCCGCCTCACCCGCTCGGGCATGCTCGACGTCCTGAACCAGGATTTCATTCGGACCGCCCGGGCCAAGGGCGTCGGCGATCCGCCCGTCGTGTGGAAGCACGCGCTCAAGAACGCGGCCATTCCCATCGTAACCATCGTGGGCATCGAGCTCGGGACGCTGCTCGGCGGCTCCGTCATCACGGAGACGATTTTCGCGTGGCCGGGCGTGGGACGCCTGAGCGTTCAGGCGATCTACAACCGCGACTATCCGGTCGTGCAGGCGGCGGTCTTTCTCCTCGCCTCGACCTTCGTCCTGGTCAATCTGGTCGTCGACGTCCTGTATACGTACCTGGACCCGCGCATACGGCTGCGATGACGTCTCCAGCACGTCACCGCTCTCCTCGTGACGCGCGTGGCTGACGGCACCTCCGGCGCCGCTCGCATCGCACTCCCGATGCGGCGCGCCGGCGCGTCGAGCCGGCGCGAGTGGATCGGCTTCACGCGGCGGCTCGCCCGCCGGCGGACGGCGCTGTTCGGCGCCGTCGTCGTCCTCGCCGTCGTCGCCGTGGCGCTGGCCGCCCCCGTCGTCTCACCGTTCGACCCCCTCGGCCAGGACCTGGAGAATCGGCTCAAGCCGCCGGGATGGCAGGACGGGGCCGGGCGCGTTCATCCGCTGGGTACCGATCACCTCGGCCGCGACATCCTGGCCCGGGTGATTTTCGGGGCGCGTCCGGCGCTCCTGGTCGGCGTCGCCGCCGTGCTGATCTCCGGTGTCCTCGGAATGGTGACTGGGCTGCTCTCCGGATACTTCGGCGGTCGGGTGGACGACGTGCTGATGCGGCTGGCCGACATCCAGCTCGCCTTTCCGTTCATCCTCCTCGCCATCGCGGTGATCGGCGTGCTCGGACCGAGCCTGATCACGATCATCGCCGTGATCGGCGTGTCGAGCTGGGTCATCTACGCCCGCGTGGTGCGCGGCGCCGTTCTCTCGATCCGCGAGTGCGAGTTCGTCCAGGCCGCCCACGCCCTCGGCGTCCGTGAGTGGCGCGTGCTGCTGCGCCACATCCTCCCCAACGCCTTCACGCCCTGGCTGGTGGTGGCCACGCTCGACATGGCCCGCGTGATCGTCATCGAGTCGGCGCTGTCGTTTCTCGGACTCGGCGTGCAGCCGCCGACGCCGACGTGGGGTGGGATGCTGGCCGACGGGCGTGTCTATCTCTCGACGTCGTGGTGGCTGGCCACCTTTCCCGGACTGGCCATTCTGGTGGCCGTGCTCGGCATCAATCTCTTTGGCGACGGCCTCCGGGACACCCTCGATCCGCGACTGAAGGTCTAGCCGGACGTCGCGCGTCCCCGGGCCACGACCGCCAGCGCCGCTGCCGATGTCGTCACCCAGAGCGCGCCGGAGCCGCCGCCGCCGGCGGCGTTGCTGACGAGGGCGACACAGCCGGCGAGCGTTGCCGTCCACAAGAGCGTCGAGGTGACGAGGTCGGCGGGGCGGGGCCAGCTGGCGGCGGCGACACACGCGATCAGGGCTCCGGTCGCGTCGATGCCGACGTCGACGATGCTCGCGGTTCGCGAGGGGATCAGCGTCTGAAACGCTTCGTCGATGCCCGCCCAGACGATGCTCAGGGCGAGAGCGATGGCGGCGGCGGTCGTCGGCGGGCGGCGCCCGGCGACGAGCACGCGATACCAGAGGCCGGCCAGCACGGCATATTCCGTCAGGTGCGCGAGCTTCCGGATCGCGACGTGGGCCGCATCGAGCAGCGGCGGGGTCGCGGCCGGCCAGATCCAGCGAAGGGCGGGGAGAAGGAATCCGCTGGTGTGCTCGGTGCTCCCCGTGTCGGTGGACAACGCGAGAATCACCGCCATCCAGGCGATCGGCGGGACCCAATCAGAGCGGCGCATCCTTGCCACACTATACAGGTGGCGTGGTAGAGTGGCGGCCGATGCTCGGCGAGATCCTCGATGATCTCTTGACGTCACCGTCAACCGGCCCGTGCATCACCGCACTACGACAGTTTCCTGCGCGTCCGCCCGTCCTCGCTCCGTTCCCGTCGTCGGTGGATCCCCGACTCGCCGACGCGCTCCGGGCCCGCGGGATCAGTCAGCTCTACTCACACCAGGGAAAGTCGTGGGAGTTGATCGAGAAGGGCCACCACGTCGTCGTCGTCACGCCGACGGCGTCGGGCAAGACACTCTGCTACAACCTGCCCGTGCTACAGGCGCTGCTCGGGCAACCGGACGCGCGCGTGCTCTATCTCTTCCCGACCAAGGCGCTGGCCCAGGACCAGCTCGCCGAGCTGGAAGAGATCGCCAAGACCCTGCCCGAGCTGCGCATGTTCACCTACGACGGCGACACGCCGCAGGATGCGCGCCGGGCCGTCCGGGCGCGCGCCAACCTGGTGCTGACCAATCCCGACATGCTGCACTCGGGCATCCTGCCCCATCACACGAAGTGGGCGGTGCTGTTCCAGAACCTCCGCTACGTCGTCATCGACGAGCTCCACGCCTATCGCGGCGTGTTCGGCAGTCACGTGGCCAACGTGCTGCGCCGTCTGCGCCGACTCTGTCGGCATTACGGCTCGGCGCCGCAATTCATCATGGCCTCGGCCACGATCGCCAATCCCCGCGAGCTGGCTGAGCGCATCACGGGCGAGAACGTGGAAGAAGTCGCCGAGAGCGGCGCTCCCACCGGCGACAAGCTCTTCCTCTGTTACAACCCACCCGTCGTCAACCCCGAGCTCGGTATCCGCGCGCCCTATCTGGGCGAGGCGGCCAGGCTGGCCACGCGCTTCCTGCGCGAGAAGATCGCCACCATCGTCTTTGCTCAGAGCCGGTTGTCCACCGAGGTGCTGCTGACGGCCATCAAGACAGGGGTGGCCGACAAGACCGGCGACGCCGGTATCGTGCGCGGCTACCGCGGCGGCTATCTGCCGACGCGGCGGCGCGCCGTGGAGCAAGGACTCCGCGCCGGCGAGGTGCTGGGCGTGGTATCCACCAACGCGCTCGAGCTCGGGGTGGACATCGGCCACCTCGACGTCGCCGTGCTGGCCGGCTATCCGGGCACGATCGCGTCGCTCTGGCAGCAGAGCGGCCGGGCCGGTCGGCGTTCGGGTTCGTCGGCCGCTGTCTTCGTCGCCACCAGTGCGCCCCTCGACCAGTTCATGGTCACGCATCCCGACTATCTCTTTGGTGCCTCGCCCGAGCACGCGCGCGTCAACCCCGACAATCCGTTCATCCTGGTGAATCACCTCAAATGCGCGGCCTTCGAGCTGCCGTTCGGTGGCAACGAGAAGTTCGGAGAGCTCGACGTGCGGCGGGAACTGGCCGCGCTGGAGGATGAGGGGCTCCTGCACCAGGCCGGCGAGCGGTGGCACTGGGCGTCGGAGACGTATCCGGCCGATCACATCTCGCTGCGCACGGTCACCACCGACAACTTCCTCGTCATCGACACGACCGCGCGCGACGAGACGCAGACCAAGCGCCGCCAGATCATCGCCGAGGTCGACTGGGGCAGCGCCTTCGCCACCGTCTACCCGAAAGCGATCTACCTCGTGGAGAGCGTGCCCTACGAGGTCCAGGAGCTGCACTTCCGCGAGGACGAGGAGAAGGTCGCCTACGTCAAGCGCGTTACCGTCGACTACTTCACCGACGCCATCAGCGCCAAGGGCGTGTGGATCCTGCGCCGGCTCGCCGAGCGCGGGCTCCCGGCCTACGTGGCCGAGCAGGGCGAGGTGCTGGTCGCCGAAAAGGTCGTCGGCTTCAAGAAGATCAAGATGGGGACGCTCGAGAACGTCGGATCGGGTGAGGTGGAGCTGCCCCAGCAGGAAATGCAGACGACGAGCGCCTGGTTGACCGTCCCCGCCGATGTGCTCGCGCGCATCAGTCCTTCGCGGGAGGAGCTGATCGACGGTCTCCGCGCCGTCAGCTATCTCCTCCACCACCTGGCGCCGATCTTCCTGCTGTGCGACATCCGCGACCTCGGCTCCTGGCTGGGCGACACCACGCCCGTCCAGCCGGGCGCGGTGGTAACCGGCGAGTCCGCGCGCCGGCGCTTGCTCGAGGCCGAGCGCTTCAACCCGACCATCTACCTCTACGACAGCCACGCCGGCGGCATCGGTCTCGCCGAGCGCGTGTTCGACGTGCTCCCACTGCTGCTCGAGCGCGGCCTGCAGACGCTCAAGGCGTGTCCTTGCCGTTTCGGGTGCCCGTCGTGCGTGGGACCGGTGAACGAGGTGGGCCGCCGCGCCAAGGCGACAGCGGCCGCGCTCCTCGGTGAGCTCACCCGCTGATCTGAACGGCCGCACCAGCACACTCGAAGACCTACGCCGGGTCATCCGGCGTATCGAGAACGCGCGCCCGGCGCGGCCGGCTCCCGAACCCATCGAGCGCCTTGTCGGCGGGGACGTCGTGGACACCGGTGCGGGCTCGCTCGTCGTCGTCCGCCGCGAATTTCCGCTCTCGCATCGCCACGGCCGGTTGGCCCTCGGGGATGCGCTCGCCGTCGCGGCGCCGGCGCTCGAGCTGCTGGCGCCGCTGGGCGCGCCGTCCGATCCGCGGGGCCTCCTCTTCCTCGATACCGAGACCACCGGGCTCGCCGGCGGCACCGGCACCTATGCCTTCCTGGTCGGCGCGGCCTTCATCGAGAGCGAGCGCTTCGTGCTCGTTCAGCACTTCATGCGCGATTTCGACGAGGAGCCGGCACTCCTGGCCGCGCTCGATCCCTTGCTCGATCGGGCCAGTGGCATCGTGACGTTCAATGGCGGCGGCTTCGACCTGCCCCTCCTGGAGACACGCTTCGTCCTCGCCCGCCGTCGCTGGCCGGCCACGCTCGCGCACCTGGATCTGCTCCGACCCGCGCGGCGCGTGTGGTCGGCGCACTTCGATGACTGCCGGTTGCCGACGCTGGAGCGCGAGGTTCTCGGTCTCGTCCGGGAGGACGACGTGCCCGGTTACATGATTCCCACGCTGTACTTCGATTTCCTGCGATCCCGGCGAGCGGCGCCCCTGACCCGAGTGTTCGATCACAACCGGGACGACGTGCTGTCATTGGCCGCGCTGCTGGCGTGGTTCGCGCGCGCGCTCACGGCCGATGCCGATCTCGCCGCCGGCGAGCTGGCGGGAGTAGGCCGGCTCTGGGAGCCCTGCGATCCGGATCGCGCCGCGGCGTACTACGAGCGTGCGCTTGAAGCCGGACTTGCAGGCGTCGAGGGCCACCGTGTCCGTCTCCGGCTCGCGCGGTGGGAGAAGCGGCGCGCCCGCTGGAACGAGGCGTGCGTGCTGTGGCAGGAGGCTTCGGGGGCGCGTGTCTTCGACGTGACGCCGTGGGAGGAGCTGGCCAAATACCACGAGCACCGGCGGCGCGACTTCAGCACCGCCCTCCGCATCGTTCGGGATGCTCTCGATCTCGCGCGGGCCGCGGGCGCGCCGGCCCGGGCGCTCGACGCGCTCGGCTATCGCCTGGCCCGCCTCGAGCGGCGGGCACAGGGGACCGTTACCGCACCGGCGTAAGCGCCGGCTTTCCCTCGAGCACCGCGATACAGTTGCGCACGGCGAGCCTCGCCATTTCGATCCGAGTATCGTGGGAAGCGCTGGCGATGTGCGGGGCCAGCACCACGTTCCGGAGTGGCACCAGGCCCGGATGGATCTTCGGCTCCTCCTCGAAGACGTCCAGACCGGCGCCCGCGATCCAGCCTTCGCGCAGCGCCCGGACGAGGGCGGCTTCGTCGACGATCGGGCCGCGCGCGGCGTTGACGAGGATGGCCGTCTTCTTCATCCGCTGGAGGGCCGCCTCGTCGATGAGGTGACGCGTCTCCGCGGTGAGGTTGGTGTGCACGGTCACGAAGTCGGCCTCGGCCAGCACCGTCTCCTTCGGCGCAAACGTCGCGCCGAGCTCGCGCTCGGCGGCGGCCTCGGCACGCACCGCGTCGTGATAGAGGATGCGCATGTTGAAGCCACCGGCCCGTCGCGCGACGGCTCGGCCGATCCGACCGAAACCGAGGACGCCAAGGGTCTTGCCGTACACGTCCGTGCCCCACAGCAGATCCCATTTCCACGCCTTCCACTCGCCCGAACGTGCGTAGTGGTCGGCCTCGATCACGCGCCGCGCAGCCGCCATGAGGAGCGTCCAGGCGAAGTCGGCCGTGGTTTCCGTCAGGACGTCGGGCGTGTTGGTGACGACCACGCCGCGCCGTCGCGCGGCGGCGACGTCGATGTTATTGAAGCCGACGGCGACGTTCGCGACCACCTTGAGGCCCGGACAGGCGGCGAGGACTTCCTCGTCGATCGTGCTGATGATGTGGCAAACCAATCCGTCCTTGCCTTGAAGCCTCCGGATCAGCTCGGCTTTCGATAGGGGTATGTCGGCTTCGTTGTACTCTGTCCGCCATTCGTGAGGAATAAGCTGGCGTGCCTCGTCGGGCAAAGCGTTTGAAATAAAGACACTTTTCGACATTTCAGGCCCTCGATTTTCTGCTTGATCCGCCCCTGAGGTGCGGGTATATTAGCACTCGCTTTTCACGAGTGCTAACAGACTAGTGAGGCTATGGATGGCCAAGCACACCGCCGCAGCAGCGACCAAGACCGTTAAACCCTCTACCACAGATAAAGGAGGCCAGGCGTTTATGAAGATTCGCCCGTTGCACGACCGCATCCTCGTGGAGCGTGTCGAGGAGAAGGAGCAGGCGCGGGGCGGGATCATCATCCCGGACAGCGCCAAGGAGAAGCCGCAGGAAGGCAAGGTCATCGCCGCCGGTAACGGCAAGGTGGCCGACGACGGCAAGAAGATCCCCCTCGACGTGAAGGCCGGTGATCGGATTCTGTTCGGCAAGTACTCGGGCTCCGAAGTGAAGATCGATGACAAGGAATATCTGATCCTCCGTGAGGAGGACGTTCTCGCCATTCTCGAGTAATCACTCTTTCCAGGAGGGAAGCGACAGATGCCGAAGCAGCTCAAATTCGACGAGGAGGCCCGGGCGTCCCTGCTCAAGGGCGTCAACATCCTGGCCGAGGCCGTGAAGGCCACGCTCGGTCCCAAGGGCCGCAACGTAGTCATCGACAAAAAGTTCGGCAGCCCCACGATCACCAAGGACGGCGTCACTGTCGCCAAGGAGATCGAGCTGAAGGACCCCTATGAGGACATGGGCGCCCAGATGCTGAAGGAAGTGGCGTCCAAGACGTCGGATATCGCCGGTGACGGGACCACCACCGCCACCGTGCTGGCCCAGGCGATCTTCCGCGAGGGCCTGCGCAACGTGACCGCCGGGGCCAACCCCATGGGCCTCAAGCGCGGGATCGAGACCGCCGTCAACGCGGTGGTCGAGGATCTGAAGAAGCTCTCGAAGTCGACGAAGGACAAGAAAGAGATCGCCCAGGTCGCGACCATCGCGGCCAACAACGACAAGACCATCGGTGACCTGATTGCCGAGGCCATGGAAAAGGTCGGCAAAGACGGCGTCATCACGGTGGAGGAGTCGAAGTCGGCCGACACCGTGCTCGATGTGGTCGAGGGGATGCGGTTCGACCGCGGCTACCTCTCCCCGTACTTCGTGACCGACCCCGAGCGCATGGAGAGCGTGCTCGAGGACGCGCTGATCCTGATCCACGAGAAGAAGATCAGCGTGATGAAGGACATGCTGCCGCTGCTGGAGCAGGTGGCGCGGGCGGGCCGACCGCTCCTGATCATCGCCGAGGACGTGGAGGGTGAGGCGCTGGCCACGCTGGTGGTCAACAAACTGCGCGGCACGCTGCACTGCTCGGCGGTCAAGGCCCCCGGCTTCGGTGATCGTCGCAAGGCCATGCTCGAGGACATCGCCATTCTCACCGGCGGCAAGGCCATCACCGAGGATCTCGGCATCAAGCTCGAGAACATCAAGCTCGACGACCTCGGCAAGACCAAGAAGGTCGTGGTGGACAAGGACAACACCACGATCGTCGAGGGGGCTGGCAAGCAGTCGGCGATCGAGGGTCGCATCAAGCAGATCCGGGCCCAGATCGAGGAGACCACCAGCGACTACGACCGGGAGAAGCTGCAGGAACGCCTGGCCAAGCTGGCCGGCGGCGTGGCGGTCGTCAAGGTCGGTGCCGCCACCGAAACGGCCATGAAAGAGAAGAAGGCGCGCGTGGAGGACTCCCTCAACGCGACGCGGGCGGCCGTGGAGGAAGGCATCGTGCCGGGCGGCGGGGTTGCGCTGCTGCGGGCGGCCAGGGCCATCGACGGGCTGAAGCTGGAGGGCGACGAGAAGACGGGCGCTCAGATCGTCAGGCGGGCGCTCGAAGAGCCGATTCGCCAGATCGTCGAGAACGCCGGCCTCGAAGGTAGCGTGGTGGTGGAGAAGGTGAAGGCGGAAACCGTGGCCACCCGCGGATTCGATGCGGAGACCATGCAACCGGTTGACATGATGCAGGCCGGGATCATCGATCCGACCAAGGTGGAACGGGTGGCGCTGCAGAACGCGTCGTCGATCGCGGCCCTGCTGCTGACCACCGAGGCGCTGATCACCGACATCCCTGAGGAAAAGTCGGCGGGCGGCGCCCCGGCGATGCCGCACGGTGACATGTACTGAGCCAGTGCAGTCCGCGCGATGCGCGGGCGACGGCCCGGGTCGGGACATCGACCCGGGCCGTATCATTTTCGCGGCGTTGACCTTGCTGCTCTCCGCGTAGTTTGATAGCCTAAGGCGCTTCCAGAAGGGGGTGAGTGTTTGCGGCCTTACGAAATTCTCGTCATCGTCGATCCCCGGCCCACGGACGAAGAGGTGGGGACCCTGCTCACGCAATTGAGCGAGCAGCTCAAGGGACTCGGCGCCGACGTCACCAAAGTCGAGAATTGGGGCAAGCGCCGGCTCGCGTACGACATCCGCAAGCAGCGAGAGGGCACGTACGCAGTCCTCGAAGTGTCCGCCGAGCCGTCGATGATCAAGGAGTTCGAGCGCCAGCTCCGCCTCAACGAGAACGTGCTGCGCTTCCTCTCCACGCGGGTGCCCATCCGCAAGAAGGCTCGGCCCAGCAAACCGCAACCGGAGGTGCTTGAGGAGGTCGGTTGATGGCGAGCCTCAACAAGGTCCTGCTGATCGGTAATCTGACCCGGCCCCCGGAGCTTCGTTACACCCCGAGCGGTACCGCCGTGTCCGACCTGCGTCTCGCGGTCAACCGAAACTACTCGACGCAGGGTGGGGAGAAGCGCGAGGAGACGTGCTTCCTGACGGTCGTGGTGTGGGGCAAGCAGGCGGAGAGTTGTGGTGAGTACCTCGACAAGGGCAGCCAGGTCTTCGTCGAGGGCCGTCTGCAGACACGGGACTGGGAGGGCAAGGACGGTCAGAAGCGGACGGTGACCGAGGTGGTCGCCGAGCGCGTCCAGTTCATGAGCCGCACCAAAGGCGCGCCGGCGGCGGCCGTGTCGGCGGCGCCTGCGTTTGCCGGGGACGAAGTGCCGGCCGCGGCCGACGACGACGTTCCCTTCTAGCGCGTCAAGGAGGAACCAGCCATTCCCACCCCTCAGAAGCCCGTCAAGCGCCGGCGGTTCGGCCGGCGAAAGGTCTGCAAGTTTTGCGCGGACAAGGTCGACCTCGTTGACCACAAGGATGTCCGCCGTCTTCGCAACTTCGTCACCGAGCGCGGGAAGATCATCCCCCGGCGCATCTCGGGGAGCTGTGCGCGGCATCAACGCCAGTTGACACACGCCATCAAGCGGGCGCGGACGGTGGCCCTGCTCCCGTACGTCTCGACGGACTGAGGACGGAGCACGAATGAAGGTCATTCTTCTGGACGACGTCGCCAAGGTCGGGCGCCGAGGCGAGGTTCGCGACGTCTCGGACGGCTACGCCCGCAACTTCCTCATCCCCAAGAAGCTCGCGCTCTCGGCCACCGCCGGCAATCTTCAGAACCTCGAGCACATCAAGCAGCAGCAGGACGCCAAGGCCGGCCGCATCAAGGGCGAGGCCGAGGTGCTGCGTCAGCGGATCGAAGGGCTGACGTACGAGGAGCGGCGCCAAGCGTCCGAGGAAGGCAAGCTCTTCGGATCGGTCACGGCGCAGGATCTCGTCGACTTCCTGGGCCGGCAGGGCGTGAAGGTCGAGCGCCGTCGCGTGCAGCTCGACGAGCCGATCAAGGCGCTGGGCGAGACGACCGTCCCCATCCGTGTGCATCCGGAGGTCACGGCGCAGCTCCGCGTCACCGTCGCCCGCGAGTAACGCAGGTCACGCGCGACAGTGCGGCCCTCGAGGATCATCAATCCTCGAGGGTCGGTGGTGTTGTCCACTTCGTATCCACGCGGCACTCACCGATTTTCCAGAGGTGTCCACAGTGTTGTCCACCGAAAGAAGAATTTTGTAGAATTCTGTTGACCCGATGCCGCCGCCGCGCTGAAGATGCGAGCCGCATGCTTCGCACCTGGAGTGACCCGCTCGCATGAGTCCCTTCGACCTTCCCGCACGAATCCCACCGCACAACCTGGATGCTGAACGGGCCGTGCTCGGCGCGGTCCTGCTCGAGGGGCGCGAGACGCTGCCGCGTGTCATCGAGCTGCTCCGGCCGTCGGATTTCTACACGCAAGCCCACCGCACGATCTACGAGACGATGCAGCGGCTCTTCGAGCGGGGCGAGCCCGTCGATCTCATCACGCTGAGCGAGGACCTTCGGCGCGACAGCTCGCTGGAAGCCGTCGGTGGTCCCGGCGCGCTCGCGCTGCTGGTGGAGCACGCCTCCATCGCCGCCCACCTTACGGCGTACTCGAGCATCGTGCGCGACATGGCCGTCCTTCGCGAGCTCATCCAGACCTCGACGCAGATCATCGGCCAGGCGTTCGAGGCCAAGGAGGACGTGCAGACGCTCGTCGACGACGCCGAGCGGAAGATCTTCGGCCTGGCGGAGCGCCGGCTGGAAGGCAGCGCGCTGCCGATCGGCAAGATCCTCAAGAACACCTTCGAGTACATCGAGCGGCTGTACGAGCGCAAGGAGCACGTCACCGGCGTGGCGACCGGCTTCGAGAAGCTCGACATGGAGACGTCGGGACTCCAGCCCGCCGACTTCGTGATCATCGCCGGCCGACCCAGCATGGGGAAGACGGCCTTTGCCTTGAACATCGCCCAGCACGTCGGCGTGTCGCTTCACGGCAAAGTGCTCGTGCTCAGTCTCGAGATGTCAGCGCCCCAGCTCGTGCAGCGCATGCTGTGCTCGGAGGCAAAGGTCGATTCTCAGGCCGTACGCACGGGTCGCCTCAGCGCGTCGGACTGGCATCGTCTCACCGCGGCCGCCGGCCGGCTCAGCGAAGCGGCGATCTTCATCGACGACTCGCCAGGGTTGACCGTGCTGGAGGCTCGCGCCAAGGCGAGACGGATGAAGGCCGAGCACGGCCTCGACCTTCTCATCATCGACTACCTGCAGCTCATGCGCGGGCGAGCGTCGATGGAAAGCCGGCAACAGGAGATCTCCGAGATCTCCCGATCGCTGAAAGCGCTGGGCAAGGAGATCGGGGTGCCCGTCGTCGCCCTTTCCCAGCTGTCGCGGGCGGTGGAGTCACGGGCGACACGGGACTTCCGGCCTCAGCTCAGCGACCTCCGGGAGTCGGGAGCCCTCGAGCAGGATGCCGATCTCATCCTCTTCCTGTACCGGTCGTCCGCGTACAAAGAGGACCTGCCGCCCGACGAGGCGAACATCACCGAGGTCATCATCGGCAAGCAGCGGAATGGACCGGTGGGGACCGTCAAGGTGGTGTTCCTACCCCAGTACGCGCGCTTCGAGAACGTCGCCGACTTCCACCGCCAGCCCCAGCCCTCCTTCTGATCGCGGGGCGGCCTCGCGCCCGGCGCCGATGGTATTGTCTGATCTGTGACCAAAGTCGTGATCGTCGGCGCGGGCAAGGGGGGGCGAGCCCTGATGGAGATGTTCGTCGGCGACGCCACCGTCTCCATCCTGGGCGTGGCCGACGTCAATCCGTGGGCGCCCGGCATCGAGTTCGCCCGTCGCTTCAACATCCCGGTGACGACGGACCTCACGGAATTCGTGACCGATCCGCGGGCGGACCTCATCATCGACGTGACCGGCAGCCCCGACGTGCACCAGATGATCTTGCGGTCGAAGCCGGCCGGCGCCGAGGTGATGGGCGGGCTCAGCGCGCGCTTCATGTGGGACCTGCTGGCCGAGCGGAAGCGCTCCGAGGAGCTGGAAGATCGCTACTCGCTGGTCGTGCGCGAACTCCAGGCTCAGGAGGGCGACTTCATCATCGGACAGAACCCGAAGATGCGGGAGGTCGCCGAGCTGGTGGCGCGGGTCGCGCCGGCGCCGACGACGGTGCTCGTGCGTGGCGAGTCAGGGACCGGCAAGGAGCTGGTGGCTCGCGCCATCCACCGGCACTCACCCTTGCGCGACAAGCCGCTCCTGACCGTCAATTGCACGGCGTTGACGCCGTCGCTCATGGAATCCGAGCTGTTCGGCCACCGCCGGGGCGCGTTCACGGGAGCGATCGCCGACAAGGTCGGTCTCTTCGAGAAGGCGGACGGCGGCACGATGTTCCTCGACGAGATCGGCGACATGCCGCTCGAGATGCAAGGCAAGCTGCTGCGCGTGCTCCAGGCCGGCGAGATCAAGCCGGTCGGCGACGTCGCCACCCGACGCGTGCGCGTGCGCGTCATCGCGGCGACGAATCGCGATCTGGAAAGCGCGATGCAGCGCGCGGAGTTCCGGGAGGATCTCTTCTACCGCTTCAACACGTTCACCATCACACTCCCCGGGCTCCGCGAGCGCGTGGAGGACCTTCCCGTCCTCGCCTATCACTTCCTGCGCAAGGCAGAAGCGAAGGTCAACAAGAAGGTGGAGCGGATCTCGGCCGAGGCCCTGGATCTGCTGAACCGGTACGCGTGGCCGGGGAACCTGCGCGAGCTCGAGAACATCATCGAGCGGGCCGTCGTCCTGGCCCTTGATCGGTCGATCGAGCCCGCGCACCTTCCCCTGCATCTACAGGAATCGCGAGGGCTTTCGGTCCCGTCCGAGGACGGGCTGCTGGCCGGCAAGGAACGGCTCGTCCGTGAGTTCGAGCGTCAGGCGGTCTTGCGATTTCTTCGGGAGAGTCGTGGCAACGTGTCGGCAGCGGCAAAGAAAGCCAGGATCACGCGACGGAACTTTCACCGGCTGCTCCTCAAGTATCGAATTTCTCCTGCCGATTTCCGCTATGAGACCGTAAAGTCTCACTAGAGGGACTCGACGGTCTCATATCATCATTGGTCATAAATAATTGACTTGATAGCAATATCGTGACGTTTATCCGACAAATGCACTGAGTCTCGTACGTCTCACTATCATTTCAGGATCAATAGAATCAATGTCTTACTAGTCTTGACTGCCTGGAACGCCTCTTGAAAAGATCTCCCGCCTTGAGAAGCATCACAGGAGGAGACCATGGGCGGGAACTGTAGCTGTGGTACCGAACAATCCCACACGCTACCGGCGCTCGGATGCCTCGACTGCGGGACGGCTTGCTGCTCGGCGTGCGCCGTGCCTCTTGAATCGGTGACCTACTGCCGCCGCTGCGCGGGATCCCTGCTGGGCGCAACGAACGTCCGGGCCCCCGGCTCCTTCGAACTGCACTGAGGACAAGAGCGATGACGAACACCTGCGAATGCGAGACGACGCTGGATCGCGCGGCAAGCGCCGCGCCTTGCCAGGACTGCGGCACGGCCTGCTGCCGTAGCTGCGCGCTGGAGGTCGAGACCGGGACCTATTGCCGCTGGTGCGCGACCTCCCTGGTCGCCGCGGCCTGACAAGGAGGCGCCGACCATGGACAACATGGGAAGGAAGTTCCGCCAGCTGCTGAGGGACGAGGAGTACCTGTTCACGGGGGGCGTGTACTCGCCGCTCGATGCGCAGATCGCCGAGCGCGTGGGGGTCAAGTCGATCTACCTCAGCGGCTACTCAGTGGCGATGGCCAACGGGTGGCCGGACATGGGGTTCCTCACCATGACGGAGGTGACCCGCATCGCCTCGATGGTGCAGGCGGCGGTGAGCGTCCCGGTGATCGCGGACGCCGACGACGGCTACGGCAATGCACTGAGCACGATGCGGACGGTCCAGGAATTCATCAAGACGGGTGTCGGTGGCATCCACCTGGAGGACCAGCGCTTTCCCAAGCGGTGCGGGCACATTGCCGGCAAGACGATCGTGAGTCGGGAGGAAGCGATCGGGAAGTATCGCGCCGCCGTCGACGTGCGGAACCGGCTGGACCCCGAGTTCGTGATCATCGCCCGCACGGATGCCTTCGGCGCCGTCGGCGGCAGCCTGGAGGAGGCGATCTGGCGGGGCCGCGCCTACGCCGACCTCGGGGTGGACCTGGTGTGGTCGGAGTTCTCCAACGCGAGCCGGGAGCCGGCCATCGCCTTCGCGCGGGCCATGCGGCAGAGCCATCCTGATCTCCCGCTCGCCTTCAACTACTCGTCGTCGTTCCGGTGGAGCAACGATGCGAACCCGCTGCTGTTCAGGGAGCTAGGAGAGCTCGGCTACAAGTTTATCTTCATCACCCTGTACGCGGCGCACGCGGGGATGCACGCGGTGTGGAACGCCATGGAGGATCTGGTCAAGAACCAGGAGCAGGCGCAGTGGACGCTCGAGACGATGAAGGCCGGGCATCCGACGGAAAGCCACCACGTCATGGCCCGCGTGTCGCACTTCCAGGAGCTGGAGAAGCTCTACATTCCCGGGAGCGAGGACCGGATCAAGGGCTCCCACGGCTTCGACGACCACCGGGCCCACTGACGGGCACGTCCGCTCATCACCCCGGGGATCCGGTCCAGCGCCGGGCCCCGGGGTTCTGCTTTTCCTGACCCTGCCGGACTCCGCGGTATCATCGCCTTCGTGCGTCTGCACCGGCTGAAGCGTGTCTTCGTCGGGACGCCGCTCCCCACGGCACAGCAGCGCCACGAGCGCCTGGGCAAGGCCATCGCGCTGGCGACCTTCGCCTCCGACGCGTTGTCGTCCGTGGCCTACGCCACCGAAGAGATCCTGCTCGTCCTCGTGCTCGCCGGCGCCATCGCGCTGAGCTATTCGCTGCCGATCGGCATCGCCATCACCCTGCTCATCGCCATCGTCGTCAGCTCGTACCGTCAAACGATTCGCGCGTACCCGCAGGGCGGCGGCGCGTACATCGTCACCAAGGATAACCTCGGGATCTTCCCGGGGCTGGTGGCGGCGGCGGCGCTGCTGATCGATTACGTGCTGACCGTCGCCGTGAGCGTCGCCGCCGGTGTCGCCGCCGTCACGTCGGCGCTCCCCGGCTTGTTTCCCTACCGCGTCGGCCTGTGCCTGCTCGCGGTCGGCGCCGTTGCCACGGCAAACCTCCGCGGTATCCGAGAGTCGGGCAAGCTCTTCGCGGCGCCGACCTATCTCTTCGTCGGAAGCCTCCTCGGCCTCATCGGGTACGGCGCCGTCGCCGCAATCTTCAGTCTCATTCCGGAAGCTCCTTACCAGCCCCATCCGTCCGGTCTGGACGGCGTCGGACTCTTCCTTCTTCTCCGCGCCTTTGCCTCCGGCTGCGCGGCGCTCACGGGTGTCGAGGCGGTCTCCGACGGCGTGCCGGCGTTCAAGCCGCCCGAGGCCCACAACGCGCGGATCGTCCTCACGTGGCTGGGCGCCATCCTCATCACACTCTTCCTCGGCATCACGTTCCTGGCCTATGACCTCGGCATCATGCCTCGTGAGCACGAAACGGTGATCTCGCAGCTCGCGCGGCGGCTCGTCGGCACCGGCCCCTTCTATTACGAGATCCAGGCCGTGACGATGCTCATCCTGTTGCTGGCCGCCAACACGTCCTTCGCCGACTTTCCCCGACTGTCGTTCTTCCTGGCCCGCGACCGCTTCATCCCGCGTCAGTTCGGAACCCAGGGCGACCGCCTCGTCTTCTCGAACGGCATCCTCATCCTCGGTGGCCTCGCCGCCCTGCTCCTCGTCATCTTCAGCGGCGACACGCACGCGCTGATCCCGCTCTACGCGGTGGGCGTGTTCATCTCCTTCACGCTGTCGCAGGCCAGCATGGTCCGGCGCTGGCTGCGCCTGGGCGGCGATGGGTGGGGGTGGCGGGCCGGTCTCAATGGCGTCGGTGCGCTCGTGACCGGCGTCGTGATGCTCACGATCGCGGTGACGAAGTTCGTGCACGGCGCGTGGATCGTCATCCTTCTCATTCCCGCGCTGGTGACGGCCTTCATGACGGTGCGCCGTCACTACGAGGAAGTGGCCGGACAGCTCTCGCTGGAGGGGTTCGCCGCCCCGCCCATCACGAACTCGGTCCTCGTGCTGGTGGGTGACCTCCACCGCGGCGTGGTGAAGGCGATTCAATACGCGCAGTCGCTCTCGCCGAGTGCGAAGGCCGTCTACGTCGAGATCGATCCCGACCGGACCCACCGACTCGAGGAGCGATGGGGCAAATGGGGGATGGGTATACCGCTCATCGTCCTCACGTCACCCTATCGCTCCCTGCTGGGGCCGCTTCTCGATTACATCGACCATCTGAAGGAAAAGGGCGGCGAGAACCACATCGTGACGATCGTGGTGCCGGAATTCATCCCGGCCCGCTGGTGGCAGCAGCTCCTTCACAACCAGACGGCGCTGCTGGTCAAGGGACAGCTCCTCTTCCGGAAGAACGTCGTCGTCACCGATGTCCCGTATCACCTGAAGCATTAGCTCCCGATGAGCGGGGCGCCCGCTGAGGATGCTCGGCCCGGCGGGCGCTTACGCCAATTCTGATACACTTGAAGCCCGCGTGAAAACTCGATGAACGTCGTTGTCACCCCCGACGGTCCCCTCGACGCCAGCGCTACGCTCGCTCGCTATCGGATCTGGGGCGAGGATCCCGTCAACCGTGTGAGCGGAGACGTGTTCCGGCGCGTCGTACGTTCGCATGGCCGGCTCGTGCCCTACGAAGTGCGCTGGCGAGGCCCCGTGGACGACGCTCAGCTGCTCGTTCGCATCCTCGGTCCGCGCGCCGCCGCGGCCACGGACGCGGTGAAGAGCGAGGTGCGTCACCTCTTCGGACTCGACTTCGATCTGCCGGGCTTCTACCGGCTGGCCAAGGCCGATCCAGCGCTGGCCGGCCTCATCGAGCCGCTCTACGGCCTGCGCCCCACGCTGGCGCCGACCGCCCTCGAGATGCTGGTTGGCTCGATCACCGCCCAGCAGGTGAACCTCGGCTTCGCCTTCACGCTGCGGGCGCGCCTGGTGAAGCGCTATGGCGAGCGCATTCGCGTCGGCGCCGATGACGTCTACGCGTTCCCCGAGCCCGAGGTGCTGGCCCGGGTTCGCGTGACATCGCTTCGTGCGATGCAGTTTTCGACGGCCAAGGCCGTGGCCATCCGGGGCGTTGCCCGGGCCATGCGCGACCGCGCCATCGATCACGTCGCCTTCATCACCGCCACCAATGACGAGATCATCGCCGGCCTCACCGCGCTCCGTGGTATCGGGCGCTGGACGGCGGACTGGTTCATGGCCCGTTGCCTCGGGCGAGGCGACGTCTGTCCGGCCGGTGACCTGGCCGTCCGCAAGGCCTTCCATCACTACTACGGTCGCGGCCGTAGCTTGAGCGAGGAGGCGATTCGGCGGCGCGCGGCCGCCTGGGGCGCCTATCAGACGTTGGCCGTGCACTATCTGCTGGCCGGAATGCGCCTGACCAAACCGGCCACGGGCGGAGGCACATGAACAGAAAGCTCTTGCTGCCGCTCCTGGGCCAGCCGGATCCGAACGTGCCGAAGGACGTTCACCTCGTGGGCCGGTATGCCGTTGGCGTCACATGGGGCGATGAGCACGGCAGCATCTATCCATTCGAGCATCTCCGGCGGGGCTGCGCGTGCGGCGCCTGCGGGACGCTCGCCACGCTGACCGACACTATGGCGTGGCCGACCGACATCAAGCGGACGCCCGAAGGCCTCCGGGTCACGTGGGCCGACGGCCACGCGAGCGTCTACCCGTACCCTGACCTGCGTGCGGTCTGCCGGTGCGCCGGTTGCACGGGCGGACACTGATGGACGACGCGCGCCGCCGTCGCGTGCTCTTCGGGATCATGCTGTCGATCTTCCTCGCCGCCATGGAATCGACCGTGGTGGCCACCGCGATGCCGAAAGTCGTCGGCAGCCTCGGGGGGCTCTCCATCTATTCCTGGGTGTTCTCGGGATTCCTGCTCACATCGACGGTGACGATGCCGCTGTGGGGTCGGCTGTCCGATCTGTATGGACGCCGGCCGATGTATCTGGGCGGCCTGGCGATCTTCCTGGCCGGCTCCGCGCTCTCCGGCGCCGCTCAGAACATGGCCGAGCTGATCGCGTTCCGGATGCTGCAAGGCCTCGGTGCCGGATCGCTGATCACGATCGGCATGACGATCATCGGCGAGTTGTTCGGCCTCGAGCGCCGCGCGAAGATGCAGGGCTACTTCTCGGGCGTGTGGGGCCTCGCGTCCGTGATCGGGCCGCTCCTGGGCGGTGTGCTCGCCGACCACGTGTCGTGGCGGTGGGTCTTCTACATCAACGTGCCGTTCGGGCTGATCGGCATGGCGCTCATCGCCACCGGCCTGGCCGGGGAGGCGCGGCCGGCGTCGCGGCCGGTCATCGACTATGGGGGCGTGGCGCTGTTCGCCGCCGGCGTGTCGTCTCTGCTTGTGGGCGTGGTGGCGGCCGGCCAGACCGGAGCGTGGCACCGTCTCGACGTCGTGGCGCCGCTCGTGGTCGCGGCGCTGGCCCTGGCCGGGTTCGTCGCGGTCGAGCGCCGCGCGGCCGATCCGATCGTGCCGCTCCGGCTGTTCGGCAACCGCATCGTGGTGGCGGCGGTGATCACCGGCTTCCTGGCCGGCATGGCGATGTTCGGAGCCATCTCGTTCGTCCCGCTGTTCATGCAGGCGGTGGCGGGCAGCTCGGCGACCCAGGCCGGTTTCGTCCTCACGCCCTTCGTGCTCGGGTGGGTGGCGTTTTCGATCGTCGGCGCGCGTCTCGTGTTGCGCATCGGCTATCGCGCTCTCGTCCTGGCCGGGATGGTGTGTCTCACGCTCGCCTTCCTGCTCTTCACCCGGTGGACCGCGGTCCTCACCCACGGTGAGGCGATGCGCGACGTCCTCGTGGCCGGCGTGGGCATGGGTCTGAACATGGTGCCCATGCTCATCGCCGTGCAGAGCGCGGTGGAGCGCAAGGATCTCGGCATCGCGACGTCGATGACCCAATTCTTCCGCGCCGTCGGCGGGGCCATCGGCGTTTCGGTGATGGGCACGGTGATGTCGTGGCGATTGGGAGCCGGCTTGCCGATGGCCACGGCGCTCCACGGCGTGTTCGTGGTTGGCCTCGTCGTGTGCGTGGCCGCGGTGGCCTCGGCCTTCCTGGTTCCCGCGGGGAGCGCGCGCGCGCTCGCCCGTGCCGACATGCGAGGTGAGCCCACCCGGGCGGGAGGATAGCGATGGCTGACATTCCGCTGCTCGAGCGCCTGGCCCAACTGCCGGCCGTTCCGGCGACCGCGGCCGTCGCGCTCCTCGAGCGCCTGGCTCGGCCTCATACGGATCCGGTCATCGGCCCTTTCTTCGGCGTGGATGACGATGGTGACGCCGTCGTCAACGCGCTCGTGCCAACGGTGCTCCAGCAGTTTCAGGCGAAGGAGGATCTGACCTGCTATGCCGCCCTGCTGGAGGGACTGACCGGGATCTGGAATGCCGCCGTCCGGGCGGCGGTGGTGGCGCGCCTGCGTGCCGGCGGCCTGCCGCCCGATGATCTCCTCCTCAAGCTCCAGCTGCTGTCGCCGACGCTCGGCTTCGCACAGCAGCAGGGCGATTGGGCGCGCCAGTGGCTGGGCGATCCGTTCGCCCAGGACACGCTCCTCGTCCAGCAATGTGTCGTCCGCCTACTGTTCGCGCTACGGGGCCTGGCCGAGGCGCGCGCAACCGAGCTCACCACGCAGGAAGGGTAGTGCGAGCCGAGGGCGGCCGAGCTGCCGCAGGCACGAGCGCCACGAGGCGAGCGGTGAAATGATCGGAGGCGAAGATGCACATCCACGAGCGAAATGCGGAGAAGAAGCGGCTGAACGGCCTGATGCTGAAGTCGCCGATGAAGGTGTACCGGGGCTTCGGCGACCTCGGCAAGCAGGTGTTCGCCGACGGCGCGCTCTCCAAGAAGCACAAGGAGCTCACCGCGCTGGCGGTGGCGATCTCGCAGAACTGCTTCGACTGAGTCGATCACCGCGTCGAGGAGGTCCTCGACCAGGGTGCCAGCGAGGCGGAGATCGCCGAGACGCTCGACATTGGGCTGCTCATGGGAGGCACGCTGGCCGTCAAGTCGGTCCGCCACGCATTCTCCGTGTGGGAGCAGCTCATACGAGATCGCTCATGACGACGACGGGACTCGCGACCCTCGGCCCCGGCAATATCCAGCGCAATCCGCGGGTCGCGCCGGCCGCTCAGGATCCGGACAACCCGTACCGGTACGTGTGGCGGCGGCCGGGCAAGGTTCGCGTGACGGTGAAAGGGATGGGGTAGGTGCTCATCCAGGCCGAGAGCCTCGCGAAGAGTTTCGGCGGTCAGGAGATCTTCCGTGATCTCTCGTGGCAGATCACGGGAGGCCAGCGTGTCGGGCTGGTGGGCCCGAACGGCGCCGGCAAGACGACGCTCTGTCGGATGCTCGCCGGGCTGGAGGACCCCGATGCCGGCCGGGTGAGTCGCGCGCGCGGCGCGACCGTCGGCTACCTGCCGCAAGAGGTGGCCGGTACTGCGGCGACGTCGGTGCTCGGCGAGGCGCTGAGCGGCTTCGACGACGTCTGGCAGCTCGAACGCGAGATGGAGGACGTTGCCGCCGCGCTGGCCACCGTGCCGACGGAGAGTCTGACCGCGCAGTACGGCGAGCTGCAGCACCGCTTCGAGGCGCTCGGCGGTTATCGGCTCGAGACGGAAGCTCGCGCGATCCTCAGCGGTCTCGGCTTCGCGGCCGCCGATCTCGCGCGTCCGCTCAGCGAGCTCTCCGGCGGCTGGCGCATGCGGGCCGCCCTGGCGCGCCTGCTCCTGTTGCGGCCGGCGCTCCTGCTCCTCGACGAGCCGACGAACCACCTCGATCTCGAATCGCTGGCCTGGCTGGAGTCCTTCCTCGCTTCCTACGAGGGCACCGTCGTCGTCGTGTCCCACGATCGCTACTTCCTCAACCGGATGGTGTCGTCCATCGCCGACCTGGGACCGGCCGGGATCACGCTCTACCCGGGCGACTACGACGATTACCTCATCGAGCGCGAGGCCCGGCGCCAACTCCTGGAGGCCCAGGCCCGCAACCAGGCCAAGCGCGTGGCCGAGATCGAGCGCTTCATCGACCGGTTCCGGTACCAGGCGACCAAGGCGCGCCAGGTCCAGAGCCGCATCAAGATGCTGGAACGAATGGAGCGGGTCGAAGTGGAGGCCGAGTCGCGGCGGATCCACTTCGCATTTCCCCAGCCGCCCCGCACTGGGCGGCGAGTGGCGTCGCTGCGCGGCATCCACAAGGCGTACGGCGATCTCGTCGTCTACGCTGGGGCGGACCTCGACATCGAGCGCGGCGAGCGGATCGCGCTCGTCGGCGTCAATGGCGCCGGCAAGTCGACGCTGCTGCGCATCCTGGCCGGCGTCCTGCCCTTCGACCGCGGCGAACGGACGCTCGGCGCTCACGTGGCCGCTCACTACTACGCCCAGCACCAGCTCGACGCGCTCGATATCGAGCGCACCGTGCTGGAGGAGCTGGAGGCGGTGGCGCCCGAAGCCGCCCGCACGCGCCTGCGCACCATCCTGGGCTCGTTCTTGTTCTCCGGCGACAGCGTCGAGAAAAAGATCGCCGTGCTCTCCGGTGGCGAGAAGGCCCGCCTGGCCCTGGCCAAAATGCTGACGCGACCGGCCGCGCTGCTCTGTCTCGACGAGCCGACCAACCATCTCGACCTCGTCTCGCGCGAGGTCCTCGAGGCCGCGCTCGCCGGGTTCCCGGGAACGATCGTGTTCATTTCCCACGACCGCTACTTCATCAACCGGATCGCCACGAGTGTCATCGAAGTCGCCGACGCCCGGCTCACCACCTATCTGGGCGACTACGACAACTACCTCGCCGTGAAATCGCGGCCGACCGAAGCGGCCGCCGGGCGTGAGCCGGCCGGGCCGGGGGCCAAAGCGATGGCCGAGCCGCACGCGGCCGGCCCGCCCGCGAAGCCGCGCGCGAGCCGTGAGGTGCGCGAGATCCGTCGTCGCCTCGACGAGGTCGAGCGTCAGATCCACACGCTGGAAGAACGCCTCACCGCGCTCGGCCAGGCGCTGGGCGATCCCGCGCTGTACGCAGACGGCGAGCGCGCTCGCGCCGTCGCCCGCGAGCGCAAGGAGGCCGAAGAGCAGGTAGCGTGGCTGATGCGCCAGTGGGAAGCGCTCTCCACCGAGCTGGCCGCCCATGAGTGAGTTCTACGCGCCGGTCGACGCCGACGTCCTGCGACGCGAACGGGCGCGGGCCCGCGAGCTCCGTGGGAGCGGCTGGTGGAAGCGCAAGCGCTCGACCGGCATCTGCTACTACTGTCGGCGGCGCGTCGGCCCGCGCGTCCTCACCATGGACCACATCGTGCCGCTCGGACGCGGCGGTCGTAGCGTGCGCGGCAACGTCGTGCCCGCCTGCAAGGACTGCAACAACCGCAAGCAGTCGCTCGTGCCCGTCGAGTGGCAGGACTATCTGGCGTCGCTCGGCGGCGTCTCCGAGGAGTGACGCCGGGCCGTATCGAACGTTGGACGTTGACGCTCCTCCCCGATGCGCGTTGAATGGCGCCGCTCGCGAGCGCGCAACCATTCACTCACACGCGGAGGAGTCGCATGATTCACCAGGTTGTCGTCTTCGTCGTCTTCACGCTGTTGGTGTTCGTTCCCATCGCCGGCGCCGCGACCGAGCGCGGCCCGCATTCCGGTCGCGATCAGGAGAAGGCGTCGGTCGCCGACCACCAGCCCGTCAACATCAACACCGCCGACGTGACGTCGCTCATGACGCTCGACGGCGTCGGCCGGAAGGTCGCCGAGAAGATCGTCGAGTACCGCCAGGCCCACGGCCCGTTCAAGAAGCCCGACGACGTGCGCAAGGTGGACGGAATCGGCGGCGGGCTGTGGGAGCGGAACCGCGAACGGATCGTCGTGAAGTAAAGCGCAAGGACTTTTTCTTGGGCGACCGCGCGGGCTGGGGTACGATGTGGCAAATCGGTCGGAGCGTCAACAGCGTTCCAGCAGCGTCCCCGCCGACAATCCCGTCGGCGGCTGAGCGTGACCGAGCCTGGGGCCGGGAGTCGGCATCCGGTTCGAGGTGGTGGGTCTGGGCCCGCGTGGCGGCCTTGCCGAGATAGGAGGTGATCCAGCCGATGTGTAAACCTACGGTGATCTGTGAGGTGGAGGCCTCCTAGGCAACGACCACGCTAGCTCCGGGTGGCGAGCCTGGGAGAACCAGGCACCACCGGCCCCGACGATCCCGCCTCACCAGCGGGGCGACGTGCAGTACCGAAACCGCGTCGCAGACTTCGTCGGGGCTCTTTTTTTCGTCGCCGGCCGGTTGAACGTCACCGGCCGGAAAGCAGCACGGCCCGCCGGGGCAATCCCGGCGGGCCGGCGAAGTGGTCCGCGATGGATGAACGCTGCGGACGTTAGACCTTGCGGACGTTGGACGCTTGCAGCCCCTTCGGGCCCTTGGTGACTTCGAACTCGACCTTGTCGCCCTCGCTCAGGCTCTTGAAGCCCTGGGCCTGAATGGCGCTGTAGTGCACGAACACGTCCTCGCCGCCCTCGACCTGGATGAATCCATATCCCTTCGCGTCGTTGAACCACTTCACCGTGCCTTGTGCCATACTCCTTTTCCCTCTTTGCGGAGCGGGCCTGATCGCTCCGGTAATCCCGGCCCCCATGGCCGGTGGCGTCCCGATCACGTCCGGGACAACAAAAAAGCGCCGCAGGACCCTCGGTCCTCGCGACGCTAGTTCCTCAGACCCGAGCGACTCCGACAGCCACGAACGAACCGATCAGAGGCACCATCTGGAACGGAGATGACTTTACAATGGTCAAAAAAACACTGTCAAGCGTGTTTCCGATGGGAAGGGCGCGTTGGGTCCGGGCTCACCGAGGGGCCCGGGCGGTCTTGAAGCCTTGGGCCTGGATGGCAGTGTAGGCCTCGTTGAACCACTTCACTCGTCCGTTTGCCATGCTTCCGTACCTCGTACCTTTTTTCGGGGCCGCGCCCCTTGATGCACCCCGCACTGGGTGGGGGCGCCTTCCACGCCGGAAGGCAAAGAAAAACGCCGCGCGGATGGATCGCGCGCGGCGTGTCTTTCGGTCTTTGCTGCATCACCGACGTTGCGTCAGTCGTCTTCGACCCTCCGGGTCACGGGCTGTGACCCGTTTTTCGTACCGAGCCAGCCCGGAATCGCCATCGAGAATCGTCCGGCGGTGCCGCCGGCGACGACCACGTGCACCTCGTCGGGCGACGGGAACTTCGACACGAGCGTGTCGGGCGCCGGCGGCGTGCGTGCGAACCTCAGATTCGTGCCCTCGCCGTGCGTCTCGTCGGGCACGAGCTCGCCATACGGCCGGCGGATGGTCTCGTGCAGGAAACGCCGCAGATCGGCCTTCGTCCAGCCGTCGTCGGCGAAGGTGCGCGCATGCTCGGGACCGACGACGAGCATGGTCGGCGAGTAGAGCGGGAAATGCTTGCTGTTCCACAGCCCCGTCATGGACCACCCGAGCGAACCGGCGAGCTCGCGCGCCGTGCGGCTCGAGTGATCGGAGATGCCGTGGGGCGCCTCGCCCGCAAAGAGTGTGACCGCGCTGGTGCCGGGGGCCAGCCCCCGCTCGAGGTGATACGGCGGCCACGGGCTCGCCTCTTCGTGCTCGGCGATGCAGTACGTGTAACGTCCCGGATGACCGAACGTCGACATGGACGTTTCGCCGGGCCGCGCGCCTCCGACGTTGATCATCAGCAGCCGCAGCGCGCGACCGATCGTCGCGTTGGCGCGATACCCGGGTCCGAACACGCCGAAGCCACTGTTGATGCCGATGCGCGTGCGCACGGGGCCGTTGACGACGATGAGTGGCGCCGAGAAGTGTGTCGACGTCGCCACCCCGTGGAGGTTGAACGCCGGCTCGCACGCGCATTCGGCGGCGGCCAGTGCCACCGGCAGATAGTCCGGACGGCAGCCGGCCATGACGGCGTTGATCGCGACCTTCTCGACCGTGACGCGGCCGTAGTTGGGCGGCATCTCGCCGAGCAGCGTGTCGGGTGGCCGCCGCGTGGCTTCGAGCATGCGCTCCACGCGTGAGCGGGTGGGCGGCACCACCGGCAGTCCATCCGTGACACCGCGCTCGAAGAACAACTCGAACTCGTCGATCGTCATGAGCGGCGAGATGCTATACCTCGCCTCCGGGTTGCGCCAATCTCGCACGCGAAGGAAGGTCGCCGGAGGGGTCGGTGACGGTGACTGTCACTCGATGGTGTCAGCGTGAGCGCAGTTCGCCGCGGCGGTTACCCCGGGTGGCACGTCCTGGCCGAAGCGCGGGTTGATCGCCTCTCCCGATGGCCAGTCGTCGAGAGGGGCTCGGACACCACAGAACTCCCTGAAAACCTTTTCCTTTTCTCGGAACTCCCACGGTCGAAAGCAAAGAGAGCCGTGACGGGTGTCTAAACCAGCGTCAAACCAGGGGTTTTCCTTTAAACGTGGCATAGACTGTGCTAGTCTACGAGGCGCTCCCGTCGTGGGAGCTTTTGACAAGCCTGAACCCCAGACCTGATTGGAGCACCGATGTTCTACAACCTGCTGGCCGGGATGTTCTCCAACGATCTCGCGGTGGACCTCGGGACGGCCAACACGCTCGTGTATGTGCGAGGGGAAGGGATCGTCCTCAACGAGCCCTCGATCGTCGCCATTCACCAGGCCGACCACTCGGTCCTCGCGGTCGGGCACGAGGCCAAGGCGATGCTCGGTCGCACGCCCGGGAACATCGTCGCGATCCGACCGCTGAAGGACGGCGTCATCGCCGACTTCGACGTCACCGAGAAGATGCTCCACTACTTCATCAACAAGGTGCATCGGCGTCGGACGCTGGTACGGCCACGCATCGTGGTCGGCGTGCCCTCGGGCATCACGCAGGTGGAGAAGCGGGCGGTCAGGGACTCGGCGATGCAGGCGGGGGCCCGCGAGGTGTACCTGATCGAGGAGCCGATGGCGGCCGCCATCGGTGCCGGCTTGCCCATCCAGGAGCCGGGCGGCAACATGATCGTGGACATCGGCGGAGGCACCACCGAGGTTGCGGTGATCTCGCTCTCGGGCATCGTCTACTCGAAGTCGGTTCGCATCGCGGGCGACGAGATGGACGAGGCGATCGTCCAGTACATCAAGAAGCACTACAACCTGCTCGTGGGCGAGCGCCGAGCCGAGGAGATCAAGATCAATCTCGGCTCCGCCTATCCGATGGGCGGTGAACGGCGGACGATGGAGGTCAAGGGCCGCGACCTCATCGACGGCATCCCGAAGACCATCGTCATCACGGACGAGGAGATCCGCGAAGCGCTGCGGGAGCCGGTGATGACGATCGTGGAAACGGTTCGCACGTGTCTGGAGCGGACGCCGCCCGAGCTGGCGGCGGACATCGTCGACAAGGGCATCGTCATCACCGGTGGCGGAGCGCTGCTGCGCGGGTTGGATCACCTGTTGCGTCAGGAGACGAACCTGCCGGTCACGCCGGGCGACGACCCGCTGTCGTGTGTTGCCCTGGGCGTCGGCAAGGTCCTCGACGAGTTGGAGCTCCTGAAAAAGGTGGCCATCCCCGCCTAACCGCCGGGTTCGGGAGGTCGGACGGTGAGGATTCGCCGGCTGGGACTGCTCGTGTCGATACTGGCAGTCTGCCTGCTGCTGCTCACGCTGCAGACGCGCGGCCAGGCGTCGGGCGCCGCCGATCTCGTCGCCCGGATCACCACCCCCGTCCAGAAGACGCTGGCCGCCATCCATCGCGGGGCCTTTGGTCTCTGGTCCACCTACCTCGACTGGAAGAACGTGCGCGCGGAGAACCGACGCCTGCGCGATGAGAACCAGCGCCTGCGCGTGGACGCGCTGTCGGTGTCGGAGACGGCCGAGGAAAATCAGCGCCTGCGGCGGCTGCTCGAGCTGAAGGCACGGCTGCCCCTGAACACGCTGACCGGCGAGATCATTGCGCGGGAGTGGGGCGGTTGGGTGCGCTCGCTCACCGTGAATCGCGGGCGGGCCAATGACGTGCGGCGGCTGACCGCCGTCATCTCACCGGACGGTCTGGTCGGGCGCGTCGTGGACGTGCGTCCAGGCGCCGCGGTGGTCCAGGTGCTCACGGATCCGACGTCCACGGTCGGCGCCCATGCCGTGCGCACGCGTACGCCCGGCGTCGTCGAGGGCGAGCCGCGCGGCACGATCCGCTTCAAGTACCAGGCCCGCGACGGTGGCGCGCTCCAGGTCGGTGACCTCGTGGTGACGTCCGGCCTGGGCGGTCTCTTTCCGCGCGGGATTCCCGTCGGTCGCGTACGCGCCATCGACGATCGCGGCTCCGCGCTGTTCTCCTTCGCGACCCTGGAGCCCTCCGTGGACTTCGCCAAGATCGACGAGGTCCTTCTCGTCACCGGCGACCGCATGGAGGACGTCACCGCCTACTTCCCGACGGGCGGCTGAGCCGTGCGCAGCGTGCTCGCCCTCACGATCTTCGGCGGCGGAATGGCCCACGCCACACTCGCGCCCGCGCTGCGGATCGGCGACGTGGCTCCCGACATCCCGCTCATCGTCGTCGTCCTGCTCGCGCTCCGCCGCGGCCCGGAGTTCGGCGCGATCGGTGGCTTCGCGGCGGGGCTGCTCCAGGACGTCGCCGGCGGTGGGCTGGTCGGCGCGCAGGCCCTGACCAAGGCGGTGCTCGGCTTCACCCTCGGCGCCGTCGGTGGCCGGCTGCGCGTCACGCAGCCGCTGGTGCAGGTGCCCGGGCTGGTGGTGCTGAGTATTCTCGAGGGCGTCTTTCGCTTCGCTCTCCTCAAGATCTTCTACTTCCCGGCGCCGTTCGGCGAGCTCATGGCGTACGTGGTGCTGCCGCAGGCGCTCTACAACGGCTTCCTCGGCGCCGCCCTCGTCCTCGCCCTCGCCTGGGCGGACGCCCAGCGCCACACGACGACGTGAGCTACCGCGGACCGCTCGCCGACCGTCGCGATCGGGGCAAGGCCCGGGTCATGGCGATCGCCGTCGCCGTCATGGGCGCCTTCCTCGTCATCGTCGGCCAGCTCTGGTATCTGCAGGTGCTCGAGGGCGGTCACTTCCTCGATGCCTCCGACAAGAACCGGATCCGCATCCGGCCGGTGGCGGCGCCGCGCGGCATCCTCTTCGACAAGAACGGCGTGCCGCTCGTCGACAATCGCCCGGCCTTCACGCTCTCGCTCATCCCGCGCGAGCTGCCCCGCGAGGCCCAGAGCCGTGATGCCGTCCTCGGCCGCGTCGCCTCGCTGCTCCAGATTCCGTACCAGGAGCTGGAAGAGTCGATCGCGCGGGTGCCACCCGACTCGTTCCTGCCCGTGCGCGTGCGGCGCGGGCTGACACTCGAAGACATGGCGAAGGTCGAGGAGTGGAAGCTCGAGCTTCCCGGTGTGATCGTCGAGGTCGAGCCGCAGCGCACCTATCCCAACAGTCGTTTCGCGGCGCACCTGCTCGGCTACGTGCGCGAGGCCAGCGACGAACAGCTGAAGGGTGGACGCTACCGCCGCGGGGACATGGTCGGCCAGAGCGGGCTCGAGCGTCTGCTCGACGAGTTCCTGCGCGGCCGCGACGGCGGCGAGCGCATCGAGGTCGACGCGCTCGGCCGGCCCGTGCGCGTGGTCCAGCATACCGATCCGCATCCCGGCTCGCAGGTGATCACGACCATCGATCGGCGCGTCCAGGAGGCGGCCGAACATGCGATGGAGGGCAAGGCCGGCGCGGTCGTGGTCATGGACCCGCGCAGCGGCGACATCCGGGCCCTCGTCTCGACGCCGGCGTTCGAGATCGATCGCTTCACGGGGACGATCGACCGCGCGGCGTGGCTTCGCGTCGTGCAGGATCCCGAGCATCCACTGCTGAACCGCGCCATCCAGAGCCAGTACGCGCCGGGGTCCGTCTTCAAGATCGTCGTGACGGCGGCCGGCCTGCAGGAAGGCTCGCTGACCCCGATGGATCGCGTGTCCTGCGCCGGTGAGTTCCACCTGGGCGCGTGGACGTTCAAGGACTGGAAGGAAGGCGGTCACGGCAGCGTCGACCTCCAGAAGGCGCTGGCCCAGTCCTGCAACATCTTCTACTACCAGGCCGGGCTCAAGATCGGCGGCGCCGCCATCACGAAATACGCGCGCGCCTTCGGCTTCGGACAAGCGACCGGCGTCGAGCTCGGGGGCGAGAAGCTCGGGTTGATCCCGGTACCCAAGGGCCGCCGGAAGACGTTCCAGGGCGGTGACATCGTCAACATGTCGATCGGTCAGGGCCAGGTGCTGGTGACGCCGATGCAAGTGGCGCGCTTCATGGCCGCCGTCGCCAACGGCGGCGTGCTGTGGAAGCCGCGCCTCGTCGAGCGCATCGAGCGTCCCGATCGCGGCGTGCTCTACAGCGATCCCGGGCAGGTGGCCGGCCACGTCGAGCTGTCGCCCGCCATATGGGCGTTCCTGCGCCAGGCGCTCTGGGCCGTGGTGAACGACGGCACCGGCGTCGGCGCGAAGATCCCCGGGATCGACATCGCGGGCAAGACCGGCACCGCCCAGATGATCGCGCACTCCAAGGCCGAGAAGGGACAGGACCACGCCTGGTTCGCGGCCTTCGCGCCCGTGCGCGACCCCGAGGTCGTCGTCGTCGTGCTCGTGGAGCGCGGCGGCAGGGGCGGCCAGGTCGCGGCCCCCATCGCGCGCCGAATCCTCAACGCGATCTTCTTCGAGAAAGTGGCGGCGGCGGAGCTCCGCGGGTGAGCCGGTGATCGGGATCGACCGGCGGTTGCTTCAGAACGTCGATTGGCCGTTGCTGGCCGGAACGTGCGGTCTCGTGGTGCTCAGCGCGATCACGCTCTCCACGCTGCACGTCGGCCGGGCCGGCGGCACCGTGGTGCTCCGCCAGCTCGGATGGTTCGGAGTCGGGTTGCTGGCGATGGTGATCGTGGCCAGCATCGACTACAAGAAGCTCGTCCGCGTCGCGCCCGCCATGTACGTCCTCGGTCTGGCCGGCCTCGTGACCGTCTTCATCCTGGGCCGGTCGGTGTCGGGCGCGCGAAGGTGGATCGTGCTCGGCCCGCTCAGCGTGCAGCCGGCCGAGCTCTTCAAGCTCGCCTTCTTGCTCACGGTCGTGTGGCTGCTGGTTTCTCGTTGGGCCCAGCCCATCACGCCCGGCGTGCTCGTGCTTCTGGCGCCTATCGCCGCCGTGCCCTTCCTGCTGATCGTCAAGCAGCCGGATCTGGGCACGGCGTTGCTGCTCATGCCTCTGCTGCTGGTCCTCCTGGTGGGCGCGGGTGTGCGCGTGCGCCTGCTGGCCGGGCTCGCCATCGCCGGTCTGGCGGCGGCGCCGATCGCCTGGTTCGCCCTCAAGGAATACCAGCGTGAACGCATCATGGTGTTCCTGGATCCGTTCCGCGATCCCCTCGGGAGCGCGTACAACGTCATCCAGGCCAAGATCGCCATCGGATCGGGACAGCTCCTCGGGAAGGGCGTCGCCGGAGCGACGCAGAGCCGTCTGGCTTTCCTGCCGGAGCGTCATACGGATTTCATCTTCGCCGTATTCGCCGAGATGTGGGGGTTCGTCGGGTGTCTCGTGCTGCTCGGCTGTTATGTCCTGCTCCTCTTGCGGGGGTTCGACATCGCGGCCACGGCCCGAGAACCCGTGGGACGTCTGGTCGCGCTCGGCGCGACGTCCCTCGTGGCCGCCCAGGTCCTCATCAACGTGGGGATGGTCGTCGGGCTGCTACCCGTCGTGGGGATTCCGCTGCCGCTGATGAGTTACGGCGGCTCGTCGATGCTCGTCTCCATGATGGCCCTGGGGCTCCTCCTGTCCGTGCGGATGCGGCAGTTCCAATGAGGCCACCGGACGCCGAGGTGATGGGGCGACCGGTCCGGCCGGAGGGGTGCTGCCGTGGGCAAGCGCATCGTAGTCAACGCCGACATCCTGGAAACGCGCGTGGCGGTGCAGGAGGGCCATCTCCTCACCGAGCTCTACCTGGAGCGGCATGGTCGCCGCTCCATCGTCGGGAGCATCTATAAAGGTGTCGTGACGAACGTCCTGCCCGGGATGCAGGCGGCGTTCGTCGACATCGGCCTCCACAAGGACGCGTTCCTCTACGCCGGGGACTACACCGCCAACATCGGGGACGGCGGCGAAGAGTTTCCAGCCGAGGACGCCGTCGACGGCGACCATGTGGACGGCGGCGACGAGGGCGAGAGCGACGCCGACGAGGCTCCTCGCCGGGAGCCGCGGCAGCCCATCGAAGAGGTGCTGCGCAAGGGCCAGGAGGTCCTCGTCCAGGTCTCCAAGGAATCGCTGGGCACCAAAGGCGCGCGCATCACGTCGTTCATCTCGCTGCCCGGGCGCTATCTGGTCTACATGCCGCAGGCCCACCACATCGGCGTGTCCCGCCGGATCCACGACGAAGCCGAGCGTGACCGCCTGCGCGCCGCCGTGCGGGCGCTCGATCCACCGCCGGGCGGCTTCATCGTGCGCACCAACGGTGAAGGGCGCGGCGAGACGGAATTCGGCGCCGACGTCGAGTTCCTGAGCCGGCTGTGGTCGCAGGTCCGCAAACGCTACGAGGGCGTCAAGGGCCCGGCCGTCCTGCACGAAGAGGGCGATCTCACGTTCCGCGTCGTGCGCGATCTGCTCTCGCCCGACGTGGACGAGTTCCTGGTCGACGCCCGGGACGTCTACGACAAGTGCCTCGGATACGTGGAGGCGCTGGTGCCCGCGCTGGCCGAGCGGGTGAAGCTCTACGAGAGCCAGCCGCCGATCTTCGAGGCGTTCGGCCTCGAGAAGGACATCGACAAGGCGTTGCGGCGCCGGGTGTGGCTGAAGTCCGGCGGCTACATCGTGATCGACCACACCGAGGCGCTCGTCTCCATCGACGTCAATACCGGGAAATATGTGGGCAAGCGCGACTTCGAACAGACCGTCCTGAAGATCAATCTCGAAGCGGTGGGCGAAGTCGTCCGCCAGATCCGCCTGCGGGACCTGGGCGGCATCATCATCATCGATTTCATCGACATGGAAGTGCTCGAGCACCGCGAGCAGGTGTACAAACAGCTCAAGAAGGCCCTGACCGAGGACAAGGCCCGGACCAACGTCCTCGAGATCTCCGAGCTCGGGCTCGTCGAGATGACGCGCAAGCGGGTGCGCCAGGATCTGCGCTCGCTGCTGACCGTCCGCTGCCCGACGTGCGCGGGCAGCGGGGTGACGAAGTCCGAGGTCACCATCGCCGGTGAGATCTTCCGCGCCATCCGGGCCCAGCGGGCGGAATCGGAGGGGCGTGAGATCGTGGTCCGCGCGCATCCCGACGTGGTCAGCTACCTCGAGGGCGACGGCCGCGATCCGGTGACCAAGCTGGCCGCCAGCCTCGACATCAAGATCACCGTGAACGCGACCGGCGCGCAGTCCCCCCGCGAGGAGTACCAGCTCCAGGTCCGCTGAGCGCGCCCGAATCCTGAGCGCGTCTGCGTGGTAGCATCCCGCCGAGCATGGCCCGCACGCCGCCCTCGCGCGTCTCGACCGGCAAGGTGCTGCGCGAGCTGCGCGCGGCGGCCCGCAAGGGCGATCGGGCGGCGCTGGCCGTCGCGCTCGATCAGATGCGGACCCTGGCGCTCTCACCGCGTTACTGGGAGCGCTACCTCGGGCTCTTGCGCAATCCGCTCGCCCGCCTGGTCGATCTGCTCGTGATCAAGCAGGGCGAGCGCATCGCCCACCAGAAGGGATGGAAGAAACTCGGAGGGGGGCGCCGCCCCCCTTCCGAAGCCTCCCCCCGGGGAGGGGTGCGCGGGCAAGGCCCGCGCTCGAAGCGGCGACCTTCATCGCGCCGACGCCCCTCGACGCCCGAACAGCCCTCGCTGTTCGAGCTCTGAGCCATCCCGCGATCGTTTGACAGGCGATGCCGGCGGACGCAGAATACCCCCTGAGGGTACAGGGCATGCTGGACGACGCCACTAGGACGAAGACCCTGGGCCGCCTGCGCCGAATCGAAGGGCAGGTCCAGGGGCTCCAGCGGATGATCGGCAACGACGCCTACTGCGTCGACATCCTCCTCCAGATCTCCGCGGTGCAGGGCGCGCTCGAGCAGGTGCAGAAGCTGCTGCTCGGCCGGCACGTCGAATCGTGCGTGGCCGACGCCTTCCGCGCCGGCGGCAAGAGCGAGCGCCAGCGCAAGATCGACGAGCTGCTCGAGGTGTTCACACGCTTCGGGGGCAAGTGATGCCGGGCGAGGTCGAGCGTCTCACCCTGCCCGTGCGCGGCATGCACTGCGCGGCCTGCGTGGCGAAGGTGGAACGAGCGCTGACGTCCGTGCCCGGCGTGGGCGAGGCGACCGTCAACCTGGCGACCGAGAAGGCGACGATCACCTTCGAGCCCACGCGGACCGGCGTGCCGGCGCTGCGCGAGGCGGTGGCCCGCGCCGGCTATCAACTGGTCGAGCCCCAACTGGGGGCCGCACCGGCGCCCGACCGTGAACAGGCGGCGAGAGCGGAAGAGCAGCAGCGCGCACGGCTGAAGTTCGTCGTGGGCGCGATGCTGTCGGCGCCCATCCTCGTCGGCAGCATGGTGGAGGTCTTTCCCTGGGCGCCGGTCTGGCTGCGCAATCCCTGGCTGCTGTGGGCGCTGGCCACACCGGTGCAGTTCTGGGTGGGCTCCCAGTTCCACGCGGGCTTCCTGCGTGATCTTCGCCACCGGGCCGCCAGCATGTCGACGCTCGTCTCGATCGGGACGAACGCGGCGTACTTCTTCAGCGTGGCCGTGACGCTGTGGCCGCACGTCTTCATGCCGGCCGGCGGGATGACGTATTACGAGACGGGCGCCGTCGTCATCACGCTGGTCGTCCTCGGCCGCTGGCTGGAGGCGCGGGCGCGCGGACGGACGTCGGAGGCGATCAGACGGCTCGTCAGCCTGGCGCCCCGCACCGCGCGCGTCGTCCGCGACGGACGCGAGATCGACGTTTCCACGGCCGAGGTCGAAGTGGGCGATCTCGTCCGCATCCGGCCGGGCGAGCGCATTCCTGTGGACGGCGTCGTCGTCGAGGGCGCCTCGGCCGTCGATGAATCGATGCTCACGGGCGAGAGCCTGCCGGTCGAGAAGGTGGCCGAGTCCAGGGTCGTCGCGGGCGCGGTGAACCGGACCGGAGCGTTTCTCTTCCGCGCCACCCACGTGGGCAGCGAAACGACCCTGGCCCGCATCATTCGGCTCGTCGAAGAAGCCCAGGGCTCGCGCGCGCCCATCCAGCGGCTGGCCGATCGCGTGGCCGCGGTCTTCGTGCCGGCCGTGCTCCTGATCGCCGCCGCCACGTTCCTGGTCTGGCTCGCGTTCGGACCGGAACCGCGACTGACGATGGCGTTGACGACGGCGGTGGCCGTGCTCGTCATCGCGTGCCCTTGCGCCATGGGCCTGGCGACGCCCACCGCCATCATGGTCGGCACCGGCAAGGGCGCCGAGCACGGCGTCCTCATCAAGAGCGCGGCGGCCCTCGAGGGGCTCCAGCGCATCGACACGATCGTGTTCGACAAGACCGGCACGCTCACCGTGGGCCGTCCCGAAGTGACCGACGTGGTCGTGCGAGCCGCAGGCGGTCCGATCGCGAGCGGTGAAATGACCGAAAATGACGTGCTCGCGCTGGCCGCCGCCGCCGAGCAGGCGTCCGAGCATCCGCTCGGAGAAGCGATCGTCCGCCTCGCCAAAGAGCGTGGGCTCGCGCTGCCGCCCGTCGGCGAGTTCGTCGCGGTCCCCGGTCAGGGCATCGACGCGATGGCGCCCGCCGGCCGCGTGCTCCTGGGCAACCGGACCCTGATGGACGCGCGCGGAATCGACGCGAGCGCGCTCGCCGATCGCGCGCGCGCGGCGCAAGCGCAGGGCAAGACCGTGGTGTATCTCGCCTTCGCCGGCCGGCTGCTCGCGTTGATCGCCGCGGCCGACGTGCTCAAGCCGGACGCCGCCGCCACCATTCGCCGCGTGCGCGACCTGGGCATCACCGTCGCCATGCTCACCGGTGACAACTGGGGCACCGCCGAGGCGATCGCGCGGCAGGCCGGCATCGAGCGTGTGCTGGCCGAGGTGCTTCCGGAGGACAAGGCGGGTGAGATCACGCGGCTGCGTGACGAAGGTCACCGCGTGGCGATGGTCGGGGACGGCATCAACGACGCCCCCGCGCTCACCCGGGCCGACGTGGGGATCGTGATGGGCTCGGGCACCGACGTCGCCATCGAGGCCGCCGACGTCACCTTGATGCGCGGCGACGTGGCCGGCGTGGTGGTGGCGCTCGAGCTCGCACGCCGCACGATCCAGATCGTCAAACAGAACCTCGGATGGGCGTTCGGCTACAACGTGCTGCTCATCCCGGTCGCCGCCGGCGTGTTCTACCCGCTCGCCGGCGTGCTGCTGTCGCCCATCCTGGCCGGCGCCGCCATGGCGTTCTCGTCGGTGTCGGTCGTGGCCAACAGTCTCAGGTTGAAACGATGGAGGCCCGATCATGGCCGTTGATCCCGTGTGCAAGATGACGGTGGAGCCCGCCAAGGCGGCGGCACAATCCAGCTACAAGGGCCAGACCTACTATTTCTGCGCCGTGGGCTGCAAGCAGAAGTTCGATCGCGCGCCCGAGACATACCTCGCCGGCGGCACGAGCGACATGGGCGCTCGTGCGAGGTGAGCGGCGCCCGAGCGGTGAAATGGCTCGAACGATGATCGAACCCGCGGTCCTCCGCGGGCGGGCGCGCTACGAGCGCGTCATGGAGGGCTGGACCGACGACGCCGGCGCCGACGCGCTCGCGCACACGGTCCGTCTCACCGATCCGGAGCGGCAGATCGAGCTGTGGGCGGTGACGACGACGTCGCCGGCGTACGAGATCCGGCAAGCTCGCTGCCGAATTCTCGGCGGCGACGTGGCGCCGGCCGTGGCCGGCGGTGTGGCCTCGCTCGCCGGAGCCCGCATGGTCGCCGGCTTCACCCGAAGGGTGGCCGACTCGGTCGGCGGAGGCGCTGGCGCGGCGTTCGTCGTCGACGCGGCGGTCGAGGTGGCCCGCCTGGCGCGCCAGGTGGCCAAGCTCCCACGCGACCGGGCCGAGCTGGCGACCAGCGGCGATCCTCTCGTGTGCTGGCAGCTCGACACCACCGGCTGGATCGACCTCCCCGACTCGTGCTTCACCTACAGCGCGGCCGGCCGCGCACTGTTCGGCACGCGGCCGATCGCGACGCCGATGCAGCCCGACCTCTACAGTCCACGTCCGGGACAGCGGCGCGTCTTCGTCAGAACGAAGAGGGCGCGGCTGGAACGTCTCGACGGCCGCCTCGGGCTCTTCCACTCGATGCACGACGACGTCCACGGCTTCGAAGTCACCTACGAGGTCGACACGGCCACGGGGCGCGTGCTGCGGGCCGAGCACATCACGCCGAAGCTCCCTTACATGGGAATCTGCTCGGAGCCGCAGCGAAAGATCGCCGCGCTCGTCGGCGAGATCGCCGACGACGGTTTGCGCAAGCGGATCGCACCTCTGATCGGCGGCGCCTCCGGCTGCGCTCAGCTCTACGACCTCACCGCCGACGTCCTGAAGCTACTGTCCTCGTAGCATCGCGTCGAGGTGCGGGTCGAGGTAGAGATCATCGGTGAACCCGAAGAGCCCGACGCTCTCGGGCGTGCGTCCCGCGAACGCTCCGCGCAGCGCGAGTCCCACCAGCTCACCCCGTCGCACCGCGACGCCATGCCGCTCGGCCTCCTGCCGCACCGCATCGAACGCGTCGGGAATCGGCGTACGTCGATAGTCGAGGAGGTTCATCGAGACCTGGACGAGACCGCGGCTCGCGAGCGGCACGGCCATCGCCTGGACAGCGGGCAGGCCGCCGCTCGCCTCCCGGACGCTTCGGGCAATCACGCGGGCGATCTCGAGATCCGTCGACGCGAGCCAGACGTTGTAGGCCACCAGGACGTCCCGGGCGCCGACCAGGATGGCGCCGGCCCGCGGGTCGAACCGAGCCGGTCCGGCGTCGGGTTGACCCTCCGGCGTCGTCAGGCGAGCGGCCAGCGCTTCGTAGCCGCCGCGGCGTGCGTCGGGAAGGCGACGCCGGTCGTCCCGCATCGCCGCCCGGCCGTAGAAATAGACGGGCACGTGATGCCGCTCGCCGAGCATTCGCCCCACATCGTGAGCAAGTGCGGCCACCTCGTCCATCGTGATCCCGTCGAGCGGGACGAACGGCAGCACGTCGAGCGCACCGAGCCGGGGATGAGCACCGTGATGACCGCGCATGTCCACGGCGGCCAGTGTCTCTGCGGCGAGGGCGAGGACGGCCGCCTGCACCACCTCCGGCGGGCCGAGAAACGAGAACACCGATCGGTGGTGATCGGGGTCGGTGTGAACGTTGGCGAGCCGAGCCCCCGCGGAACGAATCGTGAGGGCGAGCCGCTCGATGACCGCCCGATCGCACCCTTCGCTCACGTTGGGGACGCACTCGACCACGGCGGG
>WNEY01000042.1_pt1 | contig 51715 bp, 62 predicted proteins | sample 5400531 | NCBI WGS metagenome assembly WNEY01 (sample SAMN13153338, study PRJNA577476) | soil metagenome | isolation source: 200 cm saprolite under Douglas fir tree site 1 | place: USA:California | collected 2015-04-18 | reverse complement strand
CCTCGTGACGTCTGCGGTCGTCGATGGGCCCGGCCGGACTTTCCGGTCCCGTGGGTACCGCGGGACCTTTTGAACCGACGACCATCTGGTTATGAGCCAGACGCTCCACCGGACTAAGCTACGGGCCCCGGCCGCGGGTACCGCGGTGCGTTACTTAAGGAGTGTGCCGGCCGCGGCTCCTAATAGGTCCTGGGTCCTCCGGGGAAACGTGCGCAGCCCGATCGCGGATCTGAAGCTCCTCGAGAGGCTCATCCCCTCGGAAAACGGGGTGACCGTCCTCGATGCGGAAACCCAGGAAACGTCCTACGGCATCTGCGTCCTCGACGGCCTCCCGTACATCTTCGACACGCATCGAAAGGATCGGTTCTACGTCGCGACGATTGAGCTGCTGACTGAGGTCCTCACCCCGGTTCGAATTTCGGTTGAACACGTTCGCGCGTTTTGCCGCGACTCTCGCGCGCGTGGGCTGCTCCCGATCCCTTACTCTGGCTGTTTCTTCAAGGGGAATCTCCATGTCTACTCGTTCCGGGGTCCCGTTCGCGGATTCGACCTCGCGACGGTTGGCACCACCGCGGCGCAATCCGAACGGAACCTCGCCCAGCGCGTTGACGGCTTGTGGCCTGACGTTCCTCCCGCGATCACACGAGCCCAGAAGGAGCTCATTCGCGGGCGGCGCCGCGCGCGTCACGCAGCCGACCAGGAGGTCTTGCTCCGCGCTCCGCGGGGACCGAGGGTCAGACCCGCGTCCTCCGGCGAGCGACCGGCTTTATGAAGGGACGACGCGCTTCCGACGCCATGGCCAAGGAACCGCTGGAGTCGCCGCTCCTCCTGGAGCTCGCGAAAGACGCGTTCCGCCGCCAAGTTGCCAGCCGAGTGCGGCCGCTGGCGCGATCGTACGTCGAGAAATGGATGGCTTGCGAGCTGTGGTTGTATCCTTCCGTCATTCAGCGCCACGGGAACGAGCTTCACATGTACAAGGCCGTCGTGCTCGAAACGTTGAGGAATACGAGCCTCGACGAAATGATCGGAATCTGTCGCGCCACGCGCCCGGATCTCAACGACCTTTGGGCCAAGCCTGCGGCGCGCGCAAAGTTACAGCGGGAAATCGAGCGTTCGATCGACGCGGTGAAAGCTGCCTGACGGTGCCGTGCAGAATTGGAGCGCCGTCGTCCGGATTTGAACCGGAGACCACCCGGTTAACAGCCGGGGGCTCTACCAGACTGAGCTACGACGGCTTGCGTCGCGATACCGGGCGGGTCCTCAAATAGTTTCTCCGGCCCGGCTCAGGAGCATCGAATCGCGCCCGCTCATTCCAGCGTCTTGCGGAGTTCGACGACGGTCGCGGACATCGAGTCGAGGACTCCCTTCAGGTAGTCGAGGAACTCTTCCAGCTTGTCCGTTGTGACGGCGCCTTCGGGGGACGGCTTGATGAGACCTTCCTGTTCGAGGATTCGGAGCGAGTATCGTACCTTGTGTTGGGGAAAGTTGAGGAGTTCCGAGAGGCGGATGATCCCGATTGGCTGGTTTTCCATGATGGCTTTCAACATCGCAACGTGTCGTTGCAGGAGCTTGACCTCGGCCTCGATCTTGCTGGTGAGTGCACTCCTCCGAGTCACAGAAAACCTCCCCTACAAATTGTGACATGGTCCGTGATAACGTGGACGTGCTTAAAACGTTCGACGCGGAGACGACGCGAAGAACGCCATGTCTCGATTGGAGGCTTCGCCCCATCCTCCCGCGGAGACCGCGACGATCCCGATTGAGACGTCCTCGGGGAAGAGCGAGAGCCCGCGGTTCGCCGCGGCTTGGGGTGTGCGTCCCTCCGCAATCCGGTCATAGACGAACTTCGAGAGGACGCGTTTCAGGATCTCCTCGCCGATGCCAGTCACCGTGACGGCGGCCTTGGGCCCGGCATAGAGTCCTGCGCCGAGGATCGGGGAGTCGCCGACGCGGCCCGGCAGCATGAACGCGGTGCCGCCCGTCGACGAGCCCGCAGCGAACCGGCCGCGACGGTCCCGCGCGACCGCACCCACGGTCCCGTGAAGATCGAGCGCCTTCCACTTTCGGGCGTATCGCGGGAGCTTGCCCTTTCGGATTTTCGCGAGGCTTTCCTGGAGGCGGCGTCGGGATTCAGGCGTCGCCGGGTCGAAGACCGCGTGACCTTTTGACCGAGCGAACGCGGTGGCGTCGTCTCCGACGAGCAAGATGTGCGGCGTCCCGAACACGTCGCGTGCGACCCGGATCGGATTTTTCACGCCCTCGATCGCGGCGACGCCGCCGGCCTCCAGGTTCGCGGCCATGAGCGCCGCGTCCATCTGGATCCGACCATCGATCCGCATCCGCGACCCCGTCCCAGCATTCAGCCGCGGGTCGTCCTCAAGGACCACGATGGCCTCGACGACCGCATCGAGCGCTCGGCCGCCGCGATTCAGCACCTCCATCCCCCGCATGCCTGCGATCTCCGCCGCGTCTTGCACGGAGGCGTCGGAACCCGCGCCGCAATGCGTGAGGAGGAGAGGCCGCACGGGCCCCGCACCGGCGAGGGGTGTTTCAATCTTTCCTCACGCAGACTTCGCGGGCACCGTCGAAGCAGCAAGTCGAGTCGCGAGATCCGCGACCCGTCGACGGAGTTCGTCCCGGATCCCGCGAAGCTCGTCCATCGTTTTCCCGGTCGCACCGGGGATCGGCCAGTCTTCCGCTTTCGCCTTCGCCCCAATCGGACATCGGTCCAGGCAGCCGAACGTGACGACTCGAGAGGCTCGGGCAACCATGTCTGGGGTCACGGTTCGCGGCGTCTTCCCTCCCACCTTGATCCCAATCTCACCGAGCAGCATCGGGACGACCGGATTGATCGCTGCGGCGGCTTGCACGCCGGCACTTTCGGCGTGCCAACCGGGCGGCGCTGCTGCGTTGAACAGCGCTTCGGACAACACGCTTCGGAATGTGTTCTCGACGCAGACAAACAAGACGGTGCCCACGATCGATTGAGAGACATCCGCATCGCAAATAACTTCGGGTGAGCGACGGTCGATAACCACGGGGGAAGCCCTATATAACGCGCCTCGCGTCGGCGGCGGCGTGCCTGCCATTCTCGCGGCGCAACTCGGGAAGCGGTACGGGCACACGGACGCCCTCAAGGAAGTCGACCTGCGAGTCGAGGCCGGGGAGTTCTTCGGTCTCTTCGGGCCGAACGGCGCCGGCAAGACGACCATGCTGAGGATCCTCACCGGACAGCTGCGGCCGACGTCCGGCGGAGCGCAGGTCCTCGACGTGAACGTCGTGGAGGAGCCCCTCCGGGTCAAGTCCCTGGTGGGGATCGTCCCGGAGGTGGAGTCCCCGCCGTCATACCTCAATGCATTCGAGTACCTGTATTTCGTCGGTCGGGTTCGCCACCTGGACGCCCTCGAGACGAGGATCGCGCGGTGGTTCGACTTCTTCGACCTCGACGAGAACCGGACGAGCCTGTGCAAGGATCTCTCGAAAGGCACGCGCCAGAAACTCATGCTCGCGGCGGCATTCCTTCATGATCCGGCGCTCGTGTTCCTCGACGAACCGTTCATCAACCTGGATCCGATCTACCAGCGGAAGCTCAAGGATTTTCTCCTCGGGTACGTAGCGCACGGGGGAACCGTTCTCATGGCATCCCATTTGCTCGACATCGCCGAGAAACTCTGCAAACGCGTTGCGGTGATCCGGAGCGGATCGATCATCGCGACGGGGACGGTGAACGAAATCCGAGGTGAGGAGACCGACCTCGAGTCTGCGTTCCTACGGCTCGTCGGGGCATGACGATGGCGTGGCTCCTCGGATTCATGTTGAAGGAAGAGTTCCGCGTCCATGCGAGCTACTCGAGTCGTACGATGTTCATTTCCTTCCCATTCATCATCACGTTGTTCGCGCTCTCCATCGCGGTTACCAGCGGGAGGCTGCTCGCGTACACGCCGCTGACCGACGCGATCCTGCTGCTTCACGTGAGCGTCTTCCTGTACGGCCTCAGCGTGGGAGCGTTTGGCTTCTTGGGCCGCCAGTATCTCGAGCGGACGAACGGCACGAGGAACTACATCGTTGCGATGCCCGCCATCCTCCCGATGCGCCTCCGGCGGACGTTCTTTGGGATGTTCGTCCGGGACTCGATTTTCTATGTGGCATTGCTCCTCGCGCCCGCGACGATCGGCTTGATGCTGTCCATCCCCGTGACCCACTTCCGACTCACGAGCATCGGGACTCTCTTCGGGACGGCGCTCCTTTCGTTCCTCCTCGGGATGTCCCTCAGCTTCTTCGTATCGACCGTGTACATGCGGAGTCGAACGGGGTTTGCCGCGGCCGTGATCGGCGTCACCGGCATTTTCGGGGCCGCGGGGACCACCCGTGCGATTCCCCTCTCCTGGATCCTCCCGGGTCTCGCGGCCCACCAGAACCTCCCGCCACTCGGGACAAACGCCGCGGCGGCCGCTGCGCTCATCTCGCTCGCCCTCGGGACCGTCGCGGCCCTCGTCGTCGGAGCGGTGTTGCTTGTCCCGGATCGGTTTGAGCCCCCCGCACTCGAAGTCCGGGATGAGTTGCCGCGAATCCTATCCCGCCTCCGAGGTTTCGACCGCCACGGAACCCTGCTCGGGAAAGAATTCCTGGACCTGCAACGTAGCGGGACTTTCGCGAAAATGTTCTTCTCGTTCGTCACCCCGCTGCTATTCCTTTCCTTCACCGCGTGGTTTGTGCGGTACGGGCTCCAGGTCCCCGTCGGTTTCAACACCGTGTTTTACGCCGGCATGGTCGGTTTCTTCGGCGTGATTTTGTACAACTGGCTCAACAACGTCGACGCGACGGACTACCTGGCGACGGTCCCCGTCTCGGTCCCGGAGGTGATCCGTGCCAAGCTCCTCGCATTCCTTCTCCTGACGACGTGGATCAGCGTCGGATTCGTCGTGACGATTGCGTGGCTCAATGCGGACACTCGACTCCTCTGGCTCGCGATCCCGATTGTCGTGGTCACCTCGACGTATATCGTCGTGTTGACCGCATACCTCACGGGGCTTCGGACGAACTCGTTCCTGTTCGATCCGGGGGTGCTGGCCCGATTCAGTGTGATGTCGATGCTCCCGGACTTCGGCCTCACCATCCTGTCTTTCACCATCGACCGCGACCTTCGGTTCGCCGCGACGGGCATCGGCATCGTACTCGCCGTCCTCGCCGCGACAACGTATATCTTGCTCAAGGGCATTGACGCGAAATGGCGCGGCACGGAATTCGGTGAGTGACCGCACGGAGTCGGAACGATGGACGTCAGCTCGACCGTCCGTCGAGCGTTCCACCTGATCTCTCCCGTGTTCATGGCCTACTACCTCCTGCCCGAGCAACTGGGGGGTGGCATCACGCGCACGAGCGTGACGTTGCTCTTTCTTGGGACGGCCGCATGCATCGAAATCTCACGGATTGCACTGGGCCTGCGGATGTTCGGCATGCGCACCTACGAGGAACAGAGGGTCTCCGCCTACGCGCAAGGGGCCCTCGGCCTTGCGTTCGGGCTCTTCGTGATCCGAGATCCGCGAGTCGTGATTCCCGTGTTCATCGGAATGGCGTGGATCGATCCTCTGGCGGGACTCTGCCGGCGACAGGGATGGAACCGCGTGATCCCAACGGCGACCTATTTCGCTCTGTTCTTGGGGACGGTCCTCTTGATGCACTCGTTCGCGATCCAGAACGCCCTGTTCTTCTCGGCGGCAGCCACGGCGGCCGCAATCCTCGTCGAAGGTCCGAAACACGTTCAGATCGACGATGACTTTTTGATGCAAGTCTTCCCAATGCTCGTGGTCTACTCTCTCCTCGCAGGGTTCGGGACGGGATTCGGCGCCTCAATGTAGAACTTCGAGCTTCCCGTATCGACCCGCACTGACCTGCATGTTGCCCCGCCACTCCCGAACCCAACCGTTCGTGATGCGGATCCGGTCGTTCGCCTGGACCCGCTCGATCTCCTCGTTCCACAGACTGACGGAGACCTCGGAGCCTTCGTCGTCGACCGCTTTCGCATCGCACACCTTTCCGGTGGAACCACCCCGACTCGAGAAATCTCGGACCGCCCCCTTCTGGCGAATCGTGAGATCGATCACGTCGACCTTGCTTTCCGGACGGAGCTCCTTCACTTTCATTCGATCCGCCCTGAGAGAAGGCCTGGTTTCGCATAAACATTTCCGCCCGCGGGAGGCAGGTCGCATGGAGAAAAGAGGCCGTGTCCCGAGCGGAAACAAAGGTCGTTCCGTTGGTCCCATTCCCGGATTCCCAAATTCTTTCGAGCATCGAAATAAAACTTATAACGGCCGAGCCAGATATCGCGGGCGTCGGTTTCTTTGAATCGCATCAAGGTGGTCAGCGAAGTGGCCGAACTCGTGCCGATTCTCCGCGCAGTCGACAGCGACGTGAAAAACGAGGTCTTCAAAGAGGTCTCCGCGGGCTGGAAGACCGTGCGAGAGATCGAGGAAAAATTCGGCCCGGGAGGCTCAAACGCCCTGCGCTTCTTCGAGAAGATGAAACTCGTGGAGACGAAGTGGCAAACGGGACCGACCGCCTCGCCGGAGAAGGCGTACCACGCGTTCTACTCGTCGTTTCACATCAACGCGACCGCGCCGGTCCAGGAAATCTCGGATGTCCTCCACGCGGCGATGATGTCCGAGGACGCCTACAACGCGGTCGAGTCCACGATTTTTGACATGATCGGACCGGAGGGCAAGTTTTCCGGCGACGTCGCGGAAGCCCTCAAGGTGACGCAGACGAAGCTGAAAGCGCTCGTCAAGCGATCGCCTCGGCTTGACTTCCGCGGCCATCGAATCATCCGGTTCGAGGACTAGACCGTGATTACGGTCCTCCGCCTCGGCCACCGACCGGCCCGCGACAAGCGCGTGACGACTCACGTGGCTCTCACCGCACGTGCACTCGGGGCGGACGCGATCCTCGTTTCCACCCGCGACCGGTCTCTCGAGCGGACGGTCCGAAACGTCGTGGAACGGTTCGGCGGATCCTTCGCCATTACGACGGGAATCCCTTGGAGGCGGACATTGAAGGAGTGGAAGGGGCCGAAAGTCCACCTCACCATGTACGGCTTGCCGCTCGACAAAGCGGCCCCGCGAATCGGGCGAGACAATCTGCTCGTCGTGGTCGGAGCGGAAAAGGTGCCGCGAGACGTCTACGACCTCGTCGACTTCAACGTGGCGGTGGGCAACCAACCCCACTCCGAGGTTGCCGCCCTCGCAATTTTCCTCGACCGGATCACCTCCGGGGAGTCGCTCCAGCGCGAACCGGTCGGTCGCCTCCGGATTCGACCGAACGCGAGAGGCAAGTCCGTGATCGACACCCGGACCTAAACCAACAACCTTAATCGACGGGGCTCGAATGGAGACCCGTGCGGGCAGCGGCTTTCGCCGTGTTTCTTCTCGCAACCAGCTCCCTCGGGGGGACGACCGCCGCGTCGAACGAGGTGGTGAACGGGCCCCATCTCACGGTGGGGGATTTCTGGACCTACCATACGAACACGTCGCTCGCGGCTGGTTTCTTCCTCGAGGGCGAGATCACTCTCGGGGTTTCCAGCCAAGGACCCGCGACAATCGAAGGGGCGTCGTACGATGCCGTGCGGATGTCGGTGACAGGGAGCGGTGCCGCGGCGGGGACGTTCCCGACGCACCTCGGGCTGACCCCGGCTTCCGGAAGATGGTTGCTCACCGGCGAAGAGATGCTCGAATCTGCCGGGCTGAAAGTCGTGTCGAGCGTCCTGGATCTCGAGGCGAACGGGACGTTCCGCACCGCATCCTTACCAATCCCGTTCCTCCTGAGTGTCCAGAACACCACGACCTTCCGGTTCTTCGAGGACCCCTGGCGGTTTCCGGCTTCGATCGGGAATACGAGCGTTGTGACCGGGCAGATGAACTTCTCCGAGGACTCCCGGCTGTTCTACGGCTTTCAGAACCAGACCCACGAGGCGGGTCGGGTTTGGTGGAATGTCAGCTACGCCCTTGAAACGGCCATCGCGGTCGACTCGCCTGCCGGACACTTCGACGCCTACCGAATTCGTCAGACGATCCCCGACGGCGGCTACGCTCTGTCCTATTACGCACCGGCGACCGGAAACGATGCACGGACGGAGACATACAACGGGACATCGAGAGTCGCGACGAACGAGCTCGTGTCGTACCGGTACCAGGCGCTCGAGCCAAGCCGGTTCCTCGGCCTCACCGCGAGTCAATGGGGGCTCGTCGGAATCGTCGCCGCGGTCGCGTCCTCCACCACCGTCGCAGTTTGGATTCGAATCCGGATGCGGTCCCGAGGCCCCGAAACCGGCCCACCGCCTCGGGGCTAGTCATTTCAAATCTGAGAGATCCGTCGGTCGATCCTCGAGCGAGATTGTCACCGTGTGGCGGGAGGTTTTCGGGGGAAACAAGTCACCCGTCAAACCTCGGCGAATCACCTCCTCTTTCGTGACCGAGGAGACGATTGCGTCGGGCCACGTCGTCAGCTTCACGCTCTCCGAGGAATAGTCGACGAGGTACGCGGGAATGCGGCGGCAACCTAGGGAGCGAAGCGCCTCGACACGATGGTGGCCGTCTAGGACCACGAAGGCGCCGTCCGCCACAAGGATCGGGCGCCGAAGGTAGCCATCCCGCTTAATCAGATCCCGCAGCTCCGCGAGCAGCCCGGGCCGAATCTGTTCGTGCCCGTGTAGCGCTTGAATCTCAACCACATCGAACCGCACGAGCGTCGTCGTCTTGGCGGTCCGGCTCCGGCGGGCCATTGGACGGCAATGGGCCTTCCCGAATAACCGTTTCGTGTATTGCGGACGAACCTACTTCGCCGCGGCCGCAATCGGTGAGGCGGCTCCCTTCTTCAGGGACACGCGCTTGGGGAAATACCGCAGCACGACGATGTCTCCCACGCTCTGGACCCACCGGTACGGAACGCTCACCGCACGGCTCCCCTCAACCAAGAGGGGATTCGTCTCCCCGACGAAGATTCCATCGACGGCGCCGTTGTCCACATCCACGACAAGGTTGTTCACGTTTCCCAAGAACACGCCGTTCTGCGTGTAGACTTGGAGCCCGATGATTTCGGATAGCTCTTCGAGCAAGAGTCACCATCCCTTCTGGAGCGCGTATCTGAGGGGGCGTTCTTAAACGCTTCGGTGAACGGCTCGGCCGTCTAGCCAGGACGCGCGGCGCGTCAAAGAATATGGGCGACGATGTCCTCGAGTTCCCGGTCGCAGTACTTGCAAACCACCCGTAGTGGGTTCTTGGAGCGCACCACGAACGTCGACTCGATCGGCTCGCGGACGTTCGAGATGCAGTTCGGATTCGCGCACCGCAAGATGCCGATCGCGCGGTCGGGCAGGGTGAGTCGTCGCTTCTCTGCGACGTTGTAGTTGCGGATCACATTCACGGTCGCGCTCGGCGCGATCAGCGCGATCTTGTCGATTTCCCGCGCCGCAAGTTCCCGGTCCTCGACCTTGACGATGTCTTTCCACCCCATCGCCTGACTCGGCACGTGCATCGCGACGGTCACCGTCGACGTCACGGAATCGCCGATCCCCAGGATCTTGAGGACCTTGAGCGCCAGCCCCGCGGGGATGTGGTCGATCACGGTCCCGTTCTTGATCGGGGTGACGCGGAGCTCCCTCATGCCCCGCCTCCGAGGATGAGGTCCAGGAGGGCCATGCGGACCGGGACGCCGTTGAAGGCCTGCTTGAAGTACACCGCGTGCTTCGTGCGATCGACCTCCGGCGCGATCTCCGTGACCCGCGGCAGCGGATGCATGACGATCAAGCCCCGCTTCGCGTCCCGCAGAAGGTCCATCTCGATCCGATACGAGCCCGCGACTTTCTCGTATTCCTGCGGGTCCGGGAACCGTTCCTTTTGGATCCGGGTGACATATAGGACATCCGCGTCCCGGACCACCTCTCCCAAGGCATGCGCAATCCGGAACGACAGTCCGCGCTCCTTGACGTGCTCGAGAATCTCCGCCGGCATCTCCAGGGTCGGCGGGCTCACGAAAGTCAGGTGGGCGCCGAGTTCCGCGAGCGCGTATGCGAGCGAATGCACCGTGCGGCCGTACTTGAGGTCGCCGACCAAGACGACGTTCTGGCCCTCGAACGAGCCGCGTTCGTCCCAAATCGTGTACAGGTCCTGGAGGGTCTGCGTCGGGTGTTGGCCCGCGCCGTCGCCCGCGTTGATGACGGGCTTCTCCGTGAAGTCGGCGGCCAGGCGCGCCGCGCCCTCCTGCGGATGGCGAAGGACGATCGCGTCGCTGTACGCCTCGACCATCCGGATTGTGTCGGCGAGCGTCTCGCCCTTCTGCACCGACGTGCCTTCGGCGCTGCTGAACCCAAGCACCCGCCCTCCGAGGCGGGCCATTGCGCTCTCGAACGACAATCGGGTGCGCGTGGACGGTTCGTAGAAGATCGTGGAGAGGATCTTGCCCTCGAGAGCCCGCGAGCGCTTCTCGCCGACCGCAATCGGCACCATCTTCCGGGCGGTCCTCAAAACGAGCTGGATGTCCGCCCGCGAGAGGTCACGGATCGAGAGGACGTCCCTCCCCTGGAAGGCCGACATCGGGCCCCATATTCATAAGTTCGATTTAAAGCAATCCGAGGCGAGCCAGGGAGTGGAGTGGAAGGCCGGACTCGCGACCCGGATCGCTTACTTGTTCGGCTCTCTCCGCCCCAACTGGGTGACGTTCGAGGGCAGGATGACGATGCCGCCCTCGGCTTCCATGTACCTTTTCCAGTCTCTCGTGTTCTGCTGCGCCTGCTTCGCGCGCTCCACGGCGATGGTGGCGACGACCTTCCTCACGACGTCATCGACATCGACGCCGAGAATCTCCTTGAACAGATATTTCATCCGCTCACGGTCCATGGTGAGCCGGACCATCCGGGGCCGCGGTATAAGCCAAAATTGTCAATGGTCTCAGTCCTGAGACCATCGATCGCGGCGTCGGACAATGGCGGTTGGGAGATTTGTCAAGGCCGCGTCGGGGGACCCGTGGGAGCGACGTTCGCCGCTCCACGGCAGTGAGAATAAAATAGGCAGGCCGAGGGGTTCTCGGTCCTGCCTGTGGGTTGTGGAGGAGGGGTTATTGGGTTGGGAAAGCTGGCTCGACAACGTCGACGGCTTTCCAATCGCCGCCGAAGTCCTTCGTGATCCCGGTCGCGAGCTGGAACCGCACCCGCAGCCGGCCGTTCTCAAAGAAGATGTACGCGTTCTTCAATTGGGACATGTACAGGGAGATGCGCTTGCCCTTCTGGGTCAACGCCCGCTCCGTGCAGCGGATGAGCCCGGCGCGCTCGAGGGCGTGGATTCGGCGGTAGCAGGCAGCGATCGGAATGCCGTACTCCCGGCTCAAGTCGATCGCGGACTTTGGCTTCTTGAAGGTCGCCACCAGAATCTTGGCGGAATACTCGTCCGTCACGAGTCTTGACGCTTCAAGAGGATCCATCGTCACTTCCTCCTCGTATGGAGGAATCGACGCGATTGAGGGTATTAAAGCGAAGAGAGCCGGTTATCGTCGGTGATTCTCAAAACGGATAGTAGGAGCCTGCGCCGCGGGACATCAGCCGCCGCAGCATCCGTCTTCGCCCTCGCGCGCACAGGCGCAGTTCGGCCCGCAGGCGCCCTCGTGCTCCTTGTGGACGACCGGGAGGAGCACCAACGATTCGACGGGCGGCGCGGGTGCCTTCCTCTTGCTCGCCAGCATCTCGATGAGGCTACCCATCGGATCCCTCGAAGGAACGCCGCGGTATTTCTACGCTTCGTTACGCGAGGTGCTTTTTGACACGTTCCTCGAACGGCCCTCGGGGCATCGCCCCGACGACTTGGTCGACGAGCTTCCCGCCCTTGAAGAAGAGGAGGGTCGGGATCCCCATGACCATGTACTCCTGAGGGACGCGTGGGTTCGCGTCGGTATCCAGTTTCACGAACGTCACCTTGCCCGCGTATTTCTTGGCGAGGTCCTCCACGATCGGAGCGATCGCCTTGCAGGGCGCACACCACTCGGCCCAGAAATCGACGACCACGTAGGGGTGCTCCTTGATGACCTTCTCGAAATCGGCATCGGTGACAGGGATTGGCTTGTCTGCCATGTGATTCACCTGCAAGTGCTGCAACGGCCCGTGGAATTTAAAGTTCGGCGCACAACGATTTGAGCGGCGTTCAGCGGCGTGGCGGAGAAGAGCGAATCGCTTCAACGATGAGGAAGAGCGGGACTCGCAAGTAATCCGCGAATTCGCGATGCTTCCGCGCGAACGCCTCGGCGCTCGGCGTCGGTTCTTCGATCCTCGCGATCAGGAAACCCGCATCGAACAGGGCCGAGGCGTAGTCCCCCAGGGTCCGATGGAATCCGACGGCCTGCGGTTTCCGAGCCGGTCCCCACCAGATCGCGACTCGATCGTAGTATCGGTCCACGAGGAGACCCCTCCACTCCTCCACCCGATCCGAATCCGGCGGCTCTCGAATCCAGCGCCCGGGCAACGGCCGCTCGAAGCAAGGGTGCGTGATGCTGAACACGAAACGGCCGCCCCGCCGGAGGAGGCGATGAAATTCTCGGAACGCCTCCTGATACCGCACGATGTCCTGTAGGACGACGTTCGACACGATGAGGTCGAACGTCTCGTCATCGAACTGAGGGAGGCGGGCCAGGTCGCCTTCGGAGTACTCGACGCCGCGCGGGTCGAGGGACTCCTGTCGGCGTGCGACCGCCAACAACTTGGCCGAATGATCGACCCCCGCGACCTTCGCACCTCGGTCCGCGAGGAGCCGAGACAGATAACCCGTCCCGGAGCCCGCGTCCAAGATCCGATGGCCTCGGACGTCGCCGAGGAGGCGAAACAGCGCGGGATCAATCACCCACTCTCGGTTCACGTCGCCATGAACTCCGTAGCGTCCGGCCCACCAAGTCGCCGATGCGTCCCAGCTCTCCCTCGAAACGCGCTCGGTCACCTTCTCCACGGGCCCGACCCGTAACGACCATCGCTCCTCGATCTCGCGAGCGGGACTCATCCCCCGTTTCTGGCGGCGTGCGCTCGGCTCCGTCTGCCACGGATGGCGACCGTCGTACTCGAGACGATCGAGGCATCCGTGCGTCTCGGATCGCCAAGGACAACGGAGGCGGAAGTAGTACGGCCAGCCCCAAAACGCCCCACGCTGCGCGCGCTGCTCCGGCGAACAGTCGAGACAGAAGTACCGCTGCTCGTGCGCGCAATACGCGATGCCCTGGAAATTCCGGGCGTGGCCACACACCTCGCACTCGAACCGCCAGTGCCAATCGCAGCGCGGCCACGTCGACCCAATCGCATGCCGCGCCGGCCGGAGGCGGTATCGGGAGTCGTGGACCCGGATGTGCCGGCAATAGAAACATGCGGGAGCCACGAGCGTCGCCATCGAACGAGTCGGTTTATTCTTTGCTCCCCACCGGAGGAGAACCAATCTCTACGAGGGGCCGGACGCAATGCTCATATAGAAGTCCTCTCATAGACCGACGGGATTATCATGATGGGCGGTCAGCAGATCATCATCTTGAAGGAAGGGACGGAGCGCGAGAAGGGGAAAGGCGCGGTGTTCAACAACATCGCAGCAGCTCGCGCCGTGGCCGACGCGGTCAAGTCGACGCTCGGTCCGAAAGGCATGGATAAGATGCTCGTGGACAGCCTCGGGGACGTGACAATCACGAATGACGGCGTAACGATCCTCAAAGAGATCGAGATCGAGCACCCGACCGCGAAGATGCTCGTGGAGGTCGCGAAGACCCAGGACGACGAGGTCGGCGATGGCACGACGAGCGCGGTCGTCCTCGCGGGGGAGCTGCTGAAGGAGGCGGAGAGCCTGATTGAACAGGAAGTTCACCCCACGATCATCGTGAACGGATACCGGATGGCCGCCGGCGAGGCGGTCCGACGCCTCCGGGCCCTCGCGTTCGATGTGAAGCGGACGGACAAGGACACGCTCCGATCGATCGCGCGGACGGCGATGTCCGGGCGCAGCGTCGGGGCGAACGCGGATTTCCTGGCGGATATCGCAGTGGACGCGGTTCAGGCGATCGTCGAGGAGGTCGCCGGCGAACTCCGCGCGGACGTCGACAACATCCTCGTCCAGAAGAAGCACGGCGGGAACCTGAAGGACACCACCCTCATCGAGGGCGTGGTCCTCGACAAGGAACGCGTGCACCCGCGGATGCCGAAGTTCGTGCGCAACGCGAAAATCGCGCTGATCAACCGGGCCCTCGAGGTCAAGAAGACGGAAGTCAACGAGGAAATCCGTATCCGAGATCCGGCCAAGCTCCAGATGTTCCTCGACGAGGAAGAGAAGAGCCTGCGAACGATGGTCGAGAAGATCAAAGCCTCCGGCGCGAACGTTGTCCTGTGCCAGAAGGGAATCGACGACGTCGCCCAGCACTACCTCGCGAAAGAAGGGATCTACGCGGTCCGCCGAGTGAAGGAGAGCGACATGAAGAAGCTCGCGAAGGCCACGGGCGCCCTCAGCGTCACGAATCTCGATGACCTGACCCCGAAACAACTCGGCAACGCGGATCTCGTCGAGGAGCGCAAGATCGGGACGGACGACATGACCTTCGTGACGGGGAACAAGAAGGCGCGGGCCGTCTCAATCCTCGTCCGCGGAGGCACGGAACATGTGGTCGACGAGGTCGAGCGGATCATGCACGATGCGTTGCGGGTCGTGTCGGCCGCGATCGAGGACGGCAAGGCGATCCCGGGTGGTGGCTCCGCGGAGATCGAGCTGTCGCTCGCGCTGGAAAATTACGCCGCGACGGTCGGCGGGCGAGAACAGCTCGCGATCGAGGCGTTCGCGAAGGCGCTCGAGGTCATCCCTCGGACCCTCGGGGCGAATGCGGGTCTCGACCCGATCGATGTGCTCATCAAGCTTCGCGCCGAGCACGGGAAGAAAAACTCCAAGGCGATGGGCGTAAACGTGCTCTCGGGCGAGCCCCTAGACATGCTTAAAGCGAACATCGTTGAGCCGCTCCGGGTCAAGATCCAGGAGATCGATTCCGCGGCCGAGGTCGCGAGCATGATCCTCCGGATCGACGACGTAATCGCCTCGAAGAAGTCGCCACCGCCCCCGCCGGGAGGCGGCGAGCATGGCCACGGCGGCGGGATGGGCGGCATGGGCGGAATGCCCGGCATGGGGATGTGAGGTCCCTCACGCCCCCGGTCGCGGCCCGCCCGCGAGTCGCTGCGTGATCTTATCGCGGAGGGCGCGCGCCTCCGCCGCGTCCCGGGCGCGGAACGACTCGACGATTTCCGTCCACGCGGGTCCGCCCTCTGCGGTCGCGGGATGCCGCGTCACCTCAATGCGAAACCGGGCCAGGATTCCCTCGGCCGTCACGATCCGCGGCGGGTGATCCGACCGGGACTTGACCTCGACGACCCGAGGCGTCCGACCGGCCTCCTCGATCACTTCCCGCACAGCCTTCTCCGCATCGCCGATCGAGCGCCGGGAGTAGACGCTGAAGCTCAGGCTGCCCCGTCGGGCAAGTCGGGGAAGGAAGACGAGGACGGAGAAAACGAGGAGGAACGTCGCGATGGCCAGGAGCGCCACTCCGGCGTTGACCGCGTCTGCGCCAAAGGAAACCACGACGATGAGCCCGATTCCGAGGAGGAGGATCGCGAGGCCCAAGAACTCTGCCGCGATCCGGCCGTTGTTCGCGTAGGCCCATTCCGACCCGCGCGACTCCATGCCTACGCGGCCTCCACGAGCAGCGCGCCGAATTTTCCGCGGGACACGTCGAGCCCGAAGTTCGTCCGCTTCACGTAGCAGTCGAGGGCCCGGACCGTCGAGCCGACCGCGATCTTGCCTCGTTCCACGAGCCCGACGTCGTCGTCCCAGAGGGCGAACCGGCAGGAGCCGCTTTCGTCCCGGAGCTCGAGGTTCAAGACCCGACCCGACGTCCCGTCTTGGCGGGTGAAGGTGCGGATGGGCGAAACCGCGACCACCGTGGCGCGTAGGTTCGCCTCCATCCCCTCTCCGAGATCGGCGATGCGCAAGAACGACGCGACGCTTCGCCCGAGGCGGTCCACGACGACCATCGCGGCCGCGTCCCGATCGAGCAGCCCGCCCCACTCCGCGATGACGGCCTCGATGCGTGCGTCATACGCTTCCGGACTAAGAAGGTCCTGGACCTTGTCGTAGTGCGGACGACGCACGGGCGTCCAACGCGGGTACACAGAAAAGGTTTGCTCCGCGTGCAGTTTCAGGAGTCGTGTGCTTACCGTTCATCACCCCGGACCCGCATCGCTTCCAGGATGTCGAGCCCGGAAATCTCCGCGCCTGCACCCAGGTTCCTGACGGGCCTCGCCCAGACCCACGGGTACTACGTGGAGGCGGACGGAGAGCGGGTGAACGTGGCGTTCGAGCCGTGGTCGCTCGAGCAGGTCAACCCGTTCGACGTGGCGTGTTTGCGGCTTCAGTTCCGACAGATCGAAGCGCGAATGGTCCTCGAGCGGTTCACGATCCAGAACGACGGCGAGGAGCGCGTCGTGGAACTAGAAGCCGCCCACGACGCGCTCCAGGCGTGGATGGACTCGATGGCCGGCTAGCGGCGCATCGCCGTCCCGCCGAAAGCCCGCGGCGTCATCCGGGCGGCAAGACGCGACCCCCGATGGTCGCACGGAGCCGGTCCAACGCCTCGCGGTCACTCGATTCCGGCAGGAGGAGCACGGTTGTCGACGAGTCCCCCGGGAACCTGCGAACCCCGAGGAGGCATGCGGGTTGATCGATCCGAAAGAGCGGCTCGCAGCCCCGGAACAGGCCGCCATGGCCCGCCTCTTCGGGCGTGATGGCAGTCGGCGGCCGCTCCCCGAGCGTCGCGCGGACGACGCCCGCGACGCGATGCGCGTCGTCGGGAACCTGCAGGGCCCAAAGGGGTCGGCTTCGCAAGCGGGCGGCGAGCCCGAGCAGCGGCAAGCATGCGCCGAGCGCGAGGAGGACGACGACGAGCTCCGCCTGCCCGACCTCCCAGGCGAGTAAGGATCCCAGCCAAAGCCCGCCCGACAGGAAGATGAATCCAAGCACGGCGCTTCCGGGAACGCGACGCGTCCATCCCGGGTGTGCGCCGGGCCCGGGAGCGGCCACGCGACGACCTCACTTGAGCCGGATCGTCTCGAGGTTCATCGGGGCCCGCGTCTCGAGGCCGAACTTCTTGTACAGGCCGGATGCGAGGTCGGAACACTTGAACTCCTCGCCGTGATTCACGATGACCCGTTCCGGCCTCGGCTCCATCGTCCCGACGTAGTTCAGCAGCTGGAGCCGGTCCGAGTGGCCCGAGAATCCGTCGATCGTCTCAAGGTCCAACTTGATCGGCAACGTCAGGGGCTGTCCGCGATCCGTGAGCGTGATCTCCCGGGCCTCCCGCTGGATCCGCCGGCCCAACGAGCCTTCGGATTGGAAGCCGACGAAAAGGAGGGCGTGGAGCGGGTTGTCGGCCCATCCCTTGAAGTACTCGAGGACGGGACCCCCCGACATCATGCCGGACGTCGCGAGGACGATGCACGGTTCCACGTCGTCGATGATGTTCGCGCGCATGTCCGCGGTCTCGACCCGCTTGAACATCGGGGACAGGAACGGATTCTCGCCCGTCTGGAAGATCTGGGTCCGGAGCTGGCTGTTCAGATACTCCGGGTACGCGGTGTGGATCGCGGTGGCCTCCCAGATCATGCCGTCCAAATAGATCGGCACCTCCGGAATCTGGTGGTTCCGCATCGCGTCCTCGAGGACGAGCATGACCTCCTGGGACCGGCCGACGGCGAAGACGGGAACTAGGACCTTGCCGCCGCGGCTCAGGACCCGCTTCGAGACCTCCTTCAGCTGCTGGGCCGCCTCGTGCCGGGAGGGCTGGATGTCGTGGTAGCCCCCGTACGTCGACTCGAGGACGAGCGTCTCGATCCGGGGGAACTTGTTGACGGCCGGGTTGAAGAGCCACGTCTTCTCGAACTTGATGTCGCCCGACATCGCGACGTTGTACAGGCCGTCCCCGATGTGGAAATGCGCGACGGCGGAGCCGAGGATGTGCCCGGCGTTCTGTAATGTGAGCCGCACGTCCGGCGCGATGTCCGTCGTCTCGCCATACTTGAGTGGAATCGTGTTCGCGACCGCCTTCCGGATGTGGCTCGACTCGTACGCGGACTTCCGGGCCTCGCCCATCGCGACCTTGATGAAATCGAGTTGGAGGAGCGACATCAGATCCCGCGTCGGGGCTGTCGTGTACACGGGGCCTTCGTACCCGTACTTGAACAGCGCGGGCACGAGCCCGGAGTGGTCGAGGTGCGCGTGCGTGATCACGAGCGCGTCGATCGAGCTGAGGGGCGTGACCTCGGGCGCGTTCAGATACGGCGAGCCGTTGTCTTCAGAGATCAGGACGCCGCAGTCGATGAGGACCTTCGATTCCCGGGTGCTGAGGAGCGCGGCGGATCGGCCGACCTGGCGGAAGCCGCCGAGGGCCGTGATCCGCACATAATTCTCCCCCGCGGGGACCTCGCGCGCCAACCGTCGGCCGACCTGCTTCAAGAACCCTTGGCGCTCGTCGTTGATCGTCCGAAGATACTGACGGATTTCTTCGACCGTCTTCGACGGAATCGGCGGGGTCCGCACGACCTTCGGGGCCCACCCGATCCGCTTCTTGACCTCGTTCAAGATCGACCCGTGGCGGCCGATGACCATCCCGGGGGACAGCGCCTCAATCGTGACCTCGCCGGTCTCGGTCTCGAAGTAGATCCCGGTGATCTGGGCTTCCGGCGGAATCACCTCGCGAATGACCTTCTCGGCCTCCTCCGGGGACGCGAGGAGGGACGGGTCCGGTCGGACAACGATGCGGCGCCGCAGCTGCTGGGCGATCTGTCGCACGAGGTCGTTCGACTCCGCGAAGACCTCCATGTTCTTCGTGTAGATCACGATCGTGGGGCCTTCGAAGTCGACCTGCGTGATTTCCACGTGGTCAGGGACCACTTTCTTCACGACGCTCCGCGCGTCGTTCAGAATGTCCTCGATGGTCATCGGACATCACTTTGGCCGGAGCCGCTTTCGGGACTCAGGCCAGTTTCATACTTGCCTTGCGCTTCTCGACTTCCTTGTCGTCGAACATCTTGAAGCCGTCTTTCGAAATGAGGGCCACGTCAATTCCTTCGCCGGAGACGGCATCGCGTTTCATCGCGGCCGTCACGGCCCGGATCGCGAGGTTCGCCCCTTCGTCCAGAGTCATGTCGTCCTTGAAGTGGTCTTCCAGGACGCCGTACACGTAGGGGCTCCCGGAACCGCTCGAGACGAACTTGTCGGGCAAGGAGCCGCCCGCGGCGTCGAGGGAGAACACGTGCCCGCCCGACCGATCCCAGCCGCCGATCACGAGCTGGACCCAGTACGGGTAGAAGCGGCTGCCGCTCAGAATGTTCGCCGTGAGCGTCGCGCACGCTTCGACAGGCATTGGGATGCCGCGCTTCAGCTTGTACAGCTCGACTTCCGCGGTGATGTACCGAGCGAGTACCTGCAAGTCTCCGACCAACCCCGCGGTCGTGAGGCCGAGGTTCTCGTCGAGCTTGTACACTTTCTTCGTTCGCTTGTGGGCAATCAGCGTGCCCGCCGTGGCGCGCCGGTCCGCCGCGAGAACGACTCCGTCTTTGCAGACGAGCCCGAGCGTCGTGGTGCCGGTCTCGACTTCCCTGGAAACAGTTGCCATTGCAACACTCCCGTTCAAAAGGAGGTTAAAAGATGACTGCCAAAGCATACGGTCGGCACTATTTAAGAATTATCCTTTGTATCTCAAAATGGCGATAAAACGCGGTGCAGACGGTGTCCGACTTCCCGTTTCCGACGGGAGGGCTCAGACTTGAGAGCTCGAATCGGGGCCCTTCAATGCGGGGTCAGCGCCCACCAGGCGGCCACGATGACCACGACGATGACCACGACGCCGATGACGACGTAGAGGTACATCTTCCGCTTGCCCTTCTTCTTCTCGCCGCCGAGACCCAGACCCGCAACGTCGTAGGACATGTCGGACCTCAACGGGCGAAGCCGCGGAGTCGTAATAAGTGTTTCGTCATGGAGAGGCCGACGGCACGAGGTCGGTCATGAGCGGCTTGACGCGAGCCGCGGGACGCAACTGGATTGCGTATGCGATTTTTTCCTTGGGTAGGGCCACGTTGGCCGCGCTGACATAGACAGTAATCCCGTCCGCCTCGTCCTCCGTTCGAAGGATCTCGTCCCGAGGAATCGAGATCATCTCGCGACCCTGTTGGTCCTCGAAGAAGAAACGGACGGCGCTGGGCATCGCGCGCAACTTGACGAGGAAGAACCCCGGATCGTCCGGATCTCGCTGAGCCGACTCGGCAAAAAACAAGAGGCCGGCCTCGTGTCGATACAAGTGTCCTTCGACGGGCCGCAGCAGGGGCACGCGCTTTCCGTCATGATCCATCGATGCCTCCGCGGTCGCGTCGGATTCGTCGAGAACGCGGTACGAAGCCGCACCGGCGCCCGCCACCTGGGAAAAGGTGACCATGGCCCGTTCCCTCGGCCCGGGCTGCTCGACGCGGACGCGGAGTCGGAGGGTTGCGAAGTTCAAGTCGTAGATCCGGTCTTCCGAGTCCACATAGCCCAGGATCATTCGCCGCCCTCAGACGCCGAACCCTCTCCGGAACTGCTCCGCGATTTCGCCGAGTTCCGCCTGGGAGAACGACTCGAAATCGGAGACGGCGGCATACTCGGGCAAGTGTTCCTCGCGATAGATGTTCGGGAGGACGGAGGCCACGGTCTCCTCCGACAAGATGAATTTCAGCGCGGCCTGGGACAGCGTCATCCCCTTCCCTTCGTAGATCCAATTGAGATTCGCCGCCTGCTTCCGCGCGCGCGCGATCCACGCCCCGTCCTTCGTCCGAAGGTCGCCGTCCGCAGGGAATTTCACCGCGTCGGCATCCGATTCGAGCACCCCGCCGGCATGGGGCGCCCGGGTCACCATGCCTTGGGCGATCTCCAGGGCCACGGGGAAGAACTTCCGTCCCGGCTCCTCCTCGAGCAAGTTGTAGTAGGTCTGGATGCAGCCGAGATCGTGTTTCCGCATCGCCGCGCGTCCCTCTTCGAGACCGCCCGGCCCAGGACCGAGGGCGATCCCGTAATACCGAATCTTCCCCTCCTCCTTCAGGTCCTCGAGCGTCTGCCAGACGGCCGTGTTCGCGACCGTCGCGGCGTCAGGGTAATGCAGCTGGAGTGCGTCCACATACGAGGATCCGAGGCGTTCGAGGGTCCCGTCCAACGACTTGCGAATCGACGGCGGCGAGAAGTCCGCTCCCGATTCTGAACGTCCGGCTTTGCTCGAGATGATCACGAGCTCCCGCTTGTCACCGAACGCTTGGCCAAGCAGCCGTTCCCCGCGCCCGTTCCCGTCCGTCGGCGCGACGTCGAAGTAGTTGATACCGGCGTCGTACGCTTTGCGGAGCAAGTCGACGGCCTGGTCGTCCGTGAAAGTCCCCCAATGGCCCGAGGCAAGCGTCCAAACCCCGAAGCCGATCTCGGACACCTCGAGTTCCGTCTTCCCCATGGGACGGTAGTTCACCAACGGCCCACTCCACGACCGCAAACGGGGCCGCCGTATTTGACCGCACCGCTAGCGGGTTCAGCGCCACGACACGAAGAAGAGTGTCGCGAAACCCACGAGCTCCGCCGCATTGAGGACGAGCATCGGAATCGCGACGGACGCACCGATGTTGCTGTCGTTCATCGCGACGTAAAAGTACATCGCCGCGAGATTCTCGAGAAGGAACAGCGTGGCGAAGACGATGAGGCCGATCGAAAACGGAGATCGCAGGCTGCGGTAGTTCCCGACGTAGATGAACAGGAGACCGAGGAGCAGCGCGATGCTGGCCACCGCGAGACCGAGGTCGATCATCCAGAACGTGCCAATCGGCAAGCTACCACCGCGAGACGCGGATCCGGCCCATATCTATTTTTCCCCCAAGCGTGGCTCGATCCGACGCCAGATTTCGAGGAAATCGTCGAAATGGACTTGGAGCCGCGGGGACAAGGAGTACAGGGTGCCGTATCCCTCGTTCCCTAGGGTCATGACACAGTCGTTCTCGCGGAGCACGTCAAGGTGATGGCGAACCGTCTTGTAGTCCAGAGCGAGTCGGGTGGCCAGGTCGTTCGCGTTGTACGGGCGGTCGTGGAGTGTCCACAGGATCCGCGCGCGGTTGATGCCGCCACGGGTCCCCGCGATGAGGTACCACAGCCGCTTGTCCATGAAACGGCGGCCCCATCCGTTCTCCGATAATTTAGGTTGCGGGACACCCATCGGACACCGCATCCCCGAAGCTTCTAATATTACTATCTCAATAGTCAAACTTGTGGCGACCGTCCCGCGTCCGCACGAATGGGCTCGACGCGCGAAGGGATGGTTCCTCGAGTTCCGCCTCATCCCGGTCCTCCTCTGGTCCTACACGGCCGTCGGCCTGGGGACTGGCGTGGCCTTCCGTGCCTCCGGGACTCTGAATCCGGTGTGGTTCGCCATCGCCCTCGCGCTCGGCGGCTTAATCCAAGGCTGGGTGACCCATGCGATCAACGAAATCTATGACTGGAGGAGCGGGACGGACCGCGTGAACGAGGGACGCGCCTTGTCGGGCGGAAGCCGGGTCCGGAACCTCGACCTCCTGGGGGAACGGGACCTGTGGTGGATCTTCGCGGTCTCGACCGCGGGGGTCGCTGCGCTGACGGCCTGGGTGGTCCTCGTTCGGGCCCCGTGGCTCGCCCTCTTGATCATTGGCGGATACGCGCTCGGCCTGGCCTACACGATCCCGCCGTTTGCGACGTCGTACCGGCCACTGGCCGGCGAATGGCTCGGGGGGTTCCCGGGCGTCCTCCTGTCTGGCCTCGGTGCGTACGCTATCCAGACGCTCTCCCTCTCCCTCGTTGTGGTGTTGGCGCTTTCCGCCCATGCCCTCGTGTGCACCGCGATGCTCATGGTCCATCACTATCTCGACGCGCCGATGGATGCAGCCGCGAAGCCGCCGAAGCGCACGACGGTCGTCGCATTCGGCTACGCCTGGTCGAAGCGATACGCCGCGGGAATGGCTTCGATCGCGGCGCTCCTGTACGGCTTGCTCGGCGTTCTCGTCCATCCGGCCTTCCTGTTGGGGGCCGCTCTGACCGTCCCGGCGGTGTGGATTCACCTTCGCATCGACCCGAGGGACCTGAAGTCCGTCACGCGGGGCGAGCTCCAGGTCATCCAGCTCGGAATTGCCGCGGGCCTGGCGACGGCGGTCGGCCTCGCCCCGCCGCTCTGGCCCCTGCTCCCGATTGCCGTCGCTGGCTACCTCCTGCACCTCGCGGTGGCGTCGCCCCCGGCAGAACTCGGCCGCGCCTGGCGCAAAGGCCCCGTCATGCAGCGATAGGCCCACGTCAATCGGGGAGGGCTCGCGGAAGGCGCAAATACGCCGGCCGGGGTCTCGACCGCGTGCGACGCATCGGCTTCGTCGTGAACCCGATCGCCGGGATGGGCGGAAGGGTTGGGTTGAAAGGGACGGACGGCGTCGTGGACGAAGCCCGCGCACAAGGCGCGGAGCCGGTCGCCGGACACCGTGCAACCGCCTTTGCGGCAGCGTTCATAGGGGTCGCGAGGGGCGATCCGACCCTTCGAATGGAGTGGCTCACGTGTGGTGGCCTGATGGGACACGACTCACTTCGGGCGGCCGGCGTCCCGGAGGCCGCGGTCGACGTCAGGTACACTCCGGGGAAGCAGACGACCGCGAACGACACGCTCCAAGCGGTCGAAGCCATGGTCGGTCGAGGGGCCGAACTCCTCCTCTTCTGCGGCGGCGACGGGACCGCGCGGGACGTCGCGGGAGCGACGAGGGACCGGGTTCCGATCCTCGGCATCCCCGCGGGCGTCAAGATGCACTCGGGGGTCTTCGCGGTCTCTCCGATCGCCGCGGCAAACCTGCTGGTCGCATACGTCCGCGGCCAACTCCGGATCGCTCCCGGAGAGATCCTCGACGTGGACGAAGAGGCATATCGCAAAGGCGAGTGGCGAATTCGACTCTTCACGACGGCGAACACCCTGGCAGAACCGCACCTGGTCCAAGCCGGGAAGATGATGGTTGCCGAGATGACGGAAGACGCCATCCGCACCGAACTGGCGATGCACTTCTCGGACCTCTTCGAAGAGAGTCCCGAGACACTCTTCCTGCTAGGACCCGGCTCGACGCTTCACGGGATCGCTTCAGCGCTTCGGCTCGACAAGACCTTGCTGGGAATCGATGCCGTCCTCGCAGGCAAGACGATTGAAAGGGATCTGAACGAGAAGCGTATCCTCACGCTCCTGGATCGGCACCGGGATGCGAAGCTCGTTGTGAGTCCGGTCGGAGCGCAAGGGTTCATCCTGGGCCGCGGAAATCTCCAGGCGAGCCCCGAGGTCATCCGACGGATTGGGACGAAGAATGTCATCGTCGTCGCGACGCCTGCGAAGCTCGAGACGACTCCGGTCCTGCGCGTCGACACTGGCGACCGCTCGCTCGATGCGGAGTTCTCGGCGAAGGAATACCTCTTCGTGATCATCGGATACCGTACGTCGAAGCTACATCCGATTCAGCCCTCCTAGGCCGGGAAGGCACCTGGCAGTTCGTCCCCGGCGCCTCGCATTGTGATACAAAGTTGAAATAGCGGCGGACCATGCGCAGCGTCGGGATCCGGATGGCGTCGACGATGAAAGCCGCCGTCAAGCTGAAACCGGCGCCCAAGAGCACGGAGCTCCGCAAGGTCCCGATCCCCGAGCCGAGTCCTTCGGAAGTCTTGATCCGAGTCGACATCGCGTCGATCTGCGGCACGGACGTCCACATCTACGATTGGGACGCTTGGGCGGCGGCGCGAATCAAGGTGCCCTTGATCCAAGGCCACGAGTTCGCCGGACACGTTGAGACGCTGGGCTCCGGTGTCACGGGCGTTCGGAACGGAGACTACGTGAGTGCGGAGGGTCACATCGCGTGCGGCCGGTGCTACATGTGCCGCACGGGGAACGCCCACGTTTGCAAGAACGTCTCCATCCTCGGAATCGATCGAAGTGGCTCGTTCGCGGAATACATGGCCGTCCCCGCGTCGAACGTGATCGTGAATGACGACGACCTTCCGCTCGAGCTCGCGACGATGCAGGATCCGCTCGGCAACGCGGTGTACACGGTCACGAACGCGAACGTCCCTGGGAAGACGATTGCGATCTTCGGCCTCGGGCCGATCGGCCTCATGGCGGTCGCCCTGTGCCGCGGAATGGCGGCGCGCACCGTGATTGCGATCGGGCACCGGAACGAGTACCGGATGGACCTCGCCAAGAAAGTGGGGGCGAGCCTCGTCCTCCGATCCGGCGAATCGCTCGTCGATGAGGTGATGGACGCGACGGCGGGTGAGGGCGTCGATGAGGTGCTCGAATTCTCCGGGAGCGAGGCGGCGGTCCAGCAGGCGATCCGGGTCGTCCGGCCGGCGGGCGGGATCCACGTGCTCGGGCTCTTCCCGAAGCCGCTCAGCCTCGACATCTCCGAGTTCGTAACGAAAGGTTTGTCGATGCACGGCATCCACGGGCGCCTGATGTACAGGACGTGGATGCAGATGGGCGGACTCCTGAAAAGCGGGAACGTGAACCTGAAGCCGATCCTCACGCACAGGTTCCCCCTGGACGACTACAACGAGGCGATGGGCGTGATGCGAAGCGGGAATTGCGGCAAAGTCGCCTTCCCGAGGGAGGTGTGATGATGTCGAAGCGGGATCCGACCTCATGGATGCGGGCGGAATACGAGGCCCTCGTGGCACAGAGCCTCGACTGGAAGCTCCGCGTCCTCCAAGGGCCCTCCGCTCCTCGGAGTGTCGTCGACGGAAAGCGCGTCATCATGCTCTGTTCGAACAACTACCTGAACCTCTCGAACCACCCGAAGGTGAAGCGGGCCGCGCGGGAGGCACTGAAAACGCATGGCGCGGGTAGCGGCAGCGTCCGGCCGATTGCGGGCAACATGGACCTCCACGAAGAGCTCGAGCGACGGATCGCGCGGTTCAAGCGGCGGGAAGCCGCCCTGTTCTACATGAGTGGCTTCGCGGGCAATGCCGGACTCATCTCGCAGCTCGCAGGGGAAGGGGACGCGATCCTCACGGACGAGTTGAACCACGGGAGCATCATCGACGGCGTCCGATTGACGAAGGCGCAGCGGGTGATCTACCGCCACTGCGATGTCGGCGACCTCGAACGCGCGCTGAAGGAGGTCGACGGCTGGGCGAAAAAGATCCTGGTCATCAGCGACGGCGTGTTCTCCATGGACGGCGACATCGCCCCCGTGGACAAGATCGCGAGCCTCTCCGAGGATTTCGGCGCGATGGTCTACATCGACGATGCCCACGGAGAGGGCGTCCTGGGAGACGGGGGCCGCGGCGTGGCGTCCCACTTTCACGTCGAGGACAAGATCACGATCGAGCTGGGCACGTTCTCGAAAGCGCTCGGGGTCGTCGGAGGATACGTCGCTGGGTCGAACGACCTGAGGAACTATGCGCTCAACAAGTCCCGCACGTGGCTGCTGAGCGGTTCCCATCCGCCGGCGGTCACCGCCGCTTGCATCGCGGCGATCGATGTCCTCGAGACGGAGCCGCGCCACGTCAAGAAACTCTGGTCGAACACGAAGTACTTCAAGAGTCGACTCGTGTCAATGGGCTTCGACATCGGGAGGAGCGAGACCCCGATTACCCCCGTGATGCTCGGTGATTCGGCAACGGCGAAGCGGTTCAGCGATCGCCTGTTCGAGGAGGGCGTTTTCGCCCTCCCGATCGTGTATCCGATGGTCGCGAAAGACCGGGCCCGGATCAGGAATATCGTCAATGCCGGCCTCCAACGCGCGGACCTCGAGGAGGCCCTGGCCGCATACGAGAAAATCGGGAAGGAACTCCGTGTCATCTCCTAGACGCCTTGGTTCCGCTTCTTACGCGCGTAGACCATCGGGAGGATTTCGTACCCGAGCGATCGGAACACTCTAACGGAGGCGTCGTTCCCGGGTTCAATGAAGGCGGCAAACATTTGGATGCCCTTCGCACGAAGGGCGCGCTCAACCGCGCGTACAAGGCTCTTCGCGACCCCTCGGCGTCGGTAGTCCGGATGAACCGCGAGGCGGTTGATCCAGCCTTTCCGAGAGTCGTCGGTTCCAAGAACCGCTCCGACAAGGCGACGACCGTCGAGGGCGCCAAGGTACGAGCTGCGATTCACACGGAGCTGATGGGCGATTGAGCTTCGGCTGTCACGGCCTCGTACCCGAGGATCGAGGCCGCAAGCCTCGAAGAGTCTCATCAGTTCGTCGTAATCGGAAGGCCGCAGGCGGCGGATGTGGAGCGGCATCTCATCGCTCGTCGGAGACCAAGTGGCGGGTGGGGTGTGCGAAATGATCGCGTGCATCTTGCGGGAGCTGGCTCCGCAGGAACGTGGGCATCAGCGCGAAGGATTGAAGCTTCGCTAGAGGGAGCAGCCTCAGACGGATGTGGGACTCCAGACTCGGGATGTAACCACCGCCATCCGGCGATGGGAATTCCGAGTTAAGGTCGACGAGGAAGTAGAATCCAATTTCATGGGTCTTGGTGCCTTTTATGGAGTAGAAGTTCTCGTGGACATAGCTGAGCTTTTCGGCCTCGACGTTGAGGCCGCTCTCTTCGTAGAACTCCCGAGCCAGGCAGAGGGCGAGGCTCTCCCCGAATTCGAGATGCCCACCTGGGAGCGCGTAGCTCTTGCCGCGGGCCTCGTCGTCCGCCTCCTGGGCAAGGACGGAATCGTCATGGATCAAGATCCCGCAAGCCCGTACGAGGAATTCGCGGCCGGTCTCATGCAACCCGAGCACCGAGTTCCCCCTCCGTATCGGGTTGGAGCATGATGACCCGGCCGTCCCGCTGGACGGCCCCAAGGCACAGGACCTCCGAGGAAAACGGCCCGATCCGCCGCGGCGGAAAGTTCGTGACCGCGACGACGTGTCGACCCAGGAGGTCCTCCTTGCGGTACCATGGACGAATCGCCGCGGACGACTTCTTCACGCCATGGGAACCGAAATCGATCCTCAGTTTGTACGATGGGTTGCGGGCCTCCGGGAACTCCTCAACGCCGACGATCTTCCCGACCCTCATCTCAACCTTCTGGAAGTCCTCCACCGCGATGCCCGTCATGGTCCCGGGACTCGCGGAACGCTCCTTCCCGATTTGAGGACTTCCCTCAGACCGCGCGCGATTCCGGGCTGCGGACGTCAAGGTGTTTGCAGAGCCGCTCGTGTTCCTCGCGGCTCGTCCACTCGACGCGAAGGTAGTCCGCAATCTCGCGGTCCGTCATGCCAAGGCTCCTCGCCTCATCGACCGCGACGCGGTACGCCTCGATCTCGGTCGGTCGATCGACGTAGTTGTAGCGGCGGTCCCACAGCTCCTTACCCGCGTGCCACTGTCGGATGTGGGTGAGCTCGTGGAGGACGTCGAGATAGAGGATTTTCTCGTCCCCTTGTTTCAGGTAGCCGAGTCCCGCGACGACGTTCCCCGCCTCGTCGTCGATATACATGTACATGTCCTCGGGCACGACGTCGATCTGGCAATCGTGGAGGACCTGCTCCCGGAGTCCGTCCGGGAAAATCCCTCGGAATGCGGCGGACCGGTCGAGGCCCGGGAACACCTCGAGAAGGGCATGCTTCCCCGCCTTCACCTTCCGGTTCACGGGGACGACTGCCAAGGCGTGGTTCCCATCGATGCCGTCCAAGAAAAACCTATCCGTCGGGTATGCCGGAGTTGGCGTGAATCGAGCTCGACCGAGGTAGGGCTCCTCTTTTCGCCGGTATATCCCGGACGAAGCTCCGAAGCCTCCGGGGTTGGCAACCCGGCCTTCCTCACGATTGATGACTCGCGAACCAGGCTGCGAGGTCCTTCCCGTTACGCTTCCGCCAGGCGGCATTCACCCCGATCTTCTCGATCGACTGCTGCACAGCGCGCCGGACCTCCGGGGCCTTGCGGGCCCGGAAGAACCGTTCCACATCCTTCGCCATCTCCGCCGTCGTGAACTCCTCGGTGATGCCAACAATCCGGCGGATCAGGAACCCGGACTCCGCGTACCTCCGGTACAGCTCGTCCCAGTTTTCTTTCACGAAAGACCAGGCGAGGTCGAGCCCTGCGCTCGGCCGAACCGTCGCGACATTCGTAATCACGATGACCGCGTCCTGAGATCGCACCGCATCCGTCAGCGAGCGACGAAGCGTCTCCCGAAGCAGATGCTTGTCCCGCGGCTGGGTGAGGGCGACGAGGAGACGGACCTGCTCCTCTTGAAGGGCGGCCTTGCGCTCAAGCTCCCACAAGGTCTCGTACAAATCCTGGTCCGCCTGTTGGGCGACGAGGTTGTAGACGACCCCGCGCAAGTTCGGGTGAAGGGTCGAAGAGTCCTTCAGGTACCGTGCGAAGCGCTTGGACGCCTCCTCGAGCGTTCGGCGGTCCTCGTGGTGCCCGAGGGCGTACAAAACCGTCGTCCGCTTGAGGGCGTCGAGATGGCCCTCGTCCGCGCTCGGCTCCCATCCAATCCGCTGTCCCGCCGGCCGGAGGAGATCCCGGACGTACCCGTCGAAGCGCTCGAGGTATGGCTCGTGGGACACCAAGGTCTCGAAGTCGTGCAACGAATCCGCGATCATCCGCCATGCGGTTGCGTCGTCCTCCCCTCGATAGGCCGACGTCAGGTCCAGGACGGTCGTCGCGGGCAGGTATCCGGCCCGCATGAGGTCGTAGGCGTCGTTTTGGAGGCCGATCCGGTCCTCCGGGCCCAGCTCCCCGGCGACGACGGCCTTCTGGAGCCGATCCCATTCGTCCGCGCGATAGTTGACGCGGTAGAACCCGGATTGTCCGGCGTTCACCTTGATCCAGTCCGATTCTTGGGTGCGACGGGACCGTCCGAGGGAGTGTGTCTCGGCCTTTTTTTCCATGAGGAAGTTCGTGGTCTTCCGCGACCCCGCCCGAGCGATCCGTACGGGGATCTTCCATCGCGACGCGTCTTTCGACGAGCCGAGGATGTGTCCGTACAGGAAACGCGATTGGGACAGGGCGACTCGAGCGTCGCCGCCCTTCCGGGTCACCTTCACGTCGAGGAGCGGGAATCCCATCTGCCGGGTCCAGGTGCCCATGAGGGCTCCGACGGGCTGACGCGACGCGGCACCCAACGCCCGCCAGAGGTCCTCCGTGCGCGAGTTCCCGTAACGGTGCTCCTTCAGATAATTCCGGATGCCCCGGCGGAACGTCGACTCGCCGAGGAACTGCTCGAGCATTCGTAGGATCGAGGCGCCCTTGGCGTAGCTGATGTCGTCGAAGATCTCCCGGATCTCCGCCGGGTCCTTCACCGGCACCTCGATCGGGTGGGAGCTGCGGAGTCCGTCCAGGGTGAGTCCGGGGACGGTCTCCATGTTCAGGAACTGGGTCCAGCTCTGCCAATCGGGATGCAGGGCGCTTGCCGTCTTCGTCCCCATCCACGTCGCAAAGCTCTCGTTCAGCCACAGGTCGTCCCACCAGGCCATCGTGACGAGGTCGCCGAACCACATGTGGGCGGTCTCGTGGGCGATCACGCCCGTGATGCTCTGCCGTGTCTGCGCGGATGACGTCGCGGGGTCCAGCAGCAAGATGCGCTCCCGATACGTAATCGCGCCCCAGTTCTCCATCGCGCCCGCCGCGAAATCTTGGAGGGAGATGTGGTCGAGTTTCGGAAGCGGATAGGGAACCCCGTAGTAGTCGTTGAGATACTCGAGAATCCGGATTGCCTCCTGCAATCCCCAGCCGCCATGGGCGATCCGGTCGGGGAGCGCCCACACGCCGACCTTCGTCCCCGTCTTCGTCTTCCCTTCCATCGGTTCGAGGGGGCCGACGACGAACGCGAGGAGGTAGGACGCCATCCGCGGCGTCTCGCCGAACCGCACGAGGCGGGTTCCGTCCCCGAGGTCCTTCTCCTCCGCGATGGGCGTGTTGGAGATCGCCGCCATGCCGTCGGGGACGACGAGGGAGAGCTCGAACGTCGCCTTCGCGGCGGGCTCGTCCCAGCAGGGGAAGGCACGGCGCGCGTCTGTGGACTCGAATTGGGTGGCGGCCATGTAGCCCACCGTCCCGTTTCCCATCGTGTACCGACTCCGGTAGAAACCGGCCAGCTCGTCGTTGAGGATCCCGGTGAAGACCAGGCGGAGGGTCGCGGCGCCTTTCGGGACCGCTGTCCCGAACGTCAGCCGCAACCGCTCGGTGCCCTTCAGGTGTTCGATGTTCGCGGCCGGCACGAGGCGCCCGTCGTGCGTTTGAAGGCTCGCTTGCGTTACCTCCAGCCCGGACGCGTTCATCACAATCGACCTCACCGGTTCGAGGACGCGAATCGCGACGGACTCCTCGCCGCGGAACGTGAATCGGCTCAGGTCGGGCCGCAACTCGATCGTGTACCGTTCTGGCTGCACGGTGTCTGGCAGACGGTGCGTCGTTCCATTCGGCATGCGAATCACCTGGCGCTGTCGCCGTCGGGGAGGCGCGAGGGCCATATGTAGTTAGCCGTATGCGACGAGACATTGGCTTGCGAAGCGGGGAACCCACGGTGGAGGACACCCGCCGGAGGCCGAGGGCTTATCGGCTCCAACGGACTCCGGATGCTCGTTGGACGACGACCGGATGGCCGAAATCGTGGCGACCTTCGGTCGGATCCATCGACCGCTCCGATGGCCGATGGAAAATTTCCGCCGCCGGTACATCTCGAACAAGAGATTCGTCGGATACCGGTTCACGAGGGTCCGGCGCAACGCTCACGCCGGGTTCTCGTTCGGTTTCGGCCTTCGCGACGAGGTATACCCCGGGGTGAGCGACCCGCCGGAGGTCCTCGCCTACGCGTTCGTCGAGCCCAGGGGGTCGACCCTGTACGACGTCCTGGTTACCAGGAAAGGCAGCGCGTTCCGCCGGCTGGCGGCTTTGAGTCGGCGGATGGGGTTCCCGTTTGAGCTGAATCCGGATGCGGGAGTCGCGGCGGTCCGCCATCGATCCGTGCGGCGCGTGCCCAAGGAAATCTTTGTCTTGGTCGCTTCGGATTTCCTGATGCTCTGCTACCAGCCGATTCGGGCATCGGGATTCCTGGAGCGGGTGACGAAGGCCACGACCGGACCCGGTTAGATCAGGCGCCGAGTTCGACGGCCAACCCCGCTGGCACGTGTGGGCGGTCGACGACCTCGAAAACTTTCGTCCAGTTGTCCGCGAGGTCCCGCGTGCAGCGGAGCACGCCGAGTTCCACGAGGGAGTCGAGTCGTCGCCGGGTCTTGGACCCGGCCCACCGGAACCGAATCGACATGAACTCCACGACCGCCCGTTCGTGGACGACCCGGTTCGCAAAGTGCACCTGAATCGCCGTCGCGACGAGGGCGAGATCCTCGCGTTCCGAGGGGTCGTCGACGCCGGCGAGCAAGGACCACAGCCCTTTGATTCGAGCCATGCGCCGCCGATGGGGACAGGCCCCCGTCTCCCTTGCGCATGCACGTAGCGTACCCTCACGCGGCCGCAACAAGACTTTAATTCGCGAGGGCCGATACATCGACGATGCAGGTGGACACGGAACTGGTCCCGATCGAGAATCCGGGCGGGCTCAACGTGATCCTCGGACAGACCCACTTCATCAAGACCGCGGAGGACGTCCACGAGGCCCTCGTCGGATCCGTCCCTGGGATCAAGTTCGGCGTCGCGTTTTGCGAAGCCTCCGGGCCGTGCCTGGTGCGCGTCGAGGGGAACGACGACGGGCTGAAGGCCCTCGCCGCGAAGAATGCGCTCGCGGTCGGAGCGGGCCACTTCTTCATCGTGATCCTCAAGGACGCCTATCCAATCAACGTCCTGCGGGCCCTCCGCGACGTGCCGGAAGTCGTGACCGTGCACGCGGCGACCGCGAATCCCGTGGACGTGGTCGTTGCGAAGACCCCGCGGGGCCGAGGCGTCCTCGGAGTCGTGGACGGGGAGCGGGCGAAGGGCGTCGAGACACAGAAGGATCGCGCGGAGCGCATTGCGTTCCTCCGCAAGATCGGGTACAAGCTGGGCTGACATGTGTCGAATGCTCGCGCTCGTGAGTCGCAAGCCAGTGCCGGTCGAAACGCTCATGGCGTTCCGGCAGCTCGCGGATACGGGCCGGAACTACCGTGACTTCGGATGCCCGCAGCCGAACCCGAAATCCGGCCATCCGGATGGCTGGGGAATCGCCTGCGTGGGGCAAGAGGGGGAGTTCTACGCACGCGGTCGGGCCAAAGCCACCGCGGACCCGAAGTACGACGATGTGGTCCGGCGGCTCGCTCGGGTGTGCAGTCCACCCTTGGCCTTGGTCGCCCATGTCCGCTACGCATCGAAGAAAGACACGATCCAGGAACAGTACGCACATCCCTTCCGGCGCGAGGTCGACGGCCGCGTGATGTTCTTCGCCCATAACGGCGAAATCGACGAGTTCGGCGTCCGCAACGGGAAGATCGACTCGCAGTTCATCTACGACCGGTTCGTCGAAGCGCTCGGGACAGAACCGAGGCCGCTCCCGGAGTTGAAGCAGGCCATCGCAAAGGCGAAGGCGGCGATTGACGCGGAGTTCCCGCGCAAGGTCGAGTCGTATACGTTCCTCTTGCTCGACGGGGATCGTCTCATCGCGCACCGGGACGCCCGCACCTGCGTTCCCTACTACACGCTCCACTCGACGTCGGCCGACGGTCTCCAGGTCGTTTGCTCGGAAGTTCTGCCCACGTTGCCAGGCCGATGGCGCATGTTCCGGAACGGGGAATACGTCGAATTCCACGCGTGACGAACGACCCAAAAGCGCATTCCGTTTCGCAATGCTGTTGGCGCATTGCCGCAGGGTTCGCGCAAGGCGTCTGGACGAAGGGTTAAATAATTCCTGTTTCGTAGGGTTTACATTATTCTTTCGGGGGAGGACGGATAAGGTGCGAGAGGTAGAGATCACAACCCAGTGCCCGGAATGCCGCGGCGATCACCTGGTGCGGGATTACTCCCGTGCTGAGATCGTGTGCGAGGACTGCGGACTCGTCCTCGACGACATGATCATCGACGAAGGGCCCGAGTGGCGGGCGTTCGACTCGGACCAGCGGGAGTCGCGAGAGCGGGCCGGGCCGCCGAGCACGATCATGGCCCACGACAAAGGCCTCTCGACCTCCATCGGGTGGCGGAACAAGGACGCGTACGGACGGCAGATCCCCCACAAGTCCCGGGCCCAAATCTACCGGCTGCGGAAGTGGCAGCACCGGATCCGGACCTCGAAGAGCGGCGAGCGGTCCCTCGCTCAAGGTTTGACGGAAATTAACACGATGGCTTCGAAGATGGGGCTGCCCCGCCATGTGCGCGAGAATGCCGCCGTCCTGTATCGGCGCGCCTCGACGAAGAACCTCGTCCGGGGTCGATCGATCGACGAAGTCGTCGCCGCGACTTTGTACGCCTCATGCCGGCAATCCGGCGTGCCGAGGACCCTGGACGAAATCGCCTCGAAGTCGAGCGTCGACCGCAAGTCGATCGGACGGACCTACCGGACGCTGGTGCGAGAACTCGGACTCAAACTCCTCCCGCAGAGCCCGCGGGATTACATCGCCCGGTTCTGCAACCGACTCGAGCTCGACATGGACGTCCAGCGGAAAGCGAAGGAGATCCTGGACAAAGTCGAGAAGGACGAGCTCGCCTCCGGTGTCGCGCCGAGCGGAGTTGCCGCGGCGACGATCTACATCTCCGCGATTCTCTGCAACAAACCGTGCACGCAGAAGGAAGTCGCTGAGGTCGCGGGCGTGACGGAAGTCACGATCCGGAATCGGTACAAGCGGATCTCCGTGGCCATCGGAATGGTGAAGTGACGCCGCGCCGATCCGGTCGGCTCTCCTTCGACACGATGGCCTCATCCATCCCCCCGTGCGCCCCGCAACCTTTAAGCGAAAGCATCTTTTCCATGGCCAACCTGGGGTGAGCCTGTGGCGTCGGAAGCGATTGAGAAAGGAGACATTGTCTGGATCGAGTACGACGCCTGGACCGTGAATCCGAACGGAACCCAGACCCTCTTCGACACGACCCACGATGAGGTCGCGAAGAAAGAGGGCAAGTTCGATGAGAAAAAGGTGTACCTCGAGGTCCCGGTCGTCGTGGGCCGGGGACGCTTGTTCGAGGGTTTGGAAGCCGCCTTGGTCGGCATGAACATCGGGGACACAAAGGAGGTCGTCTTTCCCGCCGAGAGGGGCGCCGGAGCTCGGGACCCGCGACTCGTCGAACTCCGGACGGAGCGGGAGTTCCTGCGTCAGGAGATCAACCCGGAGTTCGGGATGGAAGTGCACCTGGGCGGCAAGCATGGCATCGTAACCGCCGTGAGCGCGGGCCGTGTCCGAGTGGACTTCAACAACCCGCTTGCCGGCAAGACACTCAAGTACGTCGTGCGAGCGACGCGGAAAGCGGAGACGCCGGACGAACGCGTCCGAGCGATCATCGATATGGACTACGGCCTCGCCGAACAATTCAAGATCCAGCTGAAGTCGGGCGCCGCCGAAATCCAGCTCCCGGACGTCTGCAAGACGGACGAAAAGTGGTTCGTCTCGAAGTTCCGCGTCGTGGCGGACCTCCGCGAGCTCTCGGACCTGAAGAGCATCCGGTTCATTGAGGAGTACGAGAAGAAAGAGCTGAAAGCGGAGACGAAGGCGAAACCCATCGAGGAAGCGAAGCCGGAGCGGGAGGCCCCGAAGCCCGCTCCCAAGAAGGCAACTCGGCGGGCCACCGCCACGAAGACAAAGCCGGCGAGTGGTGCTCGCTCCGAAGAGGAACTCCCCGCGACGGAGAAGGCGCCCGAGGAGCTCTAGCGATCCGTCCGGACCCTCGGTTTGCTTATCGGCTCCTCCAAACCAGCGGGCTTGAAAGAGAATGGGTCCGGCGGTAGCGGCCCACATGGCGGTGACCTCTTTATCGAGGCATGCTTTTGCCGGAGGGCTCGGGTCGCCTAGCTTGGATAGGGCTCCGGCCTCCTAAGCCGGGTCTCAGGGGTTCGAATCCCCTCCCGAGCGTCTCGCCTCAGCGCGGCCGCCTTTTCTTGGGAGGAGACTCGAGGAGCTTTCGCGCCGCGGCGTGTGGATCCGTTTTGCGGTCCGCGACCTCGTTCGCGAGTCGATCGAACAGGGCGCCCGTCGGCGATTCCACGGAGACCCCGCGGACGAGCAGTCGTTGTGCGGTCTCCAGAATTTCCTGACGCGCCCGAGCAACGTCGCGTCGGCGGCGGAGTCCGGAGCGCTCGAGGAAGACGGCATGCCGGTCGAGGACATCCGCCAGCTCCTCGATTCCACGCCCCTCCAGGGCAGCGGTGCGGACGATCGGCGGCGTCCACCCCTCGCGGGCCACAAGCTGGAACTTCAGGTTGGCGACCAGGACGTCCGCGTTCCCGAGGTCGACCTTGTTCACCACGTAGACGTCGCCGATCTCCAGGATCCCAGCCTTCATGGTCTGGACGACGTCCCCGGTCAACGGCATCTCCACGACGACGATCGAGTGGGCGCGCGTCGCGATTTCGACTTCGCTCTGTCCCGCCCCGACCGTCTCGACGAAGACCCACTCGGATCCCATCGCGTCGAGGACCCGCACAGCGTCGAACGTGGCCAAGGCGAGGCCGCCCGCGTGGCCCCGCGTCGCCATCGAACGGATGAATACGCCCGGGTCGATGCCCGTGTCCGCCATGCGGATCCGGTCGCCCAGCACCGCGCCGCCCGTGTACGGCGACGTCGGATCGACCACGACGACCCCGACGGTCTTCCCGCGGCCTCGAAAGGTCCGAACCAAGCGATTGATGAGGGAACTCTTTCCGACGCCGGGCGGGCCGGTGAAGCCAACGACGTGGGCGCGCCCCGTGTGCGGGTAGATTCGCCGGAGGGCATCCACGGCCTCCGGCTCATCGTCTTCGATCAACGAAATGAGTTTCCCCGCGGCGCGCTTGTCCCCCTGAAGGAGTGCCGCAACGAGGTCCCGCAGGGACTCGCGGGGCCGCGACGGCTTGCGGGCCGTCGGCTCACGCTCCCTTGCCCGCCTTCTTGAAGAACGACACGATCTCGCCGAGCGGCGTGCCCGGTCCGAAGACCGCTTTGATGCCCGCCCGTTTGAGCTTCGGGATGTCGTCCGCGGGGATGATCCCGCCGCCGACCACGACGATCTCGCCGGACCCCCGTTTCTTCAGGAGACGGACGACCTCGGGAAACAGGGTCATATGGGCACCGCTGAGGGACGACAGGCCGATCGCATCGACGTCCTCCTGGATCGCGGCCTCGACGATGTCTTCGGGCATCTGCCTCAGGCCGGTGTAGATGACCTCCATTCCGGCGTCCCGGAGGGCGCGCGCGACGACCTTTGCGCCGCGGTCGTGACCGTCCAAGCCCGGCTTCGCGATCAGGACGCGGATCTTCCTCGGGACCGGAATCACCTCAGTAGAGGAGCGGCTCCTCCCAGGGGCCGAAGACCTGGCGCATCACATCGCAGATTTCGCCGAGGGTCGCTTTCGCGCGCACGGCGTCGAGGATGAACGGCATCGTGTTCTCGTCCGACTCGCATGCTTTGAAGAGGCGCTCGAGCGCCCGCTCGTGCTTCTTCGCGTCCCGAGTTCGGCGCAGCTTCCGGAGGCGTTCGACCTGAGCTTTGAATGACGCCTCCGAGACGCGGAGCGGCTCGATCTCCGTCTGTTCGTCGACGACAAAATCGTTGACGCCCACGACGATCCGCTCCTTGTCCTCGACCTCTCGCTGGTATCGGTACGCGGAGTTCGCGATTTCCTGTTGGAAGAACCCTTTCCGAATGGCGGGGATCACGCCCCCGAGTTCCGAAATCCGGTCGAAGTAGCGGTATGCTTCCGCCTCCAGCTCGTCCGTCAGCGCTTCGAGGAAGTGGGAGCCGCCGAGCGGGTCGACCGTGTTGGCCACCCCGCTCTCGTGCGCGAGGATCTGCTGGGTCCTCAGCGCGATTCGGGCGGCTTTCTCGTTGGGAACTTGGTACGCCTCGTCGAAGGCGTTTGTGTGGAGCGACTGAGTGCCCCCGAGGACCGCCGCGAGCGCCTGGATCGTCGTCCGGACGATGTTGATTTCCGGTTGCTGCGCGGTCAAGCTGACGCCGGCCGTCTGGGTGTGGAACCGCAGACGCCACGCCCGCGGGTCCTTGGCATCGAACGTGTCGCGCATCTCGCGCGCCCAGATGCGCCGCGCCGCGCGATACTTCGCGAGCTCCTCGAAGAGATCGTTATGGGCGTTGAAGAAAAACGAAAGGCGGGGCGCGAAGTCGTCGACTTTCAGACCGCGGTCGACACCCCAGCGGACGTACTCCATCCCGTTCGCCAGGGTGAACGCGAGTTCCTGGGCCGCGGTCGCGCCCGCCTCCCGGATGTGATACCCGCTGATCGAAATCGTGTTCCATTCGGGAACGTGCGTCGAGCCGAATTCGAACGTGTCCACGACGAGCCGCATCGACGGCTCGGGCGGATAGATCCACTCCTTCTGGGCCTGGTACTCCTTCAAGATGTCATTCTGAATCGTACCCCGAAGCCTCGCCCACGGCACGCCGCGACCTTCCGCCATCACGAGGTACATCGCCCAGATGACGGACGCCGGGCTGTTAATCGTCATCGACGTGCTGACGCCGCCGACGTCGATCCCGGTGAACAAGATCCGCATGTCTTCCAGCGACGACACCGCCACGCCGCACGTCCCGAACTCCCCTTTCGCCTCCGGCTCGTCCGTGTCATATCCGTAGAGGGTCGGCATGTCGAAGGCGACGCTGAGGCCGGTCTCGCCGTGGGCGATCAGATACTTGAATCGGCGGTTCGTGTCCTCGGCGCTCCCGAACCCGGCGAACATCCGCATCGTCCACAGCCGGCCGCGGTACATGGTCGGATGGATCCCGCGGGTGAATGGGAAACCGCCCGGGTTGCCGAGCCGCTCGTCCGGCTTCCCGGCGACGTCGAGCGGCGTATACAACCGCTTCACGGGCCGACCGGAGGTCGTGATGAATTCCTTGCGGCGTTCCGGGAGGGCTTCGAGCGCCTCGCGAAGGGTGGTCTCCTGCCACCGCTTCAACTCCTCTTCGAGGACCTTCCGCTCGTCCTCGTCCCGCATGAACGCCCTGCGTCCTTTCAATTGGTCCGATGCTATAAGACGATTGCGCCGCTCACTCAGAGGAGCTCGACTCGACGATCGTCTTGGCGAGCCCTTGGAAGGCTTGCTCGACGTTCTCGCCGGTCTTCGCGGACGTGTAGAGGACCGGGCACTCGTACGAGAGCAGCGTGGACGAAGCCTCCTCCGGGTTCACTTCCCGACGGTGGGCGAGGTCCGTCTTGTTTCCGAGCGCGTAGACCGGAACGGGTCCCACGGAGTCGCGAACCCCGTCGATCCATTTCGTCAGGTCTCGAAGCGATTGGGCGCGGGTCACGTCGAACACCGCGAGGACCCCCTTGGCTCCGTGGAAGTACGCCTCCTTGAACAGCTGGAGGAACGTGCGCTTACCCATGATATCGAGGATCATCATGTCGACCTGCACGGGCCGGCCGTGCAGCGTGCCGAGTGCGACCGTCTTCTTCGAGACGACGGCCCCCAGGGTCCGGATGTAGGATTCGTCGAACGCGCCGGACACGAACCGGTGAATGAGGCTCGTCTTGCCGACGCTTTCCTCCCCGACGAGGCAGATCTTGAATTTGAAGGTCTTCGACTCCGTATCCATCGAGGGCCTTCGCATCATCTAGGCGTCGTAGCCGGGAAGGGGGTAATCAAGCCGTCGACCCGATTTTCAGAATCAAAAACGGACCGGCTCGAATCCGTCGATATCCGCGATCGTCCCGGTACGGGCCTCCCGCGGCTTGAGCTTGGGGCGCACCGCCAAACCGGCGCGGGCCCGGGTGGGGGGAAGCAAGAGCCGGTGGAGGAGGCCCCCGCGGACCCCTTTGAAGACGACGAACCCCCAGACCTGCGGGTCGGAGAGCTTCGCCCCCGTACGGTCTTCGTAGGCGACCGTGACCGCCGCCAGCTGGCCCGTCTTGGGCACGTCGAGGTACTCCGTGAGTTCCGCGAAGCAGTCTTCGCAGAACATCCGCGGTGGGAGGTAGGTGAGGTCGCAGCTCGTACACCGGGAAGCGAGGATCCGGCCCTCGTCGCGGAGCGCGACGAAGAATCGCTCGCCCGCGACCCCCGAGGTGTAGATGTAGTCTGCCTCGACGTTGCCCTCCCAGTGGCGGAGCCGCCGGGCGTCCGTGGTCCGGTCGAGGAACGTCACGACTCCCCCTCCCCCAGGGGCCGGAAACCGAGGATATCGAGGACGCTCCCGCGGCGTTCCTCCTTCGGTTTCCACACGGCCTTCACGCGCATGCCGATCCGAATCTCGTCCTTCGTCATCCCGCCGAAATAATGCATCATGCCCATCTTCGGCGACGCCCCGTCGAGGCTCACGACGCCGACCAGGATGGGCTCCGGAATCCGCTTCGCGTCTGTGTCGAGATACGAGATCGAGAATGTCTCGATCGTTCCCGTGTCCCGAATGTACGTCCAGGCGTCCGTCGGCCGGAAACACTCCTCGCAGAACATGCGCGGCGGGAACAGGACCCGGGCGCACTTTCGGCACGTACGCGCAATGAGGCGGCCGTTCTGCAGCTCCTCGAGGAACCGCGACATCGCCTCGCCGGCGGACCACGCGTACTTCGCGTCGGGGCGGAATCGGGTCTGGGTCACCTTGCCTTCCTGGAGGTCCGCCGCGGTGAGCTCGATCCCGGGCCATCGCGAGATCCGCGCGGTCATGCGCGCATCACCACGACGCTCCCGTACTGCATCAGGTCGCCCCAAGCTTGGGACACGCCCGTGTGCACTTCACGTGGAATCTGCCGTTTGCCCGCCTGGCCCGTGAGCTGCCAGAAGAGCTCGCCGATCTTCATCCCCATCGTGGCGGCGATTGGATTGCCGACTCCCAAGAGGCCGCCGGACGGGCAGACGGGCATTTTCCCGTCCCGCTCGGTGACCCCCTCGCGGGTCAACACGGGCGCCTCTCCCTTGTCCGCGAGGAGCAACCCTTCGAGGTGGTGCAATTCTTTGTAGTCGAACGGATCGTACGGCTCCGCGAAGTCGATCTGCCGGCGTGGCTCGTCGATCTTCGCCATTTTGTACGCCATCTTCGCGGCACGGGCCACGTACTCCGGGAAGACGAGGTCGCGGTCCGTCCACATCGTCGAATCGATGCACCACCCGACGCCCGAGATCCATGCGCGGTCTGCGATCCGCCGCTTCCGGATGACATCCTCCGAGGCGAGGACCACGGCGGACGCGCCGTCGCTGGGCGGGCTGATGTCGAGCCGCTGCACGGGCCACGCCATCACCTCGCTGTTCAGGACGTCGTCGACCGTGATGTTCGGGTCGGCGAGCTGCGCGCACGGATGGCCGACCGCGTTCCGTTTGTTCTTGACCGCGACACGCGCGATGTCCTCCTTTTTCACGCCGTAGACGGTCATGTACCGATTCATCTCCATCGCGAAGATCCAGACGAGATTCGGCTTGAGGGGCCGATCGAGGATCGGGTCCCAGATGTGGGCGAACACGGATTGCGGGTGGGGCTGGCAGGAGGACATCTTCTCCTCGTTCACCACGAGCGCGACGTCCGCGAGCCCGGACGCCACGTGCCACCACCCTGCGATCGTGCTGAAGACGCCCGTCCCCCCTCCCGTGAAGACGCGGGTGTACGGCTTGCGGTAGCCGCCGCACCCGTCGAGCAGGTACTCGCCCTTCATCGCGACGCCATCGAAGGCGTCCGGGGCGGTGCCGCAGACGACAGTGTCGACGTCGGCCCGCGTCAGCCCCGCGGAGTCGAGCGCCATCTTCGTGGCCTCGAAGCACATCTCTTTGCCGGTCTCTTGGAGGCGCCGACGGAAGAGCGTCATGCCGGCTCCGACGACGCCGACTTTCCTCACCGGCCCACCTCCAAGACTGCGACCGCGCCCGTTGCGCTGGGGACAAACCGCCACGACTGGGCCACGCCCACCTGGACCCCGTCGACCTGATGGATCCCCGCGTCGCCTCGCAATTGGAGCGCCACCTCGGCGGCGCGGTGCAACCCGGTCGCCTCGAACACGTTCCCGCATCCGAGGGATCCACCGGACACGTTCACCGGCAGGGATCCGTCCGCCCCATAGTCGCCGCGGAGAGCCCGCTTCCCGGCCTCGCCTTTCTTCGCGAGCCCGAGCGCTTCCAGATGCAGGAGTTCCTTGAAAGAAAACCGGTCGTCGACTTCCGCGAGGTCGATTTCCTTCGAGGGCCGCCGGATCTTGGCAAGACGATAAGCCATGGCGGCCGCGAGGCGGGCGTACTCCCCGCCGGTCCAGTCGCGCGTCTCGAGGCTTGGCGAGTCGCTGGCCCATCCGACTCCGCGAATCCAGACCGGGTTCGCGTGGAGCTTCGTCGCGGCCCTCTCCGACGCCAACACGAGGACGACGCATCCGTCCGCCGGGTTCGCGATGTCGAGCGACCGGAGCGGTGTGAACCGCTCTTCCGAGCTCAATACTTCGTCCATCTCAATTTTCGCGGCGTAGGCCGCGAGAGGATTCTTAAGCGCGTTTCGCCGGTTCTTTCGGACCACAGCCGCGAGCGCCTTCCGGGGCGTCTTCGTCGCGCGCAGGTACGCATCCGCTTCGAGGCCCGCGATGACGAACGGGTGGGCTCCCAACGGCTTGTTCCAAACTGGGTCCAGGGCGTGTTCGATGACGCCCTCGAGGGTGACGATGTCCGACGCCTTGCTGTGGGCCTCGACGACCGCGACGTCGACGAGCCCCGTCCCGATTTGCATGAACGCGTTCGCGAGGCCCTGGAGGCCGTCCCCAGACACGGTGCACGTGGGGCGAAGCGCAGCCCCGAGCTGGTCCGGGACGAATTCGTCGAAAATGCCGAAGCCTTCGTAGTAATCTTCCGCGCACGTCAGGAACGAGTCCACGTCAGTGCGCGGATCGACCCCGGCGTCCGCGTACGCGCGGGACGCGGCTTCGAACATGAGTTCCTTCCAATTGTATTCCGGCGTCGCGGGCCGGAACGCCGTCATCCCGATCCCGATGATTCCGACACGCACGTCCTCCCTTCCGCTGGGTCGCGGCCCACGCGGGGAAGACCGGGACCGCTCAAAAGACTGTCGCGTGCGCAAGGGCTTAAGCTCCTCCGGCCGTTCGTTGAGCCGGACGGGGTCTTCCTGCCCCTCTACTACTTCGACGTTGAGACAACCGGGGACGACCCACAACAAGACCGGATCGTGACCGCCCAGTATCAGCCCTTCACGGACGAGCTCGTGCCGATGGGTACGTTCCAAGTCATCGCGGAGTGGGAGTGGGGGGAGAGACAACTCATCCAGATGGTCCTGGAGAAGGGGATTCTCGAGCCCACGTGGGACTTCGTCCCCGTCGGGAATCGCCTGCGATTCGATGTGACGTTCCTCATCGAGCGCGCGACGAAATGGAACCTCGTCGATTGGGACATGGCGAAGCTGAAGTACTACTGGTTCACGAAGCCGTACCTGGACCTCGCACCGATCCTGGTGATGCTGAACCGCGGGGCGTTCGAAGGTTCGAGTCTTGGGACGTTCGCGGACAAAGAGAGCGGCGCGCGGGTGCCGAAGATGTACCGCGAAGGCAAGTACGCGGAAATCATCGAGTACGTCACCCGAGAGCGGGATGCGCTCATTGACGTGTTGAAAGAGAGCCGCGAGGTCCTCGCCGCCCTGGGGGATCGACGGCGGAGAACTCCCAAGCCCGTCGGGGCGAAGCCCTAAGAGCCATCCCGCCTTTCCAGGCCAACGGCGAATCGATGGAGTTCGACCTGTCTCCGGAACACGAGATGATTCGTCAGACCGCGCGGGACTTCGCGGAGAAGGAAATCCGGCCGGTCGCGGCTCACGTCGACAAAACCGGCGAGTTTCCGAAGGCGACCATCGCGAAGATGGCGGGGCTCGGCTTCATGGGGATGGCGATTCCGGAGGAGTACGAAGGTGCCGGGCTCGACGCGGTGGCCCTGGTGGTCGCCATCGAGGAGGTCGCTCGCGTCTGCGGCTCGCATGCGCTCATCATGGCGGCGCACAACTCCCTGTGCACCGGCAACATCTGGCTCGCGGGCACCGAAGATCAGCGGCGGACGTACATCCCGGACCTCGCGAGCGGGCGGAAGATCGGCGCGTGGGCGTTGACCGAGCCAACGAGCGGTTCGGACGCGGCCGGGATGCAGACCACCGCGAAACGGGTGCACGACGGCTGGGTCCTCAACGGCACGAAGACGTTTTGCACGAACGCCCCCGTCGCGGGGACCTTCGTCATCCATGCGATCTCGGAGCCCGCGAAAGGGAACCGAGGCATCAGCGCATTCATCGTTGAACGCGGGAACCGGGGACTGTCGATCGGTCGGGTGGAGGACAAGCTCGGGGTGCGAGGGAGCGCTACGTCTCAGGTGATCCTGTCCGATTGCCGAGTCCCGAAAGGCGCGCTCCTCGGCAAGGAGAATGAAGGCTTCGTGAACGCTTTGAAAATACTGGACGGAGGCAGGATCGGCATCGGTGCCATGGCGGTCGGAATTGCCCAGGGCGCATTCGAGGAAGCGGTCAAGTACGCGAAGGAACGGATTCAGTTCTCGAAGCCGATCGCGGAGCACCAAGCGATCCAATTCATGCTCGCGGACATGGCCACCCGGATCGACGCGGCCCGGACGCTCGTCCGCCGCGCCGCTTGGCTCAAAGACCGCGGACAGCCTTTCAAGAAAGAGGCTGCGATGGGGAAGCTGTACGCGAGCGAGATGTCGTCCTTCGTCACGAACAAGGCCGTGCAAATCCACGGCGGCTACGGATACATCTCGGACTACCCCGTGGAACGGATGCTGCGGGATGCGAAGCTGACCGAGATCGGCGAAGGCACGAGCGAGATTCAGCGAATCGTCATCGCGAAAGAGCTTTTGCAAGGATAGACGACGGCCGCACCGCGAACGAACATTGCATCCCGAGAACCTTTAAGGCCCGCGGCTCGTTCGGATGCCGAAATGCCGGAGAGCGAGTATGAAGTCGAGCTGTTCCGGAAGCAAGGGTTTACCCGTCAGACGTGTTCGAAGTGCGGCACGCCGTTCTGGTCGCTCGGACACCACGAGACGTGCGGCGAGGCCCCGTGCCAGGAATACGACTTCATCGGCGCCTCTCCGTTCAAGAAGAAACTGACCTATCGCTCCATGCGCGAGGACTTCCTCTCGTTCCTCGAGCAGAACGGCCACGTCCGCGTGAAACGCTATCCGATTGTCGCTCGGTGGCGGGACGACGTCTTCTTCGTCCAAGCGAGTGTGTACCCGTTCCAGCCGTGGGTTATCAGCGGCGAGGCGAGCCCGCCCGCGAACCCGCTCGCGATCAGCCAACCATGCGTCCGATTCACGGACATCGACAACGTTGGGAAGACGGGCCAGCACTTCACGATGTTCGAGATGATGGCCCACCACGCGTTCAACTTCCCGAAGAAGTTCCTGTACTTCAAGGATCGAACCGTTGAACTGTGCCACCTCTTCCTCACCGAACGGCTCGGCGTCGACCCGGCCCTCCCACGGTACAAGGAATCGTGGTGGGAGGGCGGAGGCAACAGCGGACCCTGCTTCGAAGTCGTCTTCGGAGGGGCGGAGGCCGCAACCCTCGTCTTCATGATGAACCGCGAGGTGAACGGCCACCGCGTCCCGATGGACACGCAGGTCGTGGACACGGGGTACGGGCTCGAACGGCTCACGTGGCTCTCCCAGGCGACGACCTCCGCCTACGAGGCGGTCTTCGGTGAGGCTCTCGCGTACCTAAAACGGGCGACCGGCGCAAAACGAGTGGACGACCGCATCTTGCGGGAGTATTCGAAGGTCGCGGGGATGCTCAAAATCGAGAGCCTCGGGGACATCCGCGCGATCCGGCAACAGACCGCGAGCCGCGTCGGCATCTCCGTTGATGAACTGATCGCGCAAGTCACGCCCCTCGAGAAGCTCTACACGCTATGCGACCATGCGCGCGCCCTGATCTTCGTCTTGGGCGACGGGGTCGTCCCGTCGAACAGCCGCGAGGGATACTTCGCGCGCCTCCTGATTCGCCGCGGGCTCCGAGCGCTGAAGGACCTGAACATCACGTACAGCCTCGTCGACACGGTCTCGTTCATGATCGACCAGATGCGAGAGGATTACCCCGAGTTCTTCTTTAACAAGGGCGACATCGTGAAGCTCCTGAAGGTCGAGGAGGCCCGGTACAAGGAAACACTCGACAAGGGCCGGGCGACGGTCGCAAAGATCGCAGAAGACCTGACCGCCACCGGAAAGGCGTTCGACGTCGAGACGCTGTTGCAACTGTACGACAGCCATGGCCTGAACCCCGACGTCGTGCAAGAGTTCACGGACCTTCCGGTCGCGGTACCCGACGATTTCTACGCGCAGGTCGCAGCCCGACACGAACGCCCGGCGACGGAACCCGCGAAGCGATTCCAGGTTTCGAAGGACCTTCCGCCGACGAAGCTCCGCGTATACGAGGACCGCCGCCGGCGGACATTCCGCGCGAAAGTCCTCGCGGTGGAAGGCGAGGCCGTCGCGCTGGACCAGACGTTCTTCTATCCGGAAGGCGGCGGCCAGGAGGCGGATCACGGAACGCTGGACGAGTTCGAGGTGTACGACGTGCAACGGGTCGGGCCGACCGTCCTGCATTTCGTCCGCGGCGACGCGGGCCGGCTGCGAGGGAAGCGGGTCGCCTGCACGATCGACGCCCCTCGCCGAGAAGCACTGATGCGGAACCACACCGCGACACACATCGTCCTCGGGGCGGCGCGGAAGGCCTTGGGGAATCATGTCTGGCAAGCCGGCGCGCACAAGGCGGCGGACCTCGCGCGGCTCGACATCACGCACTACGACGCCCTGACCGACGCGGAGCTCAGCAAGATCGAGGAACTCGCGAACGACCAAGTCCTCGCGGGCCGGCAGGTCCGTGCGAAGGTGCTCCCCCGCGACCTCGCGGAACGGAAGTTCGGGTTCCGGCTGTACCAAGGTGGCTCCGTCCCCGGTGGTGAATTGCGCGTCGTGGAGATCGCGAAATGGGACGCGGAGGCGTGCGGCGGCACCCACGTCGCCCGGACGAGCGATGTCGCCCTGATCAAGATCCTCCGGTCCACGCGGATCCAGGACGGCGTCGTGCGCCTCGAGTACGCCGCGGGCAAACCCGCGTTCGACGCGGTGCGGAAGCAGTCCGAAGAGGTGCGCCGCGCCTCGGACATCCTCGGGGTCCCCGCCGACCAACTCGTGCCGACGACGGAACGGATCGTGTCGGAGTGGAAGGAGCTCCGAAAGCTCTCCGAACGCGCGACCGACGAGCAGGCATCGGCGAACGCCCGGCAGAAGATCAAATCCGCGAAGGGCACCTGGCCGATCCCAAAAGGGGAAGTGCCGCAAGGCGTGCGATTCATGATGTCGATGTCGAAGGCGACCGCCTCGGAATCGCGGGCGACCGGCATCTACTGGGCCGCGACGCCGAGCGACGTGAAACTCGTGCTCACCAGAGGGACGCAGGTCCCGATCGACGCGGCGGAACTCGTGCGGGCCGTCGCGCCTCAGTTCCGCGGGAAAGGCGGCGGGAAGCCGGATTTCGCGGAGGCCAGTTTTCCGAACCTCGAGATGGCGCGCTCCGCAGCCTCCAAGCTCGAGGAACTCATCCGCGAGAAGCTCGGGATCGAGAGCGGATGACATGGGTTTCCGGGCCTGGCGTCGCCGTATTCGGGAGTACGACGAAATCACGAACGTCGGGCCGATCGTCCGCCGCTATTTCGTGATCGGCGCGTTTGACGGCGCCCTCACGGTCCTAGGCATCATCATCGGGGCGGTCGGGGCCGGGGCGACGGAGGCACATAAGCCGTTGATCTTGTCGGCCTCCGTCGGGGCCGCCGTTGCCCTCGCGGTCAGCAGCGCCGTAGGCGCGTACGAGGCGGAGCGGGTCGAAAAGAAGCTCGACATCACGACGATCGAACGGGCCTTGCTCGCCCGGCTCAGCGAGGAACACAAGGAGGCGTTTCAGTTCGCGGCGATCGTCAGCGCGGCCGTCCACGGGGCAGCGCCCCTCCTCGCGGCGCTCCTTCCGCTGATCCCGTTCTTCTTCCTGGAGGTGGGCACCGCAACGATCGCGGCGATCGTCGTCGCCCTCGTCCTCCTCTTCGTCATCGGCGCGTACCTCGGGAATCTCGTCCGCGAGCGCGTCGTCGTGACGGGCCTCCGCTTCGCTGCAGCGGGCCTTGCGACCGCCGTCGTGCTCTGGCTGATGGGCACCCGCCCCATCTGACCCCCGCACCTTTTAATACGCGGGAAGAATGGCTCGCGCGATGATGTCGGCGGAGGCGGAAATCGAGTCGATCCGCGCCGCCGTCGCGAAACACTTCTCGGTCTACGGAGTCGTCGTGACGCCGATGGCGCTCACGTTTCAAGTGGCTGCACCGCCGACCGGACTCGATGCGCCGTTCGAGGCCCTGCGCCAAGATCTCGTCCCGAGGGACTACATCCCGACCGTGACGCAGGAGAGGGGCGAGACGCTCCTGCACGTTCAGCGCCGTCTCAAGGCTCGGTTCGCGAAGCGGGAGGTGAACCTGGGGTTGCTCGCCGTCACGATCCTCACGACCGTGTTCTTCGGCGGAGCGTGGAACTGGGCAGATTACTCCGGAGCGCCAATCCTGTCCGCGGAGTCGATCGGCTTAGGGACCCTGTTCTTCAGCCTGCCCCTCCTCACGATCCTCGGCTGTCACGAGATGGGCCACTACCTCGTCGCGAAGCGGTACAAGGTCCAGGCGTCCCTGCCGTTCTTTCTGCCATCCCTCCCGCCGCTCGGGACCTTTGGAGCGTTCATCAGCATGCGGGACCCGATTCCCAGTCGGCGGGCGCTCCTTGACATCGGGGTGTCCGGTCCCCTCGTCGGCTTCGCGATCGCCATCCCGGTGACGCTCGCGGGACTCGCCCTCTCGACGGGAGCGCCGGGGGTTTCGACTGGCGTCGCCGGCGAAGCGATCCGTCCCTCCATCCTGTTCAGCTTCCTCTCCTTGTTCTTTCCGCTCCCGCAGACGTTCAGCATGCACCCCCTCGCCTTCGCGGGTTGGGTCGGCCTGTTCGTCACCGCGATCAATCTCCTCCCGGCTGGACAGCTTGATGGAGGGCACGTAGCGCGGGCGCTCCTCGGAAACCGCCAGGTGTACGTGTCGTGGGCAGCGGTCCTGATCCTGTTCGGTCTCAGCATCACCTTCTCCTATCCGGGCTGGTTCCTCTTCGGTTTCCTGATTTTCGTCTTGGGAATCCGCCATCCGCCGCCGTTGAACGACATCACGCGACTCGACGTGACGCGGAAGCTCATCGGCATCGGGGCGGTCGCGATCCTCATTCTGACTTTCGTGCCGCAGCCGTTCGTCGCCATCTCGAGCCAGCGCGCGCTCGTTTTCCGGGATCTTAATGGCCTGGCCGAATCCGAGATTACCCAGACGATCCCGCGAGGCACGTCGGTCACGGTGACCTTCGTGTTAAACAACACCGGACCGACAAGGGAGCGGGTGGTCGTGACCGCAGTCGAGTCCAATTTGGAAGCCGGCGGCTTCGTGTTCCGCTTCACGGCGTACACAATTGGCTCGATTCGAACCCCGGTCGATACGAATGCCACCGAACTGAGCCTGAACGCGACGCAAGGCGCCATCTTCGACCTGAATGTGACGGCCCCCGTTTCCTGGCCCCCCTCCACAACCGTGACTTTCCCCGTGCGTGCCTCCACCCTCGACGGTTCCGTCACCGCGAAGGATCTGACGGTGATCCTCCACATCACACCTTGACGAAGACACAGAAGTGTCGGGCGAGGGAGCGGTGGACCCGCAGCGCATGGCGTTCCGCGAGCTCCATCCGGGCCATCCCGAGGTCGATCGCCTTTTCGGTCGGTAGGACGATCGCGACGCGAGCGCCTCGGTTCAACACCTCGACGAACGCGTCGAAGGCCCTTTCGTAGAGGCGGTCGACCGGCTCGCCGCGAGTCGATGCCGCCCTTCCATACGGAGGATCCGTCGCAATCCCGTGGACGGATCCGGAACGGATCGGTAGACGGCCCGCGTCCGCGACCGCGAAGTCGGGGGCCTTTCCTACGTGACGGCACGAAGATCGCGCGCCGCGAACCATCTGTTCTTCTCGGTCGAACCCGACGGCTCGGAGGCCGAGTTCCGCCGCCTCGAGCAGAATCCCGCCGGTTCCGCAGAAGGGGTCGAGGACCGTTCCGGCCATCGGAATTTCCGCTAGGTTGACGAGGGCTCGTGCGAACTTCGGATGGAGGGAGATCGGGAGGGAGAACGAGCGGTGAGCGACCTTCGTCGCCTCGAGCCGTGCGCGGTCCACGCGATGCAGGATTCGACCCAGGACGAACTCGTCGCCGACGAGGACGCGATAATCAATTTGGGGCGCATCGAGGTCGACCCGGCCCGTCCGTCCGAAATCGGCGCCGAGCGGCTCCTCGACCCCGCGGGGCTCGATGTCGACCTCGACACCTCGCGCCCGGACCCGGAACGTTCGACCGCCTAGATCCTGAGACCGTGCGAATGCGCGAATCGAATCGAGGTCGCCCGATGCGAGTTCCTCGCAAACGAGATGCGCCAGCCCTAGGCGACGGGCCGCCCGCTCGACCGGCCCTGTAGTCCCCAGCCGAAGGAGGTGCGGTCCGAACGTCGTGGCCTGCACCTCGACGCGCTCCGCGGCCATCGCGGCGAGTGCTTCCGCCCGAGGAAGAGTCGGATGTTCCCCCGATAACTCGATGAAAATCCGCACGCTAGTCGAACGCGGCAAGGGGTGATGAGTTTGCCGATGACCGTCATTTTCAAATGGCGCGGCCCCTTCGCCCGGCCCGGTGCGAATCCGGCCCTTCATGCCGAACGACATCCCCGCAATCGCTTCGATCGTCCGCGATGCGCTCCGAGAGAACTACCCGACCTCCCTGTATCTCGACATCCACCGATGGTGGCGGGACGGGTTCCTGGTGGCGGATCTCGACGGCCATCCCGTGGGCTTCCTCGCGGCCGTGCTCAGCGCGGACGGCCAAGCTCGCGTCCTGATGTTCGCCGTGACCGCGGGCTTCCGCCGGCGGGGGTTTGGGAGCCAGATGATGAACGCGTTCATCCAAGTCTGTGCAATGCGCGGGATCCGACGAATCGAACTCGAAGTGCGAATCTCGAACGACGAGGCGATTCGGTTCTACAAGCGATACGGTTTCGAGATCGCCCAGGATCTCCCGAAGTTCTACACGGACGGCGAAGATGGCTATAAAATGATCAGACATTTGTGAGGAGGGCCCGGAGGGCCGGGACGCGGAGCGGGCCACCCGGCATGTGATTACTGGTAGCCTTGGACGTCGTCCGCCTTGTGCTCGTTCCAGTAATGGTACGGCGACGCTTCGCGCTGCGCCGGAGACATGTCAGTCCCGACGCCCGCCGTGTACGACCCGTATCGCTCGCGAATCTGATCTTCGATCGACCGGGACACCTTGACCGCTCGGCGGACGTGGTCCGCCTCGATGAACTTCGATTGCTCAGTGACCGCGATGTCGCCCGCGGATCGGATGAGGCCGCCGAGTTCCCGGAGCCGCAGGCTCAGCGCCTTGTCCTTGTTGTCCAAGGACTTTGCCCGCCGCCGGGCCTCGTCGATCACGAC
>WNEY01000377.1_pt1 | contig 51861 bp, 66 predicted proteins | sample 5400531 | NCBI WGS metagenome assembly WNEY01 (sample SAMN13153338, study PRJNA577476) | soil metagenome | isolation source: 200 cm saprolite under Douglas fir tree site 1 | place: USA:California | collected 2015-04-18 | reverse complement strand
CAGGGGAACGCAACCGGGCAGGGATGCTCGGCGGCGAACACACACAGGGAGGAGCACTCACATGGCTACAGGTGATCTGTCCAGGATCCGCACGAACATCAGCGCCCTCAACGCGCTCAACGCCCTTGAGAACATCAACTCCCAGCTGACGCAGACGAACCTGCGCCTGGCCACCGGCAAGCGCATCAACTCGTCGGGCGACGATCCGGCCGGCCTCTCGCTGGCCAACACCCTCGATCTCCGCGCCCGCAAGGTCGCCATGGCCGAGCGGAACGTGGGCGACGCCCAGAACGTCCTCGACACGGTCGAGGGCGGCCTCACCAACCTCAACGACCTGCTGGCAAGCATCTCGGAAAAGATCGTCCTCGCCGCCAACGACACCCAGGGTGTCAGCGAGCGCAGCGCGATCATGTCGGAAATCAACCAGCTCGGCGCCGAAGTTGACTCCGTCGTGGCCCAGACGCAGTTCAACAGCATCCAGCTCCTGACCATCAACACGATGACCTTCCAGGTCGGCCCCGACGGCACCGCCGTCAACGTGTACGCGATCGGTCAGCGGCTCGACTCCGTGGGTCTCGCGGTGAACGGCCTCACGGTGGCCACGCAGGCGCTGGCGAGCGCCTCGCTCAACAGCGTGCAGATCAGCATCAACTCGCTCAAGACGATCCTCCAGGCGGCCGGTTCGACGATCGAGCGGCTGCGTGTGCGGAACGACAACCTCAGCACGATGGAGCTGAACCTCCGGGCCGCCAACAGCCGCATCATGGACGCCGACCTGGCGTCGGAGCAGCTGAACTCGGCGAAGCTCTCGATCTTGCAGCAGACGGCGACGGCCCAGCTGGCCGCGGCCAACTCGGCGCCGGCTTCGATCCTCGCTCTTTTTAGGTAGCAGCGAGGCGACCGGTGGCAGTGATGAGGGCAAGACCAGGCGCGCCCTCTCGCTGGTCCTGACGCTGCTGGTGATCCTGGCGACCTAGGTAGTACGAGCGGAATCAGCGGCCGGGCCCCTCCGAACCGGGGCGGGCCCGGCCGATGACTTGATCAAGCAGTTGCGGTGAAGTGATCGAGGAATAGGAAGTGGTCCTGCGCGGCCATTCTGGCCGGCCAGGACCGGGGAACCGGGAAGGTAGGAGCGTGGCAGTGGGATGCCCCGGGAGGGAAGCCTGGGGTCGCGGCGCTCGGTGGCGCCAGCGAACATCACACATGGAGGACACGCTCATGGCATCCGGTGACCTGTCAAGGATCCGCACCAACATCTCCGCCCTCAACGCCCTGCAGGCCCTGCAACGGGTCAACGGGCAGCTGACGAGCACCAACCTCAAGCTGGCCACGGGCAAGCGCATCAACTCGGCCGGCGACGATCCGGCCGGGCTCTCGCTGGCCACCACGCTCGACGTTCGGTCGCGCCGCATCGGCGCCGCCATCGCCAACGTGGGCGATGCCGAGAACGTCCTGAACATCGCCGAGGGCGGCCTGCAAAGCATGGTCGACCTCATGGCCCAGATGGGCGAGAAGGTCATCCAGGCGGCCAGCGATACCCAGGGCGTCAACGAGAAGAGCGCCATCCAGAGCGAGCTGAACCAGCTCCTGGAAGAAATCGACTCGCTCGCCTCGAACACGCAGTTCAACGGCGTCGTCCTGTTGACCACGGGCGGCCTCACGTTCCAGAGCGGCCCCGACGGCGTGAACACGACGCGGTTCGCGCTGACGCACAACTTCACGTCGGCGGCCCTCGGCATCAACGCGCTCACGGTCGCCACGCAGGCCCTGGCCAGCGCCTCGCTGGCCTCGCTGGACGCCGCCATCACTTCGATCAAGGCCGACCTGCAGCTGGCCGGCGCCTCGATCGAGCGGCTCCGCGTGAAGGGCGACAACCTGACAACGAGCCAGCTCAACGTCAAGGCGGCCCAGAGCCGGATCATGGACGCCGACCTCGCGTCCGAGCAGCTGAAGAAGTCCACGCTGGAGATCCTCCAGCAGACGGCCACCGCCCAGCTCGCCGCCGCCAACACGGCGCCGGCGTCGATCCTGGCGCTGTTCCGCCAGTAGAGGCCGGTAATTGGCCGGCCCGTCGGGGGTTTAGAACCCTCGCGGGCCGGCCGATACCTAGAAGCAGGAGGACACGGATCCCATGGCGCAAATGACCGGGTACGCGACGTCGGCCTACGCAGCCCAGCACACGCAGGGCATGTCGCAGCAGCAGATGCTGCTCCAGCTCTACGACTTCGCCGTGGCCGGCTGCGTCGCGCGCGATGCCCGCAAGGCGACGGCCGCCATCGTCGAGCTGATCGCGGCCCTCAACTTCGATTACGAGGAGATCGCGACCGGCCTCTACCGGCTCTACGACTACACGCTGCGCGAGGTCCGCGCTCAGCGCTTCGAAGAGGCCCGCAAGATCCTCGGCGGACTCCGCGACGCCTGGCAGCAGGCCTTCGCGCGGACCACCGAGCTCGCGGGCGTGGCCGGTTAGCGGATGTCCGTCAACACCACGACCCGCACGGGCACCGTGTCGAGCGACATCTCGCAGCTCGCCGCCGCGCTGCTGTCGAACCAGCGGCAGCCGATCACGACGCTGCAGAGCCGGGTGACGAGCCTCAACAACCGCTCGGCCGTGCTCTCCACGCTCAAGACGCGCATGCTCGCGCTCCACGACGAAGCGCAGACGTTGGCCCGCGTCGGCACCCTGTCGCCGCTGTCGGCCAAGGCGGCCAGCGTGAGCGACCCGTCGGTGCTCACGGCGTCGGCGACCACCGGGGCCGCCAGCAGCACCACGTCCATCACCGCGAGCCAGCTGGCCCGGCGCGCGACCCACGTCTCCGACGTCCTCGGCGATGCGGGGACCACGATCTCGAGCGGCGGCTCCGGGACCTTCAACTTCACGGTGACCATCGCCGGCACCAACTACAACGCGAGCGTGACGATCAACGGCGGCGACACCGACAAGGCCGTCCTCGACAACGTGGCCGCCGCCATCACGACCGCCGTGGGCAGCGCCGGCTCCGCGGTGCGCGTGCAGCCCTCGAGCGGCCAGTCGCGGCTCTCGATCTCCAGCGCCAATACGGGAACGGCCAACAAGGTGACCTTCACCGACACCGATGGCCTGCTCGCCCGCCTCGGCGTCGTCCACGGCGCGCCGACGGCGGCCACCGACACGACCGGGGGGTACGTCTACGACGACCTCGGTGGCCACGAGCTCGACGCCAAGCTGGTCGTCGACGGCCTCACCTACTATCGCGACAGCAACACCGTGACCGACCTCCTGAACGGCGTCACCTTGACGTTCAAGGCGACGTCGGCGAGCCCGGTGACGCTGAAGATCCAGCCGGACGCCGATGGCGCCGTCAACGAGCTCAAGACCTTCATCAGCAAGTACAACGACGCCATCACCTACCTGAAGCAGGCGACGGTGATCGACGCCAAGAACAACAACTTCGGCCCCCTGTCCGGTGACTCGCTGTACGTGCTGCTGCCCGCCCAGCTGCGGGCGGCCGAAGCGGCGATCGTAGGCTCGCAGGCGGCGGGCACGCCGAACAGCCTGGCCGCGCTCGGCATCCAGGCCGGCGCCGACGGGACGCTCAGCATCACCGACGAGTCCAAGCTGCGCGACACGTTCACGACGAACCCGACCGCGGTCCAGAATCTCTTCAACGCTTCCGACGGCGTGGCCACCCAGCTCACGGCGTTCGTGGATCGCTACTCGAGCTTCTCGGGGATCATCGTGGGCTCGCAGTCGGCGATCACGAGCCAGATCGGCTTTTTCAACGACCGCATCGGCCGGATGCAGACGAACCTCGCCAAGAGGCAGACCGCCCTCGAGCAGCAGCTGGCCACCCAGCAGGCCATGCTCAACGCGCTCTCGCAGCAGGCGGCCCAGATGCAGAACTTCCTGGCGCGGACCTCGTAATGCCGGTCCCCGTCGCCCTCGCCGACATCGCGTGGGATCTCGCTCGTGTGAGCCAGGCCCTGGCCGAAGCGCTGGAGGCCGGCGCGTTCGACGCCGCCGAGCACTTGATCATGAAGCGCGGTCTGCTCCTCGACGCGGCCGAAGCGGCGCCGTGGCCGACGGACACACTCGAGCTGGCGGCCGTCGCCGACGCGCGTCGCGTCGTCGCCGACACCGCGGCGCGCAGTGAAGCGGCCGTCCGGAATTCGATCCACGCCGTGCACGGCGCGCTCGGCGACCTCAACACCGGCGCTCGCGCCATGCAGGCCTACCTGGGCGGTGGGGCGCTCGGCCCGGGCTGGGTGGATCGGCATGACTGAGGGTCAGGGCCGGGAGCTCGATCTGCTTTCCGGCTGGCTCTCCCAGACCGCCGAGATCGAGCGCGTGTCAGCCCGCTTCACGGCGCTCGCCGACGCGGCGCCCGTCGGCGTGGCGGTATTGACGCGGGAGCGCGTGCTCTACGCCAACGACCACGTGCCGCGGATCATCGGGCGCTCCGCTGACGGCCTACCCGCGACGCCCCTGGTGCGGTTCTTTCCCGCCCGCGATGTGCGGGCGCGGGTCCGCGCCGCGTTGCAGCGCGCCTGGAGCGGCACGCCGGAGACGCTCGGTGTCGTGCCGATCACGCGGGACGACGGTAGCGTGGGCGACACCGTGGTGGTGCTGCGCCCCCTCCCGCGCGAGGTCGAGCCGACGCTTCTCGTCGTCCTGGATGACGGGGCCGGCTCCGGCGGGCGCGCGACGCGGCGCTCCGAGCGCGAGGACACGCTGCGCGTGTTCGGCCTGTACCTGGCGGGCCTCGCCAACGATCTGCGGGGGCCGCTCACCGCGTTCCTCGGGCACCTGACGCTGCTCACCAAGCGCTCGGACCTGCCCGGCGACCTGCGTGAGGCCTTCGAGCTCTACCGCCAGGTGACGGCGGAGACGCTCGAGCGCTTCGGGCGCGCCATGGAGTGGGGCCGGCGCGTGCCGCTGGTCGAGCGCGTCGACCTGCAGGCCGTCGTCAACGCCGCCGTCGCGACGTTCGAGACGGAATCCACGCCGGGCACCGTGTGCCTCGAGCTCAACCTCGAGGCGACGCCGGCCGTCGCCGGCAACACCGATCAGCTCCAGCTCGCCCTCGAGAACGTCGTGCGCAACGCCTGGGAATCACTCATGGGCCGGGACGGCAAGATCTGGGTCACGCTGGCGCCACGCGGCCGCCAGGTCGCGCTCGTGGTGAAGGACGACGGCCCGGGCATTCCCGATTCGATCCTGCCCCACGTCTTCGACGCGTTTTCCTCCACGAAGAGCATCACGGCCGGCCTCGGGCTCGGCCTCGCCATCGTGAAGGACATCGTGGATCGCCACCAGGGCCAGGTCACGATCGACTCCTCGAGCGCCGGCACGACGGTGACGTTCCTGTTCGACGCCGTGGACGAGGCCGGCATCGATGGGCGGCGGGCCGGTCGCAAGCGGGTGTTGCTGGTCGAGGACAACGTCGCCGTCCACGAGACGTACCGGATGCTCCTCGAGAAGTGTGGCTTCGAGGTGGTGTCGGCCACCGACGCCGACGAGGCGCTGCTCCTCATCACGCGCGAGCGGGTCGATGCGCTGGTCGTGGACGTTCAGATGGCCGGCCGCGACGGCCTGGCTCTCGTGGAAGCGCTTGCCAACTGGCACGCGCACCTGTTACCGCGGGTGACGCTGCATACGGCGTACGCCTACGAGGATCGCGTGCGGTCCGTCGCTGACCGCTACGGCATCGCGCTGCTCGAGAAGCCCTGCCCGTTCGACAAGCTCCTGGAGACGGTGACCCGCCTGGTCAACACCCCGTCGTAGCCGGAGCCGCTTCGACCGGATTTATGTTCTTGATGCAAACACCCACGCAGATGAAGAGTCCAAACCGCCAAGCAGAACGACCCGCATCGTCGCGAGCAACGCTGAGAGGGGGGTCTGGGGGGAAGCGGCACGGGTCCCCCCAGCTCCAACAGATCAAAAACGTTTGAACGATCTCCGACTATGTGCGCGGCGATGCGAGAACGATTGCAGCTACTCCGAGCCGGGGAATCCTGGAGGAGCGGTGGTCTGGCCGTCGCGGGCGCGCTTGAGGCCGTCCAGCACCTCAGCGTCCACGCTGACGACGTCGCCCTGCATCACGCGCATGAGCCAGCGCTGGCCGCAGGTGCAGTCGAAGACGACGGTGGACTGGAGCGCGCCGTGCTTGCCGCCGTTGAGGAGATGGATCCGGTGCAGGCGCATGCCGTGCGTCGACGCGCACGTCCGGAACCTCGTGTGGGGCTCGATGTCGGTCTCCACGCGCGCCATCAGGCGAACGCCAGTTCTTGCGCCTGGGGGGCGCAGCGGGAGCCGCAGAAGCGGAGCGAGGACCGCGGGCTCGCGAACGGCTCGTCGCAACTGGCGCACGGACGCATCCACCAGCCGCGCGGACCGATCTCGTTGCGCAGGAACACGAAGAGGCTCAGCGGATGCACGTCGCGCATCACGCGGCAGAGGGAGTAGAAGTCGAGGCCCTGGCCGTTGTTGAAGAGCGCCGTAACGTCACTCTGCTGGGCCTGGGTGAGCGGGCGATACCGAGGCGCGTCGGGATCCTTCCACACCGGCACGCCGAGGTGGGTGAGCCGCGCCAGGACCGTCAGCACGCGCTTGCGGTCACAGTCGAGGATGGTAGCCATGTCGTTCACCGAGCAGCTCCGGCGCAGGAACACGACGGCCGCGATGAAGGCGGGATCGACTTTCAGCGACACGGAGCGGCGCTCGGCGGTCGTGACGCTCATGCCGTCACCACCGTTCGCTCGTCGCGCAGTCCCAGGATCTCGGCCAGGAGCGACTGGTAGCGGACCACCGACTCCTCGCCGGTGAGCACGGCTTCGCTGCCTTCCAGCGCGGCGGCGAATCGCGTCCAGTCCGGGATGGCGATGGCGGGCAGCGCAGAGGCCATCAGCTCGCGCACCTCGTCGGGCAGGTCGAAGTCCTTCACGGAGGCGGCGTCGACGCCGAGGGCCTCCGCGCTCACGTCGCCTCGAGCAATCGCCGCGAGCAGGTCGAGGACCGCGCGGTTGAGCCCGGCCACCCGGTGGAGCACGCGGGCGGCGGCCTCCGTCCACAGCCAGTGCCGTCCCTCCGACCCGTAGGTGTAGCGGAGGAGCGCCGCGGTGGGCTCCGGCGTCGGGCGCCGGACGGACGTGACGAACGCGGCCTGCAGCTCGCGGTAACGCGCCCGCGCGGCAGTTCTGGCCCCTTTGATTCCATCGGCCCGCCAGGCCGCCGACACGCGCAGGCGCTCGGGCAGGACGACGGCGAGCGGGGAGCGCGAGGCCAGCAGATCGCTGAGCGGAATGTGGATGCCGCCATTGACGTGCGAGAGGACGGCGGGCGGAGCCTCACGATCACGGCCATAGAGCAAATCGACGACGGTCGCCGCCGCCGCTGACGAGGGCAGGCGCAGCAACTCGTCGACGAACGCGACGACGGCGGCGTTGACGGCGACGATGGTGGGATTCGGCGCGATCAGGTCAGTTGCCTTTTGGGCATTGCCAGTCTTGCGCATTGGGCGCAAAAGGGAGCAAGAGGCATTCCATGCCGCATTTCCTTGATTTCCTGAAGTGGCGGTCACGGCGCCACGCCCCCACCAGGAAACCCTTACCAGGGACGAAGGGAAAATTTCCCGCCTCGAATTTGACGGATCCACCGTTTAGTAGGCGGTACCGATCGGAATGGCCTCGAGAACACCGAGCGGGATCGTGACGTGAGTGAGGCAGGCCAAACAGTAGAAATCCGCCTCGATGAGTCCGCGGACACCCTGCAACGACAGCGGCTTGCCACAGCGGCCGTGACACACGGTATCGTCAGGGCGCCGGAACGCCGCCGACATGATTGGCGCAGGTGATGCCGGTGGCATCGGCGCAATCGTCACGGGCCGCCGCGGCCGCCGGAGTTGACGCTTGGGACGTTCGCTCGTCAGGATGGTCATTGGGTAGGCCTCCTTGCCGCCTTCAGGGGAGCAAGAAGCTCTCCAGATCAGTCAATCGAGGCGTGGCGCGAACTTGGGGCATCGCCGCGACCTGTGGTCGCCGGCAAACCGTGCCGAGGTCGGGCGACCTTCCCGCCGGCTCGTTCCAACTTCAGTGATGACAGGTCACGCAGTCGAGTGGCGCGTGGGCTCCGCGGCGGTTCTGGTCGCGATGGCAGTTGATGCACCAGCCCATGCTCAGCGCGGGCGGCGATGGCTTGAGGCCGATGAGATTCATGAGGTCGTTGGGCAAAGTACGGCCGGTCTCGGCGCCTACGACGCGCATCCGTTCGATCGGACCATGGCAGGTCTGGCAGGCGACACCGGCCCGGACGTGCGGCTTGTGTGGAAAGTAGGTGAACTCCGGCACCTTGAACACGCGCACCCACGGGATCGGCTCGCCGCGGCGAGCGTACTCGTGGATCTTCGCGATCTCGGGGTTGTCCTGAGCGCCGATGATCTTGTGGCAACCCATGCAGCGGTCGACCGACGGCAGCCCGGCTGCCGTCCCCCGCCTCGCTTGAGCGTGGCAGTACTGACAGGCGAGTTGGAACGAGCCGGCGTGCACGATGTGATTGAAGAAGATCGGCTGCGCCGGCGCGTGCGGCGCCGTGATCAGCGGTCGATCGTCGTCCGCCCGGAACGCGGGCCGCGCCAGCGAGCGCAGGTACGCGATGACCTGAACCAGTTGCGTCGCGCTCAGCAACGTCTTGAACGGCGGCATGGTGGGCGCGAGCCCCTCGGCGGGGCCACCGTGTTCGATGACGTTTCGGAGAAACCCGTCGGGAAGACCGTTCATCAGCCGACCGTCGGCGAGGTCGGCTGGCCTGGTGGCGAAGCCGGCGGCCGACGGCCCATCGCCGCGACCCGACTCGCCGTGGCAGGCGGCACAGTTCCGAGCGAAGAGTGCCTGGCCCGCCTGAACGTCACGGGAGTTGACGGCGGTGGATGCGCCAGCCCAGAGAGCGGCCGCCATGACCGCGAGAACGGCGAGGAGGGAGCCCCCGCCCATGAGCCAACGAGCCATGGGCACCACGTTGCGGAGGTCCGACGACCTCCGCCGGAGGTTATTCCTTGATCATCTGCTCCCGGCGCTTCAGATAGAAGTGCCGCACCGAGCTGTAGAGGTCGATCGTCGTCTCTTCCACGCCCTGGAAGAGGTCGTAGTTCAGCGCGCGATCGTTGACGACGTCACCGATCTTCATGCCGAGCTGGTCCCAGAAGAACGGAATGAAATAGTTGAGCGGATTCATGGCGCCGTCCACGCCCCGGCCGATGCCGTCGCGGACCGTCATCGGCCCGAGCAGCGGGAGCACCAGGTAGGGACCGGGCCCCGCGCCCCAGACCCCGAGGGTCTGGCCGAAGTCTTCCTTACTGGGCGCGAGCTCGGCCACCTTGCCGGCGTCGAAGAGACCACCGAAGCCGAGCGTGCTGTTGACCACGAATCGGGAGACTTCGCGCAGCGCACCTTCCCACTTCCCCTGCAGCAGGCTGTTCACGAACCTCGGCACCCACGCGATGTTCGTGAAGCCGTTGTCGATCATGATCTGGACCTGCTCGGGGACGACAACACGGTAGCCGCGGGCCACCGGCTTCAAGACGTAGCGGTCCACGTTGTAGTTGAAGGTGAACATCTTCTCGTTGAACGCTTCCCACGGATCGTACTCGTCGTCCGCGTCGCTCTGGATGGCGGGCGCGGCCGTCGCCTGGGCCACGATGATCGGTGCCGGCGGGACGTCGGTCGTCGCGACGGAGCTCGATGGCGGCGGGGCGGCAAGCCCATCGTCGCTCGTGGTCGGCTCGGCCGCGGGCGTCAGGTCGGCAATCAGAGCCGGCTCGAGGGCGACGGTACCCGGCTCGAGGGCGATGGCGCTGGCGGGTGGGAGCGCGCTCTCGCTACGGAGGGTCCTGGTGAAGCTGCCACAGCCGGTGAGCAACAGGCCGGCGGCGATACCCACAACGACGGTTCCGCATCCTCGACCGATGCCAGACAACGGACGCCGCACGAGCGATCCTCCCCGAGCACACGGACTCATACTCCGTACATCGACAGAATATAGCCGAACCACGAGCCCGCTGGCGGAGAAATCCGCACCGGCGCCAACTCTACATTGTAACGGCGGCCCGGATGCCGTAACGTGGGTGTGCAACATTCAGTCCAGGACGTCCGAGGAGAGTGCGTGAGTCGAGGAAAGAGCCGCGAGTTCGCCTGTGATGTCGTGTCGGAGTCGGTCCAGATTCGCCTGCGCCGCTGGGGCGGCTTCGGGCGCCCGCCAGGCTACTTCGTGCAGTGCAATCAGACCGATTGTCAGTACGTGGACGAGAACAAGCCCCCCTGCCCGCTGCACATCGGGATGTTCGCCGACGAGATCCGTGAGGCGGAGGCGGACCGCGCCCGCCGCGCCGAGGGCGGCTGAGCCGCCCGTCGTTCTTCTCATCGACCTGCCGGCGGACGAAGGACCACGAGGGTCGGAGCCGCCAGAGAGCGCTGGGCGACGCGCATCACGTCGGCGGCGGTGACGGCCTCGACCGCGACGCGGTAGCGCTCGGGAAAATCGCCGCCGACCCCCTCGATCTCGTAGAACGCGAGATACCAGGCCTGACGCGCGTTGGTGCGGCGGTCCATCGCATAGTTGCCCAAGAGGAAGCCCTTGGCGCGCTTCAACTCGTCGGCGCTTACCGGTTGAGTCCGCACGCGCTCGATCTCCCGCCCCAGCGCGGGCTCGGCCCGCGCGACGTTTTCGGGCGCCGTGCCGAGATAGAGGACGAGCACGCCGGGCTCGCGCACCGGCTCGTAAAAGGCGTTGGCCGTGTAGGCGAGGGCCTCCTTGTCCCGCAGCTCTGCGAAGAGTCGCCCAGCCATGCCGCCCCCGAGGACCGTCGCCAGCACTTTCACCGCGGCGTGATCGGCATCGGCGAGCGAGGGGGCGAGGCCACCGGCGACGATCTGCGCCTGCTGCGCCGGGTGCTCGACGACGAGACGCCGGGCGCCGGGCGAGGGCGCCGGATTCCGCGGCGCGGCCACCTCGCCGCCGCGCGGGAGGGCGCCGAAGAGCCGGCGTGCCTCGGCGACGACCTCGGGAGCGCGGATCTGACCACTGACGGCGAGCACCATGCGCTCGGGCCGGTAGAACTCGCGGTACCAGGCGACGATCGCCGGGTGGTCGATGCGCTTGAGCGATTGCGGCGTGCCGAGCGCGGGCAGCCCGTAAGGATGGGCGCCGAAGACCGCCGCATACAGCGCGTCGAAGGTGCGGGCCGCCGGATTGTCGCGCTGGCGCTGAATGCGCGACAGCAGCCACTCGCGCTCGCCGTCGACCTCGGCCGGATCGAGCTTGGGCTGGAGCGCCAGCTCCGCCGTCAGTCCGAGCAGCTCACGCCAGAAGCGGGCGAGGGCCGAGGCCTGGATCCCCGAGTAGTCGACATCACCCGACGCGCTCAGCTTCCCCCCCAGGCCGGCGATCGCCTCGGCGAGGTCGGACCCGCTGCGCCGCGCGGTCCCCTTCACCATCACCGCGTGCACGAAGTTCGAGATCCCGGCGTTCTCGGCGCGCTCCCAGCGCGAGCCCATCCGCACGAGCAGCGCGACGGCGACCACCGGGGCCAGCGGGTTCTCACGGACGAGGACGGTGAAGCCGTTGTCGAAACGCTCGCGCGTGACGTCGGCGGCGGCGCCGGCCGGACGCGGAAGGTCGATCGCCGCGACGGTGATCACGGCGAGGAGGGCGACGAGCGCCCGGCGGATCGGCCCTCGGATCATCGGGCGGGGGCCGGCGGCAGGAACCGCACGCGAGCGTAGTTGTCGTCGGCGAAGTATTTCCGGGCCACCGCCTGGATCTGGGCCGCCGTGATCTGGCGCAGTCGCGAGAGATAGGCGAGCTCGTCGTCGAGCGTCCACGTCGTCTCGGCCTGACCGTAGGTCTTGGCCAACCCCTCGGCCGTCTCGATGTCGAACGCGTAGTTGCTCTCGGCCGTGATGATCGCGCGCTGACGCTCGGCCTCGGTCACCCCGTCGGCCTTCACGCGCCGGATGACGTCGAGGATGGTCGCCTCGGCGCGCTCGAGATTGGCCGGATCGAGCCGGGCCAGCACGGTGGCGAGCCCGGCCTTCTCCCAGGCGCCGTAGGCGGCCTCGATGGAGAACACGAGGCGGTCCTGCTCGCGCAGGCGCTGGTTCAACCGCGACGAGGGTGAATCACCGAGGATGTACGTGAGGAGATCGACGGCGTAGACGTCGGGCTCGTTGGTCGCCGCCGTGCGCCAGCCCAGCCCGAGGTACGCCTGCTGCTCGGAGCGACGGACGTCGTCGCGGCGCCCGCCCGTGAGCATCGGGGGGCTCGGGCTCGCCGGCCGCGGCGGCGGTGGGCCGGTGATCCGCCCGAAGGTGGCGAGCGCGGCCGCCCGCACGTCGGCCGGCTTCACCGCGCCGACCACCACCAGCACCATGTCGCGCGGGACGTAGAGCTTCTTGTAATAGGCGTCGAGGCGCGCACGGGTGAGCGCGCCGATGAGCTCGGGCGTGCCGAGGATCGGCCGGCCGTAGGGATGCGGCATGTACGCCACCTCGTAGAGGCGCCGCACCATGAAGCGGTCGGGGTTGTCCTCGGTGAGGCGCATCTCCTCGAAGACGACCTTGCGTTCGGCGTCGAGCTCGCTCTGATCGAAGCTCGCGTTGACGGCGATGTCGGCGAGCAGCTCCACGCCGGTGCGCAGGTGCTGGGCGGGCAGCACCACGTCGAAGTGGGTGTAGTCGTGCGACGTGAACGCGTTGCTCGTCCCGCCCAGACCCTCGATGAGGGCGTCGATCGAGCCCGGGGGCCGCGTCGGCGTGCCCTTGAAGAGCATGTGCTCGAGGTAATGCGACAGTCCAAGCTCGTCCGCCGTCTCGTCGCGGCCGCCCACGCGCATCCAGAGCTGGAGCGCCACGACGTCGCTGGCGCGGTGCTCCTGGGCGATCAGCACCACGCCGTTGGGCAGAACCTCGCGTGTGGGCCGGCTCGCCCCCGTCGGGGGACGGCTGGCGTCGCCGGCCATCCCATGCGCGCAGCCGGCGAGGAGGACGAGGGCCAGGGCGAGGCTCGCGCGCGCGATCATGACACGCGGTTCAACGCGTAATCGAAGACGTCGAAGTTTCGCAGATCGCTGGCCGCCGGCGCTCCCGACGCGAGCGGGCGGTTCAGCACGAACGGCACCGTCTGCTCACTGACGCCGCCGTGGGAGCGCAGGGGCTCCCGCAGCAGCGAGAGATCGTGAGCCTCCGGCGACTTGCCGAGGACGACATCGCGAGCGGAGACGACGATGACGTCGCCCAGACGGTCGGGCGGCAGCTCGAAGCGCGCGCACCCGGTGGCCCGATCGAAGACCTCGGCGATTCCCGTCGTGGCCGCGAGCCTGGCGATGACGCGCGTGGTGTGTTCCTCCCGCGCCAGATGGATCGTCGCGAACGATCCGAGCGCGCCGTGATGGACGACGTAGGGATCGGTGATCGGCAGGATGACGCGCGCGTTGCCGGGCCCGACCACTGACTCCACGAGTGGCACGAGGTAGACCACGTTCGGCGTGCCGTCGGGGCGCGTCTTGGCGTTCATCCCATGATCGGCCGTGATGCCGAGGACGGCGCCGCCGCGGTCGAAGGCGTCGAAGTAGCGGTCGAGCATCGCGTAGAAGGCGGTGGCCACGGGATCGCCGGGAGGATGCTTGTGCTGGATGTAGTCGGTGAGCGAGAGGTACATGACGTCGGGACGCTCGCGCTCGAAGAGGGTCAGGCCCGCCGCCAGCACGTACTCCGACAGCTCGGCGCTGTAGACGTCGGGCACCGGCATCGCGACGAGGTCGGTGGCGCGATCGATGCCGTGCTCCTCTTTGGTCACCTCGGCCGCCTTCTCCGACGAAAAGCAGATCCCGCGCATGCCGTGTCCGAGGAGCCGGCGCAGCTTGTCCTTGGCGGTGATGACCACGATGCGCGCGCCCTCCCGCGCGAGGGTGGCCAGCAGGGTCTCGCAGCGCAGGAACCGGGGGTCGTTCATCATGACCTCGGTGCCGCCGGCCGCGTCGTAGAAATAATTGCCGGCGATGCCGTGGACGGCCGGTGAGACCCCGGTCACGATGGAGAGGTTGTTCGGGTTGGTGAAGCTCGGCACCACGCTGCGGGCGAGCGCGGCGAAGCCCGATTTCCGGAAGCGGGCCACGGCCGGGCTCCGGCCGGCGGCGATGGCGAAGTCGAAGTACGCGGGCTCGGAGCCGTCGATGCAGACGACGACGATCGGACCTCTCGGGTAGCGGTAGGTGCGGCCGTTGACGGTGACGGTGGGGCCCGGGGTCATGGACGTCACGGATACTACGGCGGCGTGGCCGGTCGCGGGTGAGGAATTTTTTGTACTCGACGCGCCAATCGGCGGGCCCAGGTGACGACCCGCACGCCGAGCAGGACGGCCAGCGCCGCCACGTAGACGTACTGATCGGTGCGCCCGACCTTGGCCAGCCACAGGAAGTGCAAAGCGGCCAGCACCCCGGTGAGGTAGACGAGCCGGTGCAGGCGCGTCCATCGTCGGGCACCCAGACGCTTGATCATTCCCGTGGTTGACGTCGCCGCCAGTGGGATCAACGTCAGCAAGGCCAGCATACCCACCGTGACATAGGGCCGTTTGACGACGTCTTCCGCCATCTGACCCCAGTTGAAGAAGTGATCGACGAGGATCCAGACCGAAAAGTGGAGCACGGCGTAGGCGAAGGCGAAGAGCCCGAGCAGCCGGCGGAGGAGCGCGGGCCAGCCCCATCCGAAGACGATCCGGAGCGGCGTCATCGCCAGCGAGGCGAGCAGGAGGCGGAACGTCCAGTCGCCGAGGTGGTTGGTGATCAGGGAGATGGGATTGGCGCCGAGGTCGTCGCGGGCGATCCACCACACGAGCGCCGCCAGCGGCGCCAGGCCGATCGCCCACACCGCGATCTTGAGAACGATGCGGCCGCGACGGCCCACGGCGGCTCAGTAGTACTTCTTGAGATCCATCCCGGAGTAGAGCGACGCGACCTGGTCGGCGTAGCCGTTGAACATCAGGGTCGGCCGGCGGCGGAACTCGCCGATGCGCCGCTCGGTCGCCTGGCTCCAGCGCGGGTGGCTGACGTTGGGATTCACGTTCGAGTAGAAGCCGTACTCCTGGCCCGCCGCCTTCTCCCACGCCGTCTTCGGCTGCTCGCTGACGAGCCGGATGCGCACGATGGATTTGGCGCTCTTGAATCCGTACTTCCAGGGCACGACGACACGGATCGGCGCGCCGTTCTGGTTGGGCAGGACCTGGCCGTACATGCCGACGGTGAGGAGCGTCAGCGGATGGAGCGCCTCGTCCAGCCGCAGCCCTTCCGCGTACGGCCACTCGAGCCCGCCGCCGAAGAAGCCGGGCTTCTGGCCCGGGAACTGCGCGGCGTCGAGGAGCGTCGTGAACTCGACGAACTTCGCCTGGCTCGTGGGCTCGACCTGCTTGAGGAGCGCGCTGAGCGGAAAGCCGATCCACGGAATGATCATCGACCACGCTTCGACGCACCGCAGAGCATACACGCGCTCCTCGAGCGGGAACGCCCGGATCAGCTCGTCGATGTCGTAGGTCTTCGGCTTCTGGACGAGCCCGTCGACCTTGATCGTCCACGGCCGTGTCTTGAGACGATGGGCCTCCCGGGAGGGATCGTCCTTGTTGACGCCGAACTCGTAGAAGTTGTTGTAGGTCGTCGCCGACTCGAGCTTGGTCGGCCCATCCTTGACGGAGAAGGCGTCGTTGTGGGCGGCCTTGAGCGGCGCTCCCGCCGGCGCTGCGGCGTCGGCGCGATCGTGGGCCCCCAGCGCCAGAGCCGCGGCACCGCCGGCGATGAACTCGCGGCGGTTCAGATAGTGCGTCTCGTCCGTGATCTCGGACGCCCGGAAGCGCTCGGCCCGTCGAATCCGCATCGTCACCTCTCCCCTGCGCTCACTATCTCACACCGTGGGCGAGCTCGAGCGCGACGCGGGCGGCGCCGAGCGCGGTCTGCGCGGGCTACTTCACCGCCCCGGCGTAGATGTCGATGACGGTCTTCAAGAAACGGAGGGCCTCGGGCTTCTTCCGCTGGAACGAGTTGCGTCCGATGATCGACCCGAAGCCGCCACCGTCGCGGATGGCCCGGACCTGCTCGAACACGGCGTCATCGGTGTCCGCGGCGCCCCCGGAGAAGATCACGACGCGGCGGCCGTTGAAGGTCGCCTGCACCACGTGGCGCACGCGCTCGGCCAGCGTGCCGGCGGGCACGTTCTGCTTCTCGTACACCTTGCGGGCGGCCACCTGCTCAAGGTGAGCCGAGGGCAGCTTGACCTTGATGATGTGGGCGCCGAGCTGGGCGGCGATGTGGGCGGCGTAGGCGGTGACGTCCAGCGCGGTCTCTCCCTCCTTGCTGAGCCCGGAGCCACGCGGGTACGACCAGACGACGACGGCGAGGCCGCGACGCTTGGCCTCCTCGGCGAGCGCGCGGAGCTGCCCGTACATCTCGAGGCGATGCTCGGAGCCCGGATAGATCGTGAAGCCGATGCCGACACAGCCGAGACGCACGGCGTCCTCGACACTGCCGGTGATGGCCTGCGAGGGATCCCTTTCCTCGAGCAGGACGTCGTGGTTGTTCAGCTTGAGGATCAGCGGCACCTCGCCGGCGAACTCGCGGGCACCCGCCTCCAGGAACCCGAGCGGCGCCGCGTAGCCGCTGCAGCCCGCCTCCACCGCCAGCTCGAAGTGGTAGCGCGGATCGTAGGCGGCGGGATTCATGGCGAAGCTCCGACCGGGCCCGTGCTCGAACCCCTGGTCGACGGGAAGGATCACGAGCTTGCCCGTCCCGCCCAGCGCGCCGTGCTTGAGCAGCCGCGCGAGCTTCGTGAGTGTGCCCGGATTGTCGCTCTCGTACCAGCCGAGGATCTCTCTGATGCGCTCCGACATCGTGGTTCTCTCCCCTCAGAGCAGCCGGCGGATCAAGGCCTCCGTCTCCTCGTAGGCCCCTTCGCCGATGTGCTGGTACCGCACCACGCCCTGGCGATCGATCAACACGCGCGTCGGCCAGGCGCGGATGCCGTAGCGTTTCCAGTTCGCGAAGTCATTGTCCTGAACGACGGGATAGAGGATCCCGAGCTTCTTCACGGCGGCCGCCACCGCCGCTTGCGGCTTCTCCCAGAAGAACTCGGGCGAGTGCACGCCGACGATGGTGAGCCCCGTGCCCGCGTAGCGCTCGTGCCAGACCCGCAACTGCGGGATTACGTTCTGGCAGTTGATTCACCCGTGAGTCCAGAACTCGACCAGCACGATCCGCCCCTTGAGTCCGCCGATCGTGAGGGGTGGGCTGTTGAGCCACGTGCGCCCGGTGATGTCGGGAGCTTGCGCGCCGACTCCCGGCTGAGCATCCGCGACGGTTGCGAACACGGCGAGCAGAACAGCGACGATCACGGTCCCGACCACAGAAGCAGACTATCACGCGCGGCCTTGCCCTCGCCATCGAGCGCGCCGAGGTGGATCGCCAACGCGAAGAAGAGTCGCTGGACGGCCGGCCTCGAAGGTCTACATGCGGCGGCAGGCGTAGCGCTTCACGCCGATCGTCTCACGGCTGGCGTTCTCGGGACCATGGCGAAGTGTTTCTGGTACGTCTCGATGGAGGCGACGACGATCTGAGCTTCCACTGTGATGACTTGGATGCCGACGAGGGAGACGCGGATCAAGGCGTCGATGACGATGCCCTTGTCCAGCACATGGTCCAGAACGTCAACGACGCTCGTTGACGCCGGGGCTCGCTGAACCGGGCCTTGTTGAACGATCAAATCCTATCCCGTCACCTGACAATGTTCTACGCGACGCCGCATAAGAGATAATCTAGCAATACACGTTCCGTGCCATCAGCTAAGTCCGCGTCATACCGTGGCACCTTGCGTGCAGGCGACGAAGAAATTACATAAAAAATTGTTCCACCTACGCGTACGAGCGTCGAAGGCTGATCCTACTCGGGCCGCGGCACAGCTAGACGATCTCCTCGAATGGCGTCGCCTCGCCGAAGCGGCTCATCGAATACTTCGGCAGACTCGCGTAGACCTCCCGCAACCGAAGATCGATCTCCCGATTGGCGAGCGCGAAGAGGCTGCGGCCCTCGGGATCACCCTCGACCAGAAAGGGGCCCAGGCGCTCGACCTCCAGCACCCACAGCGCCTGGGCGATGCCGAGCTCTTCGAGCCAGTGGACGTCCACCACGCGCTTGATGCACTTGCCGTAGGCGGCGCCGAGGCCATAGCCGACGGTCGTCAGGTACACGGCGCCGTGGGGAACGAACCACTCGCGGTAGGCCACCTCGGTGAGGCCGGCCTTGCCGACGATCACTTTCGCCCCCGACTGCTCGAACCAGCGGGTCATCGACTTGCCGAACCTGAACGAGGCCGTGGCGGTCACGGCTTCCACTGCGTACGAGCCGTCGGGGCGCACGGCGGCGGCGGGCGAGCAGTGGAAGTTGACGTTGGTGAGCTGGCGCACGCCCTCGGGCAGGCCATGGCCCTTGTCCACGACCTTCCGGTAGACGCCCTCGCGTGCCGTATACAGGATGCCGTCCAGGTACACGACGTCGCCGAGCTTGAGGCGGCCGATCGCCTCGGCGCTCACCGGCGTCGTCAGCCGCACCTCGTCCATCGCCACGTCGTCGAGCCGCCGAGGCACCGCGCTCACTCGATCCCCTCCCGTCGATAGTACTCGGTGAACCACTGGGGATCGCTCCGATGCTCGACGCGGCCGTCGGGATGAATCCGCGCGGTGGCCCGCCGCGACGACAGGCAGAAGCTGTGCATGGCGATCGGCATGCCGCCCGTGTGCGAGTACGCGACCTCGATGTGCGTCGCGACGACGAGTGACGATCCTGCGAAGCCCATCGCCCCGATGCCGATGTAGTTGCCGAGCGCCGTGAGCTCGTCCTCCAGCGTAGCGATCTCGGGATCCGGATTGCGGCTGCCCACGGCGCGCAGGCAGGCCGCCTCCTTGCCCAGCCGCACGCACGTGTCCTTGGCGCCGCCGATGCCCACGCCCACGATCGCCGGCTGGCAGGCCAAGCCGCGCCGGCCGAACTCGACGAGCGTGTCCACGAAGAAGCGCTTGATGCCGGCGACGCCGTCGGCGGGAAATAGCATCCGGTAGTCGCTGCCGAAGAGCCCACCCTTGTGAACGGTGGTGACGTCGATCCAGTCGCCACCCGGCTCGAACGCGTACGTCAGCTCGGGTGCGTGGATGCCGACGTTATTGTTGTGATCGACGCGCGTGAGCGGATGCACGCGGTTGGGGCGGAGCGGGATCGTCGCGGTCGCGTCGGCGGTGGCCCGGCGGAGCGCGCGCTCGAGCGCGACGAAGCCGCCTTCCACCTGCGCCTCGTTGCTCACGCGCACGTAGTAGCGCGGCAGTCCGGTGTCGGCGCACATGGGCCGGCGCTCGGCGGTCGCCAGCTCCCAGTTGGCGAGCATCTCGGTGAGCACGAAGCGCGCGAGCTTGTTGCGCTCGGTGTCGCGCGCGCGGCGGACCCCCTCCCGATAGTCCGGCGGGATGTCGATGGCCGCGCGCGCTGTCAGCTCGCGCGCGGTGTCTTCGATCAGCTTGGCGGGAATGGCGCGGGCCATCACCGAACGCGGAACGCCTGACCGATGAACTCCGGGAACCGGTTCTCCAGCTCGGCGACGACGGCGTCAGCGACTTCCTGGGCGCTGCCCGGACGCTCCTGGGCCTCGCCCCGTGCCCACTGCTCGATGTAGGCGTCGGAGTCGTGAATGCCGAGCTGCATGGCAGCGGAATCGATGAGCATCTGAAAGCGCTCGGAGAGCGGGCGCGTCACCGTGTCGGCCGCGTCGTTCGCCTCGACGCTGGCGGGGACACCCCGCCAGGCCACGATGCGGTACGTCGCCACGCTCAGCCGCCCATGTACTGGCCGAGGAGGGTGAGGCGATCGCCGGGGGCCAGGCGCGAGTCGAGCTCGTGGCTGACGCTGAGGACGGCGTCGTTCACGAGCACCTCGATGTGCTCACCGATCCGGTCGCCGTCCCAGAGCGCGGCGTGAAGCTCAGGGAAGCGCCGAGTGAGCCCGCTCAGCACGGAGCGGACGGTGGCGCCGTTGGCGAGCGGCTCGTCGAAGATGCGACGGCCGGAGCCGTCACCGCCGACGAACTTCGTCACCCAGGAGACGACCTCGATGGGAACCGTGCTGGTCGCCGTCGTCATGTCCCCGATGAGCAACAGCCGGCCGATGTGACCAGCGGGAGCGGACGGAGCGCGGGCGACTCGTCCTCCAGATCGTGATTGAGCACGTAGACTTCCCATTCCACGCCGTCGGGATCCTCGACCCAGAACTTGTCCTGGTTGGCGTGACAGCAGTTCACGCCGAACTCCTCGCGCACGGGGAGTCCCGCCACCTTGACCCGTTGGAGCTGGGTCACCACGTCGTCCCGCGATGCGAGCTGAAGCCCCATGTGATTCACGTGGCCCTCGCCGGCGGCGCGGCCGTCCGACAGCGCCAGGTTCAGCGGGCCCCACGCGGGCAGGAATTTCACGTAGCCGGGCTTGACCTTCACGGGCGGCCCGCCAAGGAACGTCTCGTAGAACGCCCGGCTCTTGGTGAGATCGGACACGGTCATGTGGACGTGGACACGTGGAGCGCTCATGGTCTTCCTCCTGGTTTGCGCGCTCGGACGAATGCGCTCATGAACTTGCCGTCCACCGCGGGGGCGATGGTGTCGGCGTCGATGCCAGCGTCGGCCAGGAACTCCCGCGCATCCTCGGCGCGATAGATCCGGGTCGGCTCGATGTCGATGCCGGCGAACCCGGCCCGGGCGAGCCGGGCGCAGTAGTCCTCCTCGTCGAGCGCCCCGGCCACACAGCCGATCCACAACTCGACGCTGCGCCGCAGCTCCGCCGGCACCGGCCCGCGGACGACGACGTCGGACACGGCGAACCGGCCACCGGGCTTCAGCACACGGAACGCCTCCGCCAGCACGCGATCCTTGTCGGTGGAGAGGTTGATCACACAATTGGAGATGACGACGTCGACGGTCGCGTCGGGCAGCGGGATGGCTTCGATCTCGCCTTTCAGGAACTCGACGTTGGTGACGCCGGCCCTGGCCGCGTTGTCGCGGGCCAGGGCCAGCATTTCGTCGGTCATGTCGAGGCCGTAGGCCTTGCCGCTCGGGCCCACGCGGCGCGCCGAAAGCAGAACGTCGATCCCGCCGCCCGAGCCGAGATCGAGCACGACCTCGCCCACTCCCAACGCGGCCAGCGCGGTGGGATTGCCGCAGCCGAGCGACGCTTTCAGCGCCTCGTCGGGCAACCCGACCGTCTCGCTCTCGGCGTAGAGATCGCGGGTGATCGGATCGCACTCGCCGCGGGCCGACGCGGCGCCGCAGCCGGCGGTGCCACCGTCGGCCACGCGCAACGCGACCTTCCCATACTTGTCTCTCACGATCTCCTTGATATCGTCCGTCATTGCCCTGTCCTCAGCAGCAGGCGGTGAGCAGGCGCACCAGCTCCGAGACCATCTCGGGCCGGGTCGAGTAGTACACGAAGCGCTCCTCCTTGCGACTCTGGACGAGGCCGGCCCGGCGCAAGCGATCGAGGTGATGAGAGAGCGTCGGCCCCGGAATCTCGAGCTGGGCCTGGATCTCTCCGGCCGGCACCTCCCGCTGGGCCCGGACCAGGAAGAAGAAGACCTCGAGCCGCGTGCGGTTGGCGAGCGCCTGGAAGGCGCGCGCGTGGGCGTCGCGAGCCTGGAGCCGGGCCAGCGGGAGCGTCTTCATATTTCCAGTATTATCGAAATATGAAACTCTTGTCAAGCCCTCTCAGATCCGCTCCAGCTCGGCTACCGTCCGGTCGTTCTTGATGTCCCCGGTGTTGAGGGTGCCCTTGGGCTCGAGCAACAGGACGTGGACCTCGTCGCTGAGCGCGCGCGGGCAGTGCTCGACGCCGTGGGGCACGATGATCAGCTCGCCGGGGCCGACCTCACGGTGGCCGTCGCGGAGCTGCATGCGCAGCCGGCCCTGGACGACCAGGAACAGCTCGTCCTCCTGCTCGTGGCGATGCCAGATGAACTCGCCGCGCAGCTTGACCAGCTTGACGTCCATCTCGTTGACCTCGCCCACGATCTTGGGCGACCAGTAGTCGGTGAACTTCGCGAACTTCTCGGCGAGCCTCACCACATCCATCGCGATACCTCCGTGGCACCGATGGCCCGATCGTGTCTCGATCCAGTCGGCGAGCCGATCCCTGATTTGGTCGCGCCCACGCCGGAAGACGTCGCGCCGCTCGTCTTCCGGAAGAACGGGGCACGCCTCCGGGGCACTGTCGCACACCGTGATCACGTCGTCCCACGGTGGGTGCAGACGAACAGCACCCCGGCCGGGCGCCCGTTCACAAACGCAGTGTAGACCCGCGACGGAGGCTATGCGTGGCCGCAACCGAAATGCAACACTTCACGCTGGCCCGACGGGTGACCGCCGAAGGAATTGGCACGGCCTTGCTGCTCGCGGCCGTCATCGGCTCGGGGATCATGGGCGAACGTCTGTCCGCCGGGAGCGTGGGGCTGGCTCTCTTGGCAAATACGCTGGCGACGGGCGCTGCACTCGTGGCTCTCATCCTGACCTTCGGCCCCATCTCGGGCGCGCACTTCAACCCGGCCGTGACGCTGGCCGAAGCGTCGCAGGGCGGTGTGCGGTGGGTCGAGGTGCCGGCCTATATCGGCGCCCAGGTGATGGGTGCGTTCGCGGGCGTGGCGGCCGCCCACACGATGTTCGAGGCGCCCCTCTTCTTTGCCTCCCGCCACGTGCGGGCCGGCGGAGCGCAGACCTTCAGCGAGTTCGTGGCGACGTTCGGGCTGGTTGCCGTCATCTGGGGCTGCGCACGCCTGCGAGCGCCCGCCGTCCCGTTCGCGGTGGCGGCCTACATCACGCCGCCTACTGGTTCACGGCGTCCACGTCCTTCGCGAATCCGGCGGTTACGCTTGCCCGTGCCGCCAGTGACACCTTCGCCGGCATTCGCCCCGCCGACGTCCCGGGGTTCGTCCTCGCTCAGCTCCTCGGTGCGGCGGCGGCGACAGCGCTATTCCGTTGGCTCGTCCCGAATCCAGTTGTCGCGCCGTACGTCCTTCCGACCGAACACCTGGGCGACGAACCTGCCCATCCACGGAGCGCGACGTTGAGGAGTGAGGCGGCGTCGATGATCACGACCCGCGTCGCCACTGCGTCGGATGCGAGCGCCATCGCCGCGATCTACAACGAGGGCATCGCCGATCGCATCGCCACGTTCGAGACGGAACCACGCACGGCCGAGCACATCGCCGCGCTCCTGGCCGATCGGGGCGACCGCTATCCGACGATCGTCGCCGAGCGCGACGGACACGTCGTAGGCTGGGCGGGCGCGGGGCCGTACCGCCGCCGCCCGGCGTACGCCGGCATCGCCGAACATTCCGTCTACGTCGCCCGCACGGCGCGGGGCACGGGGGCCGGTCGCGCCGCTCTGGACGCGCTCTGCTGGCTGTACGCCGGGCACGGCTTCTGGAAGCTCGTGTCGAGAATCTTCGCCGAGAACACTGCGAGCCTGGCCCTGCACGAGCGCTGCGGGTTCCGCGTGGTCGGCGTGTATCGGCGCCACGGCCAGCTCGACGGCACGTGGCGCGATTGCGTCATCGTCGAAAAGCTTCTCGACGTCTAGCCCTCTTTGTCCTCGTACTTCTTCTTCAGCTCGCTCACCACACCGGCGTCGGCCAGCGTGGTGGTGTCGCCGAGCGCGCGTCCCTCGGCCACGTCGCGCAGGAGCCGGCGCATGATCTTGCCGCTGCGCGTCTTGGGCAGTTCGGCGGCGTAGATGACGTCGTCGGGCCGCGCCAGCGCCCCGATCTTCTTGGCGACGTGCTCCTTGATCTCCTTCTTGAGGTCCTCGGTCTGCGACCGGCCGGCCTTGATCGTCACGAAGGCGGCGATGGCCTGGCCCTTGATCTCGTGCGTGCGCCCGATGACGGCGGCCTCGGCGACGGACGGGTGATCGACCAGCGCCGATTCCACCTCCATCGTGGAGACGCGATGGCCGGAGACGTTCATCACGTCGTCGATGCGGCCGAGCAGCCAGAGGTAGCCTTCCTTGTCGCGCTTGGCGCCGTCGCCGGTGAAGTACATGCCGGGGATCTGACTCCAGTACTGCTTGACGAAACGCTCGGGGTCGCCGTAGATGCCGCGGAGCATCCCCGGCCACGGGCGCTTGAGGACGAGATACCCGGCATCCACCGACTCGCCTTTGTCGTTGACCACGTCGGCCTCGATGCCGGGGAACGGGAACGTCGCCGAACCAGGCTTGCAGGTCGTCAGGCCAGGTAGCGGCGAAATGAGAATGTGGCCGGTCTCCGTCTGCCACCAGGTGTCGACGATGGGGCAACGGCCGCCGCCGATGACCTTCCAGTACCACACCCAGGCCTCGGGGTTGATGGGCTCACCCACCGTCCCCAGGAGCCTGAGCGAGGAGAGGTTGCAGCGCTTGGGATAGTCATCGCCCCAGCGCACGAACGTGCGGATCGCCGTCGGCGCCGTGTAGAGGATGGTCACGGCGTACTTCTCGATGATGCGCCAGAACCGATCCTTGTCGGGGAAGTCCGGCGTTCCCTCGTACATGACCCCGGTCGCGCCGTTGGCGAGGGGGCCGTACACGATGTACGAGTGCCCGCATCCGGTGAGTCGCACTCACACCGGTCAGATAACCGCCCGTCGTGTGCACGATGCCCTTGGGCTTGCCGGTGGAGCCCGACGTGTAGAGGAGATAGAGCATGTCCTCGGCGTCCATCGGCTCCGGCTTGATGTAGGCGTCGGCGTCCTTGACGAAGTCGTGCCACCACACGTCGCGATCGCGCTGCCAATCGATCTCCTGCCCGGTGCGCTTGTACACGATCACCGTGCTGACGAACGGGCACTCCTTGAGCGCATCGTCGGTGTTCTTCTTGAGGGGCACGAGGCCGCCGCGGCGGTGGCCTCCATCGGCCGTGATGACGACCTTCGACTTGCAGTCGTTGATGCGGTCGCGCAGCGACTCCGGCGAGAACCCGCCGAAGACCACGCTGTGGGGCGCGCCGATGCGGGCGCAGGCCAGCATGGCGATCGGCAGCTCGGGAATCATCGGCATGTAGATGGTGACGGCGTCGCCCTTCTTGACGCCGTGCGTGCGCAGCGCGGACGCCAAGCGATTGACCTCGCGGTAGAGGTCCCAGTAGGTCAGCACGCGCGTGTCGCCCGGCTCGCCTTCCCAGATGAAGGCCGCCTTGTTGCGATGCGGGCCCTCGACGTGCCGATCGAGGCAGTTGTCGGAGACGTTGAGCTTGCCGCCGATGAACCACTTCGCGTCGGGGCGCTTCCACTCCAGCGCCTTCTTCCACGGCTTCATCCACCGGAGCTCTTTGGCCTGCTTCTCCCAGAAGCGCAACGGGTTGGCCTTGGCGTCCCTGTAGATCGCCGGGCTCTTGACGCGCGCCGCCCTGGCGAAGTCCTTCGGCGGCGGGAACTTTCGCCCTTCCTTCAAGAGGGCCTGGATGGGCTCGTCGCGCTGTCCCGTCTTCGCCATGGGCTATCCTTCCGTTTCCGAAACGGAGTGGAGGTTACGAACTGCCGGGACGGGCCTCCTGCAGGAACTCTTCCTTCTTGATCTTGAGCCGGCTCACGAGATCCTGGTACGACGCCGTGCGGATGATCCGGTCGAACTGGGCCCGATAGTTGGCGATGAGACTGATGTTCTCGACCGCGATGTCGTAGATGAGCCAGCGGTCGCCCCGGCGGATCATCTTCGCGTCCACCGGAATCTCGCCGTGCTGCTTCGAGACGACCCGGACCCGCACCGTGGCGTACTCGCCGTCCACGGCCTCGTTCGCGTAGACCACCTTCTCGCCCCGGTAGAGATCGATCTTGTTGATGTACGTCCGCTCGAGCAGGTCGGCGAAGAGCTGGACGAACTCCTCGCGCTCGGCCGGCGTCCGCGCCTGCCAGTGCCGGCCGAGGGCGCGCTTGGCCGTCTCCTGCACGTCGAAGATCTCGATCGCCACCTTGCGCACGGCCGCCCGCCTGTCGGAGCCCTGCACTCCAGGGTCGTCGAGGAGCTTCAGCACCTGGTCGGTGTACTGGCGCACCTGATCGGTGGGTGCCCCCGCCCGAACGGGCGCCGCACCGACGAGAAGGACGAGGCCGACCAGCGTTACCCGCCGGAGCACGTTCATCCAGCCCTCCGTTCTAGCGTTTGTCACCCCGAATGTACGGATCGGGACCCTCCGGCGCAACCCTTGAGCGTTTGTAGACGCGCGCCAACGCGGCCCTTCACCTCGTTGGCTGGACATCTCAGAGGGAGGAGACATCGTGCAGAAGCCCTGGCAGTGATCGGAACGGCGTAGACTCGGCGAGCGATGATCTTCGTGCGCCGAGTCGCCGTTCTCGGCCTCGTCTTCGTCGCGCTCGGCGCAGCCGGGCCGACGGTCGACTACCGGGGTACGGGAACCGTCCTCGCCGTCCTGCCCCCGCCGTCAGACCTCCACGCGACGCGTCCCGTCATCGTGATCGAGCATGAGCCGATCGCCGGGTTGATGGCGGAGCGCATGGCGATGCCGTTCATCGCGGCCTCGACCACGCTGTTCGAGGGGCTGCACCCGGGCGATCGGATCGCCTTCGGGCTTCAAGACACGCCGGGCGCCCTGCTGGTGGTAACGATCGAGCGTCTGCCGCTGCGGCGCTGACTAGCTGGGCTCGATCTTCAGGCCGGCCTTCGTCACCGACACGGCGGCCTGGCCGGCCTGCCGCAGCACGCGAGCGAACTTCTGCTTGTCGAGGAAGGCACCGAGCTGCGATTCAGAGAAGTCGACGAGCACATCCTCGGCGACCGTCGCCGTGTGGACCACGGCGCCCTGGTTGTCCTGGAGGTGGAACATCTGGACGCAGAGGTCCTGGGCGAAGAAGTCGTAGATGACGCTGGTGGGGAACTCACGCTGGAGAAACTCGCGGACCACCTTCACCTTCCACTCGTCCACGTCACCGGGCCGGCGCTCGAGTTCCCGCTGCCACTGCGACGAGAGCGTGCCGTTGGCGGGGAGCTTGAGGCCGTCGAGCCGCTCCTCCCGCACCTCGGCGGGCGCTGGCATCTTCGCCGCCACGGGACGCGGGGCCTCGACGGATCGCGGGGCCTCGACGGATTGCGGCGCCTCGACCGCGGGCGGCTCGGCCTGGCGCGGTTCGACGACACGCGGTTCGGGGGCGCGCGGCTCGAGGCGCCGACCCTCGGCGACGCGAAGCTTGTCGGAGACGGCACGAGCAGATGGGCGGCGCGGGGCGGCGGGAATCTGCCGGGCCGGTTCGACCGGCCGCGGGTCGTCACTCTTGCGCGGCACCCCGACCGGAATGAACTGAAGGCCGAATTTGAACTGCACGAAGTCGACGCGGTGGACGCGCAAATGCCGGGCCTTGCGGAGAAACGCGTCGGGGAGCTGCTCGGCCACGAAGATGACGCGGGGGGGCTGCCCGGTGGACAGGCGCGCCATCGGATAGAGCCGCCGCACCGCCTCCGGATCTTCCTGACACCAGGAATAGGCTTCGAGCGCCCGCATGAGCATCTCGTCGTCGGCGACGAAGCCGAGCGCGACGAGGGTGAGCGACGCGGCGCTGTCGACGGCGAGAAGATCGATGGTTGCGCCGCCCAGCGAAACGCGCGTGTCGAGAACCTTCAGCCCGGCTTCGATGGACTCCGCATTCTCGGCCACCGTCGTTTGGAGATCGCTCACATCCTCGAGCTTCATCGTCGTCTTCAATGCGCAGTCCCCCCCAGCCCTGCCGTGGCAACGGCTATGCCAGATGCTGCGCTGCGGGGATTTCGAGCACGATCGCCCATTTACGTCGATCACCGCCATCGGTGGCGGCCACCGGTGATGTCATGCTGACATGCGGGCCGTCAGCGCGATGTCACCGCGCGCTACAGATGCTCGAGGAAAAACTCGCCGAGCCGCGACTCGAGCCCGGCCGCCTCACCATGCCGGCCGCGATCGAGGACGTGAAAGTCGACACGCGGGTTGGCGGCCAGTGCCGCTCGCAAGAGCTCGGCGTGGTGGAAGCCGATCTGCTCGTCTTCGCGGCTGGTGATGAGGAGCACGGGAATCATCAGCCGGGCGGCCGCCTCCACCGGGGCCGGTCGAGTGATGTCGGCGCCGAAGAACAGGGCCGCCCACAGGCGCAGCAGGTGAACGAGTGGCCCATACGTCTCCCGACCGAGGAGGCGCAGGTCGGCGAACGGCGCGTAGGCGGCGACCGCGCGGATGCGCGGATCGTCGGCCGCCGCCAGCAAGGCTACGGCTCCCCCCAGCGAGAAGCCGAAGACCCCCACGCGTGAGTAGCCACGTGCGTGGAGCCAGGCGACGACACGCTGGAGGTCGTTCCGCTCACGGAAACCCAGCGTGGTCGCGCGGCCGCCGCTCTCGCCGAAGTACCGCAGGTCCATGAGCAGGACGGCGAAGCGCGGCGCCAGCGCGGCCGCCATCGGCAGGAGGTCGGCCTTCTCGGCGGGATAGCCGTGCAGCAGCACGACCGCCGGCGCATCAGGCCGTGGGACGAGCCAGCCAGCGAGCGTGACGCCGTCGAAGGCGGAGATGCGCACGTCCTCGACACGCAGATCGAAGTCGGCGGGCGCGAGTGGGATCGCCATCCGCGGTGGACGCACGACGAGCCAGAAGCTGCCGAGGCCGACGGCCACGAGGCCGGCCGCGACGACCGCAAGCCAGATCAGCAGTCGGCTCAGGTCAGCGGGACGTAGTCGTACTCGCCGATTCCCTGCAGGACGAGGAAGACCGCCGAACCCTGGCCGCCGTTGACGACGAGGTGCGGGCGCCTGGGTGGCACCGTGTACGTCTGCCCCGGGGCCAGAACGACTTCCTCTTTGGGATCGCGCAGGAAGAGGCGCACGCTCCCCTGAAGCACGTAGAACGTGTCCTGCGTGTTGGTGTGATAGTGCCACGGCACTTGCTGGCGCGGGCCGAGCTGCAGCTCGTTGATCCTGAAGCCCGGCCGCTCGGCGTGTCGCGCACGTCGCTCCACCTCGTAGAGATGACTCGCGTCCTTCACCGCTTCCATGCTCGGCTCCTTCAGTTGAGCTTCGCGCGCAGGCCGTGGAGCGCCTTGCGGGCCTCGGCGTCCCTGGGTGCCGCCGTGACGGCGCCCTCGAACTCGCGCAGGGCCTTCCACCAGTGGCCCTGGCGCACGTAGATGCGACCGAGGTTCATGAACGGGAACTGGCGCGGCTCGTAGCGCGGCGCGCGCTTGGCCTTCTCGAGCCACGGCACCGCTTCGTCGAGCTTGCCCTGCTGCATCAGGTACACACCGATATCGTTGTACGGGTTGCCGAAGTCGGGATCGACCTTGATCGCCTTCAGGCACTCCGCCGTCGCATCCTCGAGCCGCCCCTGGAACGAGTAGGTCCAGCCCAGGAACGTGTGGGCCTCCGCCGTGGGACGCACGGCCAGCGAGCGACGGTAGAGCGTGATGGCCTCGTCGAGGTCGCCTGCCATCTGGCGACGGTACGCCTCCCGCCACAACTCCATCGCGTGTTGGAGATCTTCCGCGTCGCTCACTGGACTCTCTTCCGCGGGCCACCGGCCGGGCTATTGTACGCGCCGCGAGGCTGCCCATGCGCATCGCCGACGTCGGAGCTGACGCGGCGCACTCGCCCTTCTGACACGAGCATCGTCAAAGAGTCACGCCGCCAACGCTCCGGCCGCTAAGTGCGCGCCCCGGTGTCCCCGGGGGCGGGCATTCAGCTTGCACCCCCAGCGGGCCATGGCGCCCAAGATTCTGGTCATCGAGGACCGCGAGTACGTCCGCCAGGTCCTGGTGGCCGTCCTCGCTGATGCCGGTTACCTCGCCGTCGGTCTCCCGTCCGCGATCACCGCCCTCGAGCGGCTGGCCGAGATCAAGCCGCAGATCATCTTGCTCGACATGGAGATGCCTGGAATGAACGGCCGCGAGTTCCTCGTGCGCCTGCGCGCGATGCCGCGCTGGGCCGAGCTGCCCGTGCTGATCGTGTCCGGCTACGGCGAGACGTGCATGCCGTCGCCCGCGCGGCCCGGCATCGCCGTCCTCGCCAAACCGTTCGACAACACCACTCTGATCGACTGCGTCGGCCGCATGGTGGGGCCGGCGACGATTTCGACCACCGCCTGATCCGCTAGTGGCCCGGGGCGGGGCTGCGATCGATGGGCGCAATGGCCCCCATGTCGGATTCCAGCTGGAGCGTGTCGGCGATCTTCGTGTAGGAGGAGAACATCTGCGTCACGCCGACGACCTCCATCACGCCCCGCTCACCGACGCCGAGCCGCCTCAGCTCGGCGAGATGGAAGCCGGTGCCGAAGCGGGAGCGCGTGGTCAGCGAGACGGCAAAGGCCAGCGCCGTCTTGAGCCGGCGCGTCAGCCGCTGATCGGCGAAGGCCCGGCGCCAGGCCGCCCACACGTCGGCGAGATACGCGGGATCGCGGGCCAGCGCACCGAACGGCATCGGCACCTGGCCGCCATGAAAGGCGCGGATCTCGGCGAAGACGGCGGCGGCTTCGGCGCCCGCGCTCGCGTCGTCGAGTGGCGGCAGCAGATCGGCGAGGCCATCGGCGACCACGTTCAGCGCGTTGGTGATGCCGGTGACCTGTGCCGCCTCGTACCAGAGCGCATCCTCGGTCAGCCCCTGCAGCTTCCCGGCTGCAGTGTGAGCGGTCACTCAGTAGGAGCAGGCGTTGGCGCCGCTGACGACGGCGGCCACCATCTCCTTCTCGGCGCGGGTGAACTCTCCCGGCGCCATCGCCCGCTTCATGGCACGGCCATGTGGACCGCCGAACTTGGGATCCCAGGCCATGACCCGGCTCATCGCCGGCGGCTGCACGAAGTCGTAGCCGAACCACTGGCTCGACAGCTCCAACATCTTGCGAGCGGCGTCCGGGTACTCGGCGGCGTCGCGAATGCGAACGGTCGGCATGGAAATATCTCCTCAGCGACCCCGGAAGACGGGCTCGCGCTTCTCCACGAATGCGCGGGCGGCCTCGCGATGATCTTCGGTCAGGCCACAGCGGGTGTGATGCCACGCCTCGAGGTCGAGCATCTGGGCGAGGCCGGCCGTCTCAGCGGCGTTGAAGTTGCGCTTCATGTAGCGATAGGCGACGCGCGGCCCGCCGGCGAGCCGGCGGGCGAGCCCCAGCGTCTCGTCCTCCAGGCGGGCGTCGGGCACCACGCGGTTCACGAGGCCGAGCGCCAGCGCTTGAGCCGCGTCGAGGATGTCGGCCGTGAAGTAGAACTCGCGCGCCTTGGCCGTGCCGACGAGCTGGCTCAGGAAGTAGGAGCCGCCGAAGTCGCCCGAGTAGCCCACCCGCGCGAACGCCGTGGCGAAGCGCGCACCGTCGGCGGCCACGCGCAGGTCGCAGGCGAGCGCCATCGAGAGGCCGGCGCCGGCCGCCGCGCCCCGCACCATGGCGATCGTCGGCTTGGGCATCTCGTGGAGCCAGCGCGAGACCTCCATACGGCCGCGCAGCGCCTGCGCCTTGTCTTCGAGCGTGTCGTCTCCGAACTCCCGGCCCTCCGCCATCGCCTTCACGTCGCCGCCGGCGCAGAACGCGCGGCCGCTGCCGGTGAGCACCACCGCGCCCACGTCGGCGTCGGCGGCGAGCCGCGGCAGTGCCTCGAGCAGGGCGTCGAGCATGGCGGGCGACAGGGCGTTGAGCCGGTCGGGGCGGTTCAGCGTGAGCACGGCCACGCCGTCCTTGACGGTTTCGAGCAAGTCCTGAACCATGGAGGCCTCCGTGAGCGCGGAAATGACCGAGGCCACATCATAAACGGGTAGACGAGGGCACGCATGCGCGCGAGGTTCTGGATCTGGACCCTGCTGTTGGCGGCCACGCTGCTCATCGCGTGGAACAGCGATCTCTTCGTCCCGATCGAGCAGTGGCTCGTGTCGCTGACCGGACACCCCGAGATCCGCGATCGGTTCAACGATCCGAATTACGGTCGCGTCGATGCGCTGACGCTGCTCCTGTCCGTCTTCGTGCTCTCGCCGTTCGCCGCCTTTCTCATCATCGCCGCGTTCACCTTCGCGCTCATCGTCGCGGCGTTGCTCACCGAGCCCGTCCTGAGGACGTTCAGCCTGCCCGACTGGGTGGCGTTGCCGGTGGTGCTGGCAGGCTCGGCGTGCGGCGTGTGGGCGGCCAGTGGCTTCTGGCTGCCGCAATCACTGCACGTGCTCGGGCTGGTCGTGAAGGCGTGGACGGTGTACTTCGGCGTCGAGGGGCCGATTCCGCACTAGCCGCCGCCCTGTCTACTTCGGCTTGACCAGGAATTCGGCGCGGCGATTTCTCGCCCAGCACGCCTCGGTGTGCTCGCTGCACTCGGGGCGCTCCTCGCCGAAGCTGACCAGCGAGATCCGGTCGGCGGCGATGCCGCGGGAGACGAGGTAATCGCGGGCGGCCCGCGCGCGGCGCTCACCGAGCGCCAGGTTGTACTCGGCCGTCCCCCGCTCGTCGGCGTGGCCCTCGATCAGCAGCAGCGCGTCGGCGTTGTTCCGCAGGAAATCCGCGTTGGCGTCGAGGATCTTGGCGTCCGCCTGACGGATCTGCGCTCGGTCGAAGTCGAAATGGATCGCGTTGACCTCAGGAATCACCACGAAGTCCCCGGGGGCCGGCCGTGCCGTCTCGGCGGCGGGCGGTGGCGTGGGCTCGGCGGCCGGAGGTGGCGCCGTTGCGGCAACCTGAGGCTCGGGCTTCGGCGGCTCGGGCGCAACCTGCACTGGCGCGGGCGGTGGCGGCGGAGGCGGAGGCGGGGGGAGGACGGCGACGGGCGCTCGCGCTGGGGCCGGCGGCCTCACGCGCTCGAGCACGACGCGGAGCGGCGTATCGGTGTTGCGGACGCGGCCAACCATGCGGTCGCCGTCAATCTTGAAATCGATCACGAAGACGCGGCCGCCCAGCTCGTGCTTCATCGTGAGATCGTTGCCGGACACATCGAACTGCACGCGCGCGCCGGTGAGGCCGCCGCGGCGGAGCGAGATCGGCACGGACTCGGCCGCATCGGCACCCTCGAAGATGAGGCGGCCGTAGCCGTGCGAGCCCCGTTGCAGCAGCTCGGCTGACGCGTCTTCGTTTCGCGGAATGTCCACGATCCCGTAGCCGATCCACTTCCCGGCCCACTTCCCGGAAACGTCCAAGCCGCCCGAGCTCACCGGCGGCGGGCTCACCGGCGCCGGGCTCACCGGCGGCGCCGTCGCCGTCCGCGACGTCCGCGACGCGCAACCCGTCGCGACGAGCGTGACGGCGATCATCAGAAGACCGATTCGTCGCATGCCGCCCTCCTTGGCATCTATGACAATAGCAACAAACCTGCCAGAAATCGGCCAACCTTTTGCGCGATTTGCGAGCGAAAAACGCGACACGGGGATGCCGGCACGCGCCAAGTTGAGCGGAAGGTGACAACTCGGCATCACTCGCCAATCGCCGTGAGGACGCGAGCTTAGTCGAGCGTCGCCAGATCGGCGAGCGAGCCGACGATGCGATCGGGTACCGACGGAGCGTCGGACGGCAGGCCGTGTCCCTGGCGATCGAGCCATGCCGCGCTCACGCCGACTTGCTGCGCGCCCAGCACGTCCCAGACGAGGTGGTCCCCGACCATCCACGCCTCGCGCGGACTCACGCCGAGCGCGCCGAGCGCGTGCTGGAACACGCGCGCGTCCGGCTTGCCACAGCCGAACTCGCCCTCGATCACCACGACGTCGAAGAAGCGCGCGAGGTCGAAGTCGGCGATCTTCTCCCGCTGCATGCGGGCGTCGCCGTTGGTGAGGAGCCCGAGGACGACGCGGCGGGCCCGCAGGTGTTCGAGCGTCGGAAGGGCGTCGGGAAACAGCTTCCACGTCGCGCGCCGGCGCGCGGCGAAGTCGGCGGCCACGCGCGCGGCCAGGCCGTCGCGGGCACCGCCGCAGCGATCGAGGGCCCCCTCCACGATCTTCCGCCACGCCCCCAGCATGTCGGTGCGCTCACACCGGTGGCGCTCGGCATCGCTCCAGAACCATGCCCCCACGTCGCGGATGGCGGCGCGCAGGGCGTCGGCGTCCACGCCGGCTGGCCCCCCCACCGTCACGCACGCTTCAGACCAGCAGCGAGCGGCATCGCCGCTGTAATCGAGCAACGTATCGTCGAGGTCGAAGAGCATCGCCTTCACACGGGCCAGCCCTCACGGGTGTAGCCCATGTGCCAGAACATCCACTCGTAGCGGCTGGTCGTCGTGAAGTGACGGCTCATGGCCTGACGCTCGTCGGCGCCGAGACGCCCGGCGATCTCGTTGGTCGCATCGAGAACCGCCTGAACGACGGCGCCGAACTCGGCGGAGGCGTAGGTGCCGATCCAGCGCGTGTAGAGCGGGTCGCGCGAGCCCGCCCGCTCGAGCGTCTTGCCGACCTCCCAGTAGATCCAGTAACACGGCAAGAGCGCGGCGACCGCCTCGTGGAACGGCGCGCCGTAGGCGACGGCCAGCAGGTAGCTGCAATAGGCGAGGTTCGTCGGCGCCAGTGGCGTCGCCGCCACGTCGGCCGAGGTCAGGCCGAACTCCTTGAAGAACGACTCATGGAGCGAGCGCTCGACGCGCAGCGCGCCCGCCGCGTGCTCGTTGAACATGATGATCCATGTGTCTTCGGGAGCCCGGGCCGCGGCCAGCGACAGCGCGCGGGCGAACTCGCGCAGATAGAGCGCGTCCTGCACGGCGTAGAACTGGAAGCTCTCCCGTGGGAGCGAGCCCTCGGTGAGCCCGCGGAGGAAGGGATGGCGGAGGATCGCCGTGTAGATCGGCTCGATCTCACGCCACAGCTCATCGGTGAAGGCCATGGCCGTATCATACGGCACCGGGAGGAACGACCATGCTGGAGCTGGGACTCAGAGGCAAGGTGGCGATCGTAACCGGTGGCAGCGAAGGGCTCGGCCGGGCGACCGCGGAGCGATTCGCCCGCGAAGGCGTGAAAGTCGCGATCTGTGCGCGGCGGAAGGACGTGCTCGAGCAGGCAGCCGAGGGCATCCGCCGAGCGACGGGCGGCGAGGTCCTGGCTCAGCCGGCGGACGTCACGCAGGCCGAGGACGTGGCGGCGTTCGTGCGGGCGGTGGTCGGTCGCTTCGGCGGCGTCGATATCCTCGTCAACAACGCGGGCACCTCGGCCGCGGCCGGCTTCGAGAAGGTGGACGATGCCGCCTGGCAGACCGACTTCGACCTGAAGCTGATGGCCGCCGTGCGCTTCTGCCGGCTGGTCATCCCGATCATGAAGCAGCGCGGCGGCGGCCGCATCGTCAACGTCACCACGATCGGCGGCAAGACGCCGCGGCCGCAGTCGTTGCCGACCAGCGTCACCCGCGCGGCCGGCATCAACCTCACCAAGTCGCTGGCCCTCGAGTACGCGGCCGACCGCATCCTGGTCAACACGGTGTGCCTGGGCGTCGCCAAGAGCGCCCAGCTCGCCCGAAGGGCCAAGGACGGTGATCTCGAGGCCCACTGGCGGGAAGTGAGCAAGCGCGTGCCCATCGGCCGGGTCGGCGAGCCCGAGGAGTTCGCCGACCTGGTGGCTTTCCTGGTCTCTGAGCGCGCCGGCTATATCACCGGGAGTGCCGTGAACTTCGACGGCGGCGCATCGGCGGTCGTGTAGGGCTCCGGCAGGGGCCTTTCACAACGGCGGCGATGCGGGGTTACACGGGTCAATGGGTCAACAGCCCTTCGAGACCATCATGGAAGCTCACCATGCGGAGATCTATCGGTATCTCCGCCGCGTGACCTCGCGCGCCGCCGAGGCGGACGATCTGTCACAAGAGACCTTCCTGCGCGCCTACCGCGCCTATCGCGCCCTGCCTTCCGACGCCAACGTGAGGGCCTGGCTCTTCACCATCGCCACCAATCTGGCCCGGAACCACTTCCGCGCCGAGGGGCGTCGGAGCCGGGCGCATGCCGCGGTCAGCTTCTCCCGAAGCGCCCTCGACGACGGGACCGGCCCGGAGGGCGAAACGCTGTTCAACGAGGCCCGGGCCCGGGTGGAAGCGGTGGTGGAACGGCTGCCGCTCCGCCAGCGCCTGGCCTTCATTTTGAGAAAGATCCACGACCTCGACTACGAAGTCATCGCGCGCAGTCTCGATTGTTCGGCGGAGACGGCGCGGGCCCACGTATTTCAGGCCCTCCGCAAGGTCCGCCAGAACCTGGGCGAGCCGCCCCAGATGGAGATCCAGCGATGAATCGAACGCGCGTGTGCTCCGACATCGAACCCGAAATCGTCGCCAGCGCGACCGGCGACGCCGATCCGACCACTGACGAGCGCGTGCAGCGCCATATCGGCCGCTGCGCCCCCTGCGCCGACGAGTACCAGCGGTACCGCGCCGTCGAGGGAGTCGTCGATGTAATCCGGCGAGCTCCGGCGCCGGTCGCGGCCGCCGGGCGGGCGCGAAAGCGTCTCGAGGCAAGCCTCCACGATCTCCGCCACCGCATCATGACCTACCGCATCTTCCCCTCCCCGCTGGGCCAGATCCTGATCGCGCAATCGGAACAGGGTGTCTCGCTCGTCGAGTATCTGGGTTCGCGTACGGACGTCCGGCATTCGCGCCTGGCCCAGGCCCGTGGCGTCGAAGCCGTCGAGGACGGCGCCGACGTCGAAGTGCTCTACCGGGAGCTGATGGAATACCTCGAAGGCAAGCGTACGCGGCTCGAATGGCCGCTCGATCTCAGACTCGTTCGCAGCGACTTCCACCGACACGTGCTCTCGGCCACCGCCGAAATCCCGTATGGCGCCGTCACGTCGTACGCCGGCCTCGCCTGCCAGGTCGGCAGGCCGACGGCGGCGCGGGCGGTGGCGCAGGCGCTGCGATGGAATCCGCTGCCGATCGTCATCCCCTGCCATCGGGTCATCGGGACGTCGGGCGCGCTCACCGGGTATGCCGGCGACAAGATCGGCCTCAAGCAACAGCTCCTCACCACCGAAGGGATTCGCACGCAGAAGACGGCCGTCCCGCGACATTCGATGTACATTTCCATTCCGAACGAGACGTTCTATTGCCTACCGTCGTGCTCCTGGATCCCCTCCGCTGAACACCCACACCGTTTCATCTTCTTCGGCACGCGGGAACGCGCGGAGGCCTCAGGGCGAGCGGCCTGCGGCGACTGCCGCCCCGATCTCCACCCGCTCACGAACTGACCCGCGGTTTTCACGCCGGCCTCCGCCCGGGGTTTTTCTCGGTGAGGAGGCAATCATGCCGGAGCTGCTGGCCGCTATCGCCATCGCGCTCGTTCCCTTTGTGATCGTCGCGGGCCTGCTCGTCGCCGCCGAGCGCCTTCAGCGCCGTCGCGAACGCGTGACGGCCCGACAGGTGTCGATCACCGACGCCATTCATCAGGAGCTGGGCGCGGTGGTCGCACCGACCGTGGAGAAGTCCGCGTGGGGGCCCTGGCGTGTCGTGATCCCCGTGCGCTTCGAGGATCCCGGCTTTGCGAGCCGGATCCTGACCATCGCGCATCGTGCGCTGGCCGGGTCGCCGGCGCGCTTCCAGATCGTCCTGGTTCCGCAGACGGCGGCCCGGGGGCGGCAGTGATGGAGTACAACGAATACGCCACTCAGATCCTGATCAAGCAGCGCCACGAAGAGATGAGAGCGGCCGCCCACCGCGAGGCGCTGGCGCGCGAGGCCGGTGTCCGGCGCCGATCGCTGCGCAGCGCGCTTGGCACCGCGCTCATCCGCTGGGGCGCGTGGCTGCTGCGCGAGAAATATCCCGAAATATCGGTCAGAACGTGACCACGCTGCGCGCCACCTCGCCCCGCTCGAGGGCGGCGTACGCCTCGTTGATCTCCTTGAACGGATACGTGCGGGTGAGCAGCTCGTCGAGCTTGAGCCGGCCCGCGCGATAGAGCGCGATCAGTTTCGGGATGTCGATGGCGGGCCGGCTCGAGCCGTACACGGAGCCCGTGAGCACGCGCTCCTCGTACACGAGCGTCATGACTGGAACGGCGACTTCCATCGCCATCGGCGCCACGCCGACGATCACGCACACGCCGCGCTTGGCCAGGCAGTCGTAGGCCTGCCGCATCGTCTTGGGCAGGCCGATGACTTCGAAGGCGTAGTCCACGCCCCGGCCGCCGGTGAGCCCGCGCACGGGCGCCACCGGATCGCCGTCGGAGGCGTTCACGACGTGGGTGGCGCCGAACTGGCGGGCGTACTCGAGCTTGCGCGGCACCAGATCGACGGCGACGATCTTCTCGGCACCGGCGATGGCGGCGCCCTGGATCGCGTTGAGCCCGACGCCACCGGCGCCGAAGACGACGACGCTCGAGCCCGGCTTCACCCGGGCACAGTTGACCACCGCGCCGTAGCCGGTGATGACGGCGCAGCCGAGCAGCGCGGCCTTGTCGAGCGGCAGATCGTCGGGGATCTTGAGCACGGCCTTCTCGGGCACCACCGAGTATTCCGAGAACGTCGACACGCCGGCGAAGTGCTTGATCTCCCGCCCGCTCAGCGAGAAGCGCGTGGTGCCGTCGAGGAAGCGCCCGGTCATGCGCACCTGCAGGCCCGCGTTGCACAGCGCGGGGCGGCCATCGCTACAGTATTCGCAGACGCCGCACGACAGCCGCCACAGCGGGATCACGTGATCGCCGGCCTTGAGGGACGTGACCCCCGGCCCGACCTCGGCGACGACGCCGGCGCCCTCGTGACCGAGGATGGCGGGTAGCGACGCCACGAGATGCCCGGTCATCGCGTGCAGGTCGCTGTGGCAGACGCCGCCGGCGGCCATGCGGATCAGCACCTCACCGGCCTGCGGGGCCGCCACGTCCACGTCGCACAGCTCCAGGCGCTTGCCGACTTCGAAGAGCACCGCGGCTTTGGCTTTCATTTCAGGTCCTCCTTGCGGGTGTCGGCCAGCCATCGCTCGACGGCAGCGGAGAAGCCAGCCGGATCGTCCAGGATGAGGTGATGCCGGTCCAGCGAGTGTCGTGACGACGTCCGCCGTGACCTCGGAAATCAAGCGCCACGATATGGAAGTCGTCTTCCAGCAGTGTGGCCACCCGTCCCACCAGTGACGGTGCGCGGCGAGTGAATGGAGCAGCAAGACGGCGCGAGGCTCCGCACCTCATTCGTGACTGCCGGTGGCAGCAGTCTTGCTCTCTCTGAGCGACACATGGCGCTGCCCGAGCCGAAGCTTCACCGAACGCTTCGCGACGTCATCATCGAAACCATGCAGGCGTGGTCCCGCGACGTGGTGGAACAGTCGCATCCAGCCTTCGGCGGGTTGCCGAGCTGCCCGTTCGCGCGAGCGGCGCGGCTCAAGGGCACGATCGACTGGGAAGTCCAGCCCTTCGACGTGCACGACCGGCTGGACGAGGACGGCGAGCTGATGACGATGATCGAGGCGTTCGCCAGCGACACCGCCTACGACACGCTCTTCGTCATCCACCCGGACCGGCGCGCGATGTCGGCCTCCGCGCTCGGAGCATTCGTCGCCCGGCTCAACGCCCGGCTGGCCGGGATCCCGAGCCTGGCCGATCTGCGCGCTTTCGCGGCGCACCCGGAGAGTCGCATCAGCGCTGGCGGCGTGCTGACACGGGTCTCGCCCTTCCCCAGCTTCCAGGTGTTGAGTCATTCGCTGCTCAAGACGGCGTCGGACTCGCTGCAAGGTTCCGGGTACTACCATCGCTTCTCGCCGGAGACGTTGCGTGCCCTCGGCCTGCCGAGGACGTGACGTTACTCCAGCCGACCCCGCTGTACCAGGGGCTCGAGCCGCGCGACGGCCAGCGCCGCCACCACGACGACGGCGGTCAGCGCCAGCCACGACCACGCGTAGTCGCCGCTGACGCTCAACACCGCGCCGAACACCAGCGGCCCCACCAGTACGCCTGACCACGCGAAGACGACGGCGACGCCGGTCAACAGCCCGGCGTACTGCGAGCCGCCGATCTCCGCCACGAGCGCGAAGTAGAGACCGACCCAGCCGAACGCGCCGGCGCCGGCCAGGAACGCGAGAGGCGCCGTCAGCACGATCGGCACGGTGACGCCGAGCGCCAAAAAACAGTAGGCGACGGCGCCGGTCAGCGCCGTGATGACGACGCCGGGCCGGCGCCGCCCGCCGAAGCAGCGGTCACTCACGAACCCCCACACCAACCGCGCGAGCGTGCCGCCGAGTTGGGCCAGCGCCAGGAGCTGCCCGGCGGCGACCGGTGACACGTCGAACGTCTCGCGCGCATAGAGCGCGAGATACGCCAGGAGCGAGGCCTGGGCGAGCGAGAGCAGAAAGCCGGCCGCGAACACCACGAGCACGCCGGGACGCCGCATCACCACACCGAGGTCGCCAATCCGCGGGCGCGCTTCCGGCGCGCGGACCGCGGCCAGCAACGGTGGGCGATAGAGCACCAGGACCACGACGCCGGACGCGACCGAGAGCAGGCCGGCCACGATGAAGGCGTCGCGCCAGCCCCGGTGGAGCGCGAGCGGTGGCAACAGCAGAGCGCCGAGAATGCCGCCCACCGTCAGGCCCGTCTGCTTGATGCCCATCGCCATGCCGCGCTCGCGGGCCGGAAACCATTCGACGATTGCACGTCCCGTCGCCGGATTGGCGACGCTGAAGCCGAAGCCGGCCAGCACCAGACAGCCGAGCATGAGGGGCAGTGAGCCAGTCAGCGCAGCCAGCGCCACCGTCACGCCGGTGAGCGCCTGGCCGAGTCCGAGCGTCGCGCGCACGCCGAGCAGATCGGTGAGCCAGCCCGCGGGCAGCGCCATCAGCACGCCGCCCAGATAGACGGCGGGCAGGAAGAGCCCGACCTGGGCGCGTGAGAGATGGAGAGACTCGAGGAGGAACGGCGCGAGCGGCGCCACGGCGAGCGCCGACAGCGCGCTCAGCGCGAAGGCCGCGGTCACCAACCCGAGCGCGGCCCAGCGCGAGGTCAGGAGCGCCTGTCTCTTACCCCAGCCCGGCCGCCTTGAGCGCGGCGTCGATCAGGGGCGGGTTGAAGCCGGTCAGTCGCTGCTCACCGATGAGAATCACGGGTACCGACATGACGCCCATCTCGATCAGCTCCTGGCGTGCCTCCGGCATCCGGCTGATGTTCTTCTCCGTGAACGGGACACCCTTTCGCGATAGATACTCCATCGCCTTGTGGCAGGGCGTTCAGCCGACGTTGCTGTAGACGGTCACCTGCGCCGCCATGGCGTCCTCCAAACGAAGGGGCCTGCGCCCCCCTCGGAACTCCCCCTGCGATCGGCGTGTGCAGACAATCGAGAGTGTACACTGCCCAGGGTGCCCACCGCGTCCGCTCCTGTCGCCACACGCGCCGCCGCCGGCTCCGTCGATGTCGCTCGCGCCACCGTCCTCACCGTCGGCATCGGCGAGACACTGATCCAGCTCGGCCTCACGCCCGTCGTGGCGGTCATTCCCGGACTCGCCACCGCGCTCGGCGTCGGTGCCGCCGACGCTGCGTGGATCCTCACCGTCTTCATCCTCGCGCTGGCCGGCACGCTGCTGGTGTGCGGCCGCCTCGGCGATCTGATCGGCCACCGGCGGATGTTCGGCGGCGGCACGATCGTCTACGCGTTCGGCGCGATCCTCGGCGGTCTCTCCACAGGTCTTGAGATGCTACTCGTGGCCCGCGCGCTTCAGGGCGTGGGCGCGGCGATGGTGTCGGGCAACAACCTGGCCATCCTCACCGCCGCGGTGCCCGTCCAGCAGCAGGGCCGCGCCATCGCCGTGGTCGCCACGACCGCCTCGGTCTTCGCCGTCGTGGGCGCCGGCTTCGGCACGCTCGTGCTCGCGGTCGGCGGCTGGCCGCTTCTCTTCCTGGCGCCGGCGCCGCTCGCATTGTGGGCGGCGTGGCGGTCGCGCCATCTTCCCGATGCCGAGCCACGCGAGCGCGGCGGCGTGGACTGGATGGGCGCCGCGCTCCTCGCTATCACCATCACCGTTCTGGCCATCGCGCTCAATCATCCGCACGGCACGACGACGGCGGGCGTGATGCCCCTCTTTCACGTCGGCCTGCCGGTGATCGCGCTGCTCGCCGCGGCGCTGTTCGTGGTGCTCGAGCGACGGTCGAGTGAGCCGCTGATGGACTGGCGCCAGCTTCGTCACGGCGGCTTCGCCGCCGCCATCGGCGTCAACACCGTCCTTCACCTCACCATGATGGCCACGATGTACTTGGGGCCGGTTCTCGTGGTGCGCGGGCTCGGGCGCTCGACGACGGCGGGCGGCATGCTCATGGTGATGGTGCAGACGAGCGCGATCGCCACGACGTTCCTGGGCGGCTGGCTCTACGACCGCACCCGCGCGCCCTGGTTGCGCCCGGCGGCGGCCGGCATTCTCGCCGCCGGCTTCGTCCTCTGGGCGCTCTCCGGCGTCGCCGGGTCATACGCCGCGATGCTCGCCGTCGGGCTCTTCACCGGTCTCGGCACCGGCGTGCTGCTCGCGGTGAACAACACGGTCATCATGGGAAGCCTGCCCGACGACTTTCGTGGCGTGGCGTCGGGCATGCTGGAGACGACGCGCCACTTCGGCCACGCCTTCGGGGTCACCATTCCGACCGCCATCCTGAGCCTCGTCGTGGCGGGGCTCGCGGGAGCCGGCGGCGACGACGCCGCGCTCCGCTGGGGATTCTTCTGGTCGTGTCTCGGCATGGCCGCCGTCGCCACCATCGGCATCGTGCTCGCGCTCGTCCCTGGCCGTCGAAGCTGAGCGGTCTCCGCCGAGCCAGGCGCGATCCTGATTGATGGGGAAATCCCGCGGAGGCGTGAAATAGCCTGGGCAAATGCCCCCGGGCCTCGTGCTGGCGTGATCGACGGCTGCGTCGCGCCTCGCCGCCACGACGCCTAACCCGTCGAGTTCCCATGCGGATTCCGGAGACATCCGCTTGTGATGCCGCGGCACGAGATTCTGGCACTCTGGTTGCTACGCTTCACGGACGCGATCAACGATCGTGAGTCAGGAGGGCCCGGTGGCGGAGCGCGTCTTCTCGCTCGCGAGGCTCAATCCCGCGATGACCTGGGCCTTCGGCTTGCACAGCGCTGCGCTGACGCGGCAGTTCGCGGTGCTCAGTCTGGTCGTCATCGGCCTCATCACCGTCGCCTTCTGCATCGTCATCTCTCGCTCGCTCCAACAGGATCTGCTGAATCGGGAGTGGAGTACGACCGCCGACTTCATTCGAACGGAAGCCACCCAGATCCTGACGGTCCGCGACTTCGCCGTGCCGGAGAGCCCGGCGGCCGGCGAGCGGTTCTTGACGTTCTATCAGCGCACGGTGGTCATGCCGGAGATCATCCGCGTGAAGATCTACGACGCGGCGATGCGCGTCGTGTGGTCCGACGAGCCGCGGCTGGTCGGCCAGGTCTTCCCCGACAATCCCGAGCTCAGCACCGCGCTGACCGGACGCACGGCCGTCAGCCTCGAACATTTCAAGAAGGGCGAGAACATCTACGAGCCGGACGAGGGCAACCTCGTGGAGGTCTACGTCCCGATCGTGTTCGAGCAGGGCGGGCCCGTCGTCGGCGTCGTGGAAGCGTACAAGAGCCCGCTCCGCGTGTTCGCCAACATCCGGCGCGGGAAGATGACCGTGATGACGACGGCGGCCGCCGGAGGCATCGCGCTCTACCTCTCTCTGTTCTGGATCGTGCGGCGCGCGGCCAGGCGGATCGACAGTCAGCGCCGGGCGCTCGAGAGCCAGACGCGCGAGCTGGCGGCGGCCAACGACGAGTTGCGCTCGGTGCAGCAGCAGCTCGTCGGCGCCGAGCGCATGGCGGCCATCGGCGAGGTGGTCGCCGCCGTCGCCCACGGGATCCGGAATCCGCTGGCCAACATCCGGGCCTCGGCCCAAGTCGCCCGGCTCGATTGCGATCGCTGCCGAGCGTCGCCACAGAGCAGTCGGAGCCTGGGCTATATCATCGGCGAGGTCGACCGGCTGGAATCGCGCCTGCAAGACCTGCTGCGCTCCGTCCGGCCCGCCGACCGGCAAACCATGCCCTTCGACATCAACGGGGTCATGCGCGCCGCGGTCCGGGCCACGGCGGGCCGCATCGAGGAGGCGGGCCTGTTCGTCGACGAGCAGTTCGCCCCGACCTTGCCCGTCACCATCGGCGATCCCGCGCTCCTCGAGCAGGTCTTCGTGAACCTCATCGCCAACGCGGTCGAGGCCACGCCCAAGGGGGGCACCATCACGCTGACCACCCGCGTGCACGCGGGCGGGGACGGAGCGCCGGAAGTCGTCGCGGAGATTCACGACAGCGGGCCGGGCGTGGCCATCGAGGAGCAGCCGAAGATCTTCGATCTCTTCTACACGACGAAAGCCCAGGGCAGCGGCCTCGGGCTCGCGATCGCCAAGAAGTTCGCCGAAGCCCACGGTGGGCAGCTCACGACGGCGACCGATCCCGGCGGAGGCGCGACCTTCACCGTCACCCTGCCGGCTGATACGACGATCTGACGGAGATCGATCTGACGGCGGGCGCGCGAGACCGCCTTCCGGCGAACCTCGCGCGCCGCCTGATGGCTTACCGTGGAGTGCGTGGAGCGGCGGCCGCCCGGGTATCCTTGGCCTTCAGCTCGTTGCGCACCGACTTCACACCGGACACGCCGCGCGCGAGATCAGCCGCCCGGCTGCGGGCTCGCGTGTCGGCGACGCTGCCCTTCAGCGTGACCATGCCGGCGTCCGCGCGCACGGAGATGTCGGCCTCTTTCAGCATCGCGTCGGTTTCCAGCCGGTTCTTGACCGACTGCTTGATGTCACCGTCGCGCGCATCCACGAGGCGGCGCTGCCCCTCGGGGACGACCTGCAGGATGTTGTTCACACCCCGCACGCCGTCCGTTCCGCGCGCGATCTGCTCGGCGGCCGACCGCTCCTCCGCCGTCCTCACCTTGCCGCGGAGCGTGACCACCCGATCATCGGTGTCCACGGTGACCGCGGTGGCCTTCACCCGCTTGTCGGCGAAAAGCCGCGCCTTCGTCTTCGACGTCAGCCACGTATCCTTGACCGGCGAGTCGTCGGCCACGGCCAGACCCGGGCCCCACACCATGCCGGCGATTGCCATGCAGATCGCAACGCGCTTCATGGTCAGCCTCCCCTCGTCAGCGACCACTGCGGCCTGACTTCTCGGGCCTGTCCATCCGCTCGCCCCTGCTGTCCATCTTCTCGACCTTGTCGCTCCGCTCCATCTTGTCGCTGCGCTCGGTCTTGTCGCTGCGCTCCAGACGGGCCACCTGCTTCTCGGCCCGCTCCACTTCGGCCCGCACGCGACCGAGCTTGAGCCCGAAATCCTGCGCGATCCGGCCCCAGCCCTCGCCCCCTGCGCGCTTGGCGAGAATCTGATCGAGAGCCTGCTGCTGCTTGAGGCTCTTGTCCTGCTTCATCAGCTCCTGCGAGAGCGCCAGGGCCACGGTCGCTTCGCCAAAGCCGACCCGGCGATTCCGCAGACTCGTGACCAGAGACGGATCGACTTTGAACTGCTTCGCGATGGTGTCGGTAATCCGCTTCTGACCGTCGGGAGACATCGCCTTGGCGGCGTCGGCGTCGATCTCCTTCGCCTCGGTCTGCAGTCGCTCCGCGTGCTTCATCTCGCCCGGGTCAACCGGGCGTGCCGGTTGAGCGGCCGCGACGCTGACGAACAGGAACGCGAGGGCGCCCGCCTGCGCTGCGAAGATCATGGAGAACCTCCCCGGCAGGCTCGACTCTGCGCCCACCGGGGACTCCACGAAGCAGTGGCTATGCCAGGCCTCAAACCCTCGAGAAGTCAGCGTTGCCACCCTGCCTGGGACCCATCGTCAGTGACAAGGCGGCCCGGCCGTCGCGTGAATGACACGTCGGGTTGACAGCCGCCCCGCATCGTCGCCGCCGCCGACCAGATCGAGCGTGACCGCCGTATTCCCGAGACCCTGGTTGACGCGCTGCATGACGCCGGCTTCTTCCGGCTGCTGTTCCCACGCAGCCTGGAGGGCGGTGAGCTCGATCCGGTGACGTTCACGGAGGTCATCGAGGAGATCGCCAAGGCCGACGCGAGCACGGCGTGGGTCCTCTGCCAGACCGCGGGCTGCTCGATGAGCTCTGCCTTTCTCTCGCCCGATGTCGCGCGCGCCATCTTCGGCGATCGTCGCTCGGTCATGGCCTGGGGCCCGGGACCGGGCGCCCGGTCGCCACCGACGGCGGCTATCGCGTGACGGGCACGTGGACCTTCGCCAGCGGCGGCCGTCACGCCACATGGTTCGGCGGCTACTGCCCGATCTACGAGCCCGACGGCGCGGCGCGCTGTCGGAAGGACGGCGGCCACGAGGGGGCGGACGATGCTGTTCCCGGCCGCGAGCGCGCGGATGACCGACATCTGGCACGTCATCGGCCTGCGGGGAACGGCGAGCGACTCGTACTCCGTCACCGACCTCTTCGTGCCCGGAGACTACGCCCTCGCGCGCGACGACCAGTCTGAGCGCCGGCAGCCCGGCGCGCTCTACTGCTTCCCCATCGGCAACCTGTTCGCCTCCGGCTTCGCCGATGGGGCTCGGCATCGCGCGGGCGTCACTGGACGACTTCGTCGGCCTCGCCCGCGACAAGACGCCGCGGGGCATGAGCCGCGCGCTACGCGAGAGCGCCGTGGTCCAGTCCCAGGTGGGTCAGTGCGAGGCGCGGCTGCGGTCGGCACGCGGGTTCCTGCTCGCATCGCTCGAGGCGATCTGGCGCGACGTCGGGCGGCTCGGCGTGCTGAGCCTCGACCAGCGCGTGACGATCCGCATGGCCGCGACCAACGCCACGCAGCAGGCGACGGACGTGGTGGACGCCGTCTATCACGCCGCCGGCGGGACCGCCGTCTTCCAGAGCAATCCGTTCGAGCGCCGCTTCCGCGACATCCACACGGTGACCCAGCAGCTCCAGGGCCGCCTGGCCCACCTCGAGACGGTCGGTCAGTACCTGATGGGGCTCGAGCCCGACACGACCTGGCTCTAGCGAGCGCTGGCCACGATGAAGAGCCGGCGGAAGGGAAAGAGCGTGCGTCCGTCCCCGCGTCGCGGATAGGCGAGCGCCGCCAGCTCGGCGTAGCGCTGCTCGAAGCGGGGGCGCTCGGGCTCGTCGAGCGCGTCGAGCAGCGGCTTGAGCCAGGTCCCCTTCACCCACTCCTTCACAGGATCGTCGCCTTCCAGCACCTGCAGGTACTCGATCTCCCAGATGTCGAGCGCGGCCGCATGTGGGGCGAGGACGTCGAAGTAGAAGCTCGGCTCGGCCACGGGGTTGGGCCGGAGGAGTGGCTCGAGCTTTTCACGCCACGGCCCGCCTCGGGCCACATCGGCAATGAGGGTGTGAGACCGCGCCGAGAAGTTCCGCGGCATCTGCACGGCGAGGACGCCGCCCGGCGTCAGCGCCGAGAGCAGCGAGGGGAAGACGCGATCGTGGTGGCCGAGCCAGTGGAGCGCCGCGTTGGAGTAGATGACGTCGGCCGGCCGCGGTGGCCGCCACGTCGCGAGGTCCGCGCGCTCCCAGGTGATCTCCGGCGCGGCGGCGGCCGCCTTCACCAGCATCTCCTTGGACTCGTCCACGCCGGTGATGCGCGCCTTCGGCCAGCGCGCCTTCAGGAGCTGCGTGACGTTCCCGGCGCCGGCGCCGAGATCGTAGATCTCTCCCGGCTCTTCGACGTCGATGCGATTCAGCAGATCGATCGCCGGACGCAGCCGCTGGCCGGCGAATTTCAGGTACTGCGAAGGATCCCAGGCCATCGCTCAGGGCTCCCGTGTGATGCGGCGCACCCAGTAGAGGCGCGCGAGGCGGGCGACGCCATCGGCCGGTACCCGCTGGAGCTTCACCGTCATCCCTTGCACGCCACTCACGATCCCGTAGGTCTGGAAGAGCCGGATGTGGAAGTCCTCGGGCGCGAAGCCCAGCGTCACGGCCACGTTCACGAAGGGCTCACGGCCTAGAACCCGGGCGAGGTCGGGGTCCAACCGCCCCGGAGCCGCCATCCTTATATATAGCTCCCAGCCGGCCCAGGCCAGGATGGCCGCCACCAGGAACGCCGCCGTCCGGTGCCGCAGGTATCTCACGAGATCGAGACCAGGCCCCAGCGCTCGATCGTCCGGCGCTCGAGCGGCCGCAGCAACAGGCGGTCGGTGAGCAGCCACAGCGCGCCGATGACGAGGATGCCGACCAGGATCGTGTCGCTCTGGAGGAAGTTGGCGCCGTTGTAGATGAGGAAGCCGAGCCCGGTGCTCGTCGCGATCATCTCGGCGGCGATCAGCGCCCGCCAGCCGAAGCCGATGGACATGCGGATGCCGGTGACGACGCTGGGCAGCGCGCCCGGGATCAGGACCTGAAAGATGACGTGGCGGCGCGAGCCGCCCATCGTCAGCACGGCCTGTTCGAAGATGCGCGGCACCGCCCGCACGCCGACCAGCGTGTTGAAGAACACCAGGAAGAAGATGGTGTTGAACATGATGAAGGTCACGCTCGTCCAGCCCAGGCCGAACCACGTGATGGCCAGGGGCAGCCAGGCGATGCCCGAGAGCGCGTTGAAGAAGCCCACGATCGGCTCCACCACCGGCGCCAGTCGACGGTTGAGGGCGACGAGCACCCCGAGGCCGACGGCGAGCGGCACGCCGGCGACGATGCCGAGGAGCACGCGACCCAGGCTGGCCGCGATGTTGACCCAGAGCGAGCCGTCGCTCGCCAGCTCGAGCGCGACGCGAACGACGTCGCCCGGCGGCGGCAGGAAGATCGGCGGCACGAACCCGAGCCGTGTCACGAGCCACCATGCGGCGATCAGCACGGCGAACGGCAGGGCCCCGCTGACGCGCCTCATCGCTGAACCAGGCCCCAGCGCGCGATCGTCGCCTCCTCCAGCGGGCGCAGCAGGAAATAGTCGAGCACGAGCCAGAGCGCGCCGATCAGTCCCATCCCGAGCATGATGCGCGAGGTGAGATGGAAGCTCTGGGCGTTGAAGATCATGAAGCCGAGGCCGTTGGCCCCGACCAGCATCTCGGCGGCGATGAGGGCGCGCCAGCCGTAGGCGAGGCCGAGCCGCATGCCGGTGGCGATCGAGGGCAGCGCGCCCGGCAGCACCACGTCGCGCACGATGCGCCAGCGCGAGGCGCCGAGCGTGCGCAGCGCGTTGACGTAGAGCGGCGGCACGCTGCGGACGCCGAGCATCGCGTTGAAGATCACGGGGAAGAGCAGCGTGTAGTTCACCGCGACCAGGATCGTCCGCTCGCTGAAGCCGAACCACACCAGGAAGAGCGGGAGCCACGCGATGCCGGAGACCGACTGGAAGAAGTTGAGCAGCGGATAGAAGAAGTCGGCAACCCGCCGGCTCATGCCGAGCAGGATCCCCACCGGCACGCCGGCGACCAGCCCGAGCGCCGCGGCCGTCAGGATGCGCCTCAGGCTCTCGGCGACGTACGTTGGCAGGATGCCCTTCCTGACCAGCTCGCTGAATGCATCCACCACGGCCGTCGGCGGTGGCAGGAAGTAGGCGGGCACCGGCAGCGTCGCCGCCATCAGGCTCCACACGCCGAAGAAGCCGGCGAGCACGACGATCCACGTCAGGACGACCTCGCGGAGCATCACACTTCTTCCCGCACCAGCCGCAGCACGTGGTCCTTGATCCGCGAGAACGCCGGATCGGACGTGAACAGCGTCCACGTCCGCCTGGCGCGCGGGATGTCCACCGGCACCAGTGTCTTCACGCGTCCGGGCCGCCGCGAGAGCACGCAGCAGCGATCGCCCAGGAAGACCGCCTCCTCGACGTTGTGGGTGACGAAGAGGATGGTCTTGCCCGTGGCCTGGGCGATCGTGTTCAGCTCCTCCTGCAGGGTGATGCGCGTCTGCGCGTCGACCGCGGCGAACGGCTCGTCCATCAGCATGACTTCGGGATTGGCGGCCAGCGTGCGCGCCACCGCCACCCGCTGCTTCATGCCCCCGGATAGCTCGTGGGGATATTTCGTCTCGAAGCCCTTGAGCCCGACCAGCTCGATGAAGCGCCGCACGGTGGCGACGCGCTCGCTCCTGGGCACGCCCTGGATCTCGAGGCCGTGGGCGATGTTCCGCTCGACCGTGCGCCAGGGCAGGATGGCGAACTCCTGAAAGACGACGCCGCGGTCGCGCCCCGGGCCCTGCACGGGACGGCCGTCCACCAGCACGGCGCCGCGCGTGGGCGTCAGCAGCCCGGCCAGGATTCCCAGCAACGTCGATTTCCCGCAGCCGCTCGGCCCGACCACGGTGAGGAACTCGCCCTGCGGCACGTCGAGGTCGAGCCCGTCGAGCGCCAGCACTCGCTCGCGCGTGAAGGGGTTGACGTACTCGTGACCGAGCCCGGCCAGCGCGATCTTGGCGGGCACGCGCTCAGGGCACCGGCTTGAGATCCGAGAAGAGCTCCGGGCGCTCCTTCATCACCCTCTCGATGAATCGCGGCTCCATCCCCTGCTGCCACGGCAGCGCCGTGCGCAGCTTCTTCTGCTCGATGAGCGTCCGGACGTTCTCCTCCCAGGCGGCGATCGTGTGCCTGGTGATCCGGGGATCGAACGTCAGGTTGCGGATGGCCGTCTTGGCCACGGGCAGGTCGAGCCCCGGGATCCAGCGCGTGGCGATCTCGGCGCTCTCGTCGAGGTGCTGGCGCGTGTACTGAGAGGCTTCGGCGAACGCCAGCACGAAGCGCTCGACGAGCTGCGGGTCCTTCTCGATGAGATCGTTCCGGAAGCTGATGTTGATGTAGTAGCCGACGTAGCCGCCGCCGCGCGCGACGAGCTGGGCATCGGGCACCTTGGCGCCGACCAGCGAGCCGTACGGCTCCCAGACGGCGATGGCGTCCACGCTCCCTCCCTGAAGCGTCGAGACGGTGTTGCCGGGCATGACGTTCAGGAGCGTCACGCGCTCGCGCGCGATTCCCTTCTGCTTCAGCGCGGCGCCCAGGTACTCGTCGGCGGTGCCGCCGACCGGCGTGCCCACGCGCTTGCCGGCGAGATCCTCGAGCTTCGTGATGCCGCTCCCCTTCCGCGTCCACACGCTGACGGGCTCGTCGGAGTGCATGGTCGTGCGATCGCCCATCGAGCCCACCACGCCCTTGGCCATCATCCCCCGCTCGACGGCCAGCGGGAAATTGGAGAACGCGGCGCCGATCAACTGCGCTTCCCCAGCCTGGAGAGCTTTCGACATCTCCTGACCGGTGCTCAGGATCTTCAGCTTCACGTCGATGCCGTGCTTGAGGAAGATGCCCTTCTCGACGCCGACGAAGCTCGGCACGTGGTTCATGTTGCTGCCGATGGCTGCGGTGACGGTGGCCGGCTGCGGCTGCGCCTGCGCTGACATCAGGAGGACACCGGCGGCGATGGATGAGAAGAGTCGCTTCATGCGTTCACCTCGCGAGAGGGTCGGGACGAAGCTGGAACTTCACGACCTTGCTCGTCGTCCCCTTGCCGCCCTCGACGTGGAACGGCGCTCGGGTGCTGTAGGTCGCCCAGAGTCCTTTGCCCTTCCAGCCGGCGTTCGGATCGTCGATGCGCCCATCCACCCACTTGGTGTAGAAGCCCATCGGATACGGAACGCGAAGGTTCACGAACTTCCCGTTCACGAGAGCCAGCAGCGACTCGTTGGCGTTGCCGGTGGCGATCGGCACGTCCTTGCCGAGCCCGAACGTGTCGTGTTGATCCACCCAGGTGTAGTAGCTCGCTTCGGCGCTGCCTGACTCCGTCACGTTCTGGAGCTGCGGCCCGGGGAACGGATAGAGGGTCCAGCCTTCGGGGCAGTGCTTGCCCGTCGCGTCGGGTCCGTTGAGGGGTCCCTTGCACTTCCGCCGATCGAAGCTGGCCATGTGTCCGCTCGCCAGCGGCGTCCACGCGACACCACTGCGATCGATGTCCATGCCGCGCGGGCCGAATCCCGGCA
>WNEY01000041.1_pt1 | contig 52180 bp, 38 predicted proteins | sample 5400531 | NCBI WGS metagenome assembly WNEY01 (sample SAMN13153338, study PRJNA577476) | soil metagenome | isolation source: 200 cm saprolite under Douglas fir tree site 1 | place: USA:California | collected 2015-04-18 | reverse complement strand
CGGCGGCGAGTGCCGCGGTGGCTGGCAATCCTGGTGATCTACGCGGCGATGGTCGCGGTCCTCGTCCTCATCGGCCTCATGGTGATTCCGCCGCTCGTCTCGCAAGCCGAATCGCTGTGGGCGAGGATGCCGGCCGAATTCAACAGGATCCAGACCTTCCTGGTCAGTCACAAGCTGATGACGCACCCGGTCACGCTCGAGGAGGCGGTGCAGAATGCCCCGAGCGGGGCGGGCGGCAACGCCGTGGGCACGGTACTCGTCGCGATCTCGAGCCTGATCGGCGGCATCTTCGGGCTCATCACGATTCTGATTCTCACGTTCTACCTGCTGGTCGAAGCCAACGCGATGTTCGAGTATCTCGTGCGATTCGTGCCGGCGGGACGCCGCGGGGACGTGGGGGTCGCCGCGCGCCAGGCGGTCTCGAAAGTCAGCGCATGGCTGCGCGCGCAGTTCGTGCTCGCCGGCGTGATGGGCGTGTTCACGGCCGTCGGGCTCGGGCTGATGGGCGTGCCGTATTTCTACGTGATCGCGCTGGTGGCGGCGATCGGCGAAACGATCCCGATCGTGGGGCCGGTGATCGGCGGTGTGACGGCCGTTGCCGTGGCCATCACCGTGTCGCCGAAGCTCGCGCTGATGGTCGGCCTGTATTTCCTCGTGCTCCACCAGCTCGAAGCGAACATCCTCGTGCCGAAGATCATGGAGCGGCGCGTCGGCGTGAGTCCGGTGGCGGTGCTGATCGCGCTGCTCGTCGGCGGCGCCGTATGGGGCCTCGTCGGCGCCATCCTCGCGATTCCCACGACGGCCATTCTGTCGGTGATCATCGAAGAGATCGCCTCCGACCGTGAAATCCGCGTTCAGCGCGTCAAATAGCGATCGAACCAGGCGACGACGCGCTGCTGGATGTCGCGCTGGTGTTCCGGCTTCGCGATCGCGTGTCCTTCCTCCGGGTAGATGACCAGCTCGGTCGGCACGCCAATGGCCTTCAGCGCGTGCCAGAACTCGTACCCCTGCGGCGTCGGCACTTCCGAATCGCGATCGCCGTGGAGCACGAGCGTCGGCGCTTTCACCTTCTTGATGAACGTCATCGGCGACGAGCGGGCATACGCCTCGGGCTTGTCGTAGACCGACGCGCCGAAGAACGGCAGCATCCACTGGTCGATGCGATTCTGGCCGTAGTAGCTCTGCCAGTTCGCGATGCCGGCCCCCGCGACCGCCGCACGAAACCGCGGCGACTGCGTCACGGCCCACATCGTCATGTAGCCGCCATAGCTCCGGCCGATGATCCCGACGCGGCTCGGATCGATTGGCGCCGCCTTCACGGCGGCGTCGACGCCGGCCTCGATATCGCGCAGGTCGCCGTACCCGAAGTCGTTGATGTTGGCCTGTGTGAACGCCTCACCGCCGCCGTAGCTGCCGCGCGGGTTCGGCAGCAGCACGAAGTATCCGGTGCCTGGCAGCACGGCGTTCCACCGGGTGGGCCATACGGGATAGTTCGCAGACGAGGGGCCGCCGTGCACCGACACGACCAGCGGATATTTCTTTGCCGGATCGAAGCCTGCCGGATACAGCAGCCAGCCCTGCACCTTGTAGCGATCGCTGGTCCAATGCAGGCTCCGGGCCTCGCCCCAGGTCGGCACAACCGCCGCGTTCGCGCTCGTCTGCGCGGACCATCGGCCGAACGGCCCGGCAAACACTTCCGCCGCCTGCTTGAACGATTGCACGACAGCGGCGGCACTGTCCGCCTGCTGCGCGACGGCAAGATAGTTGACCTGCTGCGGCGCGGACCACACGGTCGTCTTCGGACCGCCCGCGCCGGGCATGATGACCAGCGCTGACATGCCGTCGATGTACTCGTCGAAGAGCAGCCGGCCATCGGGCCTCCAGGCGAGCGCGCGCGCGGACCCTTCGAGGTTCGGCGTGACGTTTTTCGCCGGCCCACCCGCGGCGGGGACGAGGTAAATGTCGCCACCGGTCTGGCCTTCGTCGCTCATGATGCCGTGGACGACCGCGATCGACTTTCCATCGGGCGACCACCGCGGGCCGGCAATCTGCAGCGGCGGCTTCCAGATCGACTTCGTCGCACCGGTGCCGGCGCGCACGACGTAAAGCTGCGCGGTCCAGTAATTGTTCGTCCCCGACCCTTCCACCGCCTCCGCCGCAAACGACTGACCGTCGGGCGACCAGTCGTAGTCGTACACGTACATATTCGCCGGGCTCACCTCCCGGAGATTGCCGGTCGCCAGGTCCACGATCGCGATCCGCTGCTCTTCTACGACGTCGCCGACGACCCCCGCGTCCGGCTTGTAAGCGACGAGCGCGCCGGGTTCCTGCGTCGAGCCCGCGACAAACAACACCGCAAGCTGCTTGCCGTCAGGCGACCACAGCGGGCGCGCCAGCTGCCCGGTCACATTGGTGACCCGCCTGGGCGGCGCGGCGTTCGACCGGCTCACCCCGCCCTGATCCTGTCGAACGGCGCCGGCGGCGATGTCGACGAAGTAGACCTGTCGCTGCGACGGTGTCGCCGCGTCGGAGAGGAACGCCAGCCTGTGACTGTCGGGCGACCAGGCCACGCCGTCTTCCTTGTGCGCCTTGCCATCGGTCGCCGCCGTGACGCGCTCCGGCGATCCCGATGTACCGACGTCGCGGACGAACACCGCCGTCGTCGAATCGGCGAGCGACACGTCTTCGACCCACGCCACGCGGTGGCCGTCCGGCGAGATCGCGGTCTGGTGAAAGGCGCGCACGCGGTCGAGCGTCTCGAGCACATGGGCGATGGCGCGGTGGCGATCGGTCTGCGCGGCAGGCGGCTCCTGCGACGCGACCGGCGCGACGATCGAGACGGCAGTGACAACACAGGTCGTGAGCGTGCGAAGCGTCATGGAATCACTATAATCGCGCAGGCCTCGTGAACACAGCCCACGTTCAACGCAGAACACGCGGAACACTTAGCGGGTTTGTTCTTTCTGCGGGTTCAGCGAGCTCTGCGTTGGACGTCCTCTTCGTGACGGTGTTGTATGCCGCGCTCACCTTCGCGCTCACGTGGCCGCTGGCGGGCGGCCTGACCCGCGACGTGCCAGGCGATTTCGGCGATCCGCTCTTCACGTCGTGGGTGATCGCGTGGGACGCGACGCATCTGGGCCGCGGCTGGTGGAACGCGAACATCTTCGCGCCGCATCCGCTGGCGCTTGCCTACTCGGAGCACTTCCTGCCGCAGGCGCTGCAGGTGGTGCCGATCTACCTCGCGACGAACAATCCGATCCTCTGCTACAACCTGCTTTTCCTCTCGACGTTCGTGCTGTCGGGCCTCGGGATGTTTCTGTTCGGCCGCGAGCTGACCGGCAGCCGCGAAGCGGGCATCGTCGCGGGGCTCGCATACGCGTTCGCGCCTTATCGCATCGCGTCGATCCCGCATCTGCAGGTGCTCTCGTCAGCGTGGATGCCCTTCGTGCTGTTCGGCCTGCGGCGGTACTTCGCGACCGGCCGAACGCGTCCGCTTGCGGGCGCCGCTGCCGCCTGGATCGCGCAGAATCTCTCATGCGGCTATTACCTGCTGTTCTTCAGCCCGATCGTCCTCTTTTACATCGTCTGGGAGATGACGACGCGGCGGTTGTGGACTGACGCGCGGACGCTGCTGCGCGTCGGGATCGCGGCGGCGGCGGTGCTCGGCGTCGCCGGGCTGTTCCTGCTGCCCTACATGGAGCTGCGGCAGCTCGGCTTCCGCCCGCGATCGCTGACCGAAGCGCGCCGCTTCTCTGCCGACGTCTACGCGTACTTCACGGCGGATCCGAACCTGCGCTTCTGGGGTCCGATCGCGCAGGCCTGGCCGAAGGCGGAGGGGCTGCTGTTTCCAGGGTTGACGATCGTCGTGCTTGCGTCGATTGGCGTGGCGCGGTCCTTTGCAACAGGTGACGGCGCCCCCGCAAGGGTCGCCCTGCACGGTGTCGCCAGGGTCGCTCTACACCTTATCGGTGCGGTGTTCGCGATCCTCATCGTCGCGCTTTTGCTCGGCTGGTCGATTCGATTGCCCGGCCTCAAGGTCACCAGCCTCTCGCGCGCGCTGATCGCCGGCGCCGTTACCAGCCTGACGCTCCTCATCGCGTCGCGGCGCACGCGCGTCGCCGTCGCGGATTGGGGGCGATCGCCGGCCGCCGCATTTTCCCTGATCGTGCTGTTCGCGATCGCGATGTCGTTCGGGCCAGACGTCCACGCGAAGGGACGGACCGTTGCCGCTTCGAACATCTACGCGTGGTTCTACAACGGCGTGCCGGGATTCGACGGCGTTCGCGTGCCCGCGCGGTTCGCCATGATCGTGACGCTGTCGCTCGCAGCGCTGGCGTCCATCGGGATCGCTGCGCTCGATCGCCGACGCCGCACGCGTGCGAGCGTCATCGCCGGCGCGCTGATCGTGCTCGAGGCGGTGGCGGTTCCCATTCCCATCAACCAGAACTCGGTCGAATACAAACACGCCGGGTTGGCGCCTCTGCCCGCGTCGGTATCCGTTTCCGCCGCCCCGGCGGTCTATCGATTCGTGGCGCAGCTGCCCTCGTCCGCCATCGTCCTCGAGCTGCCGCTCGGCGAGCCGGCGTTCGACGTCCGCTACATGTTCTACTCGACGACGCACTGGAGGCGGCTCGTGAACGGCTACAGCGGCGGCGAGCCGCCTTCGTACGAATTCCTGAACGAATCGCTCAAGGACGCCGCGATCCGACCCGACCGTGCGTGGCAGGCCATCGCTGACTCCACCGCGACGCACGTCATCGTCCACGAAGGCTTCTACACGACGGACGCCGGCCGGCGTCTGAGTGACCTTCTCCGCGCCCACAGCGCTCGCGAGATCGCGATTTTTCGCGGCGACCGCGTCTTCGAGCTTCACTAGGGCCCGGATTATTCATCAATGGAGGCGCCGACTCGGCGCGTTCGCGCAGAAAACCGTTGGAGCAGGACGCCGTGGTCGCACGAAAAACGCGGCGCAGGCCAGCGACAGGGGGCGCCGGCCTTAATGGAGCCTTAATGGCGGCGCGCCGCGTTCCACGGACGATAAGCCGAGCCGCGTTTTTCCGGCCTGCGGAAGACGGTTTTCGAAGCGAATGTGCCGAGTCGAGAGTACCGTTCATGAAATAATCCGGGCCTAATGCCCCCCAGCCCCCAGTCCCCACCAAGCCCCTAAGCCCGAGCCCCAGTGCTGTCACCCAGGCACCATTCTTGATGACCTCCCGCTGCAGGAGCCGGGTGGACGTGCAGGTACGCAACCACTTCACCATCCGGCGGAAGTTGCATGGCACTTCTATACAAACGGTGGGAGGAACCGAGGAGCTCGTTCGGCGATTTGATGGTCGTCGGCTTTCTCTTGATGCAATGCCTTGATGGTGTGTTTACGTACCTCGGCGTGGGCATCTGGGGACCGGCGATCGAAGCAAACCCCCTGGTCAGCTCGGCCATGGGCGCAGTCGGTGTCGCCGCCGCCGTTGCGAGCGCGAAGACGATCGCGATCGTCTTCGGCATGGTGTTGCACCTCCGTCGCGTCCACAATCTCGTCGCCCTGCTGACCGCGATCTACTTCACGGCCGCCATCCTGCCGTGGACGGCATTCTTCTTGGCGCGCTAGGGCACTCTTCTTGGCGCGCTAGTCAGTCGCTGGTCGCCAGTCAAATACTACACAGTCGATAGTCGCTGGCCGCGGTGGGTCATATACTGAAGCTGAAGCACGTCTAGTAACGAAGATTCGCGTCGCGACCGCTTTCTTTACTCGTCGGTTTCAACCGAAGCTTCGTTACGGACCAGCGATCAACGCCTGAGGACCATCGACAAGATATATGCGTCGCGACCCGCTGAATTACCTGGCCAGCGAGCTCGATTCGCTCAAGCAGCAGGGGCTTTACCGTCATCTCCGTGTCCTCGAAGGCGAGCAGAAGCCGAAGGCCACGTTCGATCACCGCCAGGTCGTCAACCTTTCCTCGAACAACTACCTCGGGCTGACCACGCATCCGAAGCTGCGCGAGCGCGCGGAGGAGGCCCTGCGCCAGCTCGGCGTAGGGTCCGGCTCGGTCCGCAGCATCGCCGGCACCATGGACATCCACATGGAGCTGGAGCGCCGGCTCGCCGCGTTCAAGAAGACAGAAGCTGTCGTGGTGTTCCAGAGCGGTTTCGCGGCGAACGCGGGCACGGTCGCCGCCGTCTTATCCAAGGATGACGTGGTGGTGTCCGACGAGCTGAATCACGCAAGCATCATCGACGGCTCCCGCCTCAGCCGCGCGGCGATCAAGGTGTTCCCGCACAAGGACGCCGACGCCGCACGCAAGATCCTGAAGGAGCTGCCCGCCGGCCAGCGCAAGCTGCTGATCACGGACGGGGTCTTCAGCATGGACGGCGACCTCGGCGCGCTGCCGGAGTTGTGCGCGCTCGCCGAGGAGTTCGGGTGCATCATGATGGTCGACGATGCGCATGCGAGCGGGGTGTTCGGGACGAACGGGCGCGGCACGGTCGATCACTTCGGTGCGCACGGGCGCGTCGACATCCAGGTCGGCACGCTGTCGAAGGCGATCGGCGCGCTCGGCGGCTACGTGGCCGGCAGCCGGACGTTGATCGAGTTTCTCTATCACCGCGCGCGGCCGTTCCTGTTCTCGACGTCGCATCCGCCGGCGGTCGCTGCGGCGTGCATTGCGGCAATCGATGTCCTCGAGCAGGAGCCGGACATCATCGACCGGCTGTGGGAGAACACGCGGTTCTTCAAGGCGGGGCTGAAGGCGCTCGGCTTCAACACCGGTCTCAGCGAGAGCCCGATCACGCCGGTGATCGCCGGGGACGGCGCGCTGGCGATGAAGCTGTCGGATCGCCTGTTCCAGGAAGGCGTGTTCGCGCAGGGCATCGCGTTTCCGACCGTCGCGCGCGACAAGGCGCGCGTGCGCACGATCGTCACGGCCACGCACACCCGCGACGAGCTGCAGTTCGCGCTGGACGTATTCGCCACGGTCGGCCGCGAGCTGGGGATACGATGATGCCTGTCGAACGAGAACGAACCTTGAACCTTGAACCCTGAAACGTGAAGCCTGAACCCCATGCCCCGTTCGTCCCGGCTCTCTGATTTCTTCGACACCTACACGCGAGATCTGACGGCCGAAGATCTGCAGCGGCTGTTCACGCGCGACGCGCGCGACGCGTACAGATTCTTCACGCGCGGCGCGGATGCCGACAAGCTGGCCCGCCTCCCCTGGCACAGGCGCATCGTCGCGGAAGCGCGAATCCTGTTCTTCGCGTTCTCGATGAAGCTCTCGCCCGCGCGCCGGGCGGTGTTCGCCGGCGCGATCCTCCTCGCGCTCATCGGCGTCGCCAATCTGTTCCGCGGGGTGGGCATCATCGAGGTCGCGCGGCTGCCGCTGGTCGGCGGCATCGGCGTGCCCGGACCGCTGCTCCGCCAGGGCACATGGTCGCTGCTGATCGCGTTCGGGCTGATGAACCTGCTCGTGCTCCTCGAGGTCGCGGACCGGCTGTCGCTCAAAAACGATCTGGAGATCGCGCGCGACATCCAGCAGGCCATGCTCCCGAGCGGGGTCTACAGCGCGCCGGGCGTGGAGACGGTGGGCTCGAGCCGGCCGGCGAACACGGTCGGCGGCGATTTCTACGACATCCTGCCGCTCGTCGACGGGCGCCTGATCGTGGCCGTCGGCGATGTCGCGGGCAAAGGCAGTCCGGCGGCGCTCCTGATGGCGTTGCTGCTCGCGATGCTGCGCACGCTCGTCGACGAAAAGCTCGAGCCGGCGGATCTGGTCACGCGGCTCAACGTGCAGGTCTGCCGCCACTCGCCGCGCTCGCGGTTCATCACGCTGTTCTACGCGGTGTATCAGCCGCTGACCGGCGAGCTGACCTACGTCAGCGCCGGCCACATGCCGCCGCTCCTGCTGCGCCGCGACGGCCGCTGCGAGCGGCTCGCGGACGGCGGCATCGCGCTCGGCATGTTCGACCACTCGACGTACACGACCGGGCGGGCGATTCTCGACCCCGACGACATGATCACGGTGTACAGCGACGGCATCACGGAGGCCGAAAACCCGGCCGGCCAGCCGTTCGACGAAATCGGTCTCGAAACCGCGCTGCAAGCCAACGCGCGCAACAGTTTGTCCGACATCAGCGCGGCGGTGGTCCGCGCCGTGGAGCGGCACACCGACGCCACCAGGTTCGCCGACGACCTGACGATCCTGCTGCTCCGGCGAACCGCAATGACGGGCGTATAATTCCGGCCGCACATCGCAAGTCACAGGCAACCGTAGGCTACCGTTTCACTTCGCAACACGCTCTGAGGCGCACGGATGAGCCTGGACTTCGCGATGGCGCCGCCCGATCGCGGTGGTCCGAACAGGGAAAGTGGACCGGGAACATGCCGGCCGCCCCGTGTGTCTAAAATACAGATCTCGGCAAAGACCCTGCAGGCGATGAAATCTCGGACGGCCCTCGCGCTTCTGGCGCTCACGCTCTGCGGCGGCAGCGGCCCGCGCGCACAGGCTGACGAGGGTGTGCGCCTGCTCCTCCTGCGCGTGGAGCGCATCGTCCAGGCGGGCGACGCGGCGGCGTACATCGCCGCGCTGGCGAATTCCGCCGACCGCGGGCGCGCCCGCGACTTCGTCGACACCGAGCTGTCGCCGGGCGCGAACCGCGCCGTGGTGCAGGAGCGGGACCGCCAGCCGCTCAGCGGGACGCTGCCGGGCAACGGCTACCGCCTGATGGTCGATGTGTTCGCCGAGTTCGGCTCGCGCGCGCGCATTGCGACGTGGCGCCTCGACGTGAAGCGGACGGGCGAAGCGGGAACCGATCGCGAATGGACGATCGCGGACCAGGAGCGCCTGTCGTCGGTTGAAAGCATCTACCACGTCGGGCTGAACGCCACGAAGGCGTTCGCAGCGCGCAACCTGAAGATCGCGGCCGAGGACCTCGACCTGACGCTCCCGGACGGCGCGATGTTCGTCGCCGAGATCGACCCGGGTGTCACCGGCCTGGTCCTCCTGGGCCGCGGCACGCTGAAATTTCATCCGGCGCCCGCGACCGAACGAGGCCAGGTGAAGATCTTCTGCGGCAGCGAGACGCTCGAGACGTCGTTCGAAGCGATGTACATCCGCCTGAACCCGGCCGACTTCGACGAGGTGATTTCCTCGTCCGCGCTGCAGCCGAAGGCGGTGGAGGCGCGCGAGCTGCGCCGCGCTCAGGAGGTGTTCCGCGAAGAGTCGCAGAAATCGTTCGTCATCGATCTCGGCGACTTGAGCCGTGAGGCCTGGTCGCTGCTGCCCTCATCGGGCGACTTTCTGGCGGAAATTCGCACGCGGCGCTTCGACACGCTGACATACGCCAGGTCGGGCGCCGAGGCCGAAGACATCACGCTGTTCGATCGCAAGCGCCACCGCAACATCGCGCTGTACCCGTCGCGCCAGAAGCAGACGGCGCGCGGCCGCTTCTACAACGAGGACGAGCTCGTCGACTACGACATCCTCGACTACGACATCGAGGTCGCGGCGACGCCCGACCGCCAGTGGATCGACGGGCTCGCGCGGATCCATCTCAAGGTGCGCGCCTACATGATCGGCACGCTGACCCTGCGGCTGGCGGATCCGCTCGTGGTCCAGTCGATCGTGAGCTACGAGTACGGCCGGCTCTTCAGCATTCGCGTGAAGCATCAGAACACGATCGTCATCAACCTGCCGACGGCGCTTCCCCGCGACACCAATTTGACGCTGACCATCGCCTACGCCGGCCGGCTGGAGCCGCAGGCGGCGGATCGTGAAACGATCGGGGTCGAGCAGGGCCGCGGGGCGGGGGACGATCTGCCGACGCTGATGGCCGCGGAGGCGAGCTTTCTGTACAGCAGCCGCAGCTACTGGTACCCGCAGGCGCCGGTCAGCGATTACGCGACCGCCCGCATTCGCCTGTCCGTGCCGGCGGCGCTCGAGTGCGTCGCGAGCGGCGAGCTCGAGCCTGGATTTCCGAGGATCGTGGCCGCCAAGGATCCGGCGCAGAACCGGAAGCTGTACCTGTTCACCGCCGCGCAGCCGCTCCGCTATCTCGCGTTCATCATGAGCCGCTTCGCCCGCGCGGAAACCGCCACGATCGCGTTTCCGCCGCGGCCGATTGGCGTGGGATCCGGCAAGGGGACGTCCATCGAAGACGAGGGCATTCGCGTCACCGGCATGACCTATCGCAGCCTGAACCTCTCGATCGAGGCGAATCCGCGGCAGGTCCAGCGCGGGCGCGAGCTGACCGGCCATGCCGCCGACATCGCGCTGTTCTACGAATCGATCGTCGGCGATTCGCCGTACTCGAGCTTCACGATCGCGCTGATCGAGAGCGACCTGCCGGGTGGCCACAGTCCGGGGTATTTCGCCGCGCTCAATCAGCAGCTCCCCACCTCGCAGCTTGTCTGGCGCAACGATCCGGCCGCGTTCAGCGGCTATCCCGACTTCTTCATCGCGCACGAGCTCGCGCACCAATGGTGGGGCCAGGCGGTCGGATGGCGGAACTACCACGAGCAGTGGCTGAGCGAGGGCTTCGCGCAATACTTCGCCGCGATGTACGCGCAACACCAACGCGGCGACGAGGCGTTCGCCTCGGTGCTGCGGCAGCTGCGCAAGTGGGGCATCGAGGAGACCGATCAGGGCCCGGTGTATCTGGGCTACCGACTCGGTCACATCCGCGGCGAGAGCCGTGTGTTCCGCGCGCTCGTGTACAACAAGGCCGCCGCCGTGCTGCACATGCTCCGCCGTCTCGTCGGAGACGACGCGTTTTTCCGCGGTGTGCGGCGCTTCTACTGGACGGCGCGCTTCCACAAGGCGGGCACCGAGGATTTCCGCGCGGCAATGGAGCAGGAAGCTGGCCGGCCGCTCGAGCGCTTTTTCGAACGATGGATCTACGGATCCACGCTGCCGAAATTGAAAGTCGGCTATCGCGTCGAAGGGACCGAGGTCGTCCTGCGCGTGGAGCAGCTTGGCGAGATCTTCGACCTCCCGGTGACGATTGCGCTGCAGTACGCGGATCGGAAATCGATCGACGTGCTGATCCCCGTCACTGATCAGATCGTCGAGCAACGCGTACCGCTGGCCGGCGTCCTCCGCGGCATCGACGTCAGCAAGGACGACGGGACCCTGGCTGAGGTGGTCAAGAACTGACAGGGATTCGGGATTAGGGATTAGGGATTAGACTAATCCCTAATCCCTAATCACTGCAGAAAGATGGCGGCGATGCGAGGCTCGCCCAGGCGCTCGAACGGTTCGAAGACGAGCGTGAACCCCTGATACGACAGCACCTCGCGCGCACCGAGCGGACCGCGTTCTTCCGTCCGCTTCACCAGCGTCAACGCGGTGAGGCTCGCGGCGGCGGCGGTGCGCGCTTCGCCAACGTGAATCACGCTCCCGGCACTGAGCACGAGCGTGGGCACCGACACCGCTTCGGGTGGCACGACGGTTGCGGCATCCGGTTCGCGCGGGCCCGCCTGCAGCCGCGGCGCGAAACGCAGCTCGCGGACGACGAGCGAGGCGACCAGCAGCGTTGCGGCGATCAGCATAGCGGACGCCGCCCATTCGAAGTGCCCGCTGTAGTGACCGCTGTCAAAGCTGAGCCGTGCGCGCGTGGCATCCATAGGAGAGCGTGGAGAATCTAGGCGCCGCCGGCCCGTTGTCAAGCGCGCGCGCGTCCTGCGCGGCGCGTCCTTGATATGATCGATCCTCCATGGACACCGTGACGCTGACGATCGATGGCCGGCAAGTGACCGTCCAAAAGGGCAAGACTGTCCTGCAGGCTGCCATCGAGAGCGGCACCTCCGTTCCGTACTACTGCTACCACCCCGGCATCGGCATCGACGGCTCCTGCCGCGTCTGCATCGTCAAGATCGAAAAGATGGGGAAGCTGCAGACATCGTGCTCGACGACGTGCACCGACGGGATGGTCGTATTGACGCGAACGCAGGAGGTGATCGACGCGCGCGCCAGCGTCTTCGAGTTTCTGCTCATCAACCACCCGCTCGACTGTCCCGTGTGCGACAAAGGCGGCGAGTGTCCGCTGCAGGACTTTTCCTACGCGTTCGGCCCCGATCAGAGCCGCATGGAGTTCCCGCGCCGCGAGTTCGACGGCGACGGCGTGCGGGCGGACGTCGACTTCGGACCGACGCTCATGCTCAACCGCAATCGCTGCATCCTGTGCACGCGGTGCGTGCGGTTCATGCGCGAGATCGACAGCGACGCGCAGATCAACATCATCGATCGCGGCTACGGGAGCGAGATCGCGACGTTCCAGGAAGAAGGCGTTCACTCGCTGCTCTCGGGCAACCTGATGGACGTGTGTCCGGTCGGCGCGATCACGACGCGCGACTACCGGTTCAAGTCGCGGCCGTGGGACAACCCGAGCGCCGCCGACACGATCTGCACGCAGTGCGCGAAAGGCTGCAACGTCACGGCGTGGATCAAGGCGAAGCCGGAATGGGCCAGGGGATCGCAGCTGATTCGGTTCACGCCGCGATTCAACCCCGAGGTCAACGACTATTGGATGTGCGACATCGGGCGCTTCGAGTATCACTGGATCGAGGGCGACGACCGCGTCCGCAAGCCGCTCATCAGAACCGCCGAGGGAGTGCACCAGCCGATCGCCTGGCGCGACCTCACGGCGGCGTTGTGCGATCGGTTGACCGCCGCCGGCACGGCCTCGCGGGGTCAGACCGGCAGTGAAGGTCTGACCCCGGTGCGGTTCCTGCTCTCGGCGCACGCATCGCACGAAGAGCTGTTCCTGTTCACGCGCCTGACTGAAGAGTTGCTCGGCGACGGCGGTGCAAAGGCCATCAGCGTGAGCTGGCGGTATCGCGAGAAGCCGCAGCCGCCGGAGGCGAAATTCAAGGTGCTGGCCGTCGACGCGCCGAACGTCAACGGCGCGCGGCTGTTCGGTCTGGTGCCCGGCGCGCCGGGCAGCGCGGTGCGCGCGGCCGACGTGACCGCGCTGCGAAAGGCGGTCGAGACCGGGCGGGTCACCGCCCTTTACGTGTTCGATCCCGGCCCGGACGGCTCGCTTGGCGACACGAAGTGGATCGTCAACGCGCGCACGCACGGGACGCTGCCGCTCCTTGTCGTCCAGGGGGTGCTGTTGACCGATCTGGCCCGGGCCGCCGATTTCGTGCTCCCGGGTGCATCGTACGTCGAGAAGGACGCGTCTTATACGAACCACCAGGGACGGCTGCAGGGCACGTCGCGTGCGATGGCGGCGCCCGGCGAGGCGATGGAAGACTGGCAGATTCTCGTCAACGTCGGCATCGGCCTCGGCGTGCCGTTCAGTTATACGACCGCGGCGCAGGTCCGCAGCGACATCGTCGCGCGGTTCCCGACCATGACGGAGCTGCAGGGGCTGCCGGCGCTGGCGTTCAGCCGCCCGATCGACGCGCAGCACTGGCTGCAGGCCTCCAACCCGTCAGAGCGATGGAAGTGGGATTTCATGTATCAGGACCTCCCGCCGCTGAAAGGCGAGCTGGATCCGTCGGCGCTCCCGCTGCCGCCGGGTGCTATCGCGCTCAAAGAGGTGAAGTGACGGAAGAGGTAACGGTGATGGGATTGGGGATTGGGGCTTCGGGATTCGGCCGGCGAATCCCAAAGCCCAAAGCCCGAATCCCGGCGATGGTTGGCGCTGCGCTCGCGCTCTGGTTCTCGGCCGCGCCGCACGCGCAGGCGCGCCGCCCGACGGCCGAGGTGACGCCGCTCGTCGAGCGAGCAGTCCGCGCGGGCGAGGCCGCGCGCGTCGCGATCCGCGTGGCGCTGCCGGAAGGGCTCCACACCCAGTCCAACAAGCCGCGCGACGAGACGCTGATCCCGACCGAGGTGACAGTCGATGCGCCGCCCGGTGTCACGGTCAACGAGATCGTCTGGCCGCCGTCGACCGACCTGAAGCAGGCCGGATCGGAAAAACCGCTCGCAGTATTCGAACAGACGTTCGCGATCGGCGTCGAGCTCGCGCTCGCGCCCAGCGTGCCGCCCGGCGATCTTGTGGTGCCCGTGCGGCTGCGGTATCAGGCGTGCGACAGCAATCTCTGCTACGCGCCGGCGAATGCTGACGTGCGGTGGACCATTCCTGTCACCGCCGGCAACGCCGTCGACGGCAGTCGCGATCCGATCTTCGCCACGATCGCGTTCGGCCACGGCGACGCGCCGGCGGCTGCGTCGCGATCGACGGCGGTGATTGCGAAGCCGGGCGTCCCGGGATCCCGCGCCACCGGCGACGGCGCGAGCAAGCTCGACGCCTTCACGGTGCTCGGTACGACCGGCGGCTATCAGAACACGACCGACTTCCTGCGCTTCATTCACAACGCCGAAGCCGGCGTGAAGGAAAAGGGGCTGTTCGAGGGGCGCGGTCCGCTCGCGATTCTGCTGATCGTGCTGATCGGGGGACTCGCGCTGAACCTGACGCCGTGCGTGCTCCCGATGATTCCGATCAACCTCGCGATCATCGGCGCCGGCGCCCAGGCATCGTCGCGCGCACGCGGCTTCCTGCTCGGCTCCGCGTACGGCGGCGCGATGGCCCTCGTCTACGGCGTGCTCGGGTTGATCGTCATTCTCACCGCGGGCACGTTCGGCACGATCAACGCGTCGCCCTGGTTCAACCTCGGCATCGCGATCCTCTTCGTCGTTCTTGGCCTCGCGATGTTCGACTTGCTGCTGATCGACTTCTCGAAGTACTCCACGCGCATCGGCACCTCGTCGGGCCGCGGTACCTTCGCGCTCGCCTTCAGCATGGGCGCCGTCGCCGCGCTGCTCGCCGGCGCGTGCGTCGCGCCGGTCGTGATTCAGGTCGTGCTGTTCTCGAGCAACTTGTACTCGACGGGCACGAAGATCGCGCTCGCGCTGCCTTTCTGCCTCGGAGTCGGCATGGCGATTCCGTGGCCGATTGCCGGCGCAGGGCTCGCGGCGCTGCCGAAACCCGGGATGTGGATGGTTCGCGTCAAGCAGGCGTTCGGGGTGTTCATCCTCGCCACGGCGGCGTACTACGGCTACGAGGCCTATTCGATCTTTTCGAATCGCTGGGTGGATCCGTCGGCCGTCGCGTCGAGCGTTCAGGAGCAGCTGAAGGCCGGCTGGCACGCCTCGATGGCCGAGGGCCTCGACGCGGCCGCGCGCGAGCAGAAGCCCGTGCTGATCGACATGTGGGCCACGTGGTGCAAGAATTGTTTGACGATGGATAAGACGACGCTCGCGAACGCGGACGTGCAGTCGGCGCTCGCCGGCTATGTGAAGATCAAATATCAGGCGGAAGATCCCGACGCCGAGCCCGCCAGGAGCGTCCTGCAGCGGCTGTCGTCGCCCGGGCTCCCGGCCTACGCCATCCTGCGACCGAAGCTGTAGGGCGACGCTTTCAGGGTCGCCTGGACGGCCCGCCCTGCACGCCGGCCGCAGATCACATCAATCCCGACAGCTCCACCGGCAGAATGCGATCGCACTCGGGGCAGACGGCGATGCGTCCTTTGCGCGGCAGCGTCGACGTGAACGCGACCTGCGAGCGACTGAGCCCGACGATCCGGATCGAGCGGATCGATTCATCACAGTACGGGCAGCGGACGGCCATCTCCAGCGTATACGTGGCCGCGCTGCGCCATTCGGCAGGAATCGCATCAGCGGCCTCGACCGGTGAAAGCTCGTACACATCGTCGGTGTCGATTGCGGTTGCTCTTGATGCCACGGCGCTTTCTCCTCTTCAGTGGCACGTGCTATCGCAACCTCGGTGCCGTCGAAATCGCCCGGTTGCGAGCGGGTTCGCCTGAGATTGGTGAGCGCACGAACGAACACGATGGACAGGGTCAACGGGAACGCCCGGGAAGATATACGCCGTCGTGTGCACCTTCGTGCAACGTGTGCTCAAACGGCTCACTCGATCACGATTGCTGAGGTGGCCACCCCAGTCGCCGCTCGGCGGGAAGGCCCCGGGCCGGCTCGAGGTCGCGTTCACGTCCGACGATGCAGGGTCAGCTAATCCCCGGAAAGCGCCTGCGTTTAATCCCCGGAAAGCGCCTGCGTTGACGTACGAAAAAGGCATGCGCCAGGCCAAGCGCCTTCCGGGATTAGAATGGCCGATTTGAAGCCCGCCTTGCCGAACCTCGAGCCGCTTCGACGCGACCTCGAAGATCAGATCGAGGGCGAAGTCCGATTCGATCCCGTTTCGCGCGCGTTGTATTCCACCGACGCAAGCGTGTATCAGATCGAGCCGCTCGGGGTCATCGTTCCCCGGACCCGCGACGACGTCGTCCGTACGGTCCACATCGCACGGCGGCACGGCATCTCGATTACCGCGCGCGGCGGTGGCACCTCGCAGGCGGGACAGGCGATCGGCGCCGGCCTCCAGCTCGACACCTCGAAGTATCTCAATCGCATTCTCGAGGTGAACGTCGCCGAGCGCTGGGCGTGGATCGAGCCCGGCGTCGTGCTCGACGAGTTGAACGCGCAGCTGCGGCCGCATGGCCTGCGATTCGCGCCGGACATCTCCACCGCCAGCCGCGCGACGGTCGGCGGCATGATCGCGAACAACTCGAGCGGCGCGCGGTCCGTCCTCTACGGCAAGACGATCGACCACGTCCTCGAGCTGCAGGTGGTGCTGGCGGACGGATCGGAGGCACATTTGCGTTCGCTCGGACCCGCAGAGCTCGAGGCGGCATGCGCCGGCGACAGCCTCGAGGCCTCGTGCTATCGAACGGTCCGTCAACTCGCCGCTGCGTCCCGGGCAGAGATCGATCGGCGCTTCCCCAAGGTGCTGCGGCGCGTGGGCGGCTACAACCTCGACGAGTTCGTCGATTCGACCCGGCCGTTCAACCTCGCCAAGCTCATCGTCGGTTCCGAAGGCACGCTCGCGCTGGCGGTCGCCGCGAGGATCAATCTGGTGCCGCTGCCGGCCGCCAAAGCGGTGCTCGCGATCGAGTTCGAGCAGCTGCTCGACGCGCTCGGGGCGACGCCGCTGGTGCTCGGTCACCGGCCATCGGCGGTCGAAGTGATGGACCGCTTCATCCTCGATCACGCGAAGGAGAGCGCCGCGCTCGACGCGATGCGGCGCAGCATTCTGCAGACCGACGCGGGCGCGCTGCTGTGCGTGGAGCTCTACGCCGATCGGGCGGACGACCTGACGCCGCGGCTCGACGCGCTGGAGCGCGATCTCGCTTCGTCAGCGTTCGCCTGCCGCTGGCGGCGCGCGACGAGCGCCGCCGACCAGGCGCGCATCTGGAGCTTCCGCGAGGCCTCGCTCGGGCTCTCGATGGCGATGAAAGGCGACGGCAAGGCGCTCTCGTTTGTCGAAGACACGGCCGTCGCACCGGGCAAGCTGCGCGACTACATCGAGCGCTTTCTGAAAATCGTGCGCGGTCACGGAACAGTGGCCGGCGTGTACGCCCACGCATCGGTCGGCTGCCTTCACGTGCGGCCGGTCGTGAACCTCAAGACCTCGGAAGGCGTGGCCCGCTTCGAGGCGATTGCCAACGACATCGCCGATCTCGTCCTCGAGTTCGGCGGAGCGCTCTCGGGCGAGCACGGCGACGGCATGGTCCGCGGGCCGTTCACGGAGAAGATGTTCGGGCCGGTGCTGTATGACGCGTTCCGCACGGTGAAGCGCGCGTTCGATCCGGACGGCGTGTTCAATCCAGGCAAGATCATCGACGCGCCGCCGCTGACCGCGAACCTGCGCTACGGCGCCGGCTACCAGACGCCCGATCCGCCGACGCATTTCGACTATGCCGAACACGGCGGCATGGGACGCGCCGTCGAGATGTGCAGCGGGCTCGGCGTCTGCCGCAAGAAGCTGGAAGGGACGATGTGCCCGTCCTACATGGCGACGCTCGAAGAGAAACATTCAACGCGCGGCCGGGCCAATACGCTGCGGCTGGCAATGGCGGGGCGGCTCGGTGAGGCCGGCCTCGGCGATCACGATGTGCATGACGTGCTCGACCTGTGCCTCGAATGCCGCGCGTGCAGGGCCGAATGTCCGGTCGGCGTGGACGTGGCCCGGTTCAAGAGCGAGTTCCTCGCGGGCTACTGGCAGCGGCACGGCACGCCGCTCGGGACGCGCGCGATCGGTCACATACATGCGCTCTCGAGATGGGGCAGCCGGCTCGCGCCGCTGTCGAACGTCGCGGCGCAAAGCGCCCTCGGCCGATGGATCAGCGAACAGTGGCTCGGCATCGATCGGCGGCGGACGCCGCCATCATTTGCGCGCGACACGTTTGCCTCTCGATTCGCGCGCCGAACCATCAACCATCCGCCCTCAGCCCTCAGCCATCAGCCCTCAGCCGTGGCAGGTCGTGTCGTGTTGTTCAACGACACCTTCACCAACCACAACCATCCCGAGATCGGGATCGCCGCCGCGGAGGTGCTCGATCGGGCTGGAGCCGGCGTCCGGCTGGTCCCGAATGGATGCTGCGGGCGCCCGATGATCTCGCAGGGGCTGCTCGACGAGGCGCGCGCCGCGGCGCAGGTCAATGCCGACGCGCTGTACGACGCGGCCTCTCGCGGCGAGCGCATCGTGTTCCTCGAGCCGAGCTGCCTGTCGGCGGTTCGCGAAGATGCGCCGGCCTTGCTGCGCGGTGACGCCCAGCGCAAGGCGCGCAGCGTCGCGGACGCGTGCGTGTTGTTCGAGGAGTACCTCGAGCAGGAATGGCAGGCGGGGCGCCTGCGGCTCGAGCTCACGTCAGGCCCCGCGACCGTGCTGCTCCACGGCCACTGCCATCAGAAGGCGATGGGCCTGCTGCCGCCGACCCGCGCGCTTCTGTCCCGCATCCCGTCGTGCGCGGTCGTCGATCTCGACGCCGGATGCTGCGGCATGGCCGGCTCGTTCGGCTACACGCGAGAGCACTACGACGTGTCGCGCCGGATTGGTGAGCGCCGGCTGCTGCCGGCGGCGCGGGATATGGGGCCCGGCGCCGTGCTCGTCGCGCCCGGTACCTCGTGCCGCGAGCAGGTGGCGCATTTCACGAACGTGCGCGCCCTGCACCCGGCGGAGCTATTGCGATCGCTTGTCCACGTTTAACCGCAGAGAACGCAGAGACCGCAGAGTTGTTCTTTCTCTGCGCCTTCTGCGATCTCCGCGGTTAGTACCTTCGCTCGCCCGGACGGCGATCGGAACCGAGCGCGTCCATCCATGCCGGATATTCGACGGCCAGCTTGCTCGCTTCGTCGAGTGCTTTCAGATCCTCGGCCGACACAGTGACGTCGACCGCCTTCAGGTTGTCGTCGAGCTGCGGTAGTTTTCGCGCGCCGATGATCACGCTCGTCACCGCGTCGTTCGCGAGGATCCACGCGAGCGCGATCTGCGGCACCGTCGCACCGCGCGCCTTCGCAACGCTCGCCAGGACATCGAGAATCGCGAACCCCTTCTCCCTGTTCACCGGCGGAAAGTCGAACTTCGCGCGGCGCGCCGCCTCATCACCGCCGTTGCGGGTGAATTTGCCGGACAGGAACCCGCCCGCAAGCGGACTCCAGACCAGAAGGCCAAGCCCCTGATCCTTCAGCAGTGGAATCGCCTCGCGCTCGAGCTCGCGGCCGGCGAGCGAGTAGTACGACTGCGTGGACTTGAACCGCTCCAGCCCCAGCTCTCGTGAAACCGCCAGCGCCTTCATCAGATACCACGCGGGCAGGTTCGAGCAGCCGATGTAGCGGACCTTGCCGGCGTGCACGAGATCGTCGAGCGTGCGCAGCGTATCCTCGATCGCCGTCAGCGGGTCGAAGCGGTGGATCTGGTAGAGATCGATGTAATCCGTGCCCAGCCGTTTGAGGCTCGCTTCCACCGCCTCGACGATGTGGAGGCGCGACAGGCCGACCTGATTCGGCCCTTGGCCCATGCGGCCGCGCACTTTCGTCGCGAGCACGATCTCGTGACGACGCCCCGCAAGGGCCTTCCCCACCATCGTCTCTGACTCGCCGGCGGAGTACACGTCTGCGGTGTCGATGAAGTTGATGCCTTGGTCGATGGCGCGGTGCACGATCGCATCGACCGCCGGCTGGTCGAGGCCGCCGATTACCTCCCACATCTGGCCCTGGCCGCCGAAAGTCATCGCGCCCAGGCACAGCTCCGAGACGAACACCCCCGTATCCGCCAGCTGCCGATATTTCATTGATGTAGTCTATAGCCTCTCCTGATGCGACACCGCCGCCTCAAACCCACGGCAATCGTCCTCGGCCTCTTGTGCCTGATGTACCTGATCACCTACGTCGATCGGGTGAACATATCGACGGCCGCGGACGCCATCAGGCGGGAGCTCGGGCTCTCGAACACCGAGCTCGGAATTCTCCAGTCGGCATTCGGCTATCCGTACCTGTTGTTTCAGATATTTGGCGGTTGGATCGGCGATCGCTTCGGGCCGCGGCGGACGCTGTTTCTGTGCGGGCTCGTCTGGGCGTCCGCCACCATCCTGACCGGATTCAGCGGCGGGCTGGTGACGCTCTTCCTCTGCCGCCTGCTCGTCGGCGTCGGCGAAGGCGCGACATTCCCGGTCGCCACGCGCGCCATGCAGAACTGGACGCCGCTCGGACGACGAGGGTTTGCGCAGGGGATCACGCACGCGTTCGCGCGGCTCGGCAACGCGATCACGCCGCCGATTGTGGCGTGGCTGATCGCGCTCGTGGCCTGGCGCGGCTCGTTCATCGCGCTGGGCTGCTGCAGCCTCGTGTGGGTGGTGATCTGGTTCTGGTACTTCCGGGACCTCCCGGCGGATCACAAGGCGATCAGCCGCGAGGAGCTCGACGCGCTGCCGGGCCGCGGCGTGCCGGAGAAAAAGGTACGCCCGCTGGTGCCGTGGCGGGCGCTCACGCGGCGCATGGTGCCGGTGACGATCGTGTATTTCTGCTACGGCTGGACGCTCTGGCTGTACCTGACCTGGCTGCCGTCCTACTTCCTGCATGAGTATCAGTACGACCTGCGGCGGTCGGCGCTGTTCACGTCGGCGGTGTTCTTCGCCGGCGTCGTCGGCGACTATCTGGGCGGCGTGATCAGCGATCGGGTTCTGCATCGCACCGGCGATCTTCAGAAGGCGCGCCGCAATGTCGTGATGATCGGGTTCCTCGGCTCGTTCGTCTGCCTGCTGCCTGTTTTCATGACGCACGATCTGATCGCGATCATCCTGTCGCTGGGCGCTGCGTTCTTCTTTGCGGAGCTCGTGATCGGACCGATGTGGTCGATCCCGATGGACATCGCAGGGAACTTTTCCGGGACGGCGGCGGGCATGATGAACACCGGCTCCGCGCTCGCGGCAATCCTCTCGCCGATCGCGTTCGGGTTCATCATCGACAGAACCGGCAACTGGCAGCTGCCCTTCGCCGGCTCGCTGGGCTTTCTGCTCCTCGGCACGCTCCTCGCGCCGCGCATGCACCCCGAGCGAGCATTCGAAGCGGAGCGGTCAGTCGTGTGAGATGCGCCAGGCTCCACGCTTCACCACGAAAACACGACGCCACGAACGCACGAAAAGGGATCAACCTCTTTGTCTTGAATTTCGTGTGTTCGTGAACTTCGTGCGTTTTCGTGATTTTCGTGGAGAGGATTGACCTCGCCCGTGCCCGCCCGCGCTGGTGTGCGGAGCCCAATGCGCGGCAGCTTCCCGTCGCACGGCGGCGTCGCACGCGGCGCAACGCCTCGAGCGACTATCGGCCCGACCACTGCGGCTTGCGTTTCGCCAGGAATGCAGTGACGCCCTCGCGAAAGTCGTGGCTCATGTAACACAGCTCGACGAGGTCTGCGTCTTCGCCTGGAGGCAGGCGCCGCCTGGCGAGGACACGCCGGATCATTTCCTTTGTCGCTCGCAGCGTCAACGGCGCATTTGACGCGATCTCGGTCGCCAGCTCGAGCACCGTGCGGCCGATGTTCTCCGCCGGCACCAGGCGGTTGACGAGCCCGAGCGCGTGCGCCTCCGGCCCGCCAACCAGACGGCCGGTGAACAGCAGATCCTTGACCGCGGCGGGGCCGATGAGATCGATCAGCCGGCTGTAGGTCGCGCCCGACAGGCAGTTGCCCAGTGTGCGCGCGATCGGCACGCCGAAGGTGGACTCGGGTGTGGCGACGCGGAGATCGCACACGAGCGCGATCGCGCAGCCACCGCCGGCGGCCACCCCCTGCACCTGCGCGATCGTCGGCTTCGTGACGCGCTCGATGCGATCCAGCACCCGATCGAGCCGCTCCTCGTACTCGAGGCCATCGTCTCGATCGCGGAAGCTCTGGAACTGGGCGATGTCGGTGCCGGCGACGAAGGCCTTGCCGCCCGCGCCGCGCAGGATCAGCACGCGCACGCTGTCGTCGCGATCGACCCGCTCGCAGGCGTCCACGAGCGCTTCGTACATCTCCCACGTCATCGCGTTGCGCGCCTCGGGACGATTGAAGGTCAGCGTCGCGAGCGGTCCGTCGGTTTCAAAGATGGTGTGCATTAGAATTCCGCAGACACATGCCAGCGGCCCGAGCGCTCGACGGTCTGCGCGTCCTCGACGTCACCCAGGTGATGGCCGGCCCCTACTGCGCGATGCTGCTCGCCGACTTCGGCGCCGACGTCGTCAAGGTCGAGCCGCCCGGCGGCGATTCGACGCGGCAGATGCCGGGCGCGTCCGGCAGCGACAGCCCCAGCTTCAACGCGGTCAACCGCGGCAAGCGCAGTATCGTGATCAACCTCAAAACAGCTGAAGGCCGCGAGGTCTTCTCGCGCCTGGCGCGTTCGACAGACATCCTAATCGAGAACTATCGGCCCGGTGTGATGCGCGCGTTGGGGCTCGACTACGACGCGCTCGCCCGGGTGAATCCGCGCCTCATTTACGCCTCGATTTCCGGCTACGGCCAGACCGGGCCGCAGCGCGGCAAGGGCGGGTTCGATCTGATTGCGCAGGGCGTCTCCGGCATCATGTCGGTGACCGGCGAAGCTGGCGGGCCGCCGGTGAAGGCGGGCGTGCCGCTCACGGATTTGAGCGCCGGCCTGTTCGCCCTCGTCGGCATCCTCGCTGCGCTGACCCACCGTCACACGACGGGCCGCGGCCAGCAGATCGACACATCGCTGGTCGACGCCGGCGTCGCGCTCTCGGTATGGGAGGCGACCGAGTACTTTTCCGGCGTCGGCGTGCCGGCCGCGCTCGGATCCGCGCATCGGATGAACGCGCCCTATCAGGCGATTCGGTGCGCGGACGGCTACATCACGCTCGGCGCGGCCAACGATCGGCTGTTTCAGCGATTGTGCGAGGCGCTCGGCCATTCCGAATGGCTCGATCAACCGGAGTTCGCCACCAACGCGAGCCGCGTATCCAACCGCAGGCTGCTGGCAGCCCGAATCGAGGACATCACCGCCACCGAGCGCCGGAGCCACTGGCTCGCGCTGCTCGACGCGAACGACATCCCGTGCGGGCCGATCAACACCTACGAGCAGGTGTTCGCGGATCCGCAGGTGATGGCGCGCGAGATGGTCGTCGAGACCAACCACCCCGCGCTGGGCCGGATGAGAACCCTCGGGTCGCCGATCAAGATGAGCGCAACGCCGCCCGACGTTTCGCGGCGCGCACCGCAGCTCGGCGAGCACACCACCGACGTGCTGAGCGAAGCCGGATTCAGCAGCGCAGAAATCGCCGCGCTGCGAAAGGCGGGGGCCATCACCTAGGAGTTCGCTCCATCTCTACCGACGGAGGGCGAGACTTTCAGCGGAGCCGCGCGCGCATTCGTACGCGTGCGCCATCTGCAGCAGCCCCCAGTCGTCCCGGTGCCGCGCAACGATCTGCAGGCCGACCGGCAGGCCGTCCGGCGTGAACCCGGCCGGCACCGAGATCGCCGGGTTGCCCACGATCGAGATGAAGTAGCACGACTGCATCCAGTCGATGTAGGTCGCCATTGACAGGCCGTCGATCTCGGTCGGATACGGTTCGTTCACGTCGAAGGGCGGCACCTGGACGACAGGCAGAACGAAAAACTCGTAGCGCTCCATGAACTGCCGCATGCGGTGATACAGCTCGCCGCGCTTCGTCTCCGCCCAGGCGATCTCGGCCGGCGTCAGCCGCTCGCCACGTTCGATCTCCCAGAGGACGGTGTCTTTCACCCGGCCGCGGTGTTGCGCCACGCGCGGCGCAACGCCGGTGAGAAACGCGAGCGCGCGAACCGTCTTGAAGACCGCGTCGAAGTCCGCGAAATCGGGCTCGGCCTCTTCCACTCGACACTCGAGCGACTCGAACACGGGCCGTTGCGCGTTCACCACCTCCCTGACCCGCGGATCGACGGGCACGCCGCCGAGATCGCTCCACCAGGCGACGCGCACGCCGTCGAAGCTCCGCTCGAGCGGCGCGGCGAACCGCCGCCCGGGATCAGCGAGCGCGATCGGCGATCGCGGATCGGGCCCGGCGATCGCGCTCAGCATCAGCGCCACGTCGGCGGACGTCCGCGCCATCGGACCGTCGACGCTCAGCGTCGACCACGGGGTTGCGCAGGGCCACGTCGGCACGCGCCCCGGCGACGGCCGGAGCCCGACCACGTTGCAGAAGCTGGCCGGATTACGGAGCGACCCGCCCATGTCGGTGCCGTCCGCGATCGGCAGCATGCCGCAGGCCAGCGCGGCCGCGGCGCCGCCGCTGCTGCCACCGCACGTCCGGGTGCCGTCGTACGGATTCAGCGTCGACCCGAACACCGGATTGAAGGTCTGCGACCCGGCGCCGAATTCCGGCGTATTCGTCTTGCCGATGGTGATGGCGCCGGCCCCCTTGAGGCGTTCGACGAGCAGTGAGTCCTGCGAGGGGACGAAGTCATTGAAGATGGGCGAGCCGAATGTCGTGCGGATGCCGCGCGTGAGCTGCAGATCCTTGTGCGCGATCGGCAGGCCATGCAGCGGTCCAACGTCCCTGCCACCCGCGATCGCTTCGTCGGCCAGCCGCGCCTGGTCCATTGCCTGATCGGCCACGAGCGTCACGATGGCGTTGACGGTCGGATTCACGCGGGCGATTTGATCGAGGTGGGCCCCGACGACGTCACGCGCGGAAAGCTCGCGCGCGCGGAGGAGACGCGCCATCCGAACGGCGGTCAGGCGGCAGATGTCGGACGCCACCGACGATCAACGCAGGGACGGCGAAGCCCGCGCCGTATGATCTTCCGTGCGTGCCTTGCGCGCCTGGCGTTCCACCACATCGCTTGCCAGATAGTCGAGCGCAATAGTTACGCCGCCGCGCGTGAACGGCACGCCGGCGGCGGCCAGCCCCATCTCGACGCCGCTGAGCGTGCCCGCGAGCATCAGATCGTTGAAGTCGCCGAGGTGGCCGATGCGAAACACCTTGCCTTTGAGTCTGCCGAGGCCGGTTCCGAGCGACATGTCGAACCGGTCGAGGACGATCGTTCGGAACGTGTCGGCATCGTGGCCACCGGGCATGACGACAGCGGTCAGCGAGCTGCTGTATTCGTCGGGGTTCGCGCAGAGCACCTGCAATCCCCACGCTCCAACAGCGCGACGCGTTGCCTCGGCGAACCGCTGGTGCCGCGCAAACACGTTCGCCAGCCCTTCATCCATCAGCATACGCACGCCCTCTCGCAGGCCGTAGAGCAGATTCGTCGCGGGCGTGTACGGGAAGAACCCGGCGGCGTTGTCTCTGATCATCGGCTCCCAATCCCAGTAGGCACGCGGCAGCCGCGCCGAAGCCGACGCCATGCGCGCTTTATCGCTGATCGCGTTGAAGCCCAGGCCCGGTGGCAGCATCAGGCCCTTCTGCGATCCGGCGACCGTCACGTCGACGCGCCATTCGTCGTGCCGATAATCCATCGAGCCGAGCGATGAAATCGTGTCGACGAGGAGCAGCGCAGGGTGGCCCGCTTCGTCGATCGCGCGCCTGACCGCGGCGATGCGGCTGGCGACGCCGGTCGACGTCTCGTTGTGGACGATGGCGACGGCCTTGATCGCGCGCGGCTTGTCCTCGTCCAGCTTTTGTCTGACGGAGGCCGGGTCGACGCCGTGGCGCCAGTCGCCCGGAACGAAGTCGACCTTCAGACCAAGCCGCGCGGCCATGTCGCGCCACAGCGAGGCGAAGTGGCCGGTCTCGAACATCAGCACCGTGTCGCCCGCCGACAGCGTGTTCACGAGCGCCGCTTCCCAGGCGCCGGTGCCGGACGAGGGATAGATCACGACGGGACCGGAGGTCTGAAAAACGCGCTGCAGCCCCTCGATCGCCTCGCGCGCGATCGCGGCGAACCCGGGCCCGCGATGGTCGATTGTCGGCTGCGACATCGCCCGCAGAATGCGCTCGGGCACGTTCGTCGGACCGGGGATCTGGAGAAAATGACGTCCGCTTTTCACGCCAACAGTTAACCACGAAACGGCGAAGGAAACGAAAGTCACGAAGAGGAATCAACCACAGAGACACAGAGGGCAAGGAAGGCGGCGTGGCTGAAGCGCGGCGCGGTTCGACGGGTCGGCCTGCCGTGCAGGCCGACAACCGCGGCCGGATCGGACGGAGGCGCGAGCCCCACCATCGGCATCCGACCGGCTCGTGCATCCGTCCGAGTCCGGACGCGTGCGTCGCGTTGCGACGCCCGTCGAACCATGTCGCGCCTCTGTGTCTCTGTGCCTCTGTGTTCTCTGTGGTTTAAGCTCTTCGTCTCTGCGGGCTCTGCGGTCTCCGCGGTTAAACGTGGGCACGAATCCGGCGTGACGTAGGATCTACACATGAGCGTCATCGTTGGTCGTTCCCGAGTCGCGACAACCTACGGCATCGTCGCCGCCAGCCAGCCGCTGGCGGCTCGCGCGGGCGTGCAGGTGCTCGAGCGCGGCGGCAACGCCGTTGACGCCGCCATTGCCGCCAACGCCGTGATGGGCGTCGTCGAGCCCCAGTCGAATGGGATCGGTGGCGATCTGTTCGCGATCGTCTACGACGCGAAGACCGGCACGCTCCACGGCCTGAACGCTGGCGGATGGGCGCCGAGCGGCCTGACGCCGGCGCTCCTGAAATCTCGCGGCCTCACGCAGATGCCGCGGAGCGGCATCCACACGGTCACGGCCCCCGGGGCGGTCGCGGGATGGGAGGCGCTGCGCGCGCGCCTCGGAACGCGCCCGATGTCGGAGCTGCTCGCCCCCGCCATCGTCTACGCGGAGGCGGGCTTCCCGGTCTCCGACGTCATTGCAGCGCATTGGTCCGCGCTCACCGACAAACTGGCCGCCGAGCCGAACGCCGCCGCGACGTACTTGCCCGATCGTCGCGCGCCACGCGGCGGCGAGATCTTCAGGAACATCGACCTCGCAGCCTCACTCCGTCGCATCGCAGAGCACGGCCGGTCGGGATTCTACGGGGGCACAACGGCGGACGCGATCCTCGCGATCTCGCGCGAGATGGGCGGGACGATGACCGCCGCGGATCTCCGCGAGCTCGACGCCGAGTGGGTCGATCCCATTTCGACGACGTATCGCGGGTGGGACGTGTACGAGCTGCCGCCGAACACGATGGGCATCGCCGCGCTGATGATGCTGAACCTGATGGAAGAGTTCCCGCTTGCGCGCTACGGCTTTCACAGCGCGCGCGCGCTGCACGTGATGATCGAGGCGAAGAAGCTCGCCTACGCCGACATGCTGCAGTACGTCGGCGACCCGCGGTTCACGCGGGCGCCAATCGACGCGATGCTGGACAAGGCGCTCGCGCGGACACGCGCCGGCCGCATCGATCCGCAATCGGCCGCGCGCGACGTTCAGCCCTCGGTATTCGATGGCCTCACGACGTCGGTGGGCGGCGACACGATCTATCTCTCCGCGATCGACCGGCAAGGCAGCATCGTGTCGATGATACAGAGCATCTACGAGGGCTTCGGCAGCGCGATCGTTCCGCGGGGGACAGGCTTCGCGCTGCACAATCGCGGGGCGCTGTTCACGCTCGACGAGACGCACCCCAATGCCCTCGCGCCGCGCAAGCGCCCGCTGCACACGATCATCCCGGCGTTCATGCAGAAGGGGGACCTCAGGATCGGCTTCGGAATCATGGGCGGCTTCAACCAGGCCCAGGCCCACGCGCAGTTTGTCGCCAACATCGTCGACTACGGCCTGGATATCCAGCAGGCGCTCGAAGCGGGCCGCTTCACGAAAGCGACGTTCGCCGGCGCCGACGTCAGCGTGGAGGCGCTCGTGCCCGAGCCCGTCAGGCACGAGCTCGCGGCGCTCGGCCACGAGGTGACGACTGTGCCGCCGCGGACCGGCACGTTCGGTTACGGTCAGGCGGTGATGAGCGACGGTTCCGGTGTGCACTTCGGCGCGTCGGAGCCGCGGCACGACGGCGCGGCCACTCCGGAAGCGCCGGCGGTGTTCGATCGCGGGCAGCGCTGATCGGATACCAGTGCCCGGTGCCGGACGCCAGTGCCGGTTCAAGCACGACGACTCCCGCGAACAACTTTTTCGAACCGCGTCGGGCGGGTGAAAACGTAGCCATCGCCATCCTCGTGCCGCGTGGACGAAGAGCCCTCTTATGACTGTCTAACCGATTCCATATAACTCTTTTCGTTGACTCCTCCGAGCGCCCCCCATAGAGTCGCGCACGCGTTGCCCGATCCAATCGCCAGGTGCACTCGACACAGGTCATGTGTCGACCGTCAGCGATCACGCTAAGGTCAAGTCACAGCTAACCGTCCTACCTCAAGGAGGCCCGTTATGAAAGCGAGAACGGTCGTTTCCCTTCTGTCGGCCCTGGCTTTCGTTTTACCTCTGACGATTCGGGCAAACCAGGACAGGGATCGGAGAGATGGGGATGATCGAGACGATCGAGACAATCGAGGCAGTGAGCATCACAAACACAATGTGCAGACGCCGGTGCGTCTCCTCGGCGTGATCCCGGTGCCAGGCAACCCCATCACGAGCGCAGACATCGCCTGGGTCGATCCGGGAACCGAGCGGTACTATTTTGCCGACCGGTCGAACTTCGGCGTGGATATCATCGACGCCGAGAGCAATTTCTTCGTGGGCCGCGTCGGCGGAATGGCCGGCCCCTTGCCAAGCGGCGGCGGGACTGTCCTGACCAACGGCCCGGGCCCGAACGGCGTGCTGGTGACGCCGAACCGGAAGTTATGGGCTGGAGACGGCAACAGCACCGTGCGGGTGGCCGACGTCGACCCGGACTCACCCAACTACCTGAACATCCTCGGATCGACCAGCACGAACATTCCGGCGTGTGACGACGGCGTGGCCCATTACTGCGGTCGCGCGGACGAACTGGGGTTCGATCCGAAAGATCACGTCATTCTGGTTGCCAACAACGCGCCGCGCTCCGTCGCCGCACCGCACGGCCCCACCGACCCGTATGCCACGTTCATTTCTTCCACGCCTCCTTACGCGGTGCTCGGCCATCTCATTTTTGCGGGCGCCGGTGGATTGGAGCAGCCGCTGTGGGATAGCGAGCTCCGGAGATTCTGGCTCACCGTGCCGGGACCAACCGGAGGCAAGCCGGCGATCGCTCGGATCGATCCCCTCAGCATGCACATCGACAAGACGTACACGCTCGACTGCCTGGCGCTGACGGGCGCGGCGAGCGCGAGCATCACGGGCATCGCGCTTGCGCCGTTCCAGCATCTGCTGGTGGCGGCGTGCGGCAAGCCCATTGTCATGAGCGCGCTGACCGGCCACGTGTTCAACGTCATCACGCAGGTCGGGGGCGGTGATGAGGTGTGGCACAATCCAGGCGACGGCCGTTTCTACGTCACGGGCGCCGACACCGCCACCACGGTGCAATCGCTCGGCGTGATCGATGCGGAAACGAGCACGTGGCTGCAGAATGTACCCGACATCAGAGGCAAGAACCCCGCGGCCTTTGCGGAGAACAATCACATCTTTACCATCGTGCAAATCACGGCCGCGATGGCCGCGGCCCCGGCGACCGACAACAGCACGTGCTCGCAGTTTGGCCTTACGGGCAGGGGATGCATCGCCGTCTTCGGGCACACCGGCGACGACGACAGGTAATGCCTGGACTATGAGTCGAGAGCGCGGGCGAGCGCGAACAGCCCGCGCCAGATGTGACATCGCTTCTCTACTAACCGCGGAGATCGCGGAGACCGCAGAGTAATGCTGTGTTCTCTGCGCTCTCTGCGAACTCTGCGGTTTCTGACCGGATTATTTCGCCGTCGCCGGGACGGCGAGCGGCGCGGTCTTCACGGCGGCAGCGGAGGCGCGCAGGCCGAAGGCGATCATCGCCGCGAGCAGCGCCAGGATGGCACTGCCGTAGAAGCACGCCGTCCAGGTCCCGAAGCGCTCATACAGCAGCGCGGCGACGCCGCCGCCGATGATCGACGCGACGCCCTTTGCCGAATACATCACGCCGTAGTTCGCCGTCGCGGACCGCGTGCCGTAGTAGTCCCCCACGAGCGACGGGAACAGCGAGAACACTTCGCCCCACGTGAAGAACGTGAGCACGAGCGTGATCGTGAACAGCGTGCCCGACAACCGGCCGACCGTCAGCACGAGCATGAGACACACGGCCTGCAGCGTGAACGCGATGCCCATCGCAAGCTCGCGCCCGATCTTGTCCGAGACCCATCCCCAGGAAATGCGGCTCGCGCCGTTGGCCAGCGCGTTGAGCGAGGTCGCCATGGCGAGCGCGGCCGCCGGGATGCCCCACGACGCGGCCATCGGGCCCGCGTTGGCGGTGACGAGGAGGCCGCCGGTCGCCATCATCACGAACATCGCGTAGAGCATGTAGAACTGCGGCGTGCGCAGCATCTCTCCAGTGGTGAAATCGCGCCGGCCGAGCTGCGAGGCGCCGGCCGTGGCCGCAGCCGCCGCGGGCGCCGTCGTCCGCGCCGGCGGATGGCGCAGGAACTGCGCGACCGTCAGAATCACGAGACCCTGAAACACGCCGGTGGTCACAAACGCCGTCCTGTAGCCCTGGTGCTGAATCATCGATGCGATGAACGGGATGAACAGCGCCGTGCCGCCGCCGAATCCGGCCGCGATGATGCCGGCTGCGAGCCCGCGCTGCCTGGTGAACCATTTCAGCGCCGACCCCATGCAGCCGCCGTAGACGAGCGCGGCGCCGATGCCGGCGATGACGTACATCGTGTAGAGCATCGGGAGCGTAGTCACCAACCCGAGGCCGCCCCAGCCGATGCCGCACAACACGCCGGCGATCGTGATGAAGACGCGAGGCCCCAACCTGTCGATGAGAAAGCCCTGGGCAGGCTGCACCCACGTCTGAAACAGGATGAACAGCGTGAACGCCCACTGGATGTCGGACAGCTTCCAGCCGGTTCCCTGCTGCATCGGCTTCACGAACAGCGTCCACGAGTACTGCAGGTTCGCGATCATGATCATCGCGATCACCGACGCCACGAGCTGAAACCAGCGATTGTCGATCTTCACGGAATCCTCCGCTCGGCTAGAGCGTTCGCGCTACGGGTTGTGGAGAAGCGTGCAGCTACTTCCGCTCAGCTCAAACTGCTACTTCCGCTCGGCTGAAACTGCCGCGCTACGGGTCTGGCGAGGAGCCTCCGCTCTGGTGTTTCGCATCCGGCGCTCTCGAGCCAGGGCGGAAAGGCTCCGCTACGTGCGACCCCGTTTTTCATCCAGCATCTTCGCACAGGCGTACACGGTTCGTGTAGCCGGCATCGGCACGCCGAGCCGCTCGCCGAGCTCGACGACCGCGCCGACGATCGCCTCGAGCTCCATCGGCCGCCCGGCCTCGACATCCTGCAGCATCGAGGTCTTGTGCGCACCAACTTTTTCGGCGCCGACCATCCGCTGGTCGATCGAGATCGGCAGCTCGATGCCCAGCTTCGCGGCCACTGCTTCGGTCTCGGCCATCACCGCGCGAGCCACCGACGACACGTCCGGATGCCGCACCAGCTCTTCGAGCGTCCCGCCCGTCAGCGCGCTGATCGGGTTGAAGGCGACGTTCCCGAGCAGCTTCACCCAGATTTCCTGACGGAGTCGCGTCGTGACCGGCGCCCGCAAGCCGGCCCCAATCAACACCTGGGCGAGCGCTTTCGTCCGCTCCGTGCGCGTCCCGTTCGGCTCGCCGAGGCTGAGGCGATTGCCTTCGGTATGGTGAATGACGCCGGGCTCGGCGATGTCCGTCGAGAAATACGCGAGCGATCCGACGACGCGCCCGGGATCGATCGCCTTTGCAATCACGCCGCCAGGATCCACGCGCTCGAGATGCAGGCCGTTCAATTCGCCCGCGTAGTTCTGGAAATACCACCACGGAATGCCGTTCTGTGTGCTGACCACCACCGTCTCGGGACCCAGCAGCGGCCCCAGCTGCGGCGCCAGGATCGTCAAGCTGTGCGCCTTCACGCCGAGGACAATCACGTCGGCGCGGCCGATCGCGTTCAGGTCCCCGGTCACTTCTGGCTTGACCTCGAAGTCGCCGTCGGGGCTCACCACGCGAAGGCCGCGTTCCTGCATGGCCGTCAGATGCGGACCGCGCGCGAACAACGCGACGTCGGCGCCCGCCCGGACGAGCCGCGCGCCGATGTAACCGCCGATGGCCCCCGCGCCGGCGATTGCGATTCTCACGAGGCTTTGTTTCTATACGTCTTCGCGACTACGCCGCGCTGAATCTTGCCGGTGGCGGTGCGCGGGATGGCGTTCGTGATGTGAATGTGCTTCGGCCGCTTGTAGTCGGCCAGGTGCTCCCGGCAGTACGCGATCAGATCCGATTCGGTGACCGCCTCCCGCACGACGACCGCGGCCGCGACTTCCTCGCCCCACGTCCCATGCGGCACGCCGAAGCACACGGCTTCCGCGACAGCCGGATGCGCGAGCAGCACCTCGTCGATCTCGCGGGGCGAAATCTTCTCGCCGCCACGATTGATCAGCTCCTTGATCCGCGCCACGAGCGTCAGGTAGCCGTCGGGATCGAGGTAGCCCTTGTCGCCGGTGCGGAACCATCCATCGACGAACGATGTCGCGTTGGCCTCCGGATTGTTCTCGTAGCCGCGTATGACGTTCGAGCCCTGTATGACGACCTCGCCTCGCTCTCCCGGCGGGCAGTGCCGGCCGCGCGCGTCCATGATGCTGATGCGCACGTCCGTGCCGCAGCCGACCGATCCGGGCTTGCGCTTCGCCGGTGGGAGCGGATTGGACGTCATCTGATGCGCCGCTTCCGTCATGCCGTAGGCCTCGAGCACCGGCGCCCCGAATGCCGCTTCGAGCGCGTGCATCGCCCGAGGCGGCAGCGACGCGCTGCACGATCGAATGAAGCGCAGGCGCTCGGTGCCGGACGGCCGGCGCCCGGTCGGATCGGCCGCCCGCGCCAGCAGGAGCTGGTGCAGCGTGGGCACCGCCGAATACCAGGTCACCCCGTGATCCCTGGCGACGCGCCAGAACGACAGCGGCCTGAATCCGTTCGGCAGGACAACGGTGCCGCCGGTTGCGAGCGTGGCGAGTGTGGAGGCCACCAGGCCGTGCACGTGAAACAGCGGCATCACGCACAGCGACACATCGTCGGGCCCGAGCGCGTAACATCGCGCGATGTTGCCAGCCGAAATCGACAGGTTCGCATGCGAGAGCGGCACGCGCTTGGGACGGCCGGTGCTGCCGCTGGTGTGCAGCACGAGCGCGACCTCGTCTACCGCAGGCGGCGGGACGGATCGCCGGCCAGGCACCCCCGACGTGTTCGACAGCGTCACAGTGCCCGCCGGATCCATGTCTGCGACGAGAATCCGGACGCGATCGCCGGCGGCGCGCCGAGCGTCTTCACCGGCGTCGGGTGGAAGGATCAACACGCGCGCGGATGTGTCGTCGAGGTAGAACCGGAACTCGTCTTCCGTGTACGCGGGGTTCAGCGGTGCCGCCGTCCCCGCTATCGATGCGGCCAGGAACGAGACGACCATCGGCAGACCGTTCGGGAGAGCGATGCCGAGGCGGTCGCCGCGGCCGATGCCGGCTGCCGCGAGCTGTTCGGCCATGGCCTGCACCTGATCGCGCAATGCGCCGTAGGTGATGCGAATGTGCTGTTCCGGAAGAATGATCGCGGTCTGCGGCGCCGGACCGTGCCCGAGCAGCTCGAGCAGCGTGAACGGCCCCGCGGGCGTCGGTGGCGAGGCGCTCATGATGGCTTCACCAGTGTGACCATTTCGGGGCCGTGAAGCTATGAGGACCCTTTAGACTCTCAGAGTTGCCCGCGACCCTTCGGCTTGCCCCCATTGATGATTCCCGATGATGCCACGGCAGGAATTGACCTCGACAGGATTCGGGTGTATACGCCATGGCTGCATAAGGTGTCTTTATGAAATCAACCGGGTCGGTGCTGGCGGCCGTGGTGTTCGGTTTCACCAGTGTGGCCCTTTCCGCCGGGGCTTCGGAGCGCGGGGGGCAGGATCGGACCGCGCGGACGCCGGCGCGCGCGACGAAGAATCCTCTCGACGGCAACCGGGACGCGATTCAGGGTGGCGCCGTGAAATTCCGCACGCGATGCGCCGGCTGTCACGGGCCTGACGCGCGAGGGTATATCGGGCCCGATATCTCCGGGCGGTGGGCATCCGGCGACACCGACGATCACATCTTCGATATCGTTCGGCGCGGGGTGCCCGGCACCGACATGCCCCCTGCCGATCCGCTGCGGGTGCCAGACCGCGAGATCTGGCAGGTCCTCGCGTACCTGCGCACGCTGGCTCCGGCTCCGAGCACGCCCGCATCCGGCGACGCTCAGAACGGCGAGCGGATCTTCAGCGCCAACTGCAGCAGTTGTCACATGGTGAACGGACGCGGCGGGCAACTCGGTCCGGATTTGTCGCGGATCGGATCGGGCCGGCCGCGCGCCGTGCTGCTGAAAAAACTCCGCGGCACGAGCGACAACGTCCGGTCCGGATATGAGGCCGTCACGCTCGTCACGCGCGACGGCCAGCGGATTCGCGGCGTGAAGAAGAACGAGGACGAATTCTCAATCCAGATCATGGACATGCGCGAGCGGCTTCAAGGCTATCTGAAAACGAACCTGACCGAGGTCGTGAGTGAACCGCGTTCGCTGATGCCGGTCTACGGCGCCGAGCGGCTGAACGATCGTGACCTCGACGATCTCCTGCAGTATCTGGGCACGCTGCGCCGGGTGGACGCGGATCGTCATTGATCGGAGTCAGAGCAGGGTCAGACCCGGTCTGATCCCATGGATGTTCAGAGGAGAGGATATGCGCGCATTCATTCGTCGCACGTTTCAGCTGGCGGCCGTGCTCGTGGCCGCAAGCACGTGGACCGTCGCCGCGCAGCAGGTGGCCGCGCCGCAGGTCACGCCGCAGGATTTGCGCGAGGGCCTGAGGAATGCATCGCGATGGCTCACCTACTCGGGCGACTACACGAATCAGCGGCACAGCCCGCTGACACAGATCACGCCGCAGAACGTGCAGCGCCTCACCGCGCAATGGGCCTTCCAGACCGATACGCTGGGCAAGTTCGAAGCGACGCCGCTCGTGGTCGACGGCATCATTTACGTCGCTGGACCGCTCGACATCGGGTGGGCGATCGACGCACGGACCGGTCGGCAACTCTGGCGCTATCGGCGTGACCTGCCCGCCGGTCTGATCGCCTGCTGTGGGCTGGTCAACCGGGGGTTTGGCGTGCTCGGGGATCGCCTGTTCAAGACCACGCTCGACGCGCACGTCGTGGCGCTCAGCATGAAAACCGGCGCGATTCTCTGGGACACCGCCATGGAGAACTACCGGAACGGCTACAGCGGAACCGCGGCGCCGCTGGTCGTGAACGACAAGGTCATCGTCGGAATGGCTGGCGCCGAATACGGCGTGCGCGGCTTCATCGATGCCTACGACGCGCAGACGGGGAAGCGGAGCTGGCGGTTCTTCACCACGGCGGGGCCCGACGATCCGGGCCACAGCACGTGGCGAGGAACAGATCCAAAGGCATGGGAGAAAGGCGGGGGATCGACGTGGGCGACCGGCGCGTACGATCCGGAGCTGAACCTCGTGTACTGGGGCACCGGCAACGCGGGGCCTGACTACGACGGGAGCGCGCGTGAAGGCGACAACCTCTACACCGCGTCCATCGTGGCGCTCGACGCCGATACCGGCCGGCTGCGCTGGCACTATCAGTTCACGCCGCACGACGTATGGGACTGGGACTCGACCCAGAATCCGGTCCTGGCCGACCTGACGATCGGCGGTCAGCCGCGCAAGGTCGTGATGTTCGCGAACCGCAATGGCTTCTTCTATCTCCTCGACCGGGCGACGGGAAAACTGATCAGGGGAAAGCCGTTCATCGAGACGAGCTGGGCGAAAGAGATTCAACCCAACGGGCGCCCCATGCTCCTCCCGAACAGCATCCCGAGCGAAGAGGGAACGCGGATATGTCCCGATCAGAGTGGCGGGACCAACTGGATGCCGCCGTCGTTCGACAAGGCGCTGGGCCTCTTGTTCGTCACCGCGCGCGAGTCCTGCGGCATCTTCTTCACGTGGAAAGACGACTACAACCCCGGCGACAGCTATCGCGGCGGCGCGGTCCAGCGGGTCGGCGATCGTCAGATCAGCGCCTTGCGCGCGATCGACGTCGCGACCGGCGAGCGGCGCTGGGACTTTCCCTACGCGAGCCAGTCATGGGCCGGCGTGTTGTCGACTGCCTCCGGCCTTGTGTTCGCTGGCTCCTCCGGCAACTTCATGGCGTTCGACGCGCGCACCGGAAAAAATCTCTGGCATTTTCAGACCGGGTCCGCTCTGTATGCGGGCGCGATCACCTACATGGTCGATGATCGCCAGTACGTCCTTCTGCCCTCCGGCACCACGCTGACGGCCTTCGCCCTGATGAGCGCTTCCAATTGAACCGCTGAATCTCGCTGTCTCTTCCGCAACGGTCGCCGCGACACGTCGGAGTCCTTGTCGAAAGGAAGGGAACGATGCGACGGAACCGGACGATGGTGAGTCGAATTGTCGGCTTGCTGGCTCTCCTGATTTGCCTGCTGACAACCAGAAACGCCGTCGCTCAGGGCGGAGATGGCAGCCTCCGTGGAACCGTCAAGGACAGCCAGGGCGGCGCGTTGCCCGGCGTCACCGTGACGGCCACCAGCGCGATGATGCTCACGCCGAGCGTCACCGTGACGGACGGCTCCGGCAATTACCGCCTGATCAACCTGCCGCCAGGCACGTTCAGGGTGACGGCGGAGCTGGCCGGGTTCTCGCTGTTCCGGCGCGAGGGCATTCTGCTCCGCGCGGCAAGCAACTTCCAGGTGGACATCACGATGGAGATTGGCGCGGTGTCGGAGACCGTCACCGTTTCGGGCGACGCGCCGATGCTCGAGGTGTCCAAACCGAGCAGCGTGCTGACCATCGACGCCGAGTTCCAGAAAGAAGCGCCCGTCGTCGAAGGCAAGTTCTGGAGCGACTTTCTGATGCTGACGCCGGGCGTCATCTCGCGGCCGCACAACGACGCGAGCGGGCGTCAGAACTACTTCGGCAACGCGGTCGAGCACCGGGACGCCGTGACGCTGATGGAAGGGTTGTATGCAGGCAACTACAACGACTTCAACATCAACCGCACGGGTCTGAGCTCCGAAGCCATTCAGGATACGGAAGTCAAGACCGGCGGCGTCGATGCGGCGTCGCCGATGGGCTACGGCCTCGTGATCAACATGCTCAGCAAGAGCGGAGGAAACCAGTTCCACGGCACCGGAGTTTTGGGGTATCAGCCGTTCAGCTGGAACGCCAACAACATCAGTCTGGGAACACCCGCCACGCGGCAGGTGCATCAGTACGATGTGTCGTTTGGCGGACCGATCAGGAAGGACAAGACGTGGTTCTTCGGCGCCATCCGCTACACCGACAACAAGAGCGGAACCGGCCGCACGCAGGAACAGCTGTCGTATCACCGCGCGTTCTATCCCGATTTACCGTTGGGCGACAACACCATCACCGGTTACCAGCCGTGGGTGAAGGTCACGACGAAGCTGAGCGCCAACCACGATCTGGCGCTGATCTATCAGGCTGACCGGCTCCTGCTGAACGTCGTCGGGGCGGAGGACTACGAGCAGGTCGAAGTCCTCTCCACCGGTGGACCGATGTTCGGCGGCAAGCTCACGTCGGTATGGGGCCCGCACCTGACGACCACGTTCTCCGCCAGCTACAACACGAAGGGCGGCAACAATCTCGATAGTTACGCGTACGACAAGCAGGGGCCGCTCATCAACGTGCATCGGGAAGCCTTCGTCAATCAGGGAGTGCTCGAGGGATCCGGACTCCTCCTCCGAGGGGGACAATGGTCGTCGACCGCGTGCAGCGCCTGCTTCGACCTCGACACCTCTTCGATCACGATGATGCGCGGAGACGTGACCTACTACAAGGAAGGTTGGGGCGGGTCACATCAGATCCAGAGCGGCTTCCTGGCCATGCCGCGGAGCATCTACGACAAGAACGTCCGGTACCTCGACAACGGGTTCATCGTCGAGGAGCGGAGGATGGTGAATCCCGCGAACGCCGCCGCCGGAACCGTACCTTTCCACCGGCAGTACATCATCGGTGATCTGAATCTCGATCAGTCGAGTGGACGGGACAAGGACATCGGGTTCTACGCGCAGGACAGTTGGAGAGCGGGCTCACGCCTGACCACGACACTCGGTGTTCGAGTGGATCTGGTCCGGCGCTTCGACGTGCTCCGGAATCTCGATCGGCAGTCGAGCACGGAAGTGGCACCGCGCCTGGGGTTCTCGTATCTGCTGACGTCGGACGCCAGAAATGTGCTGCGCGGGACGTTCGGCAAGTACCACCAGCAGTTGATGGGCACGCGCAATCCGGTTCCATCATTCGGCGGCAACGACGCGCAGGGGTTGCGCAACGAGTACGATCTGGATGCAAACGGCAGCTTCGAGACAATCATCGTGACGCCGCCCGTGGCGACGACGATCTCGAGCCTTCAGTTCGATCCGGCCCTTCATCAGCCCAGCTTCGACGAGTGGACCGCCGGCTACCGGCGGCAGTTCGCCGGCCAGATTGCCATGGACATCGGGGCCATCGTGAAGGTCAACCATGATCAGTACGCGCAGGTGGACATCAACGGCTTCTATCCCGATGGGCCGGGCAAGCCGTTCGGTGGATTCGGCAGGGTGGATCCGAACCAGGGCTTGCTGTATCAGCTCACCAACAACACGTGGAGCACCACACACTACCGCGCCCTTCAGGCCACGGTCACGAAGAACATGACGAACGGGTTCCAGCTGTTGTTCACGGCGCAGCGCCAGTGGCAGCACCTCGAAGGCACCTGGAACCCTTCAGACCCGGCGAAGTTCATTCAGCCGGACGCGTTCGACAACAACAAGAACATCTGGCGGACCGATGGCGTGCAGGATCAGAACAGCCTGGCCACCGGGAATTCGCTGGTCAACAACCCGATGTGGAATCCGTACTCGGTGCGCATGGCTGCGACGTGGCACGCCCCGTGGGACGTGGTGGCGTCGGGAAGCTACACGGTGGTCGCGGGGAACTGGACCGGGCCGGTCATCAATCAGCTCCCGTCCAACAGCCCGCTGATCACCGTGTTCGGACCGTCGACGGTGGTCTCCTCGACGGGGGTGAGGCAGTCGAACCCGCTGGCCACACGCATCCGGTTCTTATATCCGACGCGCGGCGAGGGCCAGCCCAGAGCGCCCGACGTCCACATCGTCGGGATCAAGCTCGGGCGGCGCATCGGCGTCGGTGCGGGTCGCAGCGTGGAGGTCTCGGGCGAGGTCTTCAACCTGCTCAACGCCGGGAATTTCACGGAGTACAGCCGCCAGGGCGCGAACCGGTTCTACAACCCGCAGACGTTGGCGACCTACACCAATCCGCAGACGCCACGGGCGGCGACGTTCCAAGTCACCGCCCGGTTTTGAAGTTTGCCTAAAAAAGGCGCCGTACCCCTTTTCAATCTGCAATCTAGTGTGCCCGTGCCCTACCGGCCCGGATCGAGATCGCGGATGACGATGTGCAACACTTGTCTCACGACTTTCGCGTCGCGCTCGGAAACCGGGCCGCCGGATTCGGCGACGGCTCGATACGTCCGCGCGATCGGCGGCAGTCGCGCGCAGCCGCCTCGAATCAGCCCGCTCTTCTCGGCCGCCGCAATGCGCATATCGAACGAACAGTTGGAGAGGCGGCGTGTCATTTCGGATTGCGGATCGCGGACTGCGGATTGAGATTGCGGATCGGAGACCGAGGATTGAATTGACGAATCGAATCCGCACTGCGCAATCCGGGATCCGCAATGTTCCAGAGCGTCGGTGATGATCGCTTCGAGGACACCGCACGACATCATGAACGCCCGTTGAAAGTCGCCGTCCTCGAGCGCGCGGCCGCTGTCCACGAACGCCTGCTCGAGAACGGGACGCAGCTGTGCGTCGTGCACGAATTCGAAACGGCGCCTGACCGGCGCCTCGGTGGACGACGCCACCGCAACATCGTCCATCCGGACGAGCGACGCGCCGGCAGCCGCGAGGACCTCGAGAATCCGGTCCACGATCTCCCCCACGTTCGCCTCGACGACCGCGCCGCCTTCCGCCGATCGAATGAGGAGCGCACCACTGAACGCGCGGGAGAGCCAGTGCGCCTTGCTGCCGCCGGAGAGCTGGTGGATCGCCGCAGCCGACGCCTGCTGCCACACGCGGGCGGCCGCCAGTACGGGTGGATCGTCGGGATGGGCCGCCAGCGCGTCGCTGAGCTGCCGGCCGCGGCGAGTCAGCTCGTCGAGCTGACCGAGCGCGAAGTCGCGCTGCGCGCGCAGGGTGTCATCCATGGGATGTCTGCTGCAGGAGATCGGCGATCTGATCGATGTGTTCCCGCATCGCCCGCGACGCGCCGTCGCCGTCGCCATGGCGCAGCGCCGCCACCACGGCCTCGTGTCCTCTGAGCGATCGCGCCGGGCGGCCTTTCTGCTTCAAGGTGAGCCTGCGCGACTCCACGAGCAGATCGTTCAGCGTGGCCATGATGCTGACGACGATGCGGTTGCGCGTGGCGCGCGCGAGGGACGCGTGAAAGGCCGTGTCCTCGGCGATCGCCGACCGGCCGGCTTTGAGCTTGCCCCGCTGCGTCTCCAGGATGCGCTGGAGATCGGCGAGGTCTTCTCCGGTGATGCGCGTCGCGGCGACCCGGGCCACGGCGGGCTCGAACATCCGGCGAACGTCCAGCAGCTCGTCCTGCAGATCGTGCCGGTAGCTCAGGACGGAGGCCAGCGGCGCGACGAGCCGGTCGACGTCCAGCTCCTGCGGAAACGTGCCCTGGCCGTGGCGCGTGACGATCAGGCCGATCGTCTCCAGCGTGCGGAACGCGTCGCGGACCGATCCGCGGCTCACGCCGAATCGTTCGGCCAGCTGGCGTTCTCCGGGCAGCGGCCGGCCGGGCGGGAATGCGCCGTCGAGCATCAGCTCGCGGATGCGGTCGGCGATCTCCTCGGCGATCCGCGTCTTCTTGATCGGCTCGATCAGGCCTTTGTGGGCGCCGGCGGCCCGGCGCCGGGAGGAAGCCCCGACGGCATCAGCGCGCTTGACACGACCGGAAGCGGATGTCAGACTCACTCGCCTAACTGGTTCGACCACCGGGCCACTTTAACACATTGTTGATTGTTGAGTGTTGATTGCTGATTTATTGCAGATTGGGGATGCCGATTGGGGATTGCAGATTGCGGATCGTGACTTGAGACGGCCAATCTGCAATCCAATCAACAATCAATCAGCAATCTGCAATCAGCAATCTGCGATACGAGGAGCGTTTGAAGTTCATCACCTCCGGCTCCCCGCGGATCGTGTCCCGCGCGATCGAGGACTACGCCAGCGGCGAGGGCCACGTCACCGCGATCGTCGTGCCGTGGGAGAGCGACGAGACCACGCTGAGCATGGCGGTCACCGCGGTCAGGCGCGACGGATGGGCCATCGAGCACACCAACCTGGGCACGATCCGCCTGATTGACACGGGCCGCGAGCGGACCGAAGTGGTCATCGCCGCCGCGACGCCGGACCATCCCGAGCATCAGAAGCTCGCCGCCGTCTTCGACCGCTTCGCGCGTCAGATCCAGAGCCGGTTGCAACCCGAGCCGCAGGAACCCCAGGAGCGATGACGACCCCGCCCGGCGATCTCCGCGCGAGTGAACCGGTGCCCGCGACGCTGGCCACGACGCTGACGCTCCGCGTGGCCGAAGCGCGCGTCGAGGACATCGGCCACGCGATTGCGCGGCTGGCGCCGGACGACCTCGTGCGCGCCGGCGCGCGGCCCGGCGACATCCTGAAGATCACCGGCACGACGGTCGCCGTCGCGCGCGCGGAGCTGTCGGAACAGGGACAGGAAGGCCTGATTCAGATCGACGGCACGGCGCGCAGCAACTGCGGCGCGGGGCTGGAGGAACAAGTGGCGGTGGCGACGGTCGAGTTTGCGCAGGCGGTCGGGATCCGCCTCTCGCCGCTCTGGGCGGGAGCCGCGCCCGCGATTATCGCCCCCGAACGCATGCTCGAGGATCTGCAAGGCGTCCCGGTCGTCGCCGGCTGCGTGGTGCGCGTGCCCACCTATGCGAAGGCGGTGAACTTTCAGGTCGTGCGCACGATTCCCGCCGGACCGGTGGTCGTCGGCGAGCGCACCGACATCCGGCTCGTGGACGGGGAGCAGACCGCATCGCGCGCGCCCGCGGTGTCCTATGAGGACATCGGCGGGCTGGAGCGCGAGGTCGCGCGCGTCCGCGAGATCGTCGAGCTGCCGCTGAAGCACGCGCGCATCTTCGAGCGCCTCGGGATCCTCGCGCCGAAGGGCGTGCTGTTGTATGGCCCCCCCGGCACGGGCAAGACGCTGCTCGCCCGCGCGGTCGCGGCCGAGAGCCGCGTGCACTTCATTCACCTCAACGGCCCCGAGATCATGCGGAAGTTCTACGGCGAGAGCGAGGCCAGGCTCCGCGAGGTCTTCGAGGAAGCCGCGCGCCGCGCGCCGGCGATCCTCTTCATCGACGAGATCGACGCGGTGGCGCCCAAGCGCTCCGACGTGGCCGGCGAGGTCGAGAAGCGCGTCGTGGCGCAGCTCCTGAGCCTGATGGACGGCTTCGTCTCGCGCGGTCAGGTCATCGTCATCGGCGCCACCAATATCCCCGAGGTCCTCGACCCGGCGCTCAGGCGGCCCGGGCGCTTCGATCGCGAGATCGAGATCGGCGTCCCGAACACGCAAGCGCGCCTGCAGATCCTCAAAATCCACTCGCGCGCCATGCCGCTCGGGCCCGACGTCGACCTGCGGGAGATCGCCGATCATTCCCACGGCTTCGTCGGGGCCGACCTCGAGGCGTTGTGCCAGGAGGTCGGCATGATCGCCCTCCGGCGCTTCCTCTCGTCGGTTCGCCTGCGGCCGGATACGACGCTGGATGAATCGGCCGATCTGGGCGCGCTGCAGGTGACGCGCGACGACTGCCTCGCCGGACTGAAGGAAGTGGAGCCGAGCGCGACGCGGGAGTTCTTCATCGAGAAGAGCACGGCGACGTTTGCGTCGCTCGGAGGGCTCGACGAGGTGAAGCGGCTGCTCGACGCAGTGGTCGAGCATACCCACCTGCGCAGCGACATCTACGCGCAGGTCGGGCTGACGCCGCCGCGCGGCATCCTTCTCGTCGGACCGTCGGGGATCGGGAAGTCCGCCATGGCGCGCGCGCTCTCGGGTGAAAAACAGATCCCGCTCATCGCGATCGACGGCCCGCAGTTGTACTCGAAGTGGCTCGGGGAATCGGAGAAGGCGCTGCGCGAAGTGTTCAAGAAGGCGAGACGGGCGGCGCCCTGCCTGCTCTTCTTCGACACCATCGACGCGGTCGCGCCGCGGCTGGGCGGCGATTATTTCGGCGCCGACGTCTACCAGCGGATTCTCAGCCAGCTGCTGCGCGAGATCGACAATCTGCGCGACGTCACGGGCGTGATCCTGCTGGCGGCCACCAATCGCCCCGAGCGCGTCGAGCCGGCGCTCTTGCGGAGCGGGCGGTTCGACTATATCGTTCGCTTTGCCAAACCGGACGCGGCCGATCGCGGAGCCATCTTCCGGCTCTGTTGCCGGCAGGTGCCGCTCGCGCCGGACGTCGGGATCGAGGCGCTGGCCGAGCGGACCGAAGGCCTCACGGGCGCCGACCTCGAAAGCCTGTGCAAGAAAGCGACGCTCCTGGCGATTGCGGGTTACCAGAGCGATCCGCGTGGCCGTCCCTTCGCCGTGCACGCGCGCGATTTCGACGCGGTGCTCGACTCCGGCGGCTTCAGCGCTCAGAATCCGGACCCTGGAACGCCGAACGTCGAACGTCGAACCTCGAACGACAAGGATCGCCCATGAGCTATACGGAACTGACTGTCTGGACCCGCGGCATCATCATGGACAAGGAAGGCCGCGACATCGTCAACTCGATCGCCGCTGCCGGACGACTCGAAGGCAAGTTCGCGCAGGCGATGGAAAACTACGTCGACAACCCCGATCGTACCAACGCGCCCACCCGCAAGTACTGCCGTCTCAGCGAGAGCGAAATCGAAAACGCGCTCACCTACGAGAACGAGCAGCCGAACATCGTCGTGCTGGTCGAACAGACGATGGTGAAGGGCTGGGATTACATGCGGGGGATGCCGCCGGGCGGCACGCTCGTCATCAACACCCATTACACACCGGACTACATGATCCGGTTCGTGCCCAAACCCGAGCGGCTGTCGCAGCTCGTGTGCGTCGACGCCGCGAAGCTGGCCGACCACAAGTGGCTCTACTACCGGCTCGGCGAGCTCGGCCTCGACCGCCTGTCCACGGAAGGCGCGGCTGAGCGAAACAAAGCGATCGCGCCCGACATCGCCGCTCCGCTGATCGCCGCCGTCGTCAAGACGACCGGCATCGTGAAGATCGAGACGATCGAGCCGATGATCGCGAACAAAGCGGCATTCAACGCCGCGTTCAAGGAACTGCACATCCTGCCGCTGGGGCAAGCTGTGGCGTAGCACGACAGTGGAACGTCGAACGTAGAATTTATCGAGACAAGGATTCATTCATGTCGACAAAAGGCACTCATATTCCCGACTGGCTGCAGGTACCCTTTGCGGGCATCACGCCGGCGCCGTCGCAGCAAAAAGGGCAGGACCTGTTTCCGACCGGCAACTGGCGCGCGATTCGGCCGGTGTATCGGGACAAGATGCCGCCGTGCAACAACGCGTGCGGCACCAACGAGAAGATTCAGGGCTATCTCGACCTCGTGAAGCGCGGCAAGTATCTCGACGCGTACGCGCTCATCAAGGAGGACATGCCGTTTCCGTCGGTCACCGGCCGCGTCTGCTACCACCCGTGCGAGCAGGCCTGCAACCGCGGGCAGTACGACGAGGCGATTTCGATTCGCGCCGTCGAGCGGTTCCTCGGCGATCTGGGACAGGCGCTGCCGCGCGACGTGGTGAAAGCCGGCCCGCCCAACGGGAAGAAGGTCGCCGTCGTCGGATCGGGCCCGGCGGGACACAGCGCGGCGTATCAGCTCGCGCGCCTCGGCTATGCGGTGACGATCCTGGAGAAGTCGCCGAAGGCCGGCGGACTCAATCGCGGCGGCATCCCCGACTGGGTGCTGCCCCAGGATGTGCTCGATCGCGAGATCGAGCGCCTCGTGGAGCTCGGCATCACGATCAGGACGAACACCGAGGTGGGCAAGGACGTCACGTGGGACGACCTGAGGAACCAGTACGACGCCTGCGTGCTGGCCGTGGGCCTCACCGAGCCGAACAGCGTGCGCGCCGAGGGCGAAGACAAGAAGGGGGTCCACTACGGACTCCCGTTCCTCCGCGACATCGGCATGGGCACCTCGAACGTGAAGCTGGGCCCGCGCGTCGCGGTCCTCGGCGGCGGCAACACGGCGATCGACTGCGCGCGCGAGGCGCTCCGTCAGGGCGCGCAGGAAGTGACGATGATCACGGTCGAGGGCAACAAGAGCGAGATGCCGTGCGTGCCGGAAGATATGCACGACATGCTCAAGGAAGGCGTCGAGCTGATGCACGGGCAGGCGGTGACTGCCGTCCTGGGCAACGGCAAGGTCGAAACGCTGCAGCTGCACCCGGCGCGCTTCAGCGGCGCCATCAACGCCTCGCCGATCACGGTCGATCGCGACGCAAAGCCCACGCGCTTTGCGGTCGACAACGTGATCATCGCAGTGGGACAGCACGCATCGCTGAGATGGCTGCCCGACGAGTTCAAGACCGAGCGGGGCACGATCAAGATCGACCGATTCGGACGGCTCGGCGACACGAAGTTCTTCGCCGCGGGTGACATCGTGCAGCTCGGGTCGGGCCAGCCTCTGATGGTGGTGAACGCGGTCGGCGACGGCAAGCGCGTGGCGTTCAACCTCGACCGGGTGCTCCGGAGCGAGCCGCTTCAGGAACGGATGGTCCCTGTCGACGTGATCACGGATCTCGCCCGGATGAACATGACCTACTTCCCGAAGTTCCCGCGCGTGCAGCAGGCGATGCTGGCCCCGGCCAGCCGCCGGCGCACGCAGGACGAGGTCATTCTGGCGTACTCGGAGGAGCAGGCGAAGGACGAGGCCAATCGCTGCTTCAGCTGCGGCACGTGCAACGCGTGCGACAACTGTTATCTGGTCTGTCCAGAGCCGTGCATCATCCGGTACGATCGATCGAACGGTCTATACAAAATCCTGGTCGACTACTGCAAAGGCTGCCGCGTGTGCATCGAGGAGTGCCCGACCGGCTGCCTCGAGGGCGTTCCCGAGCTGGACTTCGACACGGGAGTCGTCAGGATGGACACGGCATTCGCGATTACGCAAGGGCTCCACGGGCGCCAGGCGGAGGAGCTGCGACGGGTGCCGGACAGTGCGCCCAAGGACATTGAGAACTGGAGATAGCAGGACAGGGATTAGGGCTTCGGGATTAGGGATTCGTCATCTAATCCCCGTCCCCGGTCCCCAGTCCCTACGGAGTCAAGGATGGCAACTGCGCTCGAGAAGAAGAAGAAAGTCCGGATCAACGGCTGCGTCGCGGCGGCGCAGGCCGCCAAGTACGCCGACGTCGACGTCATTGCGGCCTATCCGATCCGGCCCTATACGGCGACAATGATGGCGCTGGCGCAGATGGTGGCGAACGGCGAGCTCGACGCCGAGTACATCGTGGCCGACAGCGAGCACTCGCAGTTGAGCATCGCGCACGGCGCGGCGTCCAGCGGCGCGCGCGTGTTCACCGGCAGCTCCGGCGTGGGCGTGCATTTCGCGTACGAGCTCTACTCGCCGATCTCAGGCAGCCGCATGCCGGTGCAGATGATGATTGCCGATCGGACGCTCGATCCGCCCGGCGATTTCGGGTCCGAGCACACCGACGCGCTCGCGACGCGTGACATGGGCTGGCTCATGGGCTGGTCGTGCGACGCGCAGGAAGCGTTCGACAATCATCTGATGGCGTATCGGATCGGCGAGGACCCGCGCGTTCTCCTGCCGCAGATGGTGTGCCAGGACGGGTTCTTCGTCTCGCATATCACCACCGAGTGCGAGCTGCCCGACCCGGGTCAGGTGAAGGAATTCCTCCCGCCCTACAAACATCCGTATCCGCTCGACCCGCGGCATCCGGTGTCGCACGGGCCGCAGATCATGCCGGAGCAGGGTCCACCGCTGCAGCTCGAGCGCGCCCGCGCCATGGAAGGCTCGATGCCGGTCATCGAAGAAGTGCACCGGGAGTTCGCGCGCATCTTCGGCCGCCGGTACGACGCGTGGATCGAGGAATTCATGACCGACGACGCGGACGTCGTCTTTTTTCTGCAGGGCGGTCATGCAGTGACGGCGCGCCACGCGATCCGGCACATGCGCGAGCGCGGCGCGAAGGTCGGCATGGTGCGGCTGCGCACGATCCGGCCCTACCCGTCCGATCGCGTCATGGAAGTCCTCAGCAAGTTCAAGGTGGTCGGCGTGATCGAGACCAACATGGGGCTCGGCAGCGTCAGCAGCGGCGGATCGTTGTATGCCGAGGTGTGCGGGGCGCTGTACGAAAGCGAGAAGCGGCCGCTCGTGGTCTCGTTCATGGCCGGAATGGGCGGCGAAGCGATCGTGCTGAAAGAGTTCTACTGGATGACGCAGAAAATGCTCGAAGCGCAGAAGCGCGGCAAGATCGAGAAGCGCACGCACTGGGTCGGATTCGAAGAGTAAACTATCGGCGATCGGGTGATCGGGCGATCGGCGATTGGATCGATGAAGATCGCCGATCACGAGATCGTCGATCGGAGATGTCGACCGGAGGGAGACATGCCTGCGATTGAAGTCCAACGGCAGATGCTGCCTATGCTCGGGAGCCCGAATCAGGGGGCGCGGTTCTACAACCCAGACCTGCCGCAGACCGAGCCGTTCGTGCCCGGGCACCGCACCTGCGCCGGCTGCGGGCCGTCCATTCAGTACCGGATGACCAGCAAGGCGTCGGGCGACAACACGATCCTGGTCGGACCGACCGGTTGCATGTACGTCGCCAACAGCTCGTACCTGTGCACGCCCTACAACGTGCCGTGGGCGCATACGCAGATCGGCAGCGCCGGCAGCTTCACCGCGGGCGTCGCGGCCGCCTACGAAGCGATGATCCGCAAGGGCAAGTGGAAGGGCGCGTTTCCGAACATCATCTGCGAAGCCGGCGACGGCAGCGCATCGGACATCGGCCTCGCGTCGATTTCGGGCGCGCTCTATCGCAACCACGACTGCCTGATCATCTGCTACGACAACGAGCAGTATGCGAACACCGGCATTCAGGCTTCGTCCCGGACGCCGTACGGAGGCATGACGACCTTCACGCCGCCCGGCCCGATGATCCCGGAAGCGAAGAAGCTCTTTCCCAAGGATCTCGCCCGCATGATGGCCGCGGGCCATCCCCACTGCTACGTGGCGACGGCGAGCGTGGGCTATCCGATCGACCTGATGAACAAGGTGCGCAAGGGGCTCAATCACAAAGGCGCCGCGTACCTCATGATCTACACGCCATGCCAGAAGGGGTTCGTGTACGAGACGCCGCGCTCGATCGATCTCGGCCGGCTCGTGGTCGAATGCGGGCTGTATCCGATCTGGGAATGGAACCCTGAAGCGCGCGAGTACGACTACAGCTTCCGTCCGGCGAGCATGCGGCCGGTGTCGGAGTACCTGAAGCTGCAGGGACGATTCGGCCACCTCCACGCCGATCACATCGCCACCCTGCAGAAGTTTGCCAACGAGCAGTGGCGGATGATGGATGTTGCGCTGCCGGATGCCTTGATCCGGGCGGCCGACCCGAAGGCGCTGGCGGACATGGCGGGCGCGGAGGCGGCGGCGGCGGTCGCGCACACGGTGTAGATCGAAAAGGCAGGTAGGGCGGGTAGGACAGGTAGGGCGGGTAGGGCAGGTAGGGTGGGTAAGGAAGGAACCATGACCGAGCCAATCGTTCAGGAAAGTTACATCGTCAACGAAGGGAAGAAGCGCGGATCGACGCGCGACGTGCGGCCGGAAGCGGCGCACGACCGGTTTTACACGGTCCTCCGCGTGCACCCCGGCGACGCGATTCTCATCGACAACTGGCATACCAACGAAGTCTTCAGCCATGCGAAGGCCAACTTCGAAGGCTACACGTTCGCGATGCGCACGCTGGAGGCATGGGGCGCGATGATCGAGAGCGATCGGCGCGCCTATTACACGGCCGGCGGGCGGATCTGGGTGCTGGACATCGAGCCGGCAGCAGGAAAGAAACCCCGGATCCCACAGGAGGCCTGAACATTCATGTCCCTCGTCCTCCTGATCGACGATACACCCGAGATTTCGGAGCTGCTGACCTTCGCGCTGCGCGATCACGGGTACGACGTCGTCGCGACCGGCTTCACCGACGGGGTGAACGAGCTGGTCGCCGAACACCACGCCGACGCGCTCGTGCTCGACTGTACGGTCTTCGAAATGAGCGAGTCGCTCTTCGACACTTTGCGCGACCACGCCGATCACGCCGAGCTCCCCGTCGTGATCATCAGCGACACGCCGGAGAAGGCCGACGCCAGCCTCCGCGGCCGGGAAGCGCAGCGGGTCCTCTTGATCCCCAAACCGTTCAGCGGGTCGCACGTGGCACGCGCGCTCGACCAGCTGCTGGCTCCCCCATACCCGGTCCCGAATCCCGAGTCTCGAATCCCAAATCCCTGATGCCGAATCCCAAATCCCGAATCCCGAATCCCTGAAGAATCCCGAATCCCGAGTCCCGAATCCCTTCTTATGTGGAGCATGGACGACTGGCAGTATGTGGATCGCAGGGTCGTGAACGATCCGAAGGGACGCCAGTGGTCGGTCGCGCTGATGGACGTGCTGGGGCAGCAGGGCGATCCCGATCGGCCGAACGAGCTGCTCGAGCTCGAGTACGCGTCCGGCCGCTACTTCACGTTGATCTACTCGGCGAAGGGCGCGCTGCAGTGGGAGCGCGGGTATCCGTCGCTGCCCGAGGCGACCACGGCGTACGAGCGCCTCATCGCCGCCGTCGTCGACGGGCGCGTCGATCCGGCGCAGCCGGTGTACCGGGAGAACCTGGAAGACTGAAAGGATGACTCAACCCGGATCTTGATCCCCAGGAAAAAAGCTGGTACGAGAAGCAGCACGCCGGCGAGCGCACCAAGCGGTCGCGAAACCGCCGGCAGCCGATCGATTGGATCTGGTTCCACTGCGCTACGCCGTGGCAACGAACGCGAGGAAGGTCCCTGGAGGATCTCGCGCCCCGATGCCGCCGAACTTGTTGCAGCCCCGAGCGGATGACACGGGGCTATGTTCGGCGGCCTGTGAAGATTGATATTCCGATCGGCTACGGAAGCATCCCCGTGGTGTTTCGTTTCGGCACGAACCCGACCGGGATGAGGGCGACTTCCTTCAAGGATTTGATATCGATGACCGACACGTCATTCGTCACGGGATTCGCGACGTAGGCGGTCTTGCCGTCAGGCGTGAGCGTGACCCAGGCCGCGCCTTTTCCGCCAAGCTCGGCGCCTCCCAGCAGTTTCAAGTCGGGGAGCGAGTAGGCGTAGAGGTAGTTGTTCAATCGGCTGCAGACCACCAGCGTCTTGCCGTCCGCGGTGACCGCCATGCCGTGAGAGGGATCGGATCCCGCCGGCACCGTGGCCTTCCCGGGCGGCAGATCCGGATTCTTGATCCGGTTGACTTCCTTGCGCGTCGCAAAATCAACGACCGCAAAACCGTTCAGCCCGCTCAATTGAACGAATATCGACCGGGTGGAGCCATCGGGGTTCGCCGCAAAGGTCATCGGACGGACGCCCAGGTCCATATCGAGCGTCCACGCGGGCTGTTCGGTCTGGGCGTCGAAAACGTTCACCGACTTTCCCTGAATGGATCCGGCCACCACGTACTTGCCGTCCGGCGTGACGTAGGCGTTGTGTATGCTGCCCTTCGTCTGAAGCGTCTTGACGTTCTTCATCGACGCGGTGTCGATGACATCGACTCCACCCGGCGCCTGGATGATCCCGACGTAGACCCGCCGCCCATCACGGCCGATCGCGATGTTGTTCGGGTGGCCGCTCAACGGAATCTTGTTGATCACCTTCAGCGTCTTCCCGTCGACCACGTCTAGCGTGCTGTCTGCTTCGTTGCTGATGTAGAGGCGGCTGCCGTCCGGGGCGACCGCAGCGCCGTGGTTGACTTCGATCCCCTCGATCACGCCCACCACCTTGTTCGTGACGGGATCGATGACGTGGACGTTGTCCCCGGCGCTGTTTGTCTGGATGATCCGGACCTTGTTCCCCGCGGTGCTCACGGACAACGTGCACAGCAAGAGTCCGGCGACAAGCGTGAGACACCGACGCAACGTCTGTTTGTTCATCATGTCGTCAACTCCTCATTGTCCAAGCACAAATTCCTTCAACGTCTGCCACTCGCGGTCGTTCTGGGAGTCCCAATGCTTCCCGCCGTTGTGAAAGAAATCGCCACCGGCCTTCTGGGCGAGCGGGTGAATCAGGAGCATGCTCTTCGCGCTGCCGGGCACCACGACCCGGCGGATGGCTTCGAAGTTCTTGCGCGACTCCTCCTCGGTCCATGTCGTGTTCCCCGGTGAGAGTGGCTGCAAACGCAGCGGCGTGCCGCCCGCATGGCACGAAATGCATCGAGCGTGGCCGGGCCGCTTGGCCAGGAAGATGGGCTGGACCCTGGTCTTGAAAAACTCGAAATTCAGCGACGCCGATGCCGCCGGGGAAGTCGCTGGCTGCTGAATCAGCAACCCAACCAGCGTCAGAGCGCAGCAAACGACTGTCGTATGCACGAGACCTCCTCCCTAAACACGGTGAGATTCCAGCAACAACCTCGCGATCACGTTGGAGCAGGACCTGAGGCGGCCTCCTCGACACG